>Ga0136611_10001028_pt1 | contig 19026 bp, 14 predicted proteins | sample AntDrymUQ2232306_2_FD_106645 | JGI IMG/M metagenome (GOLD analysis project Ga0136611, IMG submission 106645) | Polar desert sand microbial communities from Dry Valleys, Antarctica - metaG UQ223 (23.06) | ecosystem: Environmental > Terrestrial > Soil > Desert | place: Antarctica: Dry Valley...
GTTCCGTTTCGGGAAATCGCTTTGAGTCCGTCCAGAAATATGCGCGACGAACTCGAAGAAAATGCGCCGGTCAGAATTTATGACACGAGCGGCGTTTGGACTGACTCGCTAACAAAATGCGACGTGCGCGAAGGTTTGCCAACGCTTCGCAGAGATTGGATTACGGCACGCGCCGATGTCGAAGAATATGTCGGGCGCGAAATCCTGCCGCAGGACAACGGTTATTTGACGCGCGGTGCAGAAGACATCGCCAAAATTAAGGAAAGCGGAAAACTCGAAGAATTTCCCGGTTTGAAACGCGCGCCCTTGAAAGCCAAAGCGGGAAAATGCGTCACGCAGATTCATTATGCGAGAAAAGGAATCATCACGCCGGAGATGGAATACGTCGCCATTCGTGAAAATCTCGGGCGGCAAATCGCGTTTGAGACTTTGGCGAACGGCGAGCAAACCGAAAGAGATTCGCTTTATCATCAACACGCGGGCGAATCTTTCGGCGCGAGCGTTCCGAAATTCGTCACGCCGGAATTTGTGCGCGAAGAAGTTGCCAGAGGCAGAGCGATTATTCCCGCCAACATCAATCATCCCGAATCCGAGCCGATGGCGATTGGCAGAAATTTTCTTGTAAAAATAAACGCCAATATCGGAAATTCGGCGATTGCATCAAGCATTGAAGAAGAAGTCGAAAAGATGCGCTGGGCAACTCTCTGGGGCGCCGATACGGTGATGGATTTGTCAACGGGGAAAAATATCCACGCGACGCGCGAATGGATTCTGCGAAACTCGCCTGTGCCGATTGGGACTGTGCCGATTTATCAGGCACTCGAAAAAGTGAACGGCAAGGCGGAAGATTTGACGTGGGAAATTTACCGTGACACTTTGATTGAACAAGCCGAACAGGGCGTTGATTATTTTACGATTCACGCGGGCGTTCGATTGCCATATATTCCTTTGACGGCAAAACGCACAACGGGAATTGTTTCGCGCGGCGGTTCGATTATGGCGAAATGGTGTTTGTCGCATCACGAGGAAAGTTTTCTTTATACGCGCTTCCGCGAGATTTGCGAAATTATGCGAGCCTACGATGTTTCGTTTTCTTTGGGCGACGGTTTGCGTCCCGGCTCGATTGCCGACGCAAACGACGAAGCGCAATTTGCCGAATTAGAAACTCTCGGCGAGTTGACGAAAATCGCGTGGGAAATGGACTGCCAGACGATGATTGAAGGTCCGGGTCACGTGCCGATGCACTTGATAAAAGAAAATATGGACAAGCAATTGGCAATCTGCGGCGAAGCGCCTTTTTACACTTTGGGACCGCTGACGACCGACATCGCGCCCGGCTATGACCACATCACGAGCGGCATCGGCGCGGCGATGATTGGCTGGTTCGGCTGCGCGATGCTTTGTTATGTCACGCCGAAAGAACATCTCGGGTTGCCGAATAAAAAAGATGTCAAAGAAGGCGTGATAACTTACAAGCTCGCGGCACACGCGGCGGATTTGGCGAAAGGTCATCCGGCGGCGCAAATCAGAGACAACGCACTCTCGAAAGCCCGTTTCGAGTTTCGCTGGGAAGACCAATTTAATTTAGCGTTGGACCCGGAAGTTGCAAGAGAATATCACGACGAAACTTTGCCTGCTGAAGGCGCGAAACTGGCGCATTTCTGCTCGATGTGCGGACCGCATTTCTGCTCAATGAAAATCACGCAGGAAGTCCGTGAATACGCCGCGCGGGAAGGCGTGACCGAAGAAAAAGCGTTAGCCGTCGGAATGGACGAAAAGGCGAAAGAATTTGTCGCCACAGGCGGCGAGATTTATCACGGAAATGTGTCTGAAGACGCGAAACACGATTGAATAAATTTTCCGCGCAGCAAGCTGACGCGGTTTTAAATCGGAAGTTCCATAGCAAGCTAAGGGGAATTAAACCTGTAAGGAACGATTAAAAAGAAAGGATGAAAAGGAGAAAAAGGCTTTGCACAAATTTCTCCTTTTCTATTCATTTGAGTTTCATTCGAATTTTCGTCCTTATGTAAACTATTTCGCCCCATTCAACAGGAAACATTTTGCCTGCTTCCGCCGCCTCCATTTTCAACCCCAAAATTTCCGCCGCCCTGACCATAATTTTATCTTTTTGTCCGGCAAGCTCCTGCGCCGTCGGCAAGATAGTTTCGTCCGGCGCAACGCCGGTTTTTTCCAGGCTTTTACCGTCCGTCATAATCACATCCGCTTCGGTGATGCTCGTGCCGAAGAAACTGACCACATCAACTCCGAGTTGACGCTGATGATAACGGCTCATCATTACCGCGCCTGCTGAACGGTCGCCGAGGACAGTGCCGCGTTTTTCCAACTGCATCAGGCGGGCGAAAATCTCCGCTGCCGAACCTGAGTCACTGTCAATTAAGACTACAACTTTTCCTTTGTAAAATTTATCGCCGCGCGTTTTGGCAATTTGCGGGTTGAGTTCTTTGCGTCCTTTAAAGTCGGCAATTTTAACGTCCCGGTCGAAGAAATGACCAGCCAGACGATTTAACATTTTAACTAAACCGCCGCCATTGCCGCGCAGGTCGAGAATCAGCGACGGATATTTTTTAACCTTGCTCATCATTTCGTCAACTTGAACTTCGGTCATATCGAATTGCGGCATCTTCCAAATAAAAACGCTGTCACCGATGTTTATATAGCGGTGGCGGTTCAAAGAATCTTCGGATTCCTGTTTGCGAATCATATCGAATATTTCGTTGGGGTTTGTCAAATCCACGACTTTTCTTCCGGTTGCAACTTTCGCTAATATTCTAATTTCTTCTTCCTTGCCGTTAGGACGACGCACCAGAAGACTCATTCCAGGCTGAGGGCGCAACGAGTAGTAGTAATACCTAAGTTTCCATAGATTTTCGCGTGAAGCCCCAAAATTATCGATTGCCAAAACTTCATCACCGACCTTTAGACCTTTTGTCTCGGCATCACTTTTCGGTTTAACCGCTGTCACGAAACATTTATCGCCGATTGCCTGAATCGTCCAGCCATATTCGGTTCGGCTTGTGCGGCTCGGCGGAAGAAACCGCGTGTGCGAATCGTCAAATGCGATCAAAGCCTGAGCAATAATACCCATAATTTGTCCGAGCGACGCTGCCTGCTCGACTTTTTCGCTCGCCTCTTGAAATTTCGTTTCGATGTCAATTCCGCGCAGATTCGGATCGTAATAATGCTTTTTAATATCGCTTTTAATTGCCTTTAACATTTCCTGACCGGCTTGACGGTCTTTTTTATCAGCCTTCGGTTGCTGCCCGTTGACATCTAAAAAAGAAAGAGTGAGCAAAACGACAACAATAAAGACGGTGCGAATTTTTGAAACTAATACTTTCATTTACGAATATTCCTTTGATTTTTTAAATGTGATTTTTGAGTGTAATACAATGAGATAAACTACTTACACATTATTACCTATTTCGATGACAATTCTCAACGAAAATTTTGGCGGACTTGTTCTTGCGACATTCGCTGCGAGAAATCTTACAGTCAAGTAAAAATCGTGCTTTCTTATTTCTGTTTATATTCTAAAATTTATGTAAAATAGAAATATTTGTAAGTCAGTAAATTATTGGAACATCACTAATTTTATGAACATTCAGCAAAGTGAGGATGGAAATCAAGGCAATTTTTATATCGAGGAAAACGAAAAACAGCTTGCCTTGCTAACCTATAAAAAATCCGGCGACGGCGTAATCACGATTGACCACACGGAAGTTGATTCAAACTTTCGCGGCAAAAACATCGGCGAAGATTTGGTAGCGGAAGCGGTCAAGTTTGCGCGGGAAAACAATTTGAAAATCGTGCCGACCTGTCCATTCGCTAAAAAAGTTATTGACGACAAGCCGGAATTTCAAGACGTTTTAGCCAATTAAATGCCCACGCCGCGAATTTCCGCTTCGAGTTATTCAAACACCGCGCCGCTCGTCTGGAGTTTTTTATATGGTTCCGAGCGCGGGCGGTTTGAATTGATTTTAGACAATGCGCCGGCGCGTTCCGCCGAACTGCTCGCGCAGAAAAGAGTTAATGCCGCGCTCGTTCCCGTTATCGAATATCAGCGCATCGAAAATGTTTTGCTCGTGCCTGATGTTTGCGTCGGCGCGAAGGAAACGGTCAGAAGCGTTTGTCTGGTGACAAAAGGCGAAGATTTACAAAATGTAAAATCCGTCGCGCTCGATGTGTCGTCGAAAACGAGCGTCGCGCTGACGAAAATTATCTTTCGTGAATTTTTGCAAAAAGAACCGGATTATCAAGAAGTTAAACCGAATCTCGCAGAAATGCTCGTCGCCGCCGATTGCGCTTTGCTGATCGGCGATCCGGCGTTGACGGTTGACGAGAAGATTTATCGTAAATTTGATTTGGCGGAAGTTTGGAAAAAATTTACGGGCTGCGGATTTATTTTTGCAATGTGGATGGCGAACGCCGAAAAATCTGAAGTTGCAAAAGCGATTGATTTTCAAGCGATCCGCGATGAAGGTTTAAGTCATATTGATGAGATTATCGCCAACTACGCGGCGGAAATCTTGCTCGCACCCGACGATTTCAGAAAATATCTGTCGGAAAATATCTCTTACACGATTGACGATTCGATGCGAAAAGGTTTATCGCTTTATTTTGAACTGGCGCGTAAACATCAATTGATTGAGCGTCTGAAACCGCTTCGATTTCTCGATTAGTTGAATAAACCCGATTGGAAAAGCAATAACCAAAGCGCGACACTGACGAACAAAAATAAAAAGACGTCTTTCCCGGCTGTTTCTTCATTTTGCTGCATAAATTTTCTCCTTACCTTTAAATTTCCCTGCCATTTATAAACGCGCATTCCCGGGACGAAAAGGGTCAAAATTTTTGGCACAAGGATTGAATTATTTTTGCGGGCGAAGGAAACCAACAGGAAATCAAGCGTTTGACCGGTTTTTATTGGCAATCTGCAATTTCTGTTTGCAAAATGAAGACAGGGAGTTTAGCCACGAACAAACACGCGCGGAACACGAAAATTATTTTTACTTTTGTTCATGTATTTTCGTGTTTGTTCGTGGCTAAAAATTCCGTGTTAAAATAGTTTAGAGTTATGAGCGATATTCAACCGATTTTAGATAGGGCTTTGGCGGGGACGCGATTGACGGGCGAAGATGCGACCGCGCTGCTCGAATCGAACGATTTTGTCCGCATCGGGCTGGCGGCGCACGAGATTCGGATGCGGAAAAATCCGACCGATGTCGTGACTTACATTATTGACCGCAATATCAATTACACGAACGTCTGCAACGTCGTCTGCACGTTCTGCGCGTTTTATCGCCGACCGGGAAAACCCGACACTTACGTTCATTCGATTGAGGAAATTGAAAAACGCATTGACGAAACAATCGCGCTCGGCGGCACGGGCGTTTTGATGCAGGGCGGTTTGCATCCCGATTTTAATATCGAATGGTATGAAAATCTGCTTTTTACTTTGCACAAAAAATATCCGACGTTTCAACTGCATTGTTTTTCGCCGCCGGAGATTCACAACATTTCTCTGATTTCAAAACTCGATTACGTGACGATTTTGCAGCGGTTGAAAAACGCCGGTTTGAATTCGATGCCCGGCGGCGGCGGCGAGATTCTCGACGACGAAGTTCGCCGCCGCGTTTCGACCAAATGCACGACGCAGGAATGGCTCGACGTGATGCGGGCGGTTCACGCGGTCGGCTTGCGTTCCACGGCGACAATGATGTTCGGCATCGGCGACAATGTTTCGCATCGCGTTCGGCATCTGCAACGAATCCGCGATTTGCAGGACGAAACCGGCGGATTTTCGGCGTTTATCTCATGGACTTTTCAGCGCGAAAATACTGCGCTCGGTCGCAAAATAAAAGAAGAACCGACCGGCATTGATTATCTGAAAATGGTGGCTGTTTCGCGCCTCTTTTTAGATAACGTCCAACACATTCAATCGTCGTGGCTGACGCAGGGTTTGCGACTTGGACAAACCGCGCTTCGGTTTGGCGCGGACGATATGGGTTCGATTATGATTGAAGAAAACGTCGTCTCGGCGGCGGGCGCGAATACTGAGGCAAACGAAAAGGAATTGCGCTATCAAATCCGAGAAGCTGGTTTCATTCCGCAACAGCGTGATATTCTTTATAAATATGTGAATCGTGAAAATGTTGATATTCTTGACGAGAGAAAATCAATGCCGCTCAAACAACTGAGCGTTGCTTTCGCAGACTAGAAGGTAAAATCAGGTATTTCCTCGTGATTATTATTCGATATTCATCAACGTTCTTAATTTAATGAACATTGATGAATATCGAAATACCTCCCGCCAATCTCAGTTAAGTTAATCGAAGTTTCCCGTTTTCAAATTAAGTGAAATAGCTTTGTTACCGTCAAACAGCAAAATCAGATTTACACTCTCGGTCAAAATCCTTGGGAACGAAAACATCGCTTTGCGATTCCCAATTTACTGATCTAAACTTGCCGACTCCACTATTGGAGTTTAAGGCGAAGAGGCGCACCGGACACTAATAAAGATGGCGTGATACTGGTTTGCCGCTCGCAACGTAAAATCATATCCCAAACTCGGATTGTTGACCGTGAAAGTTGCCGTCACCGGATTATACGTGCCGGACGCAAACGCCGGGATAGTGACTGTCGCATTCGTCGCATTAACAACCGTAAACGACAGCAGCCCGGTGCCGGAATTAACCGAATCAACCGTCACCGAATTTGCTCCGTTCGTTACCGCAAATGCAGGCAGACCGCCCGGAAATAAATCTCCCTCAGTAACCGTTACCGTCGGGTCGCAACCTCCACATTGCACGCGAATAAAGATGGCGTGATACTGGTTTGCCGCCCGCAACGTAAAGTCGTATCCGAGACTCGGATTGTTGACCGTGAAAGTTGCCGTCACCGGATTATACGTGCCGGACGCAAACGCCGGGATAGTGACTGTCGCATTCGTCGCATTGACAACCGTAAAGGACAGCAGCCCGGTGCCGGAATTAACCGAATCAACCGTCACCGAACTTGCTCCGTTTGTTACCGCAAAGGCAGGCAGTCCGCCTGGAAATAAATCTCCCTCAGTAACCGTTACCGTCGGGTTGCAATTTTGCGGCGTTGGACTTGGTGTCGGCATCGGAGTAGGTGTTGGAGTCGGAATTGCCGTCGAAACAATTTTTTCAACCGTGCCAGCAGATAAGTTACAGACATATAATTCGCCGTCTTCATCTTCTCCAAACGAGGCAACATTAAAATTTATTGTGTCAATCAATAGAGTTTGCTGATTATTATTCCACAGCAAAATCTCGCCCGTGCAGTAATCGCCGTAAACGTATGAACCGTTTGGCAGCACCCCTTGCGTTCCGCGATAGACGTAACCGCCCGTGACCGAACAGCGCGGGCTGTTGGCGTTGAAGTATTCAAAAACCGGCGGAATATGTCCGGCAGGCGGCGTGCAGTTCGGATTGACACCAGGTGTGCATTGCGTGCCTTCCATAATGCGCCAGCCATAGTTTCCGCCTTTAACAACAATGTCAACTTCTTCAAGCAGACCTTGACCGACATCGCCTGCCCAAAGCTGGCGCGTTCCGCCTCTGTCAAAAGACCAGCGAAATGGATTTCTGAACCCGACGGCATAAATTTCGTCCGCGCCCGCCACACCGACAAACGGATTATCCGTTGGCACAGTATAGGGCGATGTCGGATTAGCATCCAAACTCGGCGTGACGCGAAGGAATTTCCCCAGAAGTTCGTTGATGTTTTGAGCGCGATTGCCGGGGTCGTTGCCGGAGCCGCCGTCGCCCATCCCGATATACAAATTATCCACGCCGTTGTCGTTACGAAATTCAATCATTCCGCCGTTGTGATTATCGAACGGCTGCGCGATGGTCAGAACGATTCTTTCCGAATTCGGATCGCCGAGCGCGTTCTCAGCACTCGTTGTTTTGTAACGCGCAATGACGGTCGCGCCATCACCGATGCGCGTATAGTTGACGAAGAAATAACCGTTATTGGCAAACTGCGGGTGAAATGCCAATCCAAGCAAGCCGCGCTCGCCGCCGAGAAGGATTTTCGACGTAATGTCTAAAAAATCGGTCGCCGTGTTTGAGCCGGGCTGAACGACCTTGATAATTCCGCCTCGCTGAACTATAAACAGCCTGTTTGAGCCATCTTTAGCATTCGTCGCCAGCAGCGGCGAACTCAACCCCGACACGAACGGCTGCAAACTAATTGCCGGTGCCGTTTGTGACGAGACCATAAAAGCAATCGGAAAAGCGGCAAACATCAAAATCAGGCAACTAAATATGGCATATTTCAAGACTTTCATAATTCTCCCTCGCTTTATAAAACTAATTTTTAGATGCGGCGATAGCCTGCCACTTTCCAGGTTCAAATACACTAGAACTCTTACATAACTATTACGATTGCTTTATCTGCAACCTGTTAATCTTAAATTTATCGTAATCTTAGCAATCGTAAAAAATAAATGCAAAACATTATCGAAATCGAACAATCACGCGATAGTATCCACTGGAAAAATTTATCAATCGTCATCGCCTTTCATCTTTTAACCATTCCGGCTTTGTTTATGTTTAGCTGGCAAAATCTGGCGGCTTTGCTCATTGGCAATTGGATTGTTATCAGTTTGGGCATCGGCTTGGGTTATCACCGTCTGTTGACGCATCGAAGCTTTAAAGCACCGAAATGGCTCGAATACGCGCTGACGGTTTTTGGCTCGATGGCGATCCAGGACGACGCGCCGAAATGGGTGGCGACGCATCGCATTCATCACGCTTTTACCGAAACCGACAAAGACCCGCATTCGACTCGTCCGGGATTTTTTTGGGCGCACCTCGGCTGGATTGTAAAAGGGACGGCGAACGACCATGACGAAGCGGTTTTAAAGAAATACGTTCCTGATTTGATGAAGGATAAGTTTCACGTCTTATTTGCGAAATATTATTACGTTCCGCTGATCGTTTCGGGTTTTCTTTTTTACGCCGTCGGTGGCTGGTCAATGGTTTTATGGGGAGTTTTCCTGCGAGTCGTCGTCGGCTGGCATACGACGTGGTTTGTTAATTCGCTGGCGCACATTTTCGGAAAACGACCTTTCACGACAAAAGACGATTCGACGAATAACTGGTTCGTCGCGCTTCTGACCTTCGGCGAAGGCTGGCACAACAATCATCACGCTTTTCCGACTTCCGCCAGGCACGGTTTGAAATGGTATCAATTCGATATGAACTGGCTGACGATTCGCCTTTTTGAAAGACTCGGCTGGGCAAAACAGATTCGCGTTTTCGACACGGAAAAGACGTCGCTCGAATTGAAAAATTAAGCGTAAAAAAGCTATTACAAAACTCTTGTAAACCCAATTTTTAATAGTCAGCACGAAAGCCAGTAAATATGTATATTTACCGGCTTTTAGATTTTAAGTCTTATTTTTTGCGTCTTACTTGAGGTAAAACAGACGGTAGTTCCCAAAGTCTTCACGTTAAATTTTGGCACCGGAGATATGAATCAATATTTCCGGCGCTACGAAAAGCGGCTCAACTAAAAAGTTAAGCCGCTAAACTTCACAAAGAAAATTTAATGCTTATTTATTTGCATGGCTACCGGTTGATGTTTGTATTTGTATTGGTGTTTGTATTTGAAGGTCGAGTTGGACTTGGGACTAGACTACCACAGTTAGGTCCTGGAACACATTCTCCGTTGCATTCGATTTGGGTACCTTGGCATACCATCCAACTAAAGCCCTGCGCAACCATCGGTTTTCCACCCGTTCCGTTTTGACCAGCCAAAACGATTTTCGAGATACAGCCGTTTGATAAATCTTTAAGATTCAAAAACAGATCTTTAACATGCCCTTTTTCGTCATAGAATTTTCCGGTGAAAGTTAAAACTTTCATTTCATCCAACGAATATTCAAAGTTTACCTTGTGTTGCTTTTTCAGACCACTCTTGTCAAGTACATCGTCTATGTCTACACTACACGAAGCCGGCGGGGTTGTTGTTGGGGCGGGAAGGCGCAATTCAAAATTTGGTATCCCATCACCCTGAAATGTAACTATCTTCACGCAATCCTTTTTTTTCAACTCATCAAATCGTTTGAAGAAGGCTCGTAGCTCTTTTTCACCGCCAGTTATATATCCTTTAAAGATTAGCTCCTGGTTGGCTGCGGCGTAATCTAAAGAAACCGTGCCGCTTGCCGAATTAATTTCCTTAAATTGATTCATCAGAACAGGGAGGTCACTCTTTATCGCCTCTATAATTTCGGCTTTGTCAATCCCACCTGTACACGGATCCACCGTGGGACGATCACCGTCAGGATTTTGCCCTGGATTATTACTATTTGGAGTGTTTTGATTATTACTGCCCATTCCGTTATTTTGCGATGTGTTGGTCTCGCATCCGGCGGTGCCGAGCAGAACGATTGCCATTAACAGGACCAAGAATTTATTGATTTGAATCTGCATTTTTGTTCTCCTTAGTTTTTTGGTTGATTAACATAGAAAGCAGGGTAAATCTGGTCTGCTTGCCGAAATAGATTGATTTGCCGTTGGGCGACCACGCGAGGCTCGAAAAATACAGGCGCGAGTCATTATTTCCGGTTAGCTTGCGCGGCGCGGCACCTTCGAGCGATGAAATCCAAACGTCGTCCTGACCACCAAACCGTGACGTAAAAGCAATCGCTGTGCGGTCAGGCGAGAGGTAAATATTGTTAAAATATGCGTCTTTCAGAATCGTCAGACGGCGCTGCTCGCCGGTTTTGACGGAAACCGCATGAACAAAGGTTTCCGGCGGCGTCAGCGTAAAAGACGGATCATTTCTTTTGACGGCGAAGACAAGCTCGTCTTCCTTTTTGTTCCAACCTAAAAGTCTGACGGTTTCGCTCGTTTCCAAAAGTTTTTGCTGCGCGTTCGTTTCCGTATCATAAAACCAGATGGAATATTTCGTGTTCCCTTCGGAATCCCTTTTTTTGGTTTGTGAAGCGAAGGCGATGCGTTTAGCGTCCGATTTCCAGATCGGGCAGTAAAGACGTTGATTCGCGTCCTCGTTCGCGGTAAGTTTCTGCTGGTTCGAGCTTCCGTCGGCGGAGACTATCCAGATGTTCGAGATGCCTTCAATTTCAGACGGAAAAGCTAAAGCGGAATTGTCCGGCGACCAGCTTAAGTGTTTTACCTGTGATTTAAGATAAGGCGAGAGCGAATATATCAAGCCGGTGATTCCCTCGGCAGAGATGCGTTTCAGCTGATCGCCAGCGGCGGCGACTCTCCAAATCTCCAGCTTCAGGTTGGCAAGTTTCAGAAAGGCAACTGTTTTTCCGTCCGGCGACCACTGCGGCAAAAAACCGTCTTCAGCAAGCCGCATCGGGCGAGCGTCCTTTGAGATTGGCTGCATCATTACTGAACCGTTCAGCAGATTACTGCCCTGACGCAGATTTTTGATTGATTGGTAGGCAACCATACTGCTGTCGGGCGAAACATCCGCCCATAACTCCCCATCGATCTGCGCCGCCGTCAGTGATTCTTTTGCATTCTCAGTATCTATTCTCCAGAGGTCGGAGGTCTCCGTCACGGTGCTGAAGAGTATTCGCGCGCCATCTGGCGAAACGTCCTGAATAAAACTGTCGTTATCGCCGGATGAGATCTGGACCGGGCTGCCGCCCGCTAAATTAATGGAAAAATTTGATAAAACTCTTCTGCTTTCTGGCTGTATAGAATGCTCTTTCCGTCCGGCTGCCAGACCAAGTTTTCAATCGGTTTTTTCGAATTACTTATTTCTACCGGCTGACCGCCGCCGAGCGGTTTTATCTTTATCTTCCAGTTGTCATTTTCAATGATCAAAAAAGCGATCTGCGATTCGTCGGGGGAAATTTTGATAATCTTGACGAGCGTTCCGGTCTGGGGAAAATCCGTGACCTGGCGGACGTCGCCTGATTCAGCGGCGGCGAAAAGATTGAATTGTCCCTGAAAATAAATTTTCCCGCTTTTTGACCAAAGCCTCGGTTTGGATTCGCTCTCGACGTTTTCGGCGATTAATTTTTTTTCTCCACCCATCAGCGAGACACGCCATAGTCCGTGAGTGTTGCCGCGTTTTGAGTAGTAGACGATTTCATTGCCGTTCGGCGACCAGACGGGATAACGGTTGTAGAAATTATCTTTAGTAATCTGGATCGCCTCTCCCTCATCGGTCTGCCTGACCCAGATGCTGGTCGTGCCGGTTTCGGTCGAGCCGAAGGCAACGAATTTTCCGTCCTGCGAAAAAGCGGCGGTACTCGACAGTTCACCGGCAGCATTTGCCCAGTTTGTTATTTCGTAAGTCTTGAATGAACCAATCAATGCCGGATCAATCGCTACCGTTTGCTCTCCACGTCCGATTGCCAGCCACCAAATTGCAGATCCGCCAGCCGCGACTAGCGCAATGAAAAGGAAAATTTGAAAATAAGAAAACCGTCCGGCAAACGGCATTCTGATCGTCTTCAGAGGCGGTTTTATAATTGCGGTTTCGGTCGCCCCATTCGTATTAAGCTTCTGTTTTTTCGAGAGAGCCGCGTCTGATTGAGATCTCTGTTCTAATTTGTGACGGAAATCTAATTCGCGTCTTACTTCTTTCAGATCAAGCAGCAAATCTTTCATTGTCTGATAGCGTTCATCGCGGTTTTTTTTGAGAGCTTTTTCAACGATTCTTTTTATTTCGGGCGGAACTTCCGCTTCATTCAGCGGTTCCGGTTCCGTATATAGGATCGCCGCGATAATTTCCATAACTGAATCACCGGTAAACGGCAGATGTCCGGAAACTGTCTCATAAATAACAACCCCGAAACTAAAAATATCCGCGCGCGCGTCAACTTCTTTTCCCTTTGCCTGCTCGGGCGACATAAAGCTGGGGGTTCCCATAATCATACCGGGATTGGTGTGAACTAACGGAAAGGTGGCAATTGCCGAGTCGAATACTGGAACCTGGTGTTTCTCGATAAGTTTAGCCAGTCCGAAATCCAAAACTTTAACGTAGCCATCCGGTCTGACGATAATATTTTCAGGCTTGACGTCGCGGTGAATGATGCCGGCTTCGTGAGCGGCGGAAAGCGCCGAAGCGATGCTGATCAGGATGTCTAACCTGCGCGACAAATTAGGCTCCTCGCTGGCACAAAATTTATTCAGATTCTGACCTTCAACATACTCGGAAGCTATAAACTGCACGCCTTGTTCGTTTTGTCCGAATTCGAAAATGGTCAGAATATACGGGTGATTGAGAGCGGACGCGGCGCGGGCTTCCGCTCGAAGCGTTTCAGATGCTGCGGGTCGCTGGTAAATTTTTCGGGGAGAATTTTCAGCGCCACCTTGCGATTAAGATTTATATCCTGCGCAAGATAAACTTCACCCATGCCGCCCGCGCCTATTTTGTGAATGATTTTGTAATTACCAAACTGCCCGGAATTGTAATTTGCGGGGTTTATTTCTGTAGTCTCGTCACTAATTTGCTTTTTAACCGGTTCGAAAATTTGATTTGACGGAGGCTCTTCTATCAATTCGCTACCTTTTTCCTCCAGAAGGCGATTAACCTGACGGCACAATTCAGCATCCTCACCACATTCCTTTTTTAAAAAATCCGCTTTTTTGTCGGGTGAAAGTTTGATTGCCGATTGGCTGATCCTAATAGCTTTTTGATAATCTTCGTGCTTCATCCTAAAGTTTCAACACTCAATTCAGCACCGCAAAAAAATAATTTGTATCGAAAACTAATTATTTTTTGTAATGATTTTTCCCTTGTATTTACAATTAATTTCGGAAAAATTCAAGGCTAAAATTTAGCCCTTATAAAATGCGACAGTAGATGAACCTTGATTTTATTGCTTTTATAGCACAAATAATGCATTACATAAAGATTTTTTTAGTTTTGATTTTCGTCACTTAGAAAAGCCCTACAAAATGCGTTTTTTATCTACAAACTACTACGGCAGCTTCAGACGGATAATTGTCGAATTTATTGACGGAGCGCGGATAAAATGTTTGATGGGAGACGCACGCCGGATTATTAGCCGATGCAACGTTACTCATGCGTCTTATTTATGACTTCGGGTTATGTGGTTGATGTGTGACATTGCACCGCGATGCGCTTAGCAACGACTGAGTTTTAAGTAAATACACCGCCCTGCATTGTTACGCATCAAGAGAGCAATGTATCAAATTACAAAACTCTTACAATCACCACATCGAAAAACTGTTACGATTTACATCATAAGAGACGGAAACACGTTTCCGGACAATTTTTACATCAAGCAAAGGGGAGCTTTTATAAATGCAAAACGTAGCAGAAATTAACCAAATCAAGTCAGACAAGATTCAATGGGTGACGATATTTTTTGTCACGACTTTTCACATTTTGGCAATCGGCGCGCTATTTACTTTTAGCTGGTCAAACCTGCTTGCTGCCGTTATTACCTGGTGGATCGCGGGCAGTTGGGGAATCGGGATGGGTTACCATCGCCTTTTAACGCATCGCGGCTTTAAAACATCGAAAGCGGTCGAATATTTTCTTTCATTCTGCGGAACATTGGGTTTGCAGTCGGGCGCGATCAATTGGGTGACGACGCACCGGATGCATCACGCTTTTACCGAAACCGATAAAGACCCGCACAGCCCGCACAACGGAACTTATTGGTCGCATATGGGTTGGATTTTTCGCGGCACGGCGCAGAATCAGGACGAAGCGACGCAGCTGCGTTATTCGCCCGATCTAGTGAAGGACAAAGTTCACGTCTTTATGTCGAACTACTATTACGTGACTCCGATTATCGCTGCTGTTATTTTATACGCTATCGGCGGTTTTCCGATGGTTTTGTGGGGAATTTTCCTGCGTCAGGTTATCGGCTGGCATTCGACGTGGCTGGTTAATTCGGCGACACATCTGTGGGGCAGTCGGCGCTTTGACACGCGCGACGACTCGCGCAATAACGGTTTAATTGCTGCTTTGACGTTTGGCGAAGGTTGGCATAATAATCATCACGCGCACCCGCGCTCGGCGAAACACGGATTGACGTGGTATGAATTTGACGTAAATTGGGTGCAGTTGAAATTAATGGAAAAATTAGGCTTGATAACCGATCTTTACGGTTATGAGATTGAAAAGGAAATTCAAGGTGAGCCTTTTCAGGAAACGGCTTAACAATAGGTAAAAGTAGAAAGGCAAAAGCAAAAGTAAGGATTTGATTCCATACTTTTGCTTTTTTGTTTCTATTTGCTACTTTGAATTTGCGCTTTTTACTTTTGCCTTTTGCCTTTCTACTTCTGATATATGCGTGTTGCCGGTCGCCGAAAAGCCGTGATTGTTTTTCTAATTCTGGGCATTTGTCTGGTGACGATTGCCGTAGCGCTCAATGTCGGCTGGATTCTACTTAATTTGCGCGAAGTCGCGCTGCTCGTTTTCGGCGTTGTCTTTTTTGCGATTATTATCACGGGCTTGGTTTTAAATACAATTTTTCTGATCCGCGAAATTCGCCGTAACGAGCAGCACGACGCATTTTTAAACGCTGTCACGCACGAGCTTAAAACGCCGATCGCGTCAATCCGGCTTTATCTTGAAACTCTGCAAAGGCGCGATGTCGGCGAAGAAAAGCGAAAGGAATTTTACGGCGTGATGCTTGCCGACAGCGACCGGCTTTTGCATACAGTCGAGCAGGTTTTGAAGGCAAGCAGCACGCGCGAAAAAAATCACCTGTTAAATATCACCGATATAAATTTATCGGAACTGCTTAGAGAATCCGTCGAGCGCGTCAAGATTCGCTACGGATTAAACGACGGCGTGATAAATCTTTCGCAAACCGATTCGGATATAAAAGTTCGCGGTGATGCCGACGAATTGCAAACGGTTTTTACAAATCTTTTAGACAACGCGGTGAAATATTCGGATAAAGAAATCAAAGTCACGCTCGCCGTTAAAAATCTCAACGAAAAATTCGTCATCGTTCGCGTTAAAGATTCGGGAATCGGAATGGCGCCCGCTGAATTAAAGCGAATCTTCAAGCGTTTTTATCGCGTCTCAAGCCGGCAAATGCAAAAAATGAAAGGCACCGGATTAGGTCTTTTTATCGTGCGTTCGATTATCAAAAAACACGGCGGGCGCATTTTCGCCGAAAGCAAAGGCGAAGGCACGGGAAGCACATTTATTGTCCAACTGCCGAAAGCCGCTAACGGTAAATCGTGATTTAGTAAAAACCGCGATTTACAATTTACGGCTCACCATTGTCTATGAAAATTCTTATCGTCGAAGACGAACAACACATCGCCGACGGTTTGCGATTTAATCTCGAAGCCGAAGGTTTTGAAACGGAAGTAGCCTCTGACGGAAAAATCGCCCTGAATATTTTATCGGCTAACGGAAATGATTTCGATGCCGTAGTTTTAGACGTGATGCTTCCCGAAATCGACGGTTTTACGGTGGCGAAAAAGATGCGCGAAACCGAAAATTTCACGCCGATTCTGATGCTCACGGCGCGAAACCGTCCCGAAGACGTTTTGCAAGGATTTGAAGCGGGCGCGGACGATTATCTGCCGAAACCGTTTGAGCTGCAAATTTTCCTCGCGCGTCTGAACGGACTTCTTCGCAGGCGCGAGTGGTTTAAAAAAGAAACCAAATCGCCGGTCGAAGGTGAGATTTACGTGGTCAATAATAGATTGATTGATTTTTCCAATTTGGAATTAAGGAGCGAAACGGAAACGATCCGCTTGACTTTGATGGAAGCCAAACTGCTTCGCTACTTAATTGAAAATGCGGGAACGGCGGTTTCACGTAAAACGATTTTGGAAGAAGTCTGGGATTTGAACGAGGAAACCGACACGCGGGCGATTGATAATTTTATTGTGCGGCTGCGGCGATATTTGGAAGATGAGCCGAACAGCCCAAAGATTCTGCAAACCGTGCGCGGCGTCGGTTACCGGTTTGTCAAAGATATTTGAAAAGACAACTTTTCGCCTTGTATTTTCCTCTAAAAACGGTAAGATAAAAGACCTTCCGCAAGTTTGGGGGCGACAGGCTTCGACAGGGGCTTGTATAGATCTTTGGATGCACGTCGGGCGTGTTTGTAAGCTCGTTAAAACTACAATCAAAACACAAATGCCAATACAGAAATGGCTCTTGCTGCCTAGTTAATTCTAGCCACCAAGTGTTTCCCCGCAAGTCAGCTTGAAGCGCGCGGATGAAGCATAACTTATTTTAAGCTAGCGCATTTTCTCCGTCTGCGAAAATGCGCGAAATGTTAGCCGGGCTAGCTTTTCGCAAGGTCTTGTCAATTCACTTACTTGCAAACGGCAAAATCAAATAGAGAACTGACTAAACGTGTAGATTCCCTCGGTCGCAACCTTTGGATGCGGGTTCGATTCCCGCCGCCTCCACCAAAACTATTTTTACTTATTTTTCAGAGTTCAATAAATAGCGGCATTACAAGACTTTTAACAATCTGAGAAAGTTGCTGTTTACCGTTTTGCGTCATTTAATGTCATATTCAGTATCTTTTCCAATTTGTGGAATTAATTTTGTAATCAGAGTATTAACTAAGCGTTCAAACGTTTCTCTTCTCCGGCTCCGAAAATAAAATACTTTTCGGAGTTTTTTTTCTTTACGATAGCATTCTTCACATGCTGCTTTGTCCGTGAATAAAAACAGCACGAGTCGTTCAAGGAAAGAAAGTTGGGTTGAATTAAACTCGACTGAGACCTGCCAAGCAATAGTTGCAGGATAAGGATACACTGTCCCATCTGAAAATCGACCGAAGAGTTCCCACCGCTTTCGCTCAATAAGAGCAATCGAAAAATTATCAGTTAATCAATACAAACTAAAAATATGAAAGAAACTACTCACAACAAAAACAAAAGAAAAACTTTTTCGTTTCGCCGGAGAGAGAGAACTTTATATTTTATGACACTCGTCGCGCTGCTCGCGGCGGGTGCGTTCGGTTATTTACTTGTGCCGACCAGCGGCACGATTTCAGCTCAATCGGGCGGACGACATGTTCAGGATTTAATCACTATTGAACCGACTCAAAAGAGTGAATTAGCAACACCCGATATGAGCGAGGACGCGCTGAACGCCATAACGAATGATTTTTCCGAATTTAGACCAGTTAAAGTTTGTAAAATTGCCGGTCCCGGTATTCCTTTGAACACAAATTTCACCTTCAGAGTTGTTGGCAAAGGTCATATTGATGCGGTTGGAACAATTGGAGATGTTGAAAGGACGGTAGAAGTAGCCGCCGGCATTCCGAGCGACGGCAGAATCTGTGCCTTCATTCCCGGTTTTGGCGCGGGTGCGGGCAGTGCCGAATTTCAAACTTTTGTGGTTGGTTCGGTCGTCCAAGTTAGCGAAAATCCGAGAATCGTCAACAATGGTCAAATCAGAGTTTCGAGAGTTCGGGTATCAACGGCTGCCAACCGACCGAGCGAATTCGCGGTTAATTTCGTAGTTGGCTCCGATGTCGTCGAAGTGGAATTCACTAACTTCCTCTTCAGACCGACGATCCTGAAAATTTGTAAAGCTGCTGCAGTTCCTGTGTTGGTAGGTCAGCCATTTACCGTTACCATTACTTTCGTCAGTCCAACCGGTGCCGGTGGTAATTTATTCCCGTCTTTTAGCACGACGACAACCGTCAATGCCGGTTCCAACAATCAAGGCGGTAACTGTAACATCGTCAGTGGTAATGGATTAATCGGCGGCGCGTTCAACCAAGGTTCGACTGTAACGATCAGCGAGAATGCGGCACCTGGAACAATCGTCACTAACATTACTTCGCCGACCAGCGCAATACCGGCATTTGTTTCGGGCGCAAGAACAACGACATTAACCGGCGATGAAGGACTCGTTGAAGGTGTAACGCAGGTTGCTTTTACTAACACAGCTACTAGTGCTTTGTAATCTAAGTTTTTGCAATGACATTTTCGTAATGACGATTCAGTTTTTCTCTCGCGTTTTCAATGGTGAACTGCCATTTAACCTTGATTTCCAAGTCGTTTCGTTCTTTGA
>Ga0136611_10001029_pt1 | contig 19024 bp, 17 predicted proteins | sample AntDrymUQ2232306_2_FD_106645 | JGI IMG/M metagenome (GOLD analysis project Ga0136611, IMG submission 106645) | Polar desert sand microbial communities from Dry Valleys, Antarctica - metaG UQ223 (23.06) | ecosystem: Environmental > Terrestrial > Soil > Desert | place: Antarctica: Dry Valley...
CTCTTTGTCAAGGTAGAAACCGATGAAGGCATCTACGGCTGGGGCGAGGCGAGCGGCTGGCCGCGCGTCATCGAAACCGCTGTCCAAGACCTCAAGACCATTCTGATTGGGCTGGACCCAACGCGGATTGAGCTGATCTGGCAGAAGATGCTGCTTGGCATGATGGGCCACGGTCTGACCGGCGTTGTCGGCGCGGGCGCAATGACCGGCATCGAGTGCGCCCTGTGGGACATCCTGGGCAAAAAGCTCGGCGTGCCCGTGGTGGACCTGTTGGGCGGCATGTGCCGCGAACGCGTACGTACCTACGCCCACGCCAGCACCGCGGAAGGCGCGCAAAAGCTGATAGAGGAAGGCGGCTACAGCGCCTTCAAGTGCGGCGGTTTGGCGCATCCCGTGAAGACCGTCAAGCGCCTGCGTGACGCACTGGGTCCAGACATTGACATCTGCATTGACGTGCACGGCCCGCCCTGGCTGACCGTGCCCGACGCTGTCCGCGTGGGCCAGGAGCTGGAGGAGTTCGACATCCTCTTCTACGAGGATCCCGTCCCGCCGGAGAACATGGACGCGCTCAAGAAAGTGTCAGACAGCCTCAGCCTGCCGGTGGCGGCGGGAGAGCGCTCCAGCACCATCTACGGCTGCCGCGAGCTGATAGAGCGCGAGATTGTTGACGTGCTCCAGCCGGACATGGGGCGCGTTGGCGGCCTCTACCAGATGAAGAAAATCTCGGCCCAGGCCGAGGCGCACCACATCATGATGGCGCCGCACGACGGCTCCAACGGCCCCCTGTGCGAGGCCGCCGCCGTGCATGTGATGGCCTCTATCCCCAACTTCCTGATCCTGGAGCATCGCGCCAACGATGTACCGTGGCGCTACGAGATCTGCACGGAGCTGCCGGTCAAAGACGGTTTCATCGATGTGCCGCGCCGTCCCGGCATGGGGGTCGAAGTAAACGAAGACGTCTGCCTCGCCCATCCTGGCGTCCACAACGTCGCCGCGATCACTCCCAATAATCTGGAGCGTATGTATGTCGAGCCGCGCTTTAAGCGCCGTCGAGTCTTCGAGCGCGACTAGCCTTCACCAGTGATGGCCCAACCGCCGGAGCGTTGGCCATCACCCCAGTGGCCCAGCAACTGCCGAGATGACCAACATGTCCAAACAAGCCATTGCCGTCCTTGAAGGTGACCAGACCGGGCAAGAGCTGCTCGAGGAATCCTTGCGCGTTCTCCAGCCGGATGTGATCGGGTTCGCCATAGATTTCCATCATTTTGACTTGCGCCTGGAGAATCGGCGCAAGACCAAGAACAAGGTGGTGGAAGAGGCGTGTACCGCCATGCGTGAGCTTGGGCTGGGCCTGAAGGCCGCCACCATCACGCCGGAAGAGCCTGGTGACGTTGGGAGCCCCAACGCCATCCTGCGTGAGGCCATTGACGCCGCCGTCATCTTGCGCGTTGGGCGGCGTCTGCCCGGCGTACGCGTGATGGGTGGCGTCCACGAGCCCGTAGCCGTCGTGCGCATGGCGGTGGGTGACGCCTACCGCGCCAAGGAATGGCGCGAAGGCGCCGCGGACAGCCTTCAGGAGGTGGCCTTCCGCGCGGATCGCATTGAGCGGCGCGTCTGCCGCTCGGTGGCAGAATTCGCCTTCCGCTACGCCGAGCGCACCAATGCCAAGGTCTTCGGCGGTCCCAAGTACACCGTCAGCGCCACATACGAGGGCATGCTGAAGGAGGAGCTTGATCGCGCCGCGGACACCCATCCCGCCGTCAAGTACGAGCCGGTCTTGATAGACGCGCTCTTCGCCGCGCTGCTGAATCAGGTTGGAGAAGCGCTGGTCATCCCCACTCTCAATCGCGACGGTGATCTGCTTTCAGACATGGTGATGCAGATGTTCGGCTCTATCGCCGGGGCCGAGTCGATGATCTTCTCGTTCCGCGAAGACTGGTCGGTCGCCGTCGCCATGGCGGAAGCGCCGCACGGCACCGCGCCGCGTCTAGAAGGAAAAAACGTTGCTAATCCCATGGCGATGATCCTGGCTGCGGCGTCCCTTCTCACGCACATGACGCACCCGCAGGCCGCTCGCGCTTCTGAAGCGATCCGCTCAGCCGCGCTCTCAGCGGTCGGCGATGGCGTCCGTACCGCTGATCTCAAGGGACACGCGTCCACCACCGGCTTCACCGACGACGTCATCCGCCGGACGAGAGCAACGCTGGCCGCAGCCTAAGCGGCGCGCGGTGGCCCACCACTTGCCATTCCAGTCTGGAGTGTCCACGAAAACGCCCACACCGCCTCCCGGCGACGTTCAGGCGGTCACGCCTGACAAGGCCGTCCAGGCAGAGCAATCCGACAAGATTAGACGCACGCTCGAAGACGAGCTAAGGCGCGTCAAGACTCCGGACGATGCCGAGCGAATTGTTGCGCAGTTGGAGCAGCTCGCGGCGGGAAAGACGGAGGGACAGCAAGGAGATGCGGCCGCGCGCGATCCCGCAACGGCCGCCATCGAGATTGGGCGTGCCGCCGCTGGACCTGAAACAGATACACGTGAGGCAGCCGCCGTCATTGCGGAGACGGCGCAGCAAACGATCTCCGGTACACCGAATGACACCACCGCACTTGACGCTGCCCAGAAAGTGCTGTCCCCTGCGCACGAGGCAACCTCGCCGGAAGCAGCCTCGGGCGCTACGTTACTTCAGCAAGCCGTGTTGCGGCGCCTCGGCCCACTGGGAAGGCTGGACGCCCGGCTCTTCTTGGCTATCAACAACACCCCTCACACGCCGTTGCTCGACCGCGCGGCGCACGCGGTGGCCCTATCCACCAATGGTGGCTGGATCTGGAGCGCCGGGCTTCTCGTCGCTAAGCTCTTTGGGGTCCGCCGCTCCGGCACCGCACTCGCAATCGCCCTCCCCAGTATTGCCTTGTCAACGTGGATCGTCGAATACCCAGCCAAGGCAGTGTTTCGCCGCCAGAGGCCGTTCATTGACGTGGTGCGTGCAATGGTGGTGGGTAAAAAGCCCGGCAGCTGGTCGTTTCCCAGTGGGCACAGCGCGGCCGCGTTTGGCGGCGCCTGGGTACTGACCACAGTCTGGCCGCGGGCGGCGCCGTTCTTCTTCACGCTCGCCTCGATAGTTGGCTTCAGCCGGATCTACGTTGGCGCGCATTATCCGGGCGACGTGACCTCCGGCGCCTTCTTCGGCATGACGTTGGCTGAGATTTCGCGCCGGGGCACCATTTTTCTCTTACGGCGGTACGCACCTCAATGGCTCTAGCACCGGAGGATCAGCGGCCGTCAGGCGACCTGAGCAAGGTGGACGCCAGCGCAGGTGAAGCGCCCGCGCCGGCATACGACCGGATCGCGGTCATTGTGAACCCCGCAGCGGGGCAGGACCGGCCAATTCTCGGCGTGATGAACACTGCCTTCCACGCCGCCAAAGTTGACTGGGAGGTCTTTGTTACCAAGAAGACGGGGGACGGCCAGCGCTACACCAAGCTGGCGGTAGAGCAGGGCTTTCCCGTGGTGGCGGTATATGGCGGTGACGGCACCGTTGGCGCGGTTGCCAGCGCGCTGATTGGCACGGAGGTGCCGCTGGCCATCTTTCCGGGTGGCACAGCCAACGTCATGTCGGTCGAGTTGGGCATTCCCAACGACCTTGCCCAAGCATGCGCGCTCGCCTTCAGCGGCGCCGGCAAGACACGCAAGATAGACATGGGACAGATTGGTGATCGCCAGTTCATGCTGCGCATCGGCATCGGCTTCGAGGCAGAGATGGTGGAGGGGGCGGATCGCCAGCTCAAGGATAAGCTTGGCACGTTTGCGTACGCGCTGTCAGCGCTTCAGGCGCTGCGCCTTCCCAAGCTGGCGCGCTACCGCCTCACGCTGGACGGCCACCAGCGCGAGATTGAGGGCATGACGTGCATCATCGCCAACACCGGCAACGTCGGCCGGACCAACTTGGCACTTGTACCGGGCATCCACGTGAGTGATGGCCTGCTTGATGTGATTGTGGTCCGCCGGGGTGACGTTCCAGCGCTCCTCGCGGTGGCTGCGAGTGTGCTCAGCGGCTCTGCCGGCGCCGAGCCGCTGCAGCATTTTCAGGCGCGCGAAGTCTCGGTTGAGATGGAGCCTCAGCAGGCCGTCACGATAGATGGCGAAATGGTGGACGTCTCACCAATCCACGTCAAAGTCATCCCGGATGCCTTAAGGGTCATCGTTCCGGTTAACGCTGGCCCCGTCTAGCGCCACCGCGCATCACGCGTGGGCACAGAACCTGCACTCTTAGAGTCTCCGAATCATGTCTCAGGTAAATATCACACCACCATCGGGTCCAACCCCAGAAGAAGTTCGTCGCCGGAATCTCATCATTGGGCTTGCCTCGGTGGCAGGCGTGCTGGCGCTAGGGCTGCTCATCATGTTGCTCACACGTAGCGGTCCCTTCCGGGGTGACAATGTCAACGTCTCGGTAGATACGCGCATCAACGCCACCACCGCTCCCGGCGCGACGACGGTCGCGTCGCCCACCCGGCCGGCGGCTTCACCCTCGGCCGTGCAACAAACGGTCGTCGTACAGCAAACTTCCGTAGTCCAGCAGACGGTGGTGGTGCAGGTTACACAGCCGGCTGCAGCCGCGCCACAGGCCACCACGGCGCCGCCGGCCCCAGCGGCTGCCACGGCGGCGCCGCGCTGTAGCCCAACAGCTACTCGCGCTCCCGCGACGGCCACCTCGGGTCCCGCCCCGGCGGCAACGGCTACCCCCGCACCAAACGTGACCGCCAGTCCAACGCCGCAATGCTAGGGACGGCTGGAGACAAACGCTGCTAATCGATCACCCGCGGCGCGCAGCGTTTCCAGCTTCTTTGGGAAGCTAAATCGCACGCGCTGCCTGGTTCTGTGATCGGTGTGATCGGAAGGATAAAAGGAACTGCCTGGAACTACCGCCAGGCCGTGCTCAATTACAAGGTGGCGCGCTAGGGCAACGTCGCTCTCAAAGCCAAACGGTGAACTGTCCGCCATCACGTAATAGGCGCCGTCCGGCGGAGCGTGGGCGAACCCAGTTGCGGAAAGAGCGTCAAGCAGCTCCAATGCCACGGCGACCGCTGCCTGGAGAGGCGTCGCTGCTCCCACGGTCAGGAAGTCATGTACCTTGCGGATGGCGTTGGTGATAGGAGGGCGGCGCAATCGCCCACCCCACTCGCCAGCCCGTTACTGAGTAAGTTTTGGATGCCCCGCTAATCGTCACGGTGCGCTCGCGCATGCCGGCCGCCGTAGATGATGTGCTCGTAGATCTCGTCCGTAATTGCCAGCGCGCCCCACCGCTGGCATAGGCCCGCTATGACCTCAAGCTCGACTTTGCTGAGGACCTTGCCCGTCGGGTTGTTCGGCGTATTTATGACTATCGCCGCCGTGCGCTCGTTGAACGCCGCCGCAAGCTCATCTAGGTCGAGCCTCCAACCGTCTTTCGCATCCTGCGGATCGAGCACCCGCACCGGCTCACGCAAATGGACGAATCGCGGCGTCGCGCCCGCCAGAACAGTATCCGGCCAGTAATTCTCATAGAAGGGGGCGATGACGATCACCTCGTCCCCCGGATTGACCGTTGCCATGAGCGTGGCCAACATGGCTTCGGTTGCGCCGCAGCAGACGGTGACCTCACGTTCAGGGTCAACTCCCATGCCGTAGAAGCGCTGGTACTTGCCGCCAATTGCTTGACGTAATCCCGGCGCGCCGCTACCAGCAGAGCCCGAGCCCGCCGGCTTAGGCGTTGCCGCACGCGAGCGCAGTGCATCCAGCCCGCTCGCTCCCAGTGCCTGCGCCGCCGCCGCTCGTGCGGTGTCCACGCTCAGGCCAAAGGCGCTCTCTATCGCCGCAGATGCGCGAGCCACGTCATCACGCCGCAACTCTTCAATGAGGCGAGCGCTCACCGCAGGGATCATGCTGGAAAGCGACGTCACCGCCTCACGCAGCGTTTCCGCCCCACCCTCAAAGCGCACGACCATCGATCGCACTTCGGTTAGCGCGCTGTAATCGGCCAGGGCTTCCGGCGCAAACGTAGATTGAGAAAACTGCACCAACCGAAGCAGCCCCCATCGCGTCTGGGCGGACGCGAGCGCGTTCATGCTCACCGTGATGACAAGCAGAGACAGCAGCACTAGTCCCACATAGGACGTGGCGAACTTGCCCAGGAGGGCCAGTGTCTGCCAAACGACGCGCATCTCTCGCCATTCTGGCAGAACCTGGCCACTGGATAGGAATCCTGTGTCCTCAGTCCTAGATCTTTGGTGCCCTACACGGCTCTTTCACGCAACGGTATGCTTTGGGTACGAGTTTGAACGCGTTCAGAAATGATCCACTGGCTCGATTATTCGGGTGGTGGGGGCGTGCTGTGTATCGCATGCGCTGGGCAATCATTGCCGTATGGGTAGTGATCCTGGTAGGAGCGCTGCCTCTGCTTCCCCGTCTGGCCGAACGCCTACGCGCCGGTGGTTTTGCCGACGATACGCTGCCATCCGCCCGGGCCCAGGCCACCCTGGAGCAAGAGCTTGGACTGCCGTCCAACGCCGCCGCCGTCTTCTACGTCTCCGCAAATAAGCCGTACGCCGATCCCGAAATCCGCGCGGCGGTCACGGACTCGATCACTCGCCTGCGCGAGATGCCGGCCGTGGTAGCGGTGATTCCGCCCGACCTGAACAGCCGGCAAATCGGCAAGAGTGGCCGCACCGCGTACGCCGTGATCAGCCTGGCCGGCACCGCCGAGCAAACCCTTCACCTCCTACCAGAACTGGAGCAGCGTGCTGCGGTGCCGGCGCTACCCGATGGGACTACGATTGAGACCGTAGTAGCGGGGGGCAGCACGTTTTTCCGCGACCTCCAGGACGCTACCGAGCGTGACCTGCGCCGCGCCGAGCTTGTCACTCTGCCGGTGGCCGGCCTTGCACTAATGGTGGTCTTTGGCTCAGTCGCCGCCGCATCGGTTCCGGTTTTGGTTGGCGCCGCCACCACGTTGCTTGGGCTGGCATTGCTGTACGCGCTCAGCTTCCCGTTTGAGCTCTCTGTCTTCGTTCTCAACCTGGCCAGCATGCTCGCACTGGGCCTGGGCACAGACTACGCTCTCTTTCTTGTCAGCCGCTTCCGCGAAGAGCTTGCACTGCGTCGGGAAGCCGGCGATCGTGAAAGAGACCGTCAGGACTCGGTCCAGTCGGCACTCAGCGCGACGCTCAGTACCGCGGGACGGGCGGTTTTCTTCTCTGCCGGAACGGTATTGATCGGCCTGGCGGGCTTACTTGCTTTCCGCTTCATGCTATTGCGTTCGCTCGGCATCGCCGGTATGGCTGCCGTCACCGCCGCCGTTACCGCAGCTCTTACACTCCTGCCCGCGGTGCTTGCGGTATTTGGACACCACGTGAACGCGCTGACGATTGGGTTGCGCGCCGTCCCTGCCCGCGAGGGAAATGGTTTTCACGCCGCCGGCCCAGACGAGGCCAGCGTGCACACCGGACTCTGGTTCCGTCTTGCACAGTTCGTCCTGCGCCATCCTTGGCGCGTGCTTCTGCCCACTACGCTCCTACTCGCGTTGCTTGGCTCGCCCTTTGTCGGTGCGCGGTTGAGCACACCCGATGCTCGCATCCTCCCGGCAGACTCGCCGTCGCGTCGCGCCGTCTCTTTGTTGGAGAATGAGTTCGATGCCGGCGCGGCATCGCCAGTGTTGCTCGTCCTATCTGCTCCTGGGCTGGTGACTGCCCCCGCGCAGCTGAACACGCTCTACGACCTCACCCGCACCATCGGCGCCGATCCACGCGTGGCACGCGTAGACAGCATTGTTGATCTGGACCCGCGCCTGACACGCGAGCAGTACGCGCTGCTGTACGCCAACCCCGAATCCAGCCCGGACCTCTGGGCACGTGGCGCCGTACAGGCACTGGCGCGAGGCACTACCACGCTCGTCTCTGTCACACCAAAATTTGACGCCATGGGGCCTGAAACCACCGCACTGGTCAAGGCATTACGCGCGACAACACCGGCGCCAGAGTGGAGCATGCAGGTGGCCGGTGCAACAGCAGGCGCGCTGGATCTGACCGAGTCGCTATACCGCGACTTTCCCAAAGTGGTCGCGTTGGTGATCGCCATCACCTACCTATTGCTGCTCGTCACGTTCCGGTCGCTAATTTTGCCCGCCAAGGCGGTGCTGATGAACCTGCTCTCACTCGTGGCCAGCTACGGTGCGCTCGCCGCAGTGTTCCAATGGGGCATCCTCGCCGGACTTCCCCCACCATTTGGCGTCCAGCCGCTTGGGTACGTGGAAGCGACGCTTCCAATCCTGCTTTTCTGCACGCTGTTTGGCCTCTCAATGGACTATGAGGTCTTTCTACTCACGCGCATCCAAGAGGAATATGAGCGCACCGGCGATAACGCGCGCAGCGTCGCCAGTGGGCTCCAAAGCTCCGGCCGCGTCATCACCGGCGCTGCGGCCATTGTGGTCGTCGTCTCGGGGTCATTTGCACTCGCGGCCGACGTTGTGCAGATTAAGGCGCTCGGACTGGGAATCGCTATCGCCGTTCTGGTGGACGCCACCATCGTACGTGCCCTGCTTGTACCCGCGACGATGCACCTTTTGGGAGACTGGAACTGGTGGCTTCCAGGCGTGCCGCGCGCAGCACGCCGCCGTGCAGAGCGCGCTCTCTAGGAAGCGATACAGACTAATGACTATTCGACTTGGCCGCCGCCACGCTCTCGCCCTGAGCGGCCTCAGTGCTGCGGGAGCACTTGGCGGGTGCGGTTTCTCCTCACCGGCGAGCGGTCTCCTCACCAGCGAAGCGCCACTCCAGGTCAAGCCGGCGCCCGCCGTCCCCACACCCGCCCTGCCCCCCGTGCGATTCCCACAAGACGAGGCACCGCACGACGTGCTTGCCGAGTGGTGGTACTACACCGGACACCTATACACGGACTCGATCCCGGAAGAGGAGTTCGGTTTTGAGTTCGTCTTCTTTCGTGGGATCCGCGGCGACCGGCCTCCCGGCTACGCCGCTCACTTTGCGGTGACGGACGTTGCCCGCGAACGCTTCGCCTACGACCAGCGCCAGGACGTTGCGCTCAACGAGGCCGCCCGGCCGGCCGAACCATCAACCATTGGTCAAACAGTTCAGCCGCGCCCCGCCGGGCACGTCGCACTTGTTGCGGCAAGCGGCGGGTTTGACCTGGCGCTGGGCGATTGGTGGATGCGTGGCCTGGCTGGGCGGGACACGCTGCGCGCCACCATGGCCGCAGACAATGCGCCGCGCTACGCGCTCGATCTCGGACTCAGTGCGACTCGCGCGCCCGCGCTGCACCAGGGCGTTCCCCCTCTGCAACCGGGCTTGATCTCGTTTGGACCCGCGGGCTATTCCTATTACTACTCGCGCACCCGGATGGACGCGCGCGGCACGCTGACGGTGGATGGCATGCCGCGCCAGGTACACGGCGAAGCGTGGATGGATCATCAATGGGGAGACTTCCTGGTGCTCGGCGGAGGCGGATGGGATTGGTTCGCCGCCAACCTTGACGATGGCCGCGATCTCACCTTTTCCATCATCCGCGACGATCTAGGCCGCACAATCATCGCGTACGGCACTCTCGTTACCGCGAACGGCGATGCCGTGCATCTTCCTCCCGGTAGTTTCGAGATTGAAGCTCTCGACACGTGGAGCAGCCCGCGTACCGGCGTCACCTATCCGTCCGGCTGGCGCCTGCGAGTTCCCGACCACGGGCTTGACGTAACGGCGGACCCGCTGCTGCGAGACCAGGAGCTGGACACGCGACGTAGCACCGGCGTCGTTTATTGGGAGGGCGCTGTCGCCATCCGAGACTCCGGCACGTCGACGGAGCGCGGGAAAGCTTTGGGCCGCGGCTACGTCGAGCTCACCGGGTATAAGTAACGCCACGATGCGTTACATCATGTTCTCCAAACATCTCCAAAGCATGTCCGTTGCAGAGGCGGGCAGCACGATTAAGTCGCTCGGTTTCGACGGCGTCGAGCTGACCGTCCGTCCGGGCGGCCATGTACTACCCGACAACGTGGGCGAGGATCTTCCCCACGCTGTCGAGCAGTTGAGGCAGGCTGATCTAGATGTTCCCGCAGTGGTGGTGGAGATTCACAACCGGCGTCAAGAGCACGTGGAAGACGTTTGCCGTGCCGCCGCCAAGGTGGGTGCCACCGTTCTGCGTACCTCCAGCGCACGTTACCGCGGATTCGGAACCATCCGTGAGCAGATCGCAGCCGCGCGAGAGGACGCCAAGGATCTGGAGGCACTTGGCCGCGACCACGGACTGCGCATGTGCATTCATTGCCATTCTGGCGACTTCCTGAGCGGCCAGGGCGGCATCCTGGACATGGTGCTGGGAGACACTGATCCACGCTATGTCGGCGTATCGTTGGACGTGGGACACCTTACCGCCGAGGGAGGCAAGTCCGGTTGGCGTCAGAGTATCGACCTCCTTCAGGATCGGATCGGAATCGTTGCCGTCAAGAGCTTTGGCTGGTTCCGCGAGCCCGACCCTAAAACAGGCCAGCCAGCGTGGCGCGGTAAGCTCGTGCCACTCAGCGAGGGTACCGTCCAGTGGCAGGAGGCGTTTGGCCTCCTCCGTCAGGCCGGCTGGGACGCTGACGGTCGTGCGCTCGTCTCCATTCACAGCGAGTATCAGGGCGGCGGCAGCTGGCGCGATCTCGGTGTTTCCGAGCTAATCGATCAAACTCGCGCGGACTTCGCCTATCTAAAGACGCAGGCAGCTTAGCGACGGCGTCATCCGGCACAGTAAGGCTGGCACACCTTCTGCATTACGTTCTGCATACAGCGGCCGTTACTCAACTCGAAGAGCAGCCAGCCAGGAGAAGGACGATGGCACAGAACCAAGCACGCAAGGCGGCATTGGACGAGCGACTGCTCACACACCACCCCGCAGGAAAGGCGTGCCTGGAAGTCTGTGCCGCCAACGGCTGGCTGCCCAGCAACGCAGATATGCTCCGCCTAGTCAAGCTCTGGAGCGCCGTGCGTGAAGGCGATCACAGCGAGATTGTGCTCTCCCGAGCGCACCTCAACTTTGTTCGCTGGCTACGTGATCACGGCCGCATCAACGAAGGCACGGACGGTCTAAACGCCGCCGCCTAGGGCGCCGGCCCCGGTTCGCTAAGGGGTATACACTTCGGTCACGCCGCTCACATCGAGCCCGGCCAGGCGGCCTCCGGCAAGCACGTAGAGTTCGCCATTTCGCACCGTCGCGCCCAGGCCGTGTCGCCCCGTGGGCGTCGCCGCCGCGCCTTCCCAAATCTCGGTCAGAGGATCGAACACCTCAAGTTGCGGAAACGTGACGCGTGACGCGTCCAGCACTTCCCCACCCGTGACAAAGAGCTTTCCATCCAACGCCGCGGCGGCCAATCCACCGCGCGCCGTCGGCATCGGTGGTAGAGTTCGCCAGCGGTCGGTTGCAGGATCGTATTCCTCCAATAGGGCGACGTTGCCAACGTCGGCCCATCTGCCGCCGATCAAGTACAAAATGCTCCCAATCGCAGTAGCCGCCAGGTGCTCTCTTGGGCGGCTCAGCGGCGCACGCAGCGACCATGAGTCCGCCTGCGCGTCATAGGCCAGCAGTTGCTGCGGCTCAGGGCCAATCCCACCGGCAACGTAAATGCGTCCATCTAACGCCGCTGCCGCGTGTGCGGCGCGCCCGAGCGGCAGCGGCGCGCGATCCTCCCAGCGATCCGCCTCAGCATCATAGACCCATAGTGACGTGCTCGTCTGTTGGTTAAACCAGCCCGGCGATCCGGCCAACGCCCACAACCGTCCGTCCAACTCCACCGCTGCCAGGTGGTCGCGCTGCTGCGGCAGAGGTGCCAGCGCACGCCACGCGGTTTCCCCAGAAAATAGGGCTTCATTTGAAGCAAGTGAGCGACCGTCTTGGGCCAACCCACCTAACACGTAGATAACGCCGCCCGCAGTGGCGGCGGCTACCTCTGAACGCGGCGTTGGAATCTCGGGACCACCACGCCATGTACCTGATGCCTGGCGCTGAGGCGCGCCACGGCCCAGCCGGGTGCGCGCGAGAAGACCAGCGGCCGTGGTGGCAGCCGCAGCCGTTCCGATCATGACGCGTCGGGAGACCCGTTGACTTCCTGGGTCGGTACGTTCTCTCTGTGGCTGTCCCATCAAGAAATACTACGCGCCGCCGTGCTAGAGTGAGCCAGTAGAACAGATGATCGAGACGATACAGCCCCGCCTGCTTCCGGAGGACCCGCCAACTGAATCAGACTATCGGGATGGCCACACTCAGAAAACAAGAGCTGGCGGGAAGCATCCTAAGAATACGCTCAATGAGCTCTCCGGCGATGAGTGGATCTTCTTCACCAAGAGTGTCATCACCACGACGTATCCATCCGAATACGGCCACGCGCTCCGCAAGGCACACGGGGCAAACAAGCCACCGCAACTGATGAAGTCGCTCATTGAGTTCTTCACATCGGCGAATGGTCGCGTGCTGGACCCCTTTGCGGGCGTCGGCGGCACACTGATTGGGGCCGCCATTGCCGCCCCGCCGCGCGAGTGTGCGGGCATCGAGATCAATCCGCGCTGGGTGGACGTCTATCAACGTGTTCTGTCTGAGAATCCAACGCTGGCGTCTTATCCCATCTTTACCGGCGACTGCCGAACGCTCCTCGCCGACCAGACGCTCTTTCCCGACGCCTCATTCGACTTCGTCTGCACCGACCCACCGTACAACGTTCACCTTGCGCAGACCATGTCCAATGACGAGCGGTACGCTCATGCCAATCGTCGCTCAGACTACAACATGCGCTCAGACGCTCCCGAGGACCTGGCGAACCTGGGTGGCTATGAGCGCTACCTCGATGCCATGCAGGATGTGCTGGGTGGCTGCTTCCGCGTGCTCAAGCCCGGCAAGTACCTAGCGATCATCCTGCGCAATGCCTACCAGCACGGGCGCTATAACTTCACGCACGTAGACGTAGCGCGCCGCGCCGAAGTGGCGGGCTTCATTCCAAAGGGTGAGAAGATCTGGTACCAGGCCGGTACGCGTCTCCGGCCATACGGCTATCCCGCGGCCTACATTCCTAACATTAGTCACCAGTACATCGTGATCTTGCAGAAGCCTAAGTCGTCGCCCACGGTTTCCGCGAAGAGGTCTGCGCGTGCCTAGCGGGAACTGGTCGTTTCCCTGCTCTCCTAGGAACCCGGCCAAAATTCGGGAAGAGTTGCGGTTGCTCCATTCACTTGCGCCGGCCTGGCGTGAGCGCGGCTGGTTGTGGGGCCCGCGCAGCGGCACGCAGTTGGAGTTTGGACGCCTACTGCGCGGCTCCGGCGAGCGCGTCCCCTCACACGATCCGCAGGACGCAAGGACAGCGGGAAAGTCAGGCGAGGACCTGCGCTTTAAGACCCAGACCGGACACCTCTCAGAAGACAACCTGCGTTGGACGGCACGCGCCCGCTTCGGCACCTACAAGTTCTTTGGATTCGTTGCGACCGATACAGCAGGCTACGCGGCACTGACACCAGCGGGCGAGGAGTTCATTAGTGCGCGCCGGCCAGGCAATACGCTGCTGCGTCAGCTTCTCAAGTGGCAGTACCCGGACCACCAGCATCAGGGGACCCGCTGGCCATCTGCTGACTTCGCCATCTTCCCCTTCATCTCAACATCGCGCCTGATTCTTAGCCTGGATGGCCTGACGCGTGAAGAGATCAGTCTCTTTTGCTTCACCATGCGCCGAACGGAAGACGCGGCGGCCACAGCTGAGGCAATCCGCGCCTACCGCGACCGGCGCGGGCGCCACACTGGCCGAACCGGCAAGGCGCGCGCCGCGCACGCCATCTACGAGGCCGCGAAGGCGCGCTACGTGGCCGAAGGCCGGCGCGTCGTAGTGCGCAGCACCAATGACTACGCCGACGCCCTCATTCGCTCGTTCCGTTACACCGGCCTTTTTTCTGTTCGCGGCTCCCGGGTCGTCGTCGCCACCGGTCGGGAACACGAGCTGGAGGAGCTTGTATACGTGCGGGGCGCCGCCGCCGTCTCGGCGCCGTCCATCCAACTCTCCTTTGGCCAAGACCCACCCGTCCGTCTTGCTGAGCCACGCCCGCTCTTTCCAGACTACGACGATAGCGTCGTGTTCTACGCGTACTATGGCGCGGCCGGGCAACCCGTTCTGCCGTGGGAGACGCGCGAGCGCATGGCAGCGCTCGCACGTTCACTCGATACCCAGGTGGCGGACCTCCGCCAGCGCGAGACGCGGCTACGCGCCGGTCGAACTGTGCTGGCCGGTCCGCAGCTGGGCGCCGCGCTGCCCGAGGCCTACGACTCACTCGCGCGCGTTGTGGACACGCTGCGTGACGAGAAGCAGCGACTCGAGCGCACGATTTTCACCCTTGAAGCGCGCTCCCCTGACCGCCTCCGTGAAGCTCTCGCCTTTTATCAAACCATTCTCGACCGCGACGTCATCGACCCACCGACATACCTCGAATGGAACACCTGGCGCGTGTTTCTGGCCCTAGCCGGGGCGAACGAAATCATCCCACACCTCCAATTAGACGACGACTTGCAGCCGCTCAACCCTGCTCAAGGCAACCAGCCCGACCTGGAGATCGACTACGGCGAGTTCCTGGTTGTGGCCGAAGCGACGCTCCGAACCGGGGCTGATCAGCGCCAGGCCGAGGCGCGCCCTGTCACGCGCCATGTGCTGGATGCGCAACGTCGCTACAACGATCCCTTCGGACGGCGCGACGCTCGCTCAGTCTACGGACTGTTCGTTGCACCGCGTATCCACCCTGACACCGCCAACGATTTCTTCGTCGCGCTCAAGTACCGCGTGATCGAGCGTCAGCAGATCGCCGCCATCCCATTCACCATCCGGCAACTCGTCAGCGCGCTCCAGCCGTTCACCGGAATCGCCACATTTCACCCAACCCACCTTCGGCGGTTGCTCCAGGCCACGGTAGATGCCGGACTTGCGGCCGGCACCGGCGACGAATGGCTGGAAGGCATTGACGCCGAGCTGCGCCGCTGGCTGGCAGCGCTTGGCGCTCCCATTTTGGTGCAGCCGTCCGCCGCCCGACCTGTGCCATTACCGCTCTTTTAGCGCGATGCTGCGATAGAATGGCTCAGAGCCTGACGTGGACGTAAGAGTTGCGCCGCCCGATGCGCCCTGTGCGTCCGTCACATTCGCCCCGCATGCCGCATCTTCCTCGTCCGCGTCAGCGGCGGCGCCCACCAGACGCCGGTTCCTCAGGGAGCTGTGTGGCGGCGCAACGCTCGTAGGGCTGGCAGCCACCGGCGCCAGCGGCTGCGCCCAGCGCCAGACCAAGGTTCCCGTCCAGCTGACCTGGTTTTCGTGGGGGCCGCAGTACCCGGCGCAGTGGACGGTTGGTCCAGGGATGAACCAGCGCTTTGGCGGAGGTGGCGGCCCCGGCGCAGGCCAACCAACACCCGTCCCGCCTGAGAAGATCCTGGAACAACAAATCTCAGCCTTCACTGCGGACCGTGAGGACGTGACCGTGAAAATCGTTACCGAGCGCGTGGATCGCTACCACGAGAAGTTACGCGCGTTTGCCGCCGCGGGTCAGCTACCTGACGTCCTGGCGTACGATGGAGCGCAGGCTATCCCGCTAGTCCGCGGCAACGTGCTCTACAACCTGAGCCGGCTACAGGGCAGCAAGATCCGCCAGTTCCTTCAGAACTTCCCGGCCAGCTACCTGGAGGCCAGTTCCTACCGGGGCAAGCTCTTCGGCGTGCCGTACCAGTCCCGCCAGATGGTGCTCTACGTCAACAAGACCGTCTTCGGCGGCCTCAGTCTTCCACCTCAGGAGTGGGGCAACCCGAACTGGACGTGGACACACTTCCTTGAGAAAGCCTCAACGCTTACCCAGCGCAGTCTTGGCGGGGCAGGCCGGCAATTCGGCACACTCTTTACCGGACGCCCTTTCTGGGCCTCCCTCATTCAGCAAAACGGCGGTCGCGAGTTCAACCGCGAGGCGACGCGCTCTTTCTTCGATACTCCCGAGACTATTGAAGCAATCCAATGGGCGGCGGACCTGGTCGCGCGATACCGCGTCGCCCCGTCAGAACGCGAGAATCCGCGCTTCGCCAACTGGCTGTTCGACGGCGGTACCGTCGCCATGTGGCCCTGGTATCAACATTCCATCCCGCTGATCGGCCAGCGCGTCGCCAACTTCGAGTGGGACGTGTACCCGCTGCCGATGAACCGCAAGGCGGCGACGTACGCCGACTGGGGTTACCTCTCCATCTCGCAGAACACAGTGGATGTGGACCGCGCCTGGGAGCTCTTGAGTTTCCTTCAATCGCCCGAAGGCGACGCAGCGGCGCTGCGTGAAGGCGTGGCTGGTCCTATCCAGCGCGGCACCGAGCCGAGCTACATGATCGGTTCCAGCGCAGCAAAGAACAAGGCGGCCGCCATCCAGGCCGCCCACCAGCCCATTGCCTTCCGGCCACAGCACGAAGCCTGGGACCAGATCTCGTCGCTGATGGACTTCTACCTTGGGCCGGTCTTCCGCGGTGAGCAGAAAGCGGTATATGCCTGCCGCGAGTTGCGCGTCGTCGTCGATGGCGTGCTCGCCGGCCTGGAATCCTCCAAGGGACCGGCCGCCGGCTCAGGTGCCGAAGCGCCGCCCGCCGATTAGCCGTTCTCTAGGGCAGAGTGAGTGAGAATAGCGTCCTCCAGTCCCTGTCCCCGCTACGCCCATTACCCCCGGCTACCAAACCTGAGCACGTCGCCAGCACGCGCCCATGGGGCACCTTCACCCAGTACTGCCTCAATGAGCCAGTCACGGTCAAAATTATCGAAGTCAGCCCCGGCGCAGAGCTAAGCCTCCAGCGTCACCGCCATCGCGCCGAGCTGTGGGTGGCGCTGGACGGCACCATCCAGGTGGAGGTGGACGGCCGCACCTGGCGCCCCGCCATCCATGATGAAATCTGGATCCCGGCCGGCGCTACACACCGCCTTTCCGCACCCGGCGACCGTGGCGGCCGGGTTCTCGAAGTAGGGTTTGGCCACTTTGAGGAATCCGACATTGAGCGCCTAAGCGACCGCTACGGCCGGGCCTAACCTGACTTTGGCGAATTCCGCTCACAGATACGCACACCAGCAGCACCGGCAATACCACCTTTACGCGAACGCAAAAAGGGGACCCAGCGCCTCCTAGTCAAGGAAGGCTTACTTTCTGACCGCATCAAGCGCCGGGGCGTGGATGTACTGCTCCACGAGATGATCACTCTGTTATCGACGCGGTTCGCCACCTCCTCACGGGCAGTCCCCCGATTGAAGTCAGCGAGGCTGATCGCACCTTCGTCCATGGCTACCGCGATGCCATGCGGAGACAGTTTCAAGTTGAGCGGTGCCAGTGACGGGCGCCAGTGTCGATGCGGTGGAGGATGGTGGCGGTGGGATCAGAGAGGGGCCATGGGATGCGGGGAAGGACGTTTGGGGCCACGGCAATGGACCGGGTGAGGCGAAACCGTGTGCCGCCCGCGCGCCGCACGCAGCCGCATTAGACCTGCGGTTGCACCAAGGGGCAAGCGTGTGGTTGGTGACGAGTGCGCGGACTTTGGCCATAGCCCGGGCGCCGGTGGTACGCCAGGCCATGCCCTTGTGCTTCATGCGCTCGGCGAGCAGGTGCGCGTTGGTGCCTTCTTGGGTGCCCAGGCCACGGGCAGCGGAGGGAACCAGGTCCGGCGGTACTTGGAAGCGCCAGTCCACACCCGCGTCAGGCGTGCCAAGCTGGCCGGTGACATCGGTGCGGGCGCGCTGCGCCTGCGCCCCCGAGAACGCTGAGCAGGCAGAGCAGGCAGAGCGGGCGAGCACGGTGGCGCGCGTTGTGCGGGAGCCGTTGGTCGCCACCACGAGCGGTGCTGGCGCCGGTGAAGGGAGCGAGGGCAGCGCCAGCACCGCTCGTGGTGGCTTGGTCGCCGGTGCGCACCGCCCAATACAGGGTGGCGCCTGCCGCAGTGCCCCAGCCACGCGCGGCGTCCCGCGCCAAATGGAACCCGTCCCGCTGGCGTACTCCCTGGGGGAAGTGCGCCAGCGCGGTGTCGATCCAATGCGCGCCATCTCCACCAATCGTGACTACCGGCATCCGGCTCACATCGTAGGTGCGTGCCAGCGCCAGAGCGTCAGATCGACTGCCTCCCAGAAAGGCACCGACGGTGGGGGTGCCTTCGCGTCTGCCCGTGCGAAGCCGTGACAGTACACCTGCTTCTTGCGCAAGCGGTAGTGCGGACGCGGATGCCCCGGCGTGGGACCGGCCAGCCAATCCCATCCTTCATAGACACTGGCGCACTTGCGTTCGCATCCGGTGCGGTGGGTGGGTTCCAGTTGCGTCTTGACCGAGACGCCGTCGGCCTCGACGTAGAGCACTGGCACCACGCGCTCGCCCACCGGTTTGGGCAGTGTCGCCGTGGTCGTCCACGCGGCGTGCGTCGTCTGCTCCTATGCCGTCACACGTCCCGCTACCTGCTGCACGGCGCGCCACGCGGAGCTGCCAGTAACCGCGCCCGCCGTCGCGGCGGCGAGTCGCCGGGCGGCGGCACTAAAGGGCACGTCGCTGGCCCACTCCACCAGCAGCGCCGCGAAGGCGGGCGTCGCGACCTGCCCAGGAAGCCACCCCAAGTGCTCATCAATGAGAAAGTATCTGGTCCCATCTGGCGCGCGGTACCGCCGGCGTACCCGCACGTCCCCCATGCGCGTCATCAGCGTGCGTTCGCGCCACCCCTGCGCCACGTATCCAGGAGGGCGGTGCGCATCCAGCCACGCCTCCAGCGCCGCGAGATCCTGGGCTGCCCTGATGGAATCGGACCTCCATCGTCGCATGCGCCACCAGCCCCAGACCACCGCCCAACTTGAAACTGTCTCCTCACGCGCACACAAGTTTGACGCGCTTCCGCGAACAGGATATCTTGGAGCACCGGCCGAGTTCGGTCGAGGAAGGATAGCCTGATGAGCGGACGTGAACAAAAGGTCACCACACGACGAAGTTTCTTCGACCTTACCGC
>Ga0136611_10001030_pt1 | contig 19012 bp, 19 predicted proteins | sample AntDrymUQ2232306_2_FD_106645 | JGI IMG/M metagenome (GOLD analysis project Ga0136611, IMG submission 106645) | Polar desert sand microbial communities from Dry Valleys, Antarctica - metaG UQ223 (23.06) | ecosystem: Environmental > Terrestrial > Soil > Desert | place: Antarctica: Dry Valley...
CGACGTCGGGCTGCTGACGCTCTGATCCTCGGACGCAGGGGCCGCGTGACGGGGTGAGCGAGGTCGCCGCCGACGTCTCGTTCGCCGCCGCAGCAGCGATGCCGCCGACGCGGGCGGCTCGATCGCCGCGGCGGCGACCCCCTCTGCTCATCGCGCTCGTCGGGCTCGCCGCAGGCGTGGTCGCGATCGGGCCGGTCTGGTACCTCGTCGACCGAGCGCTCGAGCGCGGTTGGTCGGCCACGCGCGACGAGCTCTGGCAGCGGCGCACGCTCGACCTGGCGGTGCGCAGCCTCGGCCTCGCTGCGGCGGTGACGGCGGCGTCGGTGGTGATCGGCGTCGGTGCGGCGTGGCTCGTCGTCCGCAGCGACCTGCGCGGCCGGAGCGTGCTGCGGATCCTGTTCGCGCTGCCGCTTGCGATCCCGTCGTACCTCTCCGCGTTCGCATGGGTGTCGTGGAAGCGTGAGCTCGCCGGGTTCTGGGGAGCGGCGCTCGTGCTGACGATGGTGTCCTACCCGTTCGTCTATCTCCCGAGCGTCGCTGCGCTGCGCCACCTCGACCCCGCGCAGGAGGAGGTCGCACGCTCACTCGGCGGAACGCGTGCGGAGATCGCGTTCGGGCTGACGTTCCGCCAGATCCGGACATCCGTCACCGCCGGCGCGCTGCTCGTCGCGCTCTACGTCCTCAGTGACTTCGGCGCGGTCGCGGCGATGCGGTACGAGGTGTTCACGTGGGTGATCTACGGCGCCTACCGGGCAGGGTTCAACCCGACCCGCGCGGCAGTCCTCGCGCTCCCGTTGATCGCGATCGCGCTGGGAATCGTGCTCGCAGAGTCGCGGGCGCGCGGTCGCGCCGTGTCCTCGAGGATCGGATCAGGCTCGGCACGGTGTGGCGCGCAGGTCCGGCTCGGGAAGGCTGCGCCCGTCGCGTGGTTGCTGTCGCTCGGCGTCCTCTTCGCCGGCATCGCGTTCCCGGTGGCACGCGTCGTCCACTGGTCGACGTCGTTCGGGACGTCCGACGTCGACGTCGCCGACGTCACGCGAACGTTGGCGACGACGCTGAGTCTCGCCCTCTTCGCCGCTCTGGGTGCGATTGCGCTCGCACTCCCCGTTGGCATCCTGGCCGCCCGCTATCGCAGCGCCGCCTCGACGGCGATCGAGCGCTCGACCTACGTCGCGCACGCACTCCCCGGGATCGTCGTCGCCATCTCGCTCGTGTACCTCGGCGTGCGGCTACTGCGTCCGATCTACCTCGAGACGCCGTTGCTCGTCCTCGGGTACATCGTGCTGTTCCTCCCGCTCGCCGTCGGCGCGGTGCGCTCGTCCATCGAGCAGTCACCGGTGCGGCTCGAGGAGGTCGCTCGCTCCCTGGGCGCCAACTCGCGTCGCGTGTTGATCCGGGTGACGGCTCCGCTCGCGATGCCGGGCATCGCGGCCGGTGCCGCCCTCGTGTTCCTGTCGACGATGAAAGAGCTCCCCGTCACCCTCGTGCTCCATCCGACGGGAACCGACACGCTCGCGACGAGGTTGTGGAGCCACACCACCGTGTCCGACTACGCGAGTGCAGGGCCGTACGCGTTTGCGCTCATCGTGTTCGGCGCGATCCCGACCGCACTGCTGAGCGCGTCACTCTTCGCCCGCAGCGACCGCCATTCCGCCACCCGCAGGACCGATCGTGGCTGACACGATGGTCGACACCATGGCGAACGCAACGGCCCCGAACGCCGATCACCTCACGGCCGAGCCCGCGACGGCTCCGCCCGTGCCGGCGCTCGAGGTGCGCGGGGTGCGCAAGGCGTTCGGCCGCACCGTCGTGCTCGACGGGGTCGACCTGATCGTCCCGGCCGGCAGCATCACCGCCGTTCTCGGACCGTCGGGCGGAGGGAAGACCACGCTGCTGCGCATCGTGGCCGGCTTCGACGAGCCGGACGCCGGCGAGGTCGTGCTCGACGGCAAGGTGGTCGCCGGCCCGCACAGCAGCCTCGCAGCGGAGCTGCGGCGTGTCGGCGTGGTGCCGCAGGAGGGCGCACTGTTCCCGCACCTCGACGTCGCCGGCAACGTCGGCTTCGGATTGCCGAAGGGCCTGGCGTCTCGGGAGCGGATCGAGGAGGTGCTCGACCTCGTTGGCCTCCCGGGTTCGCAGCGGTCGCGCCCGCATCAGCTCTCGGGCGGTCAGCAGCACCGCATCGCGCTCGCACGCGCGCTCGCCCCGCGACCGACGATCGTCGTGCTCGACGAGCCGTTCTCGTCGCTCGACGCGGGCCTGCGCGCGCAGGTGCGCGACGAGGTGATCCTCGCGTTGCAGGCGGCGCGGACCACCGCGATCGTGGTGACGCACGATCAGCAGGAGGCGCTGTCGGTCGCCGACCAAGTGGCGGTGCTGCTCGACGGGCAGATCGCGCAGTCGGCGGACCCACAGACGCTGTACGACGCACCGGCGTCGCTCGACGTCGCGACCTTCGTCGGTGAGGCGGTGGTGCTCGGTGGCGACGCCGACGGCGAGGGGAGGGTGTCGTGCGCGTTGGGGACGCTCGCGGTTCGCCAGGCGGCGGTCACAGCGGGCGTGGTCGATGTGGTCGTGCGGCCCGAGCAGGTGGACGTGCTCGCACCTGCCGGCGCGAGCGCGATGCTGCGCGACACCGTGCGTGGCACCGTCGTCTCGCGCTCGTTCTTCGGGCACGACGGCGTCGTGCGCGTCGTCCTCGACGGCGGCCTGATCGTGACGGCGCGCCTCCACGCGTCCCACCTCCCAGCGCCCGGCGATGCGGTCGAGCTCACCGTCAACTCGCCCGTGTCGGTCTTCCCCCGCCGCTGACAGCCGGCTGCGGCACGCCGCCGTGCCCTTCACGGGCCCGTGAGCGTGACACAAGCGGGTCGGGACGCGGTCGCATCAGTTCCGCTGGGGCGCCGGCGGCGGAGCACACCGGCGGGTCCACCGCGCTCGGTGCGGCGTACGGCCTTGAAGACCACGCCATGTAGCGGTCTATCCTGCGGTCGCTCGGGGCACAGGGCTCCGCCGAGTACCGAGTGGGGACGCTCATGGGTTCATCATCGGGAGTGGTCCTGCTGGCCGAGGCCGGGGATCTCGTCGGCAACTGGTCGTGGACCGTATGGCTCCTCGTCCCCGTCACGTTGGTGCTCGCTCTGCTCACCGCGCTGTGCCTCGGCTCCGGCGGCGAGCCGACGCGCTCGCGGGGCGGCACCGGCGGAGTGAGCCGCTATCTCGCCAGGACCACGGACAAGGAAGCGGATCGCTGATGCGCCGAATGTTGCCGTTGCTCGCCCTGTCGCTCGTCGCGCTCGGCTGCGGTCAGAAGGCCGGCGTCGCCGGCTCCGAGGACACCGCCGCAGGCGCGCCCGCGCCCGCACAGACGGCGGCGCCCGCACCGATCACCGCCGCTCCGACGGGTGGCACGACCGCGGGACCGTCCGAGACCGACGCTCCTGTCGACACCGGCGCGACGCGCGACACCGTCACCGGTGACACGGCCACCGACGACACGACGGACGCAGGCTCGGGCACCACCGGCGAGCCGGAGGACACCACGGCGTCGACCACGCCGCCGGAGGCCGAGACGACCGCTGCGCCGGCGCCGGTCGGCACGCACGAGGTCGGGTCGGACGACTCGGCTGGCGTCAGCGACACCGAGATCGTCATCGGCATCCACGCCCCTGTGACCGGTGCATCGCCGATCCCGCAGACGAGCTTCGACATCGGCAAGGACATCTACTGGAAGTGGCTCGACGCGAATGCGCCGGACCGGCTGTTCGGCCGCACCGTCCGCGTCGTCTTCCGCGACGACGAGTTCAACCCGAACCAGGCCGTGTCGGTGTGCCGCGAGATGGTCGAGCAGGAAGGGGCGTTCATGCTGATCGGCGGCGGTGGCGCCGACCAGATCACGGCATGCGCGCGGTATGCCGACGAGAACGGCATCCCGTACCTGTCTGCGGGCGTGAACGAGACCGGCCTCGAGGACCTGACGACCTACTTCTCGACGACGCTGACGTACGCCGAGCAGGCCCCGCTGCTCATCGCGGAGGCTCAGGCGCAAGGTCTCACGACGATGGGACTCGTCGTGACGGACACGCCGTCGTTCGAGGACGCGCACGACGCGATCCTCGAGACCGCGTCAGCGGCCGGCATCGAGATCGTCGCCGACCTCCGGATCAGCAAGACCGCGGCCGAGGCCGAGCAGTTGGCGACGGTCCAGGAGCTGAAGAACTCCGGCGCCGCGGGAGTGTTCCTGCTCAGCTCGCCGGTGGTGTTCATCGGTCTGTCGAACACGGGCCTGAACCAGGGCTACACCCCGATCTGGCTCGGGCCCGGCATCACCAGCGGTCTGAACGCCGTCACGAACTTCGGGTGCGACGGCGCCGAGACCGGCCGCTTCTTCTCGCCCACACCGGGTCTCGACGTGATCGACGCCCTCGATCCGGACTTCCGGCCGGCGTACGACGTGCACGGTGACGGCAACACAGCCGACGACATCGGCCTCCAGCTGTGGTCGCTGAACAAGGCGATCTCGCTGATGTTCGAGGCGACCGGCGCCGAGCTCGGCAGGGCTGCGTTCATGAACACGCTCGAGAGCTCGCCAGGGTTCGACAACGGGATCTACGCGCCGATCGTGTACACGCCTGAGGACCATCTCGGTGGAACAGGGGCGCACCTGCTCGATGCCGACTGCGGGATCAAGCAGTACACGACGGCGCAGCAGTTCGTCCCGGCGAACTGAGTCGTGACGGAGACGACGACGACCGACGAAGGGGGAGTGCCGGACATCCCGGCCCGACCCCCGAGTCGCGGGTTCCTCGAGGAGCGACGGGACCTCGCGCTCGGTCTCGGCCTCGCGCTCGCGATCGTCGTCGTCATCGTCGCGACGGGCGAGAAGCAGGCGCTCGTCATCGGCACGATCAGCGGCGCGGCGTACGGCCTCGTCGCGATCGGGCTCGTGCTGATCTACAAGTCGAGCGGCGTCTTCAACTTCGCGCAGGGTGAGTTCGGGACCGTCGCGCTCTTCGCGCTGTACCTGCTCCACTTCCACGTCCCGTACGGCATCGCGGTCATCGGCGCACTGGTCGTCGCGCTGCTCATGGGGCTGCTGGTCGAGCGACTCATCATCCGCCCGTTGTTCACCGCGCCGCGCGTCATCCTGCTCGTTGCGACTGCGGGTGTGGCGCTGCTCACGATCGGGATCGAGCTGTGGTTCGGCGGCACGCTCGGCAAGAACGTCAACCGTGCGCTGCCGGAGCTCAACAGGATGACGATCTTCGGTCTGCAGATCTCTGACCAGCGGCTGCTCCTGATCGGCACGCTCGCGGTGCTGGCGCTCCTGCTCGGGCTGTTCTTCAGCCGGACGAACCTCGGGCTCGCGATCATCGGCGCGAGCCAGGAGCCGACGGCGACCGAGCTCGTCGGCATCAGCGTGCGCCGGCTGTCGAGCTTCACGTGGGCGATGTCGGCGGTCCTCGGCGGCCTCGCCGCGATCCTCGCCGTCCCCGAGACGGGCAGCTTCACACCGGGCGTGATGACCTCGTCGTACCTGATCCCGGCGTTCACCGCGGCGGTGCTCGGTGGCATGACCAGCCTCCCGGGCGCCTTCCTCGGCGGGGTCCTGATCGGCGTGATCCAGTCGATCGCGACGAGCGGTGCGGTCTTCGACGACATCCCTGGCACGCCGAGCACGCTGCTGGTGTTCATCGTGCTCGTCCTCGTGCTGGTGATCCGGCCGCAGGGCCTGCTCGGGAAGAAGGCGTGACGTGACGCTCACCCACGCCACGGAAGCGACTGCGACGACGGATGCTCCGAGTCGTCGCGCGCAGGCGTTCCGCCCCGGCGTCGGCGGCTGGATCGGCCGCGCAGTGCTGTGGGCGGCGGTCGCGTGGCTCGTGCTCGTCTTCCCGCTCGGGCGCCCCGGCTTCGAGGTGCAGATCTACGCGACGGCCGTCTGCTACGGGATGGTCGCGCTGTCGCTCAACGTGCTGCTCGGCTACGTCGGCCAGATCTCGCTCGGCCATCAGGCCTTCGTCGGGATCGGTGCGTTCACCTCCGCGTACATGATGACGGTGCAGGGCCAGTCGTTCTGGGTGGGTGTCGTCGTCGCCGCGCTCGTCGGTGGTGGCCAGGCGCTGATCCTCGGCGGCACGTCGCTGCGCATCACCGGCCTGTACTTCGCGCTCGTCACACTGTCGTACGGGCTCGTCGCCGAGCAGAACGTGTTCCAGATCCAGGAGCTCACGGGCGGCGGCCAGGGGCAGCCGGCGCCGAAGCCGGATCTGTTCGACACCGACTGGCGCTACTACTACCTGTGCCTCGGATTCCTCGCGCTGGTGCTCTACGTCGACCGGCGGCTGATGAAGTCGAAGGGGGGTCGCGCACTGCTCGCGCTGCGGGAGAACCCGCGAGTCGCAGCGACGTTCGGCGTGAACGTCCGCATCGCCACGCTGTTCGCGTTCGTCGTGTCGGGAGCGATCGCCGGGCTCGCCGGCGCGCTGATCGCATCGAACGACACCTTCGTCTCGCCGGAGGTGTGGAACTTCCAGCTCGCGTTGGTGTTCGTGATCATGACCGTGGTCGGTGGGTTGCGCAGCCGCGCCGGTGCGGTGATCGGCGGAGCGTTCTTCGCGCTGTTGCCGTTCCTCATCACCAAGATCCCGCTCCTGCTGCGCGACGTGTGGGGAGTCCGATCGGTCTTCAACGTCATCGCCGAGGCGTGGAACTGGGGGAGCCGGAAGCTCCCGAACGAGCTCACCCCGGAGCTCGCGCCGCTCGTCCTGGGGCCGCTGTTGCTGTTGCTGACGCTCACGAAGACGCCGGGTGGGATCGGGCAGCAGATCCGCCCCATTCAGCGCTGGATGTTCGGCAAGAAGTTCGACCTCCACGACCATGGTCCGAAGGAGGTGCAGATCACCGATGTCCGTGCTTGATGCGCAAGGGCTCTCGATCCGGTTCGGCGGCGTCCAGGCGAACCGAGATGTCAGCATGAAGATCGGCGAGTGGGAGATCGTCGGCGTGATCGGCCCGAACGGCGCCGGCAAGACGACGCTGTTCAACCTGATCACCGGCTTCTACGCGCCCGACTCGGGTCGCGTGCGGCTGAAGGGCGTCGACGTGACGGACCTCCCGGTGCACGAGCGTGCGGCGATGGGCCTCGGGAGGACGTTCCAGAACGTCGGGCTCGTGAAGGGCGCAACGGTGCGCGAGAACCTCGTCACCGCGCAGCACCTGCAGGCCGACTACGCGACCGTTTCCGGGATGTTCGGCATCGGCGGCTCGCGTGCGGTCGAGCGCGAGCTGCGGGCGAAGGCGGACGCGCTGCTCGATGTCCTCGGCCTCGGCGACCTCCGCGACACGCAGGTCGCAGGATTGCCTTACGGCACGTTGAAGCGGGTCGAGATCGCGACCGTGCTGGCGACGGATCCGGAGGTCCTGCTGCTGGACGAGCCGTCCTCGGGCATGGGACCGGAGGAGGCGCACCAGCTCGGCGACACGCTGCTCGACCTCCGCCGCACGTTCGGGCTGTCGATCGCGATGATCGAGCACCACGTGCCGCTCGTCGTGCGGGTGTGCGACTACGTGTACTGCCTCGACTTCGGCGAGCTGCTCGTCGAGGGCCTGCCCGACGACGTGCGCCGGCACCCACAAGTGGTCGCCGCCTACCTCGGTGAGGACCCTGAGCCGGAGGTCGTCGCGATGGAGGCGGCGCCCGAGTCGCTGGTGGAGAACGAGTCATCAGGGTCCGGGTCATGAGGGTGTGCTGATGGCGCTGCTCGAGGTGGAACAGCTGCGCGTCGGGTACGGGTTCCCCGTCCTGATGGGGATCAGCTTCGAGGTCGAGGAGGGCGAGACCGCTGTCCTGTTCGGCCTGAACGGTGCCGGCAAGACGACGACCGTCGCGACGATCGCCGGCCAGCTGAAGCCGGACAGCGGCTCGATCCGCTACGGCGGCGAGGAGATCGGCGGCATTCCGGCGACGCAGCTCGTCGGCCGCGGCATCGCGCTCGTGCCGGAGGGCCGTCGAGTGTTCCCGGCGCTGAGCGTCGCCAACAACCTCCGCCTCGGCGCGTGGACGCGGCGCAAGAACACCGCAGAGATCGCCCAGCGCCGCGACCTCGTGTTCGAGTACTTCCCGCGGCTCGAGCAGCGCCAGGATCAGGCCGCCGGCACGCTCTCCGGCGGAGAGCAGCAGATGCTCGCGATCGGGCGCGCGCTGATGTCGCGGCCGAAGCTGCTGCTCATCGACGAGGCATCACTCGGCCTCAGCCCGGCGCTCGCGAAGATCGTGTTCCAGGTCGTGAAGCGGATCAACGACGACGGCGTCACGGTGATCATCGTCGAGCAGAACGTCGGCGTCCTTCCGTACGCCGACCGTGCGCTGATCATGGAGAAGGGCACCTTGATCTTCTCCGGCGTCGGTGACGAGATCCGCAACGCGAACCTGCGCGAGACCTACCTCGGCGGCGGATCCGAATGACCGCGCCGTGCCGGCACGCCACCACACCACGCATCGCACCCCAGGAGGAAGCCATGAACAACAACCGTTGGTCCCGACTCGGCGGAGTCCTCGGCATCGTCTACTGCATCGTCGGCGTGCTGCTGATCTTCCTCGGCTGGAACGGAGCGGCCTCGAACGATCGGGTGCAGGCGCAGCTCCCGTACATCGTGTCGGGCGGCATCGGCGGGCTCGCGCTCGCGATCATCGGCGCGGCGCTGATCGTCGCGCACAGCCTTCGGACGGACCGGGTGGAGCTCCGCGGCGGCATCGACGACCTGCGGCAGTCGATCGACCGGATCGGAACGACGACCTCGGTGCCGGGCACGTCCGCGGCCACGCTGTCGGGCGCTGGGAGCACGGCCGTCCTCGCCGGCCCGACCAGCTATCACCGTCCGGCATGTCGTGTCGTCCAGGGGCATCCCGACACCGTCGCGATGTCGCTCGGAGAGGCGCAGGCGTCCGGCCGCACGCCATGTCGCGTCTGTTCACCGGACGAGCCGACGCTGACGGTCGCGTCGTGATGTCCTGACCTCTCCCGTCCTGACGTCGTGAAGGCGCTGGTCCGCCGCCGATGCGCGGACACGTCACACAGCCGCGCCCGTCGCGCCGGGACATCCGCCGCGGGGATTCGCGAGACTGCCGCGCACACGAGCGCGCGTCCTGCCGACGGCCGAACGTTCAGCGAGTGGGAGTGAAGCGCACGGGAAGGCGCTGCGGACCGCAGATGAAGTTCGACTGGAGCCACGTCGCCTCTCCGGCCGGCTCGATGTCCGGCAGGCGCCGGAGCATCTCGGCCAGCAGCGACCGGATCTCGATCCGCGCCAGCGGGGCGCCGAGGCAGAAGTGCGGGCCACCGCCGCCGAAGGCGAGGTGGTCGTTCGGCGTGCGGCCGACGTCGAGCCGGTCCGAGTCGTCGAACACGGCCGCGTCGCGGTTCGCAGCGCCGTAGTACATCACGACCTTGTCGCCGGCAGCGATCTGCCGGCCGCCGAGCTCGGTGTCGTGGGTCGCGGTACGGCGCATGTGAACGACCGGCGAGACGAAGCGGAGCAGCTCTTCGGCTGCCGTGGGGAGCAGTCCGTCGAGGTCGCCCTGCAGGCGGCGACGCTCGTCCGTGTGCTCGAACAGGACGTGCATGCCTCCGCCGACGAGGTTGCGTGTCGTGTCCCCGCCGGCGTTGATGAGCAGCAGGAAGAACCATGCGAGGTCCTCGTCGCTCAGCCGGTCGCCGTCGAGCTCCGCCTCGACGAGCACGGTCGCGAGGTCGTCCGCCGGCGCACGCCGCTTCTCGGCGAACACGCCGGCGCCGTAGCCGAGCATCTCCACCGAGGCGTTCACCCGCACCTCGTCCGACACCGTTCCCGGCGCCGCGTGCATGATCTCCGTCAGCTCGTAGAGGCGGCGGGCGTCGTCTCGCGGGATGCCCATCACGTCGGCGATCACCATCGACGGCATCTCGCCGGCGATGTCCGCCACGAGGTCGCACTCGCCGCGACCGGCGACGGCGTCGATGATCTCGCGTGCGAGCTGGTTGATCCGGTCCTGCCACGACGCCGCTCCCTTCGGCGTGAAGCCGCGCTGCACCAGCAGGCGATGGCGCGTGTGCTCGGGCGGGTCCATGAACAGCATCATCAGTCGCGCTCCCGCGAGCGTCGCCTCGTCGCCGTCACCGATCATGATCCCGCCGGCGTACGACGAGTACGTCGCCGGTGCCCGCCCGACGGCGCGCACGTCGGCGTAGCGGGTGACAACCCAGAACCCGCGCCCACCCGGCTCGGGGTGCCAGTGGACCGGGTCGTGCTCGCGCAGCCAGGCGAACTGGTCGTGCGGCTGGCCGCCGGCGAAGGCGCGCGGGTCGAGCAGGTCGATCGTCGGCTGCATCGTGTTCGTCATCGTCCCTCCGCAGCCATTGTGCCTTGAGGTCCGCCCGCGACCGTCAGCGGCGGCGACAGGTGTAGGCGCCGTATGCGCCGCGCACGAAGCTGCAGTCCACGATCTCGAACCCCGCGTGCTCGAGCAACGGCTCGAACAGCCACCGGTAGGTGCTGTGCTCGGTGCGGACGTGCTCGGCGAGGTCGTCGGCGGTGTATCCCTTCGCAGGATCGGCGACCGCGCCGGCGAACCACGGAGGGATCCAGGTCGCCACCTCTCCGGGCTCGATGTCGTAGATCAGGTCGCGGAGTCGCAGGATGCCCCCGGGGGCGAGCATCGCCGCGAGCCGTGTGAGCGCGATCCCCTTCCAGAAGTCCGGGATCTGATGAAGGGCGTTGCGGGTGAAGACGAAGTCGGCCGGAGCTCCTGCGTGCTCGTACGAGAGGAACCCGGCTTGGACGACGGTGATGTTCGACTGCGCCAAGGTCGACGTCCGCTGTCGGAGCACAGCGACCATCGCCGGCGAGACGTCGACGGCGACGACGTGGCGGCAGCGGGTCGCGGCAGTGACGGCGAACCGCCCCGTTCCGGCGCCCATGTCGACGACAGTCGAGTCGGCGCCGAAACCGTGCCGCGTGAGGACCTCGATGTCCGGCGCCGGGTCGTAGCCGGCCTTCGCCTCGTACCGTGCGACGTAGGCGGCGGCGAGGTGCTCGTGACCCGCGTGCGCCAGCTCGTCGAGCATCCAGTCGCTCATGCCGTCACTCTGTCACCGCGTCCTCGGGCTGTCGGTCACGAGGCCGGTCGCGCTGGTACCGAACTGCATCATCCGTGCAACATCGCGTGCCAGCGCAGCGGCGCGTGACGCCATACGTCAGCAGCCCAGCTTCGCGCGCTCGTCCTGCGCGTAGGACGGCGATGCGCGGGCACGCCGGCGAGGGTGCCGGCGGTGACTGCTGCCGGTTCGCGCTCGTCACTCCTCGATGCGTGAGGGCAGCCCGAACTGCTCGAAGAGCTCCGGGTAGAGGAAGTTGTGGTGGCCGACGATCTTGCCGCCTGCGGACTCGATGATCTGGATCGCCCACGGCTCCCAGACGCCGGGCGCGACGTGGTGGTAGTTGCCGAAGCCCGTATCGCCGTTCACGTTGATCGGGATGAGACGGCCGTTCTTGCAGACGATCCCGTGGCCGAGGAACCAGCCGGCGAGCTGGTCCGGTCCGCGCAGCCAGAGGTCGAACGGCGGCATCGACAGGATCACGTCCTCACGCAGCAGGGACACCAGCGCCGGGATGTCGTACCGCTCGAACGCATCGACGTATCGCGCGAGCAGCGCCTCGTGACGTGGGTCGAGCGCGGTGTCGAGCGCCTCGATGTCCATCGTCGCGAGCGTGGTCCGCGCCCGCTGCAACGCGCTGTTGACCGACGCGAGCGAGGTGTCGAGAAGCTCCGCGACCTCGGTCGCCTGCCACCTGAGCACCTCGCACAAGATGAGGACGGACCGCTGCCGCGCCGGGAGGTGCTGCAGCGCAGCGACGAACGCGAGCCGGATCGACTCACGCGCGGTGACGACGTCGGCCGGGTCCCCCGAGAAGTCGATGACCCGCTCGTCCGCGATCGGCTGCACGAACGCGTGCTCGCCGATCGTCGGCGGCAGCGTGTCGCCGACCGCCGCGACCGTGGTCGACGGGCCCATCTCCATCGGCCGTGCGCGGCGCTGTGGGCTGCGGTGCATGTCGAGGCACACGTTCTGCGCGATGCGGTACAGCCACGAGCGCATCGAGGAGCGGCCCTCGAAGCTTCCGATCGAGCGCCACGCCCGCACGAGTGTCTCCTGCACGGCGTCCTCCGCCTCCGACCCTGACCCGAGCATCCGGTAGCAGTAGCCGGTGAGCTCCCGGCGGTGGGACTCGAGCGTCTGCTCGAGCTGCGGGGCGGCGACGGACGGAGAGGGCATGCGGGAGATCGTACGCGGCCGGTGTGACATCGTCGGATCGGGAATCGGCTGCGGCCGTGGCGGCCGAGGATGCGCCGAGGACGGCGTCGCGGAGCAAGTGGTTCATGTGATCCCCAGTGGTTCGGTGAGCCCGACGAGATCGAGGAGCTCGCGCAGGTCGCGGCGGACGGCGGTGAGCCGGATGGAGAGGCCACTGCGCTTCGCCGCGAGGCACAGTCGGAGGAGGTGGTCCACCGTCTCGATGTCGCAGAGTGCGCGGGCATCGATCGTCCCGAGTGGCACCGCGTCGTCGTCGATGACGAGGGAGATCACCGCCCAGGGCTGCGCGAGTGCCTCCACCCCAGAGAGACGGAACGACGACGCGGAACTCACCTGCGCGCCGCCGGGAGGTCAGTCGACCCGGCGCTGCTCCGTGATGACGATCTCGCCATTCGGCTCACGCCGCAGCGTCACCTCGTCGACCTCGTCGATGACCTCACCTCCGGTCGAGTAGCGGGCATCGAAGCGAACGCGTGCCTCGTCGGCACCCGGGCCGGCAGTGAAGCGGAGGTCCTCGATCTCGATCGAGGTCGTGCGCCAGTAGTTCGCGTAGCGCTCGAACGTGAGGTTGCGTCCGGAACGGAAATCCGGCGTCAGCCGTGGCCACGTCTGGTCGAGCTGCCCGGCGCGGATCTGCTCGTAGTAGCCGCGCACGAACGCGAGCGCCTCGTCCTCGTCGATCCCGATCCCGGACTCCACCGGCGCCGGCGCCTGCTCCGGTGCGGGTGTCGCCGGAACCGTCTCGAGCACAGGCGCCGCCGTCGCCGGAACCGTCAGCACAGGCGCCGCCGTCGCCGGTGCGGCGGGCGCCTCGGTCGCCGGCGCCGCTGCAGGTGCCTCGGTCGCGGGTGCGCTGGGCTGCGGCGCAGTGGGGACAGCCGTGTCGATCGCGCTCGCCGCCGGGTCGGACTGCGGGGGGACCGGCGCCGGCAGCACCGCGACCTCCGTGGTCGTCGCGTCGGCGAGCTGCACGTCGCCGTCGCCGCGCATCAGCGCCACCGCGCCGACGATCAGCGCGACTGCGAACACGATCGCCGCGAGCCACCGCCCGTCCCGTGAGGGGCGTGCGTCGCGCACGCCGAGCGGATCGTCGCTGGGCGAGACGGTCGCTGCGGCGCGGCTGGCGGCCGGCGCCGACAGTGCAGCCGGGGCAGCGGGTGATGCGACCGCTGCCGGCGCGACAGCGAGTCGATCGAGCTCGGCCGACACCTCCTCGAGTGACGGCCGCGCCGTGGGGTCGGTTGCGAGGCACCGGTCGACGAGGGTGGCGAGCGCCGGCGGCACGGACGACGGGAGCGGCGGTGGCGGCTCCATCAGCTTGCGGTACATCAGCGCCTCGATGCGCTCGTCCGGCCGCAAGGTGAACAGTGAGTGGCCGGCGAGAGCCGTTGCGACCGTCGATGCGAGCCCGTAGACGTCGGTCGCCGTTCCCTCGGTGTCGCCGCGCAACACCTCCGGCGCTGCGTGCTCGGGCGTGAACGCGAGCGTCCCGGTCGTCGTGTGCGCGTGACCGGCCATCAGGCGGGCGATGCCGAAGTCGGCGAGCTTGATCTGGCCCAGGGAGTTCAGGAGCAGGTTTGCCGGCTTGAGGTCGCGGTGAAGGATGCCGCGTGCGTGCGCGGCCGACAGTGCGGAGGCCATCGCCTGACCGACCGCAACGGCACGCGTGGCCGTCAGAGGCCCGTCGGTTGCGATCACGTCCGTCAAGGAGCCGCGGTCGAGCAGCTCCGTGACGAGGAACGGCTGGCCGGCGGGTGTGCGACCGACGTCGTAGATGGTGACCACGTGCGGGTGGCCCGTGAGTGACGCGATGATCTTCGCCTCGCGCTCGAATCGCCGCCACGCACTCCCGTCGTCCACCTCGTGGCGGATCAGCTTGACGGCCACCTCGCGGTCGAGGTTCAGCTGCCGGGCGCGGTACACGACAGCGCTACCGCCGGATCCGAGTGTGCCGACCACGGTGTACCCGGGCAAGACCGGCAGGCGCGGGCCGGTCGCAGTCTGAGGTGACGAGATCGCAGGAGCGCCACAGTTCGTGCAGAACCAGGTGCGTGGCGGCAGCGACGTGCCGCAGAACTGGCAAAGGGTCTGCGGAGCCTCGGTCTGCTGGAGTTGCACGCCACTCCGGTACCCGTCGTGAACCGCTGACGAACCGGCGAGCGCGGGGATCACGAAGGGTGGTCGTCGACCACCGACACTGGTGCCTACCATCGATCACGATGCGGGCGGCGGCGGTGTGGGTCGGGTGCCGATCGCGGTTCGACGTGGCGTTGCACAGCGCGCCTCAAGAGCCGACCGCCGACGGCCGGTGAGGAGACGTGGAGCGGAAGCCGGGCATGAACCAGGGGTTCACGCTCGTCGAGGTCCTCATCGTGATCGTCATCCTAAGCGTCCTCGCCACAGTCGTGGTGATGTCTGTCCGGGGCGTCACGGATCAAGGTGAGGAGAGCGTCTGCACAGGCACTCTCACGCCGGCTGGGAACTGCGCCAGCGCCTGAGCAATCGGAACGAGCAGTCCGCCGGTCAGTGTCCGGGTCGGCAGGCGCTGGAGCAGCGTCGATCGAGGCGTGGCTGGCGGCGCAGTCACGTCACGCCATTGGTGACAGCCCCGCACCTACGCTCATGTCATGCCTGTCGACGACGACCGTGCACGCCGAATTCTCGGTGGCGTCTTCCATGCTGCCCGGCACCTTTCCGCGACGGCGATCGACGACGGCGGGACGGCGTTCCTGGTCAGCGTGGCCGCCAAGTGAAGCTCGGACTGTTCAGCATCAACATGGGGGCGCGGGTACGGCCCGAGGCGCTCGCCAACGCGGCTCGGGCGGCGGAGGCGGCCGGGTTCGACTCGGTGTGGGCGGGGGAGCATGTGATCCTGCCGGACCCGCAGGTCCCGCCGTCGCCGATGGCACCGCAGGATCCGGCGCTCGACCCGTTCATCGCACTCACGTGGGCGGCCGCAGCGACGTCCACGGTGCGGCTCGCGACCGGGATCGTGATCCTGCCGCAGCGCAATCCGGTGGTGCTCGCGAAGCAGGTCGCGAGCCTCGACGTCCTCTCCGGCGGGCGGGTGACGCTCGGGATCGGTGTCGGCTACCTCGAGCCCGAGTTCCGCGCGATCGGCGCGAACTTCGCGGAGCGCGGGGCGGTGACGGACGACTTCCTCGCGGCGATGCAACACCTGTGGTACGACGAGCATCCCGAGCACCACGGCCGCTTCAGCGACTTCGCAGGCGTCGACGCGCACCCGCGCCCGATCCAGCAGCCGATCCCGGTGGTCGTCGGTGGGCACACCGGCGCTGCCTACCGGCGCAGCGTCGCCCGCGCTCACGGCTGGTACGGGTTCGCGATGACGCCGGAGACCGCCGCCGCCTCGCTCGCAGGGCTGCGTGACGCAGGGCAGCGTGTCGAACGGCCGGCCGAGCTCGGCGAGCTCGAGATCACCGTCACGCCGCGGGGGCGACTGACGCCCGAGACAGCTGCGAAGTTCGCGGGGCTCGGCGTGCACCGCCTCGTGGTGATCCCGCCGCCCAGCGATGAGACCGTCGACGCGACGATCGAATCCGCGACTGCGGCGGTCGCGCAGCTGTAGCGCAGACGTCGAGCGCGCGCCCGGCGCGGTCAGACAGCGGAGCGCTCGGCGTAGAGCAGCGCGCAGGCGCCGTGGAGGTGATGGTGGTCGTCGTCGGTCACGTCGACGCGGTCGAAGCCGAGCGCGCGGAGCACGGCGACGATGTCGTCGAGCTCCATCCACACGGCCGACTCCTCGGGGCCGCCGCAGAACCCGGAGCACTCGAGCGACTCCCGGTACTCCCGGCGGTGCAGCGTGACGTCGACACCGGCGAGCGAGCCCGTGAACGGCGCGCTGCGGAACAGACGCGCAGCCCACTCGTCTCCCGCGATGAGCTGCGGGTGGTAGTAGTGCGTCCAGATCCCGACGCGGTCGGTGACCTGCGCGATCGCAGCGAGCATCCGCAACGGGTCGGGCGCGTGGTACACGACGCCGCTCGCGAGCACGAGGTCGTAGCGGTCCTCCGTGTCCTCCATGAACGACACGAAGTCGCCGAGAAGGAATCGCGCCGAACGGAGGGGGAGGATCTCCTTCACGACGAGGCAGCGGAGGAACGCCCGCGAGTTCGCCTCGATCGCCGTCACCCGTGCGCCGGCCGCTTCGAGCATCGTCGTATGGGCGCCCTCCAGCGGCCCGAGCTCGAGCACGGACCGTCCGTCGACGCCACCTGTGCGCTCGATGATCCAGCGCACGCGGCCGTCGTCGAACAGCGCCACCGACCCAGCCGTCACGCCCACGTGCGCCGGCAGCGCCGATGACCATTCGCCGGCGAAGAGGTCGACGGCGTTCTGCGCGGAGGGATGCGACCGCACGTACTGATCGAGGACGGACGCGGACGCGTCCGGCGCGCCGGCCGGCTCCGATGCGGGCGGCACAGTCGGTGCAGCGCTCCGGCGGCGACGGCGGGTCACGCGTGCGAGGGGAGAAACCGTCGCGGGTGCACGCCGTCGACGTAGCCCATGAACGGCGGGTAGATGTTGTAGCCGAGCAGCTCCTGAAGTCGCTCCGGCAGCTGCGCGACGACCTCGGGCGGTACGCCGACGACGTGGTTCTCCTGCGCGCGCAGCCATGCCGCTGCGTACTCGAGGATCACGCCGAGGCGCGGCCGATCGGTGCGGTTCTCGCCGCCACCGTGCCAGACGCTGCCTGTGTAGAACGCGACGCTGCCGGCCGGCATCTCGAGCTGCACGACCGGATCGGAGTTGGTCGGCATGCGGCCTGGCTCCCACCGATGGCTCCCGGGCACGAAGCGGGTCGAGCCGTTCTCGGGGAAGAAATCGTCGAACGCCCACATCGTGTTCATCACGACCTCGGCGTGCGGCTGGGGGAGTGGGTAGATCGAGTCGTCGCGGTGGAGGATCTGCGCTGCGTCGCCGGGGCCGATCTGGATCCCCGTCGGCGCGCTGAGCTGGTACACGCTGCCGAGCACGGCGTCGAGCACCCCGAGCATCACCGGGTGGATCGCGAGGTCGTCGAACATGCGCGTCTTGCGGAACAGGCTGTAGATCCGCTTCGTCCCGAAGCCCTCGAACGCGTTGCGCCCGAACGGCACGGGCGTGAGGATCCGCTCGAGGTCTCCCTTGATCGCAGCGACACGGTCCGCGTCGAGCACGTTCTCGACGACGACGTACGCATCCTCGGCGAGTGCCGCCACGATGGGCTCGACCTCGAACGGCACGGTGCGTGGCATCGCGTCATCATCGCGCGCCGAAACGCGAAGAGAGCGCCCCCCGGAGGGGACGCTCTCCCGCCTGCCCGACGTGAGGTTCAGGAGCTGCCGACGAGCACCTTCTCCCCGCTCTTCGACGTGCCGTTGGCGGCGACCTTCGCTTCGGACGCTTCGGGCGCTGCCGGCGCTTCGGGCTCGCTGTGACCGAAGTGGACGACCTGGTCCTTCGGGGTCCGGGCGAGGTGGATCAGCCCGGCGATCGAGGCGAGCAGCAGGACCAGTGCGGCGATGAACGCCACCGTCATGACCTGCTCACCCTTCACACCGAACTGGCTGAACCCGTAGGAGGTGAGCAGCAGGCCCCGCAGCGTCTCACCCTTGAACATCGTCTCCCGCAGCCCGTTCACCTCGTCGAGTCGCGTCTGGATCGACTCCGTCGGCTCGCCCGCTTCCCCAGCCGCGGCGAGGTCCGCCCCCAGCGTGCGCTGGACGCCGCCGATCGATGCGTAGGTCTCGCCCTCCAGCCCCGCCTCGGCGGCTGCCTCACGCATGTGGAGGGCGATGTAGTCGTTCGCGTAGCACTCGGCCTTCACGCCGCTGTCGAGCGCCGTCCCGGCGTACTCGACGAGGCACGCCGACTTCGTCTCCTCCTCCGACAAGAACTCCGCTGCCGTGAAGTTGATCTTCTGCTGGGTCAGCTGATCCTTCACGTAGTCCTTGGCAAAGTCTGCGTTCGCCTTCATCACCAGACCGAGCACTCCCAGCAACACGGCGAGCAGCACCCCTCCCACCACGAACACCAGATCCAGGGTTCGACGCTTCATCTTCTTGCTCCTCACGTCTCTGTCCCGGCTGAGCGCCGGTCACGAGCATCAGTGTGCGGAACGACCTCCTGCGCGAGTAGGGACCAAAGACCCGGTCCCACCGGCGATCGTCCCGAGACGCGGAGAAGCCCGGTCCCCGAGCGCCCACGAGGGCGCCGGGAACCGGGCTTCTCCCGGAGCGGTCAGCTCTGGATCAGACGACCCGGACTTTCTGGGCCTCGTCGCCCTTGCGGCCGGCGGCCACTTCGAACTCGACTGTCTGGCCCTCGGTGAGGGTCTTGTAGCCGTTGCCCTCGATGTTCGAGAAGTGGACGAACACGTCGCTGCCACCCTCACGTGAGATGAAGCCGTAGCCCTTCTCGGCGTTGAAAAACTTCACAGTTCCTGTCGTCACACTGATCTCTCTCTTGTCGTCGAGCACGCCACCGTGGCGAACACGGCCTTCAGCGTAGGCGTCGACGACGTTCCCGGCACCCGCCTGCTCGACACCGCACCCGCACCCGCTGACGGGCGCGGGCAGCCGAGCAGCCGAGCAGCCGAGCCGAGGTTCTGCGTCAGCGCACAGAACGACAGTCGTTCTGTGCGCTGACACAGAGAC
>Ga0136611_10001031_pt1 | contig 19007 bp, 21 predicted proteins | sample AntDrymUQ2232306_2_FD_106645 | JGI IMG/M metagenome (GOLD analysis project Ga0136611, IMG submission 106645) | Polar desert sand microbial communities from Dry Valleys, Antarctica - metaG UQ223 (23.06) | ecosystem: Environmental > Terrestrial > Soil > Desert | place: Antarctica: Dry Valley...
ACACGAATGGATTGTTGCGCCAATACCTGCCCAAAGGAGCAGACTTGTCTGTTTACACCCAAGAACAACTGGATGTTATCGCATGGAACCTGAATACGCGACCAAGAAAATCGCTTGGGTTCCCGATTACCGATAGAGGTTTACATTGAGCTCCTGCATAATATAGAGCTCGCTATAATCGCTACTAAACATTAACTGTTGCAGTTGGTTCTTGAATTCGCCCAGGTTTACTATTCAATTTAACGAAAGAATGCCTCGGCACTATTAGCCACCATTTACACAAAATCTAGTACACCCTTATAACTCGCCATATCCCGATGAATCTCCCGCTACTTTATTGCCATGGGCAAAATAACCTTTGGTTTTTGCATAATCATTGGCATCAGGTCGCAGAAAAACCAGCCCTTTGGTTTTCTCTATCTGTGCAATCCGCTCGGGATCATAAAGCCAATGCAGGCCCAGCGAGGCGGAATCCGCAATCAATGCGCCTAAAATAGCCGCCACACGGGGTTCCAGCTTAATATTTGAATTCATAGTGTTTTAAAAAAATTTCCAAGTTTTTATTTAATTTCAACCTCATCGGGTATTCTATGTGCTTCCTCTGCGAGCATGACCGGAATACCGTCTTTGATCGCAAAAGCGAGCCGATCCGGCTTGCAGATCAACTCTTTATCTTCTTTTTTGTAGATGAGCGGCCCTTTGCAGAGCGGACACACCAAAATATCCAGCAATCTTGTATCCATAATTTTCCTTGTTCAATCTAACGTTGAAGGTAAGGTGCGCTGCACAGTTTCATCGCACAACGCCGCGTTTGACCGCAGTGTTAGGCCATTCCACCACCCACAACCGCAATTGGCTAGGTAGCGGAAATGCCTGCGGAATTGCAGACAGCGAGAACGGAAGTTCTGGTGCTGCGGCAATCGGTATGTTCATGAGGTTCCTTTCGCGGCTCATTTCAATAGCGAGCTTCAGATAACGGCGAAGAAGCAATATGGGAGGGAATTGGTTTTTCTCCGCCAACCATTCGAGCGCGTCACGGGCGCACTTTGAACTGTTACATAAACGGCAGGCCCATACAAGGTTGTCTCCGGAATTTGCTCCACCTCGCTTTGTAGGAATGAGATGGTCAACCGATAAGTACTCGCGACTTCCGCAGTAGCAGCAAGCCTGCGGCAGGACCATTTTCAATCGCTCGTCGTCTACTAGCGGGCCAATGCTCATGGTTTGTTTGTTTAGCCCTGCGTAAAGGCGAGAACGAATCATAAACTGCGTGCATCCGTATTTTTCAGCCTTCGCAGTGATCGCTGAATGCGCCATCGCGAGGTTCGCGTATGACCAGTGCAGCAACTCGCCAATGGTGGTGATTTTCATGCGTGAAATCCTAACTGATGTTGATGGGCTATTTTATAACTTACTGAGAATATCATCCAACTGATCCAAACTGGTATAGTGAATCACAATATTACCCTGACCGTTTTTCTTTGGTTTAATAGCCACTTGCGCACCGAGACGCTCGGATACATCTTCTTGTAATCGCAGCAGATCCCGATCAGGTTTCTTCACTTTTTTGGCAACCGGATGTGCAATCTGGTTAACCAGTTTTTCGGTTTCACGCACGGAAAGCTGTTTCTGTACAATCAAATTGGCCATTGTAATCTGTTGTACAGGTACCAGCGTCAATAAGGCACGTCCATGCCCCATATCAATTTTACCCTGCATCATCAATTCCTGTACCGGTGCTGACAAATTGAGCAGGCGCAATAAATTGGAGATGGTGCTGCGTGAATTACCGAGCGCTTCACCGGCGGTTTGGTGGGTCATGCCAAATTCATTGATCAGGCGCTGGATGCCCATGGCTTCTTCCAGCGGATTCAGGTTCTCACGCTGGATATTTTCGATCAGCGACATGGCAAGTGCGGATTCATCGGCTACTTTTCGGATCAGCGCCGGTACTTCAGTCAATCCGGCTAATTGCGCAGCACGCCACCTTCTTTCACCCGCGATAATTTCGTATTGATCCGCACCAACGGGCCGCACCAGAATCGGCTGCATGACGCCTTGTACCTTGATCGATTCGGCCAGTTCTGCCAAAGCTACCGGGTCCATATTGGTTCTGGGCTGGTATTTGCCAGGTTGCAGCTTGGATATTTCAAGATTCTGCAATGCTTCTTCCGCGATATCGACACTCCCATTGCCCGACAATAAAGCATCCAAGCCCCTCCCCAGCCCTTTTTGTTTTACCATTTTATGGATTCCTTAATTTTGCCATTGCGTATCTCAATCATTTATTAGCGGATTCAAGCATTGAGTATTTCTTTAGCCAGTTCAAGATAAGCCTGTGCGCCTTTTGATTGCCTATCATGATACAAAACGGGTAAGCCAAAACCGGGCGCTTCAGCCAAACGCACATTGCGCGGGATCACAGTGCGATACACTTTGTCACCAAAGTGCTTCTGCAATTGATCGGAAACTTGTTGTGCCAGGATACTGCGCGGATCGAACATGGTGCGCAACAAACCTTCAATACGCAGGTTGGGGTTGAAATTACTGCGTACTCTCTTAATGGTATTGACCAGATCGCTTAAGCCCTCCAGCGCATAATATTCGCACTGCATCGGAATCATCACCGCCTGCGCAGCGCATAGTCCATTCAGTGTCAGCAAGTTTAAAGCAGGGGGGCAATCAATTAAAATATAATCATATTCGTGCTCAATGGCTTCGAGCGCCGTTTTCAAACGGGCTTCCCGCTGGGGTAAATCCACCATCTCAACTTCAGCTCCGGCCAAATCCCTATTAGCGGGTATTACGTCATATTTACCTTGGGTGCCTGCAATACGCGCGGTTTGTATTGATTCATCATCCAACAAAACATGATAAACGGTGATTTTGATTGTTTGTTTGTTAATACCGCTACCCATGGTTGCATTGGCTTGTGGATCGAGATCAATCAGTAAAACACGTTTTCCTGAGGCGGCCAGGCTCGCTGCCAAATTAACACTGGTTGTAGTTTTTCCAACACCGCCTTTTTGATTGGTAATCGCTAGAATTTTCGTCACGGGTTTAGCTCCTGTATTCATTGTGTTGAATCAAAGCTGCGGTGTATTTTAATCCGAGGCTGCTAGTTTTTTAATGATAATGAGTTGTCTGGCTGCATCAAGTCCTGGCACAGTCAGCGAGACGCTTTTTTCAATACAGAAGGGTGCATGGATTTGCTTGAATTCACCATCTGGGCAATTTGCTTTCATCGCGACCCATCGACAGTTTGTATTATTTTCAACAGCTAACTGCTGAGTTAGCTGTATAAATTCACCCAAATCAGAAAATGCACGTGTAATGATGGTGTTCACCTTTTTATCTGACGGAATATCTTCACTGCGTTTTGCCATGACTTCCACATTCTGTAGTGCCAATTCAATCTTAACCTGTTGCAAAAAAGAAGCTTTCTTTTGATTGCTTTCAACCAACAACACCTGCCAATCCGGCCTTGCCAATGCGATCGGTATGCCCGGCAAACCCGCGCCACTGCCTACATCAATGATTTGTGGGCCACGGATATGGGGCAGCACGGCCAGACTATCCATCACATGCTGATAGAGCATGTCCTGCGGGTTTCTAATCGCGGTTAAATTATGTATCCGATTCCATTTCTCGATTCGCAATAAATACTGCTGTATCAATTCAGGAAGCGATCTTTCCTGTTGTACGAAATCATAGTCAAGTGCCTGTAAGCTCTGGGTAATTTTCTCTAATAGGCTCATGCACTTTGTTTCTTGTCATTCACACCAAACCCGCGCTTTAAATGCACCAAAAGTAATGAAATGGCAGCGGGGGTTACGCCGGAAATCCTGGAAGCTTGGCCAATGGTTTCCGGTTTATGTTGATTCAGTTTTTGTTGCACTTCATTGGAAAGCCCCTTAACCACAACATAATCAATATCCTTTGGCAGCACGGTATTTTCATATTGTGCCTGACGGGAAACTTCTTCCTGCTGACGCTGAATGTAGCCGTGATACTTAGCCTGTATTTCAACTTGCTCAGCCACTTGTGTATTGACTACGGGTGTGCCTGCGCCAGGCAATGTCATCAGTGTGGCATAGGTGACATCAGGACGTCGCAATAACTCGGTTAACGTATATTCCCGCTCGATGCCTTTACCTAGAACGCGAATGGCTTCCTGTTCCGGCAAGGTATTCGGGAACAGACGCACTGAATTGAGTCTTTGTTGTTCTTTCTCAATGGCTTCCTGTTTATGGGCAAAGGCGGCCCAGCGCAGGTCATCCACCAATCCGAGTTTTCTGCCCATTTCAGTCAAGCGCAAATCGGCATTATCTTCGCGTAATTGCAAACGATATTCCGCGCGGCTGGTAAACATCCGGTAAGGTTCTGTGACACCGGAAGTCACTAAATCATCGACTAGAACGCCTAAATAGGCTTCGTTCCTTTGTGGCAGCCATGCTTCCTGCTCTTGAATTTTGAGTGCAGCATTAACGCCGGCCAATAACCCTTGTGCGGCGGCTTCTTCATAGCCGGTTGTGCCATTGATTTGTCCGGCAAAAAACAAATTCTCGATGGTTTTGGTTTCCAGCGAACGCTTCAAATTGCGCGGATCAAAGTAATCATATTCGATGGCATAACCAGGCCGTGTGATATGCGCATTTTCAAGGCCGGCAATGGAATGGATTAATTTGACCTGTACTTCAAACGACAAGCTGGTTGATATGCCGTTGGGATATATTTCATGCGTGCCGAGCCCCTCTGGTTCGAGAAAAATCTGATGCGATTCACGCGCGGAAAAACGCACTACTTTGTCTTCGATCGAAGGACAATAGCGGGGGCCAATACCTTCAATTTTGCCGGTGTACAACGGAGAATCCACCAAACCATCGCGGATGATTTCATGCGTGATCCCATTGGTACTGGTGATCCAGCAGGATACTTGCGACGGATGTTGAATGCTTTCACCGATGAATGAGAACACCGGAATAGGCTGATCGCCAGGCTGCTCCAATAGTTTTGCATAATTTATGCTGCGACCGTCGATACGTGGCGGGGTGCCGGTTTTTAACCGCCCCGCCGGAAATTCCATTTCGCGCAATCTTTGTGCAAGTGTTGTGGATGGCGGATCGCCCGCTCTGCCTGCTTTGAAATTGGTTTTCCCGATATGCGCCAACCCCGCCAGGAAGGTACCGACGGTCAATATCACCGCACGCGCATAGATTCTGATGTTGAGCTGTGTGATAACACCGAGCACTCGATCGTTGTCAATAATCAGGTCATCCACGCCCTGCTGCATGACCTGGAGATTCGGTTGGTTCTCAATTCGCTTGCGGATTGCTTGCCGGTAAAGCACCCGATCCGCTTGCGCGCGCGTGGCTCTGACAGCGGGGCCTTTGCTGGAATTCAGAATGCGAAACTGAATGCCGGCTTCATCGGTAGCCAATCCCATCGCGCCGCCTAACGCATCAATCTCCTTCACCAAATGACTTTTTCCAATACCGCCGATGGATGGATTGCACGACATCTGACCAATCGTCTCGATATTGTGCGTCAGCAACAACGTTTTGTGCCCCATACGCGCAGCTGCCAATGCCGCTTCAGTTCCGGCATGACCGCCGCCAACAACAATAATTTCGAATTCTGTGTGACTGCTCATAATGCTTAAGCCCCAAATGCTTCTGCAATAACTAAGTTTCTTGATGATAGAAAGGATTCTTGCCAGAGATGTTTCACGTGAAACCTTTTTGCAGTATTTGCTAAAAAAGATGTGATTTAAGAGTGTGATTATAGGTGGTGCGGAAGAGTGAGCGCAAGTTTATGTTTTGTGGCTCTGAAAAATCTGGTTTGATTGGCCGTCAACTAAAGTTCAAATGCGGCATGAATGACCTAATGATCTCACTTACGAGCGGGAATAGTTCGACACTTGCTGACTGAAACAAAGGATTAGAACGCATCATCGGCTAACAATCCAGTCGATGCTTGCACCCATTGAGATTTGTGTACGCAAAATAACCAAATACTATTGCGTGTATCTTCTGGATCGATTCCGAATTTGTATTCAAACGCGTCTCCCGCAATCGAATATGCCTCAAGTGCCATCAGTTCAGGATCGTCTAAGTTAGGGGCTTTTGAGTGCAGATAGATCTTTACGAAAGTGCCCGAGGGAAGAATGGTGCCAGTATGCCAAAAATATAAGCCGCGAGTTACACGTTCAAAAACTCTTTGATATAGATCAATCTGAACCAAGAAGGCCGTACGGCTAGCTGCTTTGCCATTTGCACCATTTACTGTTACTTCTTGAAGTGTGCTAAGGAATTCGGTACGTAATTTGGCGCTACGCAGAATGCTTTTGTGTGCACTCTGTTCCCATAAATGCTTTGCTCCATCAGTTTGTTTTCGAATTTGCGCACTGATGTAAAAACGTAATGCTTCATCGTCTTCTGAGTTTCCATTATTACAACCATTACATGCCCGTACTGTTCGAAATTGGCCAGACAATCCCTTAAAAAATCCTCGCCGTGGAACATGTTCATCTGTAGTTGCTGGATGAATTCCACAGATTACACAAATTGAGCTTTTGGGTGGCTGCATAGATTTTGTACTCCAACTAATTAGATTAGTAGATTATAATCCGATGAAATATCAGCATTTACTTGGTTTTTATAATCATCCAAGATTAATCTGAACAATCATTTCAACAAAAACTCCGCCCGATTCCCTTTCTTCTGCTCTTCATCTTTAGACTCATGCACACCCACAACAAAAACTCGCGCATCGGGAATTTTGCCGTTTTCGACCAGCCAAGTGCGGGCGGCGTTGGCGCGGCGTTCGGCCAGTGCTGTCAAATCATTGTCGTTGACTTGCGTATTTGCCAATATAAGTTGCTCCATCTCGGCATTGGGTAAGATCTTAGTCAGACCGATCACGTTCTTGGGTTTGTCGAATTCCTCTTTTTTGTAAACCAGTTCGAGATATTTGCTATATTCTTCGGGAGTAAGTGTCACATCCATGATGGCACCACTGGGGATGCCTTTTTTAGTTTGCTCGGCAAGTTTTTGCGCTTTTATTTTATCTTGCATAATAGCAACCTTGAGTCCTTCATAATCCTGCGCGGGGTCGATATGGCCGGAAATTTCCAACTCAAGCGACGGACGGTCAGTTAATATTCCCGCCAAGGCTTCCAAACGCTTTGCTGCATCTGCGTCGATATCAGAAAAACCGGGCGTAAAGGAAATTTCGGATAATTCTTCGCCACCCTCCATCATTGCGCCCAGTAAAGCGAACGGAGATGTAATGGCCTTAGTGATAAGATTAATGAATGCCTTGAAAATAATAGCCCCCACGTTAAATTGCGGGTCATTAATCGATCCTTCGAGTGGTAGATGAATGTCAATCTCACCCCGGCGATTTTTGAGTAGCGTTAGCGCGAGATTGAGCGGGAGCGACACGGCATCTTCACTTTCTATTTTATCGCCCAAAGTAAATTGATCCAGAAAGATTTTATTATCTGCGGTTAAAGCGCCTTTCTCGACGTGATAGTGAACGTCTGCTGAGAGCTTTCCTTTCTCAATGGCATAGCCGACATATTTTCCCGAGTAAGGACTAAAAGGGGGCAGATCAATATCTTTTACTTTGGCCAAAAGATCCAGCAGAAAATCGGCGCTGAATGGATCGATGCTGCCTCGTATTTCCAGCGGCGCTGTTTTATCGATCGTGCCACGTATATCTATTTTCCCGGATTTATTAGGTGATAACGGGCCGATTTGTCCCGAAAGTCCGGTCAGATTTGCCCGATAATTCGGTTTGATAAACCGATCATTAAAATTGATATTGCCCTGTTGCAAAAAAATCTTACCGATATGAATGGTGGTTTCTTCTTTGGGTTTGACTTGATAAGTCTCAGTAGGCTCAATAACGGGAGTTGCTATTTTGACTTCCACGGCTTTGTCTGTTGCGGATACTTCGACTTCTAGTGGTTTGTCTATCTGAATGATTTGTACGAGATTAAGATTCCCATCGGGTAAAAGCGTCATGCGCGCGTAAAAATCGCTCAAATTAATAGTATTCATAGCAATGCGCATAGGATCATTGGTAAAACTTAAGTCATTGATTTCCAGTTTTTTCCAACGGAGCAGATCTTGTGCATTTTTTGCATCGAATACATTGAAATTTGCCAGTTTGCTATTGCCCTTGGCTTGAATTTTCAATGGATCACCTTGCGCTTTTACTTGCCCTTGAAAAGAGATATCGCCACTGGTCAGCAGCGCAGTCAACTTGTCGCCTAGCCAGCCTTGCAAAGATACTAAATCTATAGCATTCAGATCCAGCGTCACATCCGTTGACAAGGGAGCCCATGCCAGCGAACCATTAATTTTAATGTTGCCATGCTGATTCACTCGCGCCTGTAATGCCAGATTTAATGGCTTGATGCCGTTTAGATCAATGCTATCCAACGTTACATTCAATGGATCCACGATCATAGGCGTGCTTTTTGTCAGGGTCAGATCTTCATAATCCAACTTGGCTGCTGTGAGCTTTATGCGCTTGATTTGTGTGGTCCAAGGTGCATCGTCTGCAGGTGATTTTTCCTTGCTCGTGCTACTCACAGACTCGCCGGATTTCGCTGCTTTTTCAGTTGTTTTAATCTCTGCGGTAGCAGGAGTGGGTTTTCTCGCAGGAATTGGAATTCGTGCTTGGGTTTTGATTTGAGTCTGCGTCTGAACCTTAGCCTGAACTTGAACGTCTTGAGCGCTGAATAAGCGAGTTAAATCGATATCACCGCTGGTTTCCCGGCGTAAAGTGGTATTTAAGCGATCCAGCGTTATTTCTCCCAATGCAATCTGATGTTTTAATGTATTGATTGTCACTGAGTCAACATCCAATCCGGCAATGGATAATGCAGGCTTTTTTTCGCCCTCACGGGTTAACGCGATCTGATCAATATTCAATTTGATTTGCGAGGGTTTTTCACCCATCACATCGACTTCGCTCAGGGTGATCGCTAATTGTTTCAAGTCGGCTTGATAGGGAGAATTGACAGCACTGTTTTTTAAAGATAGCCCCTGTAATGTGGCATTGCCGGTTAGCGTAATGTCCGGTGCTTTATCGGATGCCTGCGTAAAAGTAAGCAGTAGATCACTATTAAAATGACCGGAAAGTAAACTGATGCCACGAGGTAAAGGAGCATACTGATCGAACTGGGTTAAATCGAATTCACTGAGATTAAGCGCCAGGGTTGCTTCCTGATTTTCACTAAAAGGGCGTAGCTTGCCGTCAAGCAAAAGGGGTGATCCATTAATTTTTGCGCTGAAGTGGGGTTCTATCCAACTGGTGAGTGTGCTATCGAAATTGGCAATGATGGGAATGCCCAGATTAATTTCAGTGATTTGATGATCAGCGTTCATGTATTGATCATCAAATTCAAAATGTCCCCCCTGAATCGTGATATTGCTGATGGAGAATTGGGTGCCCTGATCATCTTTCTCATCGGATGGTTGGCTGAATTGTTCCAGTAAGTCGGAAATATTCAGTTGGTTTTCTGCCTGCCGCACCAAACGCAGCTTAGGATCTGTCAGGGTAATCGCAGTAATGATGGGAGCACGTCGTTTGAGTGATTCAATACTCAAGTCGACATATAGTCTGTTAAAGGCAAACAGCGCCTCACCAGGTTTACTGCTGTCAACTTTCTCACCTACACGAAAACCATGCACGATTAACTCAAGCCTATGCGGCTTGATTTCAATGGATGCCACGCTAACAGGGCGCTGCAGGATTTCCGACAAGCGTATCTCAAGTTGAGATTTTGCATAACCGGGTAGCCAGAAATAGCTCAGGGCTACCAACAGGACAATCAGGGCAACTATCACGCCGAGGCTGATAATCAGTCGTCTATAGGGAATCAAACGTTGCTGTACGGTCGCAGTCATAGTGTGCCTCTCAAGATCTACAGCGAGTTAGCGAGCATGTTCAAATTACGATGATGCGTCAGTAATTGATTTTCTAACATGCGAATTGAGCTACTCAGAAACTGCATAACGGCAATCTGCTCAATAGCTCATTTTCAGAACTGACTTAAATAAAAAATAAAGTCTTAATAGTGTGAACCTGCTGCTTTGAGGCTGATCAACTCAACATCAAAAATCAGCATTGCGTTCGGCGGAATAACATTGCCTGCGCCCCGTGTGCCATAGGCCATGGAGGATGGAATGATCAAAGTGCGTTTTCCGCCTACTTTCATTCCAGTGACGCCTTGATCCCAACCTTTAATCACCCGTCCAGCGCCCAGCATGAATGAGAAATGCTCTTTACGATCAAGCGAACTATCAAATTTTTTGCCTTTTTTATCCGGTGCACTTTCGTCATAAAGCCAGCCGGTATAATGTACATTCACGGTTTTTCCTACTTCGGCTTCTTCTCCGGTGCCAACGACGGTATCAATTTTCTGAAACTGAGCGTCATCGGCAGCCGCGACGGATTCTTTGTAAGCGAATGCTGCCTGGGGCAACAGGATGAGTGCAAATAACAGGATGATACTTAAATTAAACAGATTTTTTGTATTCAGCATAATTTCCTCAAGAAAAAATAAATTCGGTTAATTCTAATGATCAACTCTCAGGTATTATAACCGTTAAGATCCATTCGTCATCACCAATGATTCTATTCGATCTTTTCAGTACGAGCTGATTAAAAGCAGTTGAGCATCGATAGTTCCTTGTATTTCATCGTGTAATTCTTGATACATTAAAACAATGCAACCTTCTGAGCAACGCGAAACAGTCGGACTTGAACAGCGAACGCTAAACGAGCAAACAGCTGATCTTTTATGCTTGCATGATTCGCCATTCGTACGTGCCATGTACTTAGGAGCCGGTTTTCTGGCACTGTTTTTGGGTGCATTGGGCGTAGTTCTGCCAATATTACCAACGACACCGTTTGTGCTGCTGGCAGCCGCTTGTTTTGCGCGCGGTTCTGAGCGCTTCCATCAAAAATTATTAGCTAATCGAATAGCCGGGCCAATCATCCGTGAGTGGCGCATCTATCACAGTATTCCGCGCCGCGCTAAACGCTGGGCTTATTTCTTGATGGCACTGTCATTTGGCAGTTCTATTTTAATTGTGCCCGAGGTATGGCAAAAGATAATGCTGGTTGGAATTGGTTGTACCCTGGCGTTTTATATCTGGCGCATTCCAGTACGAGAAACTGACGTATCCTAACAATGGTTAGCAGTAGCGGGGATTTCCTTCCGTATTCAGAGCGGATCTTCCATCTTATCAAAAATTTGAGTTGCTTCATTGAAACAGAAATTCAACACTGCAGATGGAAAATTCATTCGAAGCTGAAAACGCAAAGAAACGGCCAGATTAAATCTGGCCATATTATGAAAAATAAATAATTATTTGATTCTGCTATTTTTATAAACGCTAGGTCTTATTAGTCCAGACTCGTTATTCTACAACATTCAAAGAGCCGGGCAGATGGATGTTTTTAGGATGGAGTTGGCACCAAATGGTGAAGGCACCAGCTTTGTCAGCTTTGAAAGAAATTGTTTTGGTTTCTCCAGCTTTAATCACTTCTTGAATTCCGTACTCGTCAATAGAAAATCCTTCACTGATAGGAGATTTGTTTTCTACTGTAATCTTTACCGCAGATCCTTTATGGACAGTCAGTGTTTCAGGTTCATTGAGAACATTAAATGCACGAATATTTTTAACGCTGACACCTTCAACGTTAAGTTCCGGAATGGTAGTATCATATGCGTTAATAACTACCTTAAAGCTTCGTTCCGCGGCTTGCGCATTACTTGCTAGCAGTAATCCAAGCGCCAAACTTACACACAAACTTTTTACTTTCATCACAATAATCTCCTTTACTAAAATTCATTCTTTGTAAAAAACATCCGCTCTTTTTGAGCAGTACTTTTTCACTCTTTCGTTACACAGCAGCAAAAGCTTATTCATAAAATTTTTAACTCATTCAATTCATAAACGCGCAAATCACCACCGTTCAAGATTATATTTCTATAAAGACTTCTACACAACTGGTTTATTTCTAAAGGTTAGTGATCAAAATTCGTTGCATTAAATGAATTAAAGTTATTTGCAAGTTCGTCTATAATGCGTTCTGATGATCAAGTACTCCAATATTCTATGGACATAGAGAAAGAAATATCCAGCTTTGATTTTGATCGCTGGTCCGCAATGGCTCAACAGGATCCTGAGAAATTTGAAGCTATGCGTCAGCAATTGATCAGCGATCTGTTAGCGCAAACGCCATCGCATCTCAAGGAACGGATGATAGGCTTACAATGGCAAGTGGATCAAATCCGTATGCAAGCAAGTAATCCGATGGCTGCCTGCTTACAGATTTCTCAGAGAATGTGGGCGAATGTGCTGGAAGAGAAAGGATTGTTAGAGTCCAAAACGATGCAGGACATTCCAAAGGCGGAGCCTCAGGGTAAAGTTCTTGCGTTTGAGAGATATAAAACCAGTAAGCAAGTGTAGTTAAAGATTTCCTTTAAACAAGCAAACATCACGTTCAAATACTTTTCTATCTTCCCCTCATATTGGCGCATGGCCAAGTTTCTTAAAAAAATCTCTCGTAGTGACATCGATGTTGCAATCAGCGAGCAAAAAGGTGTGCGTTCGCTACATTTGGGTGGCGATATGATACAAAGCGCCATGAGAATAGATGCGCCCAATGAACTGGAATTGGTCTATACCCAATGCATGATGGGGTTTTTGTTGTTTCGTCCAATACCCTCTCATATTTTGATGATTGGCTTGGGCGGTGGGTCATTGGCAAAATTTGTTTATCATCAGTTGCCTCAAACAAAAACCACGGTTATTGAGATTAACCAACAGGTGATCAGCACAGCCTTTAATTATTTTGCATTACCGGAAGAAGATGAGCGCCTTAAAATTGTTCACGCAGACGGTGCGCAGTACATAGTCGATCATCCACTCAGCACGGATATTTTGATGATCGATGGTTTCGATGATGGTTGCCAGATTGCTTCTCTTTGTAGTGGGGAATTTTATGATCAAGCGTACCAAGTTTTGTGCAAAAATGGCATGCTAGTGGTTAATCTATTGAGTCGGGATAAAAACCTCGATACCTATATACAGAGAATTAGCGATAGCTTTCAAGGTCATATTGTTGCCATGCTGGCAGATATACGCGGCAATTTAATTGTATTTGCGTTTAGGTATAGTCCTGGAAGAGTGGCTTGGAGAGTACTTAAAACCAGAGCTAAAAAACTTGAGAAAATATACGGCTTGCCATTTTCTGAATTTGTATCCAAGTTACGGAAATATAATGACTGCTATGATAATTACTTGGAACTTTAAGAAATTGCTATCTTAACTTAAGGGCTATATAGAAAATGATGTCTGTGCTAAAGTTTGAATTTTACAGTTTTAAAGAAGAGGTTGAATGATGGATTATAGTTACGAATCTGAACATACGAAGTTTATACGTGAATTAATTGAGAAAGACCCGCAACTGGAAAATAAACGATTAGAAGCGCGAAATATTTGGTGGGATAAAAAACTCAATAAAGAAGAACAAAAACGTTTTAATGAATCCGATGATCCGATGAAGCCTTATGTTTATTTTGGTGGATAGGTTTTGATAAACCTGGATGATTTTGTTCAGTTTCTCGATGTTTAATTAACTCACTCACAAGAAAAAATAACGATCAAACCGTGCCCATTCGGGTGATATTGCGTGAATCCTTCTAGGAGAATTGTGATGAAGATATTGATGGTGTTTTTTGCAGTATTCTTCATATCAGCATGCGCGAATCTCATCGACTCAAAAGAAAAACCCCAATTATATGAAGAAAAGGTCGCAGGAGAGCATTCAGTACTGGCGAGTTGCGTGTTTAGCAAACTGCAATTAGATAGCAGATCGTTTATGCGCCTACTGCAATTCAGAAACCGGCAATACCCGGATATTAATGCATCAGAGATCCTTGCATTGGATACCCGATATCTGCCTAATATGGTTGCGTCTTATTCTCCTACAAATCCGAATGCTGTCTTAATTTATGAATACCCAACTCCGGAAATTCTGCCATATGCTCATAGAAGTAAAAGCAATGGATCGGTCTACGCGTTTGTCTTGATGCTAAAGAAAATTGATGACGCCGCAGTTAATGCAACCCTGAAGGGAGATCAATACCTGGGTGACATTGCCTGGAAAACCCTGCAAGCATGCGCCGCTGCCCAAACCAAACCCTAGCAGGCCACTGAAAAACTATCTGCATTGCCGCTGCGGTGTTAAAAACAGGCTCAAAATGTTCATTTATCATGCATAAACTGCGCTTTTTCGCCTGTTTTTGCCTTGTATCGGCTGCCTCGAATACTTTTTTCAACGGCCTGCTAGTTATTATTTCCCGATTTGGCTAGCAGCACATCCAGTACACGCGTACTCAGAATTCGCTTGAGAAACCCAAACAGATAAGTTGGAAACGTCACATAGTAACGCGGTTGCGGCTTGGCGGCCTCCAATGCATGGATGACCCGCTCAAGTACAGCCTCAGGCGGTAGTGTAAAGGGAACAGCGGGCCCTTGCTTGTTGAGGCGTTTTAAGACCCCTTGGTACCTTTCACGGTGAAAACTGTTCTCAATATCGATATACTTCGCCAGCGCTTTGACTGCATTCATGCGAAACTGACTGGCAATCGGCCCTGGTTCAATCAAACTGACATAAACATTGCTGCCGCATAATTCCAGCCGCAGCGTATCGCTTAGCCCTTCAATGGCATATTTTGAAGCATTGTAAGCGCCCCGGAAAGGCAGGGAAACGAAACCCAGTACCGAGCTATTCTGGATAATCCTCCCGTAGCCTTGGCGGCGCATCACCGGTATCGCCAGATTCGTCAATTCCTGCCAACCAAAGACATTGGTCTCGAATTGCGCGCGCAGGGCATCGCGATTCAGATCTTCCACCGCACCCGGCAATCCGTACGCGCCATTGTTAAACACTGCATACAATTCACCATTGGTACGACGCATGACTTCTTCAAAAGCAAAATGAATCGAGTTTGAATCGGTTAAATTCAGGCGAAAGCTCTCTAAACCTTCGGCCAGCAACATTTCAACGCTTTCTCGCCTTCTGGCGGTAGCAAACACGCGATAGCCGCGTTGATGTAATGCCTTGGCAACACAGTAGCCGATTCCGCTTGAGCATCCTGTGATTAATATGGTTTTTTTCATTGATTCAGATTAACCTGTAAATATTTGATTCCGTGGTTTCATTACTTTCCATCACTTGACAATGCGTTGAATGCAAAGATAGCATCAATTTATGATATAAGCCTTACAGCGTAGAAAATAACATAAGAAAACACTATTCATGGCAAAAATTTTATTCCGGCTTAATGGCGTCTCCGACGATGAAGCCGATGAGGTGCGCGAATTGTTAGCCAATCATACGATTGATTTTTATGAAACATCACAAGGTAACTGGGGTGTATCCATGCCGGCTATATGGCTCAAGGATGACAGCCAGTTCCAACAAGCGCGTGCATTACTGGATGCCTATCAAAATGAACGGGGAATCAGGATACGAGAAGAATATGCGCGTCTGAAGCGGGAAGGAAAGAATAAAACCTTTATTGATGCAGTTACACAGAATCCTGTACGTTTTATAATCCACTTAGCACTTGCGATATTGGTTATTTATTTGTCCATCAGACTGGTTCTGGATCTTGCACCATAAAAGAACATGAGCTAACCCGTCAATATTCACCGGCTAATACGGTATGATAGCCGTCCAAGTCCTGTTTTATCCATGGACATTCTAAGGAGGAGAAAAACATGAAATATACTTTGAGAATAATCGCTGCCGTACTAATCGCAGCTCCGCTCTATGCCCATGCCGGCGGAGATCCTGAGCATGTTAAATTTCCTGAAGGTTATGAAAAAACCTTTACAAAATATGCCACCATGAATCGCGCTAACCAGACACAAGTTGCCAAGCTATATGCGAATGAGGTTGCGATTTCGAGTTATACCCAAGGTCAGAAAAGTGCTTCCGGTGCTGTCATGATCATGGAAATTTATACGCCTAAAAAAGACGCGGACGGTAAACCTATTGCGGGCAAGGATGGACTCTTTGAAATAGACTCACTGTCAGCAGTTGCTGTGATGGAAAACAGAAATAATTGGGATACGGCTTTTCCCAAAGAAAATCGCACCGGTGACTGGGGATTTGCTGTTTACAATCCGGATGGCACCGCGAAAAGCAATGATCTGAATTGTGTGCAATGCCACACGCCTTTACAAGGACAGGATTACTTGTTTAGTTATCAAAAATTAGTTGATTTTGTAAAGAAATAATAAGTGTAAAATGATTCCTGATCTGATGGTTTTTGTATGAAGTAAAAAACCATCAGATCCCTTTAATTTTTGTTGCGGTTAGCGGTTATTTTAGGCTGCCCATATCCTGATTCAATTTGGTCTTACATTGCTGCTCCTTGCCAGCCAGGTCAAGTACGCCAGTACTCCTCATACACTCGTTATATTCAAATAAGACGTCATTCTTTTTCTGAGCAAGCTCTATCGAGGCTGAAAGTTGTTTGACCTGCTGTGTGACAGTCTGCGCTATGGTAGTCCCCGCTCCATCAATACTGTCTTTGGCGGCATCTATTTTTCTCAATGACTCTTGATTTATTTTGTTAGCCTGCGTAGAGAAAGCCTGATTGGCTTTGTTGGAGTAATTTCTTAATTCATCGACATTTTGTTGTGTGATGCCAGCCAATTTCTCTTGATAATTGTTGAGCTCACCTTGAATAAAGGTGTTGATACCTTCTTTGAAACCATCCAACGAACTGTCAATTTCCTGCTTAAATATCTGCATCTTTTTTTCTACCAATTGCTTGATGTCACCATCCAGCCGTTTCACAATGGTGTCAGAGATATTTTCAACGGGTGGACGGGAATCAATAATTTCAGTTCTTGTTTCATTCAAACTGGATCTGATTTCGTTAGCGAGTGCTTTTTGCTTGCCATCCATCTGATTTAAAGAATTTTTCTCATTCTCAGAAATTAACCATGAAATAAGAATGAGATCTTTCTTCTTCTCCTGGCCCAGACCACTAATCAATTCATCCAGAATATCGGCAGAGACCTCTTTATTGGCGACATCATGCAAGTGGCTTAAATTGGCAGAATTAAGCAACTCCTGCAAACTGCTGTGCATCTCATAGACATTGGCATCCGCCCTGGCCATCGCCGTGGATTGGCGCAGTAGCTCATAGGGCAAATAGACCAATGTAATTACCAAACACAGAAAATACGCAGAAAATCTCCATTTTCTGAATTTTATAAAATAACTGAGGCAGAATAAACCAATAATCAGAAGAACAGAGGGTGTCAGAATGGATACAATATCCAGCCAACTTCTTCCTATGAGCGCATCAAAGGAAATAAAACTTGTTACTTTAGCGATAAACTCGTCCATCAATCACTCCCAATATGACCAAAAAATGTATTAACGAAAAACAATCTTCAATATTGCTCAACATTGACTTGCCGAATATTGATAATTTATCACGGTATAGCGAATTGATTGTATAAACTTTATATTTTGTTACCTCAAGTAAATGCAGGATACGATAGTTACCGGTAAAAAATTTCAGTAGATTGGGAGATAACGTGCAAACAGCTTATATCAGTCATCCGGATTGTCTCAAGCATGACATGGGCAGCTACCATCCAGAATGTCCGCAGCGGCTGGTAGCCATCGAGAATCAGCTCAAAGCTTCTGGCTTATTGTCGCACTTGCAATGTTACGATGCGCCGCTGGCGACTACAGAACAGTTGGCTCGGGTGCATACACCGAATTACATTGAAAATATCCGGCAGGCTGCGCCTGCTGCCGGATTGAGGGCTCTGGATGTGGATACTGCGATGAATCCATTCACCCTGAATGCCGCATTGCGCGCAGCAGGAGCCGTGGTACTGGCAACGGATCTGGTACTGACTGAAAAAGTGAATAATGCGTTTTGTGCGGTTCGCCCTCCGGGACATCATGCGGAATCGGATCGTGCCATGGGATTCTGCTTGTTTAACAATCTGGCAGTAGGAGTTGCGCATGCCATCCAGCACTATCATTTGCAACGAGTTGCGATTTTAGATTTTGATGTACATCACGGGAATGGCAGCGAAGAAATTTTTCGCGATAATCCACACGTCATGCTGTGTTCCACTTTTCAACATCCTCTCTATCCCTATTGCGGTGCTGATAGCGGCAATCCGCACATGATCAATGTATCTTTGCAACGTGACGCTGACGGCATAGTTTTTCGCAAAGCGGTAACCGATCACTGGTTACCAGCATTGGAAGCATTTAAACCCGAAATGATTTTTGTATCCGCCGGTTTTGATGCGCACCGGGATGACGAGATGTCACAGCTACACTTTAGTGATGGCGATTACGTCTGGATTACCCAGCAGATCAAAGCGATTGCGGGCAAATATGCAAATGACCGTATTGTTTCAGCGCTAGAAGGCGGCTACGAATTGAAAGCGCTGGGGCGTTGCGTAGCAGAACATATCCGCGGATTGAATGCGGACTGACACGAATTGGGAATTTCTGGATCAGCCACATTTGTCATTTCGAATGACATTGGATATCGAGCAAATTACGTTGTGCCCTACATAGGGTTAATTCGCCATCAAACCGGACAAATTGAAAGCGAAAAAATTCGGCGGATTCAAGAACCAACTGCAACCGACATTGAAGCGCAGCTTTTTGCAGTGTGCCGTTAACCGGTTACGTCTCACCCGATCCACGTTCGTTATTTGGCACGGCGCTTCACGGCATAACCATACTGGATCGGCCAGGTTGGTTCGCCCCCCAGCAGTTGCTGCGCTTTAATTGCTGTCTCGCGTCAACTACCTTGTCCGGATTGACGACAATTAAGTTGTCCGGCTGAATGACTGTGAATTATTTTTTCAAATGTTGTTTTTTCCGATAACTTTCTCCTTCGATTTCTAAGATGT
>Ga0136611_10001032_pt1 | contig 19003 bp, 19 predicted proteins | sample AntDrymUQ2232306_2_FD_106645 | JGI IMG/M metagenome (GOLD analysis project Ga0136611, IMG submission 106645) | Polar desert sand microbial communities from Dry Valleys, Antarctica - metaG UQ223 (23.06) | ecosystem: Environmental > Terrestrial > Soil > Desert | place: Antarctica: Dry Valley...
CCCTCACCCCCGGCCCGCCACCCAGAGGGTACCCGGCCCAATTCTGGGAGAAGGGGAGCTAGTGGCATCGATCTGACTGACTCCCCTTCTCCCAGAATTGGGAGAGGGGGCCGGGTACCCTTTGGGTGGAGGTGAGGGCCGAACCATGGATTTCGACTACAACGTCTCCGATCACATCGCCACCATCACGTTCTCCCGACCGGACGTGCTGAACGCGCTGACGCTCGACATTTACGCGCAGTTTCGGGACTTGCTTGAGGCGATGCGCTACGACGATGATGTCAAGGTGCTCGTCATTACCGGCGAAGGACGCGGCTTCTGTTCTGGTGGCGATGTGCATGAGATCATCGGCGCGCTCCTGGAGCGGGATATGCGCGCGCACCTTGAGTTCACGCGGATGACAGGCGCGCTGATTGGCAACATGCGCCTGCTTGACAAGCCGATCATCGCTGCCGTCAACGGCACGGCGGCTGGCGCTGGCGCCGTCATCTCGCTGGCTGCCGATCTCTGCCTCGCGTCGGAGCGGGCGAAGTTCGCGTTTCTGTTCACGAAGGTTGGGCTGACTGGCGCTGACATGGGGTCGGCGTATCTGCTGCCGCGTGTCGTTGGCCAGCGGCGTGCGCTGGAACTGCTGATGTTCGGCGATGTCATCGACGCGGAGACGGCTGGTCGCTACGGCATCGCGAACCGTGTTCTGCCGCATGACGAGCTGCTGTCGGCTGCCTACGAGTGGGCGCGTCGGCTGGCGGATGGTCCCTCGCTGGCGCTCTCGATGACGAAGCGGATGGTCAACAACGAGTGGAACATGGACATGGCGTCGGCGCTTGAAGCCGAAGCGCAGGCCCAGGCGCTGCTGATGATGGGCGAGGATCATCGCATCTTCTACGAAGCGTTTCGCGAGAAGGCGCAGCCCAACTTTACTGGCCGATAGGCGGGGACGAAATGCAGTTGACATCGGACGCTCCCCATCATACGGTACTCGTATCCTGACACGATGATGACCAGTGCACAACAAGGGGGCTACTGTGGAACGGCGCAACGTCAACCCCTGGACATGGCAGGACCAGTTTGGTTTCTCGCAGGCGGTGGAGGTCAGCGGCCACGTGCGCACGCTGATTTGTGCCGGTCAGACCTCGAACGATGCCGATGGCAACCTGCTCCACGCTGGGGACATGCGCGGACAGATCGCTGCCGCGCTCGATAATCTTGAGACGGTCCTCGGGGCGGCTGGCTATTCGCTCGCGGATGTTGTTCGGCTGAACTACTTCACAACCGATGTTGACGCCTTTCTCGGAGCCGGTGACATTCTTGGCAAACGCCTGGGCGCAGCCGGGATCCAGCCGGCCAGCACGCTGCTCGGCGTGACACGGTTGGCCTTCCCGGAGCTCGTGGTCGAGATCGAAGCGACTGCGGTCAAGTAGCCGGTCATGGACAGCCACCCGCACGACGAGGTGTCTATCGTCGACTATGACCCTGCGTGGGTTGCGGCATTTGAGGAACAGCGCGACGCGATCGTCGTCGCGCTATGGCCTGTGCTGCCGCCGCCTCAACTCGTCGAGCACGTCGGCAGCACGGCGGTACCGGGCCTGGCCGCGAAGCCGATCGTCGACATCATGGTTGCCTACGAACATTTACCAGCGATTGAGCAGATCGTCGCGCCACTGGCGGCTATCGGCTACGAGCACGTCCCAAAGCCGGAGTTTACCGAGAGTCATTTCTTCCGGCGGGGCGAGGCGATCGAGAGCACGTTTCACCTGCATGTAACCACCAGCAACAGCGCCTTTGGGCGGCAGATGCTGCACTTCCGGGATGCGCTACGTGCGTCGCCGAGCCTGGCTTCCGACTACGCAGCGTTCAAGCGCGAGTTGGCTGACAGGTTCCCGCACGATCGTCCATCCTATACACGCGCCAAAGAGCCATTCGTAATCGGAGTCATCACCGCTGGTTGATTGGACCGGTTGAACAGGCAGCATGAGGTGCTCCCTACTACAATGATCCGGTCAATCGACGGCAGGATGAGGGAGGCGTAGATGCACTTCGAGTTGACCGGGCAGCAGCGCGCGATCCAGGCGCGGGCACGGACATTCGCGGACGACGAGGTCGCCCCGCTGTCGCGCGAGGCGGACGAAACCGGACAGTTCCCGCTCCAGCTCGTGGCTCGGATGGGCGAGCTTGGGTTTCTGGCAGGGCCACTCTCGACCGCGTACGGTGGTTCCGGGATGGACAACCTCTCATTTGCGCTCGTGTCTGAGGAGCTGGGCCGGGTTGATTCGTCGGTGCGCGGCTTCGTTTCGGTCCACGCGGGCCTCGTCTCACTCTGTATCGAGCACTGGGGTAGCGAGGGACAGAAGCAGCAGTATCTCCCGCGTCTCGCGACCGGCGAACTGATCGGCTGCTACTGCCTGACCGAGCCGAACGCCGGGTCGGACGCCGCCGCGATGGAGACAACCTGCCGCGAGGATGGCGATGACTGGGTGTTGCGCGGCGAGAAGATCTGGATCACGAATGCGCCCGATGCGCAGCTCGCGATCGTCTTCGCGACAATGGATCCGTCGCTACGCCATCGCGGTATTTGCGCCTTCCTCGTTCCGACCGACACATCCGGATTCCGGTGTGAACCGATGCCGGGCCACGAACTCGGGCATCGCGCTGCCAGCCACGCGCATGTCCATCTCGACGATTGCCGGGTTCCAAGGGCCGCGCTGCTTGGTGAGCCGGGACAGGGCTTCCGGATCGCGATGTCGGCGCTCGATGATGGGCGGCTGGGTGTCGCGGCCGGAGCCGTTGGTGTCGCCCAGGCGTGTCTGGATGCTTGTATCGCGTTCACCCGCGAGCGGCGTGCGTTCGGTCAACGAGTGGCCGATTTCCAGATGATCCAGGCGACACTGGCCGACATGGCCGCTGATGTCGAGGCGGCCCGTCTGCTTGTCTACCGCGCTGCATGGGTGAAGGATCAGGGACGACCGTCGACGAAGGAGACTTCGATCGCCAAGCTCTTCGCGACCGAGGCAGCCGTCAAGATCGCCTCCGATGCCGTCCTGCTGCATGGCGGGCGCGGCTACTCGAGCGCCTATCCGGTCGAACGCTATTACCGCGACATCAAGGGGCTGCAGATCTACGAAGGCACCAGCCACATCCAGCGCATCGTCATCGCCCGTGAGCTGGTCGGACGGCCTGAGCGGTAGACGCTTTCGCTGGAACACGCACACCGTTCCTGACGTTCTCTCAGTATGGCGGACGATGGAGTCCGCATTACCGGCTCGATGAGGAGACCGGACGAGGGACGAGGGGCGATCCAGATGCGACAACGACTGAGAGCCGCCGGGCTGGCGCTCGCTATTCTGGTGTTTGGGCTTGGCTCGATCGTGGCGGTGACGGAGTATGAGGTCCGCGCGGACGCCAGCCCGCGACTGTTGACCACGAGCAATCTGATCGCGGCGCTGGATGAACAGCGCATCTCCGTCGAGGATGATGGCCTGCCCGCGCAGCACCCTCTCCTGGGAATCGCCGGGACGACTATTCTGTCCGGCACGGCGTCGATCGACGTATACGTCTATGCAAGCGTTGCGGCGCGCGTCGCTGATGAGCAGATCATTCAGCAACACGTCATGCAACTGCAAGCGCTGACGTCAGCCAGTGACCAGCCACTCCGGGTTACCTCGGTACGCAATCTGCTGCTGATGTACCACTCGGATTCCGCTTCCGTCGCGTCCTCGATCCACGAGGCCGCGCGGTCGCTGACCTCGGACGCGCGACGCTGACGTGTGCGATTCATGATTCGTGGAACAGAGTTTGCGCTTATCGTGCTGGGTCATCCAATGCGCGCTCCGCTTGCGCTGGAGGCTGACACAGAAGCGGGAGACAAACCACAGTGAGCGAATGGCTATTTCTAACTAACCAGGCACGGGTGCTCCTCTATATCGCGCAGAACCCGGCCAGCACTGCCCGGAAGATCGCCCAGGCAGTCGGGATCACTGAACGCGCGACACAACGGCTCATCCGCGATCTTGACGAAGCTGGCTATATCACGCGGACACGGGTTGGTCGGCACAATGAGTACCTTGTCCATAGGGATCAGCCGGTTAGCGGTGAGGTGATCGGCGATGTGCCGGTCTCGGCCCTGATTGACTGCCTGATGTGCGAGGTTCCGGCTGGCGCAGTCCAGGCATCGATTCCGGCAACGTCTCAGGAAGTCAGTCCGGCGGACTAAGATCGCCTATCAAAACCATGGAACCGACCTTGCGGCTCGTCTGGCGAAGGGAGGCATCATGGCCAAGCCACTCGTGTCCGACGCGCTCTGGGAGATCATCCAACCACTGGTGCCACCCGAGCTGCCGACGACATCTGCACCGTCGCAGGATCAAGGTGCGCATCGCTCGCAAGCGGATCGACTCCAGCGAGCGGCTGGGTCGGCACCGTTGGGTCGTCGAGCGGACGCTGGCCTGGCTGAGCCAGTTCCGGCGATTGACGATCCGCTACGAGCGTCGTCTGGACATCCATCAGGCCTTCACCACCCTCGGCTGTGCGCTGATCTGTTCTCAATATCCTCGTCGGTGATCATCAGCGCCGTCCAGCGGTTCTGTTAGGAGTTCTTAGACAAACTGTCCGCTTCGTTTCGTTGAGGGTCACGGAGCGGACCGTCGAGTCAGCCTATTTCCCCATCTCAGTCTCGATGAGGGTATGGTGGTCAAACCTGTGACGGTGAAACAATCTGCGTGTCTGATCCATTCGTACTGATTGCGAGGTGTCGTACGATACAGAGTGCGTAGCTGTTCCCATGCTGCCATTGATGAAGGAGGATACCGATGGAGACACGTCGACTGGGCCGCCTGGAGCACATGAGTTCGGTCATCATCTACGGTGGCGCGGCGCTGGGCCGGGTGAGCCAGGACGTGGCGGACACCTCGATCCAGCTCGCGCTCGACAGCGGCATCAATCACTTCGACACCGCCGCCAGCTACGGCGAGTCTGAGCTACGCCTCGGTCCGTGGATGTCAACCATCCGCGAGCGCATCTTCCTGGCGACGAAGACGACCAAGCGCTCGCGCGACGACGCCCTGCGCGAGATCGAACACTCGCTCGAACGGCTCCAGGTCCAGTCGGTCGACCTGCTGCAACTGCACTCGATCGGCGAGCTGGAGCAGCTCGACCTGGCGACCGGCCCCGACGGAGCGCTCGAAGGCGCCATCGCCGCTCAGGAGCAGGGGCTGATCGGCGCAATCGGCATCACAGGCCACGGCCATCAGGCGCCAGCCGTCCACCGCGAGGCGCTGCGCCGCTACCCCTTCGCGACCGTGCTGACGCCGCTCAACCCGGTTCTCTCCCGCGACGCCGCCTACAAGCGCGACTTCGACGCGCTCGTGGCCGACATCCGCACCCAGGACGCTGGCCTGATGACGATCAAGGCCGTCTCCCGCCGCCCCTGGCCGGAGGAGGCCGAACGACGCTACGCAACCTGGTATGAGCCACTCGACGAGCAATCCCAGATCGACGCCGCCGTCGCCTTCGTCCTCAGCCACGAATCGGTGACCGGCCTGGCAACCGCCGGCGATGTCACCCTGTTCCCACGTATCATCCAGGCCGAAGCCCGCCGCCGCGAGGTATCGCCAACGTCAATCGAGCAGGCACTTCCGGTGTCGGTTGAGTACGTGTCACCGTTCGCGGACGGTGGGCCCTGATAGGTACGAGTACAATCACGCGATGTGCGGTTGATACAGGAGCGAGCCAATGTCCGTCGCGAACATTATCGATGCCGAGGCTCTCGTGCGTCACTTCGACGACGGCATCACGCACTTCAATGCGCCTGTTTCCGAAGTCTGGCTGCGTGAAGCAGGCGGCACGGTCGAAGTCTGGATCATCACCAAGCCGGTCGAACTCGACCGCGAACGCCTCGTCGCTCACGCGGCAGCCCAGGTCCAGGATGCGTTTCCCGATCGCTACCTGGACTTCATGGTACTGAACCCCTCAGTGCTGACAGAAGAACTTGACCTGCACGAGATGCTCCCCGCCGGTATAGAGCGCGTCATGCTGCCCGACGCCTGATGCAACCACGCACGCAGCATTATCTCGACCGCGCCAACGAGAACCGGCAGGCTGCCGATCAGATCGTTGCCGACACAGATTCGCCGCCGGTACTGACTCGGCGGGCTACTGTGATGGCGTTCTACCTTTCGCCGTTCGCGGACGGTGATCCGTAGCTAGTCAAAGCGGGAGCGGATTCATTCTTTCTGGCGCGGATCGAAGGCGTCGCGCAGGCCGTCGCCGAGCAGGTTGAAGGCGAGCACCGTCAGGGTGATCATGACGCCGGGGACGATCGCGATGTGCGGGTAGGTGCGCATGTTGACACGCCCAGCCGAGAGATCACCGCCCCATGAGGGTGTCGGCGGCTGGACACCGAGGCCGAGGAAGCTCAGCGCAGCCTCGATGATGATGATTGAGCCGATCCCGAGCGTCGCGATGACGATCACCGAGCCAAGCACGTTTGGAATGATGTGCCGGAAGATGATTCGCATATCGTTCGCGCCAACCGCCCGCGCTGAGGCCACGTAGTCGCGCTCACGCAAGCTGAGCACATCGGCGCGGACAACCCGCGCGTAGGTGGCCCAGACCGTCGTGCCGATCACGATCGTGACCGTCTTCAGGCTCGGACCGAGGACAGCCGAGAGCGTCACCAGCAGCGCCAGAATCGGGAACGCCATCAGCGTGTCGGTGATGCGCGAGAGCAGCGAATCAACCCAGCCGCCGAAATAGCCGCCCACTGCGCCGATCGTCATCCCGATCGCGACAGCGATGCCGGTTGCGATCAGCCCGACCAGCAGCGCCACGCGCGTGCCGTAGATCATCCTGCTGAGAATGTCGCGGCCAATCTGGTCGAAGCCGAGCGGATGCGACCACGACGGACCTTCACCAAGCCGCGATGTGTCAACGTCGGTCGGCGAATAGGGCGTCAGCAGCGGCGCGGCAATCGCCATCACACACAGCACCAGGATGATACCCAGGCCGATGATGCCAGGCCGGTAGCGCTTGAAGCGCGACCAGGAACGTGACCACTCTGAGCGGCTCTTGCGTCGTACTTCGACGGAAGCCAATGGCGAGGCGCTCGCCGCTTCATTCACTCGCATCCGGTGGACAGCCTTCTCTAGCGGAACCTAGCGCAACCGAATGCGCGGGTCGATCACGGCATACAGCAGGTCGGTCAGCAGGTTCATGATGACCACGAGAACGGCAAGTAGCAGCACAATCGCCTGGACCACCTGATAGTCGAGCCGGAAGACCGAGTCGATGAACAGCCGGCCAATCCCCGGCCAGGCGAAGATCGTCTCGACAATCAGTGTCCCACTCAGCAGGAAGGCCAGCCGCAAGCCAATCAACGTCATGATCGGCAGCATCGCGTTGCGCAGGACGTGACGAGTGATGACGACTCGATTCGCCAGCCCTTTGGCGCGTGCCGTCGTGACGTAGTCCTGTCGCAACACCTCCAGGGTCGAGCCACGCGCAACTCTCGCGAGCAGTGCTGTCTGCTCGGTCGCCAGGACAGCCACCGGCATGACGTAGCTCTTCCACGAACCCGAGCCGGAGGACGGCAGCCAGCCAAGCTTCAAGGCGAAGATAATGATCAGCATCAGCGATATCCAGAACGACGGAAGGGCGATACCCAGCGTCGCGCCGACCATGCTCGTGTAATCGAAGACCGAGTTGCGCCGGACGGCCGCCATAACGCCGACTGGAATCGCGACCGCGAGCGAGATCGCGAAGGCGATCGCGTTCAGCTTGAGCGTGACCGGCGCGGCATCGCGCAGCATGTCGCTGACCGGCTGGCCGGTGCGGACGATTGACACTCCGAAGTCACCACGCAACATATTGCCGGCCCAGGTGAGGTACTGCTCGTACCAGGGCCGGTCAAGCCCCCATTTGCGTTCAAGCGCATCAAGTTGCGTCTGGGTGAGCTGGGTGTCGCCCATCATCACATCAATCGGGCTACCAGGCGCGAGCTGGAGGATCCCGAACGTGACGAAACTGATCAGGACGATCACGATCAGTCCCTGAAGCAACCGGCGTATGAGATAGACCAGCATTCATCCTCGCCCGACCGAAAACCAGCACACTGATGGACACGTGGTGATCCTGTCTGTCCCCTGGGTAAACCCATGTCCTGTTCGCCCAGGGAACGGAGAAGCTCCGCGCAGGCTTACTCGGCGTCCTCGAGCCAGTAGGTGTAGATCAAACGATAGGGGGCGTTCGTGTTGACGATCGACTCCGGCAGGCCCTTGACGCGCGCGCTCCAGATCTCGATCCACTCCCAGAACATGACATACAGGAACGGAACATCCTCGGCCACGATCTGCTGGATTTCGCTGTAGATCGCTCGACGCTCCTCCGGGTCGGTTGTCGCGACACCCAGGTCGAGCAACTCATCAACGCGCTCGTTGCTGTACTTGGAGAAGTTACGGGCCGCGCCGGTCTTCAGCGATGTCCGCGCATCCGGCTCGCCGCTCGCGCCGCCATACGTCCAGTTGAAGATCGACGCCTCAACGTCGCCGGTGCCGAATCCGGCCAGGATCGACGCGACCGGCTGTTCCTCAATGTTCATCTCAATGCCGACTTCGGACAGATCGGCCTGGGCAACCTCGGCCTTGCCGCGGTTGCGCTGGTCGCCGGTAATCACCGTGCAGACGAACGAGAGCCGCTCACCGTTCTTCTCGCGGACACCGTCGCCACCGGGCGCCCAACCAGCCGCGTCCAACAGCGCAATGGCCTGCTCGGGATCGTAGGGGTACTCCTTGACATCCGGCTCGTAATAGAACTGGAGACCTGGTGACAGGTTCGAGGTCGCCTTCACAGCCAGTCCCTGCTCGAGGTCATCGACCATGCGGTCGCGGTTCATCGCGAACATCATCGCCTGACGGACTTCCTTTTCCGCCATGGCCGGCTTGGTATTGTCGATCGGGAAATGGTTGTTCGATAGCGCCGGCGCCCGCAGGACAACGAAGCGGTCGTCCTCCATCAGCCGCAGGTTGTCCTGCGCCGTCAGTGGCCAGACCGCGTTATCCGACTCGCCTGTCTCGAGCGCGATCGTCCGCACCGATTCCTCAGGCACATTCGTCTCGCGATAGATGTCGATGTTGGGCCGGCCCCGGAAGTAATCGTCGAACGCCTCAAGCGTCGTGACTTCGGCTGGCCGCCACTCCTGAAGCTTGAACGGGCCGGTCCCGATCGGCGCGGATGCATAGCCATCCTTGCCGACCTCGCTGTGGTAGTGCTCGGGCAGGATGAAGGTCGTCCCGGCCAGGACGAGGAAGGCGGCATCGGTCGCCGTCAGCGAGATCACCGCCGTGTATGGATCGGGTGTCTCAACGCCAGCCAGCGACACGAAATTGTTGCCGGTCACAGCAGCGTTCTCGGGGTTGGCGTACCACTCGAAGGTGTACTTCACGTCCTCGGAAGTGAATTCCTCGCCATCGTGGAACAGGACGCCCTCGCGCAGGGAGAATGTATAGGTCTGGCCATCGTCAGCGATCTCGAACGTCTCGGCCAGGATCGGTTCCAGCTCGTAGTTCACGTCGATCTCGACCAGGCCGTCGTGGAGATTAGCGACGATGACCCAGTGGACGGTCGGCCCGGCGTCGTCCGGGTGCAGCGAGGCAATCTCCTGGTTGCCCTGGACGGTCAGCGTGCCACCCTGGACTGGCGTGTCGCCGGAGCCGGACGACGCGGTCGTCGGCGTCTCACCGGCAGCCGGTGTCTCACCAGCGGCCGGCGACGCGCCGGTCGCTGCCGTCGGGCTGGCGCCCCGACCAGTGTTGACGGTCGGGACACTCGCCTGGGTAGGAGTTGGCGCGGGCGCTTCTGGCTCGTCATCCCCCTCATCGCCACCGCAGGCGGCCAGAAGCGAGGCGAACGCGGGAACCGCAACCAGTGATTGCGGAACGCTTCAGAAACGTCCGGCGAGTCTGTTCGCCTGAGACACTGCGGACACTTGGCACTACGCTATATCGGTCCATCTTCATCCACCCCTCTTCGCCACCATCGCCACACGCTGCCCGGTAGCCAGCCGGTCGCATGCGCATCACTGCGTGATTCAGGCTACGATACGATAGATGTCGACAACACGCAATCCACAATGTGAACGGTAACAGTTCCGACCGAATGTGAGGGGAACCACATGCCGCGAATCACCAACCGTGAAACCGTTGACAGCCTGATCGAGAGCATCCGCGCATCGTTCTCGGGGACACTTGCGTTTTCCGCAAAGAATTTGTCGACTGGCGAGGAGATCGTGCTCAACGGCGATGAGGTTCTGCCGACCGCCAGCACGATCAAGCTGGCAGTGCTCGCCGAACTCTACCGGCAGTCGCGCGATGAGGGACTGGACCTCTCCGAGCGGCTCGCGATGCAGCAGTCGGACATCGTTGGAGGTTCGGGTGTGCTCAAGGAGCTGGGGCCGGGCCTGCAACCGGCTCTCTACGACCTGGCCATGCTGATGGTCATCGTCAGCGACAACACGGCGACGAACATGCTGATCGACCGCGTTGGCGGGGTTGAGCGCGTCAACCAGACGATGCGCGACTACGGACTCGCGACGCTCGTGCTGCATAATCGCGTCGACTTCGCGGTGATCGGCAGTGATGTCCGCCGCTTCGCCGAGTCGTCAGCCACCGACCTGATGCGCTTCAACGAACTACTGCTGCAAGGCAAGCTGGTGGACGCGCGTGCATCGAAGGCGATGATCGACATCATGAAGCAGCAGCAGTACCTGGACCAGGTGCCGCGCTACTTCAACCTGCGTCCCGGCGCACGTGAGCTCAAGCCGGACCAGCAGATCTGGGTGGGCTGCAAGACCGGTTTCTTCGGCGGAACGCGCGTCGATGCCGGCGTCATCTTCCTGCCCGAGGATGTCAGGATCGCCTACTGTGCGATGGCCCACGGCAGCCACGACCTCTCGATCGTCGCCGAGAGCGAACCGGGCGTCACCAACGGCCGGCTCGGTCGCGTCATGCTCGAATACTGGTGGCCAGGCGACTGGAACCCCGCCGAAGCCGCCGTCCCGTCCCTGTACTACGATGCTCTGGTTAATGGTCAGACAACGCCCTGAGTTGAAGGTGACGCCGCATTGGTAAGACGAAGTCGCGCAACTCCTCGGTCGGGGTATTGACGCGCGTGTCCCGTTACCGGAGCGCATCAATCTGTCTGCGGGTGGCGCGACATTCGGTACGCGAGCCAGGGGTCCGATTCCCCCTGCTATGCGATCTGATAGATCGCCGAACGGTAGCGCGGCTCTGGAACCGGATCTGCATGTTTCCGAGCGGATTCGAGCCATGCGCGCTTTGCGATCAGCACTTCGGCAAGTGCCTGTTCTGGCGTATCACCGAATGCCGAGCAATACTGAAGATCGGGGATATCAGCGATGTAGCCGCCATCTTCCTCACTGTAGAAGACGTTGATGTGGTAGCGATCGTCGTTCATTCGTCGTCGTCCAGGCGTAACTGGTGCTGTTCGACCAGCCGAAGAAACTGCCGACCCTGATATGGCTTCGCTTCCCCACGAACTGGCAGAACATTCATGCGTTGCCCGACCGTCGGATGGCGGTACATGTGATGGTTTCCAATGATATGGTCAAACTCAAAACCGAATCCCTCGATCAGGTCAGTGAAATCTCTGAATGCAACATTGTTTACCGAACCCTGCGACAACCTGCGAAGCAGCCTATTACGGTTCACTCTGGCAGCCGATCGATCTGTCAGGAAACTCGACGGCAAGGATCTCGGCAACCCGCCGTCGCAGTTCGGGTGCGTCGACCGTGGCTCGATACCAGACATCGTCCCAATCGACATCGTAGTATCGCGAGATGAGCAATTCCCCTCTGGTAGCCCATCCGGCCCAATCGAGGTCTACATATGTCTGCCGGATCGATTCTGGCAGACGATCGGCGATTGCGCCAATTCGTCGCAACGGGACGATGACCGCGCTCATCAACAGTCTATTCGCCATGAACACGCCACGTTGCTCACCTTCAAGCATCTCGGCTAGATCATCAGCGGCTTCGAGCATGACGTGCAAGTGTAGCCACTCACGCCGGAACGGACGCGCGGCTGAAATTCTGCCAGCCTGCCAGTCCGGCCAGATCGTGCGCGCTTCTTCCAGCACAGCGTCGCGGATGAGTCGGTGGACGCTACGCCTTTCGACGAGATCCACGTCACGACAGAAGGCATCCACAAGTTCACGCTGCAACCCAGACAGATCGAACAAGCTGATTCGCGCATCCGGATCAAACTCGACCAGCACATCGATGTCGCTGTCGTCGCGGAAGTCCTCGCGCAGAACTGAGCCATACAGAGCCAGTGCCTGAACGTGGTAGCGACGACAGAGTCCGGCAAGCTGCTCGTCGGTGATCAGAATGCGGTCGCGGACGACCATCGCGCCCTCCTGGCGTCAACGTAGTGTAATCCGCGCGCATGACAGCCCTCGCGCTTCACGGTCGCTATCCCAGACACCGCCGCTGATTGCTGCCGATGATGCGAAGCTCGACACAGCACCCATAGGATTCTGCAATGGTTCATACGAACTCACGCTCTGAGTCGCTTGCCGGGGTCCATCGTGTCCTGACCGAATCTAGAGCGCCTGGAACCAATGCGAATCGACCGTCACCGCCTCAACCATTTGGGTGCTGATACCAAGGTTCAAATCCTTGAGAAGCACGCAGAGGGCCGCACCATCGATGAGGTCAAGTACCGGGGCACCGTCTCGCGTGGCTTCTCTCTTCGCATCTGGAGTGAACGTGCCGGTAGTGATGAATAACCCCTTATCGGTACGTCCGACCATTGCGCCTCGAAAGTCACGGATGGCAGATGCTCCCACACTGCCTCGGTATCGTTTGCACTGAAAGTAAACGTGGAAGGAGAGCAGCGACACCCGCAACACACCGATTCCGTCAATGCCGCCATCACCTGATCGTCCAGTAACGTCTACTTTAGTGAAGCCTGACTCGCGAAGAACGCGTTGACACAACTTCTCGAAGGTGGCTGGGGCGACCGAGAGTAGCGCTTCTAAGAGGAACTGGCTCCACTGCTCTGGGTCAGTACTCGTAAACGTTGCGTCACCCGGGAAATGCTGGCGATCAGACTCGGAGTGTGGAGCTTCGGCATCATCAGCTTTCACTCGGCTAAATGCTTCAGTATGGATTTCTCCCTCTGTTCGTCCATCTGGCGGTTTGGCTGACTGAGCGCGAACTCTGCCAGGAATATCGACCATGTCGTCACTATTGAGTCTTGTGCCAGCCTCCGTAATTGCCCAAACGCCGCGATTCGTGTTGGTGACTGCATCAACCTTCTTCAGATAGGTTCGCGCCCATGCCAATCGGTACTGAACCTCCGTTTGCGGTCCATCACCATGGCGTTCCTGAAGTTGCTCTTCTGACAGACCGGTAATCTCGATGACTTTGTCCTCGATCTCTGCAATCGAAGCAGAGTCACCAAGCAGCTTGAGCGCCTGGAGCGTCGGCCACAGCATTTTCTCGTATGACGGCACGATTGATTGGCTCGCTCTGCCCCTTGGCATATCGATTGTTCCTCGGCTTTCCGAACGTTGAACTGGTAGAACCGGTGCCAGCGATTCTCTCCGAGAGATGTATCTATTGTCCAGAGGGTGTAGGACTTTGGACGATCTTCATGTACGCCACGTTTCCTCGTCGCCTGACCAGGATACCCAATGCTAGCCGATCCGCCTCATTCCCGCACACCTGCGGTACCATCATGGCAGGCACTAGGGCGCGTGCCGGAGCCAAGCAGGCATGGGCAGAGGCTCGCCACACCGCACGGACGCTACAGGGAACGCCGCACTGCCCTGACGACTCACGTCCGCCCGCCGGCGCTGGTTCTGGTTGAGGGAAGGTAGAGGGAGGCTTTGTCAGATGAGCACGATGTCTGATCCGTTCGGCGCGCGCGCGACACTCAACTATTCGGGTGGCGATGTGACCTGGTTCCGGTTGGCGGCGTTGTCCGACTACGGCGATATCCGCCGGATGCCGGTCACCGTCAAGATCCTGCTGGAAAACGTTCTCCGCAACGTCAGCCTCGGCGAGGATGGCTTCGATCCGGCGGCAGTCGAGGCGCTGGCGCGCTGGACACCCAACGGCAGCGGCACGGGCGAGCTGCCCTTCCTGCCGGCGCGGGTCCTCTTGCAGGACTTCACCGGCGTCCCGGCTGTCGTCGATCTGGCCGCGATGCGCTCGGCGATGCAGCGGCTGGGTGGCGACCCGGCCAAGGTCAACCCGCTCCTGCCGGCCGACCTCGTCATCGACCACTCGGTCGCCGTCGATTCGTTTGGGACGACGCTGGCGTATGGCAGCAACGTCGAGATGGAGTACAGCCGCAACCGCGAGCGCTACGCGCTCCTGCGCTGGGCGCAGCAGGCGTTCGACGGCATGAGCATCGTCCCGCCCGGCACCGGCATCTGCCATCAGGTGAACCTTGAGTTCCTCTCGAAGGTCGTCCAGGTGCGCGAGGTGCGCGGCGAGACGATCGCCTTCCCCGACACCTGCGTCGGCACTGACTCACACACACCGATGGTCAACGGCCTCGGTGTCCTCGCCTGGGGCGTCGGTGGGATCGAGGCCGAGGGTGCGATGCTCGGCCAGCCGATCTACATGCTGCCGCCGAAGGTCGTCGGCGTGCGCTTCGTCGGCGCGCTGCCGGAGGGCGCGACCGCGACCGACCTGGTCCTGACCGTCACCCAGATGCTGCGCAAGCACGGCGTCGTCGGCCGCTTTGTCGAATACTGCGGGCCGGGACTCAGCAAGCTGCCGGTTGCCGACCGCGCCACAATCGGCAACATGTCGCCGGAGTATGGCGCGACGGCTGGCCTCTTCCCGGTCGACGCCGAGACGCTGCGCTACATGCGCATGACTGGCCGCCCTGACGAGGTCATCGATCTGGTCGAACGCTACTGCAAGGAGCAGGGCATCTTCCGCACCGACGAGACGCCCGACCCGCAGTTCGATGAGCTGTTGGAACTCGACCTCGGCACGGTCGAGCCGAGCATGGCCGGCCCACGTCGTCCGCAGGACCGCGTCTCGCTGGCTGGCGTGGGCCAGGCGTTACGCGATGCCTTTGGCGCACAGATGATGACCCGCCAGTCGGACGAGTCAGTCGAGGAAGCGGCCCAGACAGCCGTTGTCGCCGACACCTTCCCGGCCTCCGACCCGCTGCCAGCCCAGGCCGAGACGCCAGGCGGCAGCGTCAACGACGAGGAAGAGCTCGGCAAGCGCATCGCGCCAATCGAGGAGCCGCTCGACTCGCCGACCACTCGCGAGGGTGCCACGCTGACACTGACGCCGGTCACCGCTCAGGCGACCATTGATGACGCCGCTGACCAGGAGATTACGATCAGCCCGGACGAGACGGCCACAATCGGCCACGGCTCGGTCGTCATCGCCGCCATTACCAGTTGCACCAACACCTCGAACCCGTCGGTCATGCTGGCGGCGGGCCTGCTGGCCAAGAAGGCGGTCGAGCGCGGGCTGCGCTCCAAGCCGTACGTCAAGACCAGCCTCGCGCCGGGATCGCGCGCCGTCGCGGATTACTACGACAACGCCGGCCTGATGCCGTACCTGGAAGCGCTCGGCTTCCACATCGTCGGCTACGGCTGCACGACCTGCATCGGCAACTCCGGCCCGCTCATCCCGGCCGTCGCCGCCGCCGTCGACGAGGGTAACCTGGTTGTCGCAGCCGTCCTCTCCGGCAACCGCAACTTCGAGGGCCGCATCCACTCGCAGGTGAGGGCCAGCTTCCTCGCCTCGCCGCCGCTGGTCGTCGCCTACGCGCTGGCCGGGACGGTCGATATCGACCTGACCACCCAGCCGCTCGGCCACGACACCGCTGGTGAGCCAGTCTACCTGCGCGATATCTGGCCGACGCTCGCCGAGGTCCAGGAGGTCGTCACCTCAGCCGTCACCTCCAGCGTCTTCTCGAACTCGTATGCCAGCGTCTTCGATGGCGACGACGCCTGGCGCGCGCTCGAAGTGCCGACCGGCCAGCTCTACGCCTGGGAGCGCGAATCGACCTACGTCCAGGAGCCGCCCTACTTCGACAACTTCCAGATGACGCCGCCGCCGCCCGAGGATGTCACCGGCGCGCGGGTCCTGCTGATGCTGGGCGACTCGATCACGACCGACCACATCTCACCGGCCGGCTCGATCCAGCCGAAGAGTCCAGCCGGCCAGTATCTGACCAACAGCGATGTCTCGCTGTTCGACTTCAACTCCTACGGCGCGCGCCGCGGCAACCACGACGTGATGGCGCGCGGCACCTTCGCCAACGTCCGCCTCCGTAACGAGCTGACGCCGGGCAAGGAAGGCAACTGGTCCAAGTACCTGCCGACCGGCGAGGAACTCTCGGTCTACGAGGCGTCGTACCTGTACCAGCAGGACAAGACGCCGCTGATCATCATCGCCGGCAAGGAGTACGGCTCCGGCTCCTCACGCGACTGGGCCGCCAAAGGCCCCAAGCTGCTCGGGATCAAGGCCGTCATCGCCGAGACCTACGAGCGCATCCACCGCAGCAACCTGGTCATGATGGGCATCCTGCCGCTCCAGTTCGCCGACGGCGAGGGCCGCGCCGCCCTCACCCTCGACGGCACCGAAACCTACGACATCCCCGGTATCGCCGTCGGCCTGACTCCCGGCCAGCTGCTGACCGTCCACGCCACCCGCGCCGACGGCAGCACGACCTCGTTCCAGGCCCGCGTCCGGATCGACACCCCGGTCGAATGGGAGTACTACCGCCACGGCGGCATCCTGTCGATGGTGCTGCGACGGCTGGCCAGCACCGCGACCGCAGCGTAGTCCGACCGCGATCAAACGACGCACATGTGCCGGCAGGACTGATTGGTTCTGCCGGCACACCGTGTACTGAAATCGGAGTGCTGGTGGAACCGGTTCGCTTTACCCGTCACGCGCGCAATGCGGTACGCTTCTGGCGACTGACCGAGGCCGACGTTCTACCCGTTCTTGCCGAGCCGGACACACTGGCACTCAGTGTCAGAGGACGTTTGAACCTCTGGAAACAGACATCCGGTGGATTGATCCGCGTAACCTACGTTGAGGAACTCAGCCAACTGGTTGTGACTACTGTCACCGTTGTCGGCCCACAGCGTCGTCCATCGCAAAGGAACGATCATGAAAATGCACTATGATCCCGAGATCGACGCATTGTTGATCGAGTTGCGCGATGATATGCCTGTTAGCAGTCTTGACTACGAACCCGGCGTCACTGCCGCTCTGGACGCCAACGGGTTAGTCATTGCTCTCGAGATCCTCGATGTGCGCGACCACCTTACAGTGGAGGAACTGACGGCTCTCGCCACGTCAGCCCGCTAACGGTCCCGTGCGGCAAATGCCGTCACACGTCCAGATCGACCTAGAGCGGTGTGCAATGAGATTGCCTCGACGATGTTCGGCGTCATTGCGTTGCTTATTCATTGAACCTGGGATCGATCTGGGGTGAGCCGGCACCAGATCGAGGCAATGCTTCTGCACACCGCGCTAAGGAGGTGCTGGTAAATTCTTCGCTGGAGACGGTAGAATTTACCAGCACCTCCTTAGCGCGTGTCGAAACCCCTCCCCCAACCGCCACCCAGAGGGTACCCGGCCTGAAAAGGGGCGTCGACACGCGCTAGTCAGTTGAGTGTGGATGGGTTACGGGGCGCACCTGGGTAGCCGGGTGCGTCGCGGCGTTCGTGGGCTGTGTTGCCACTGGCTGGATCGCTGCGGGATGGACACGCTCACCGGCGACGGATGTTGCTTGTTGGCGCGCAGGTGGCTCAGGCGCACGTGTGCCTGCGCTGGGAATCGAGCCAGAGCCACGCTGACGGGTTGCGAACCGCCAACTGAAGCGCCAGGCACGCCAGGCATGCCGGCCAACCTTGCGAGCTCGGCGCTTGAACTGCAGCACTTCGCGCAGCAGGCGATGGTAGAAGATCAGTAGCATCACCGAACCGAAGGCGGTCTTGAAGAGCAGATCGACCGAGCGAATCGTCAGGACGACGAACGTGGCGCGCACCCAGCCGATCGAGAGCGAGTTGAGCAACCCGGCCATCGACGAGTCGATGACGCCGATGCCGCCTGGCGATGGAATGACGGTTGCCGCCGATTCGGAGAACGAATGGACGTAGACGGACTGGAGGACACCAATGCCGGTGAAGGTCAGTCCGTTGACTAGCAGATAGAGGATGGCGACGGAGACGGTCGTCGCCGCCAGGCTGAAGCCAACCCCCCGGGCGATGACTGGCGCCTGCATGACGGCTGAGACTTTCTCGTGGATGTCGGCTTCTTTGGGCAGCAGGCCGCGCGTGAAGCGCGAACGAGCCAGCAGGCGATCGACGAAGTACCAGAGCCGCTCGGAACGTCCCATCGCGATCAGCAGTGTCGCCACCACCAACGCCGCGCCTGGGATGAGCAGCCGTGGCCGTGGCTGCTGCATCAGGAGGATCGTCGACGCGGCGAGGACTGCCAGCGCGATCATATCGGCCACGAAGCCAACGAAGAGTCCAGCCGCTGCCTGGCGCATCCGGACGTTGCCATGCTCCTGCGCAAGCCGGGCCGGTAACCAGGAGCCGCCAGGGATCGCGCCAGCCGCCATCCCGGCCAGGTAGGTTGTCATCCCATCGCGCCAGGAGATCTCAAGGCGTGCCGCACGCAGATAGAACGCCCAGCGCAGCGACTTCACCAGCGCGCCTGTAAAGAGCAGAATCACGAGCAGGACGACGGTTGTCGTTGTCAGACCGGCGAGCGCCGACCACAACGTCGAGAAGTCGACGTAGAAGATTGCGGCGGCGAGCACCGCAGTTGCGATGACGACTAAAATGATCCGGCGCACCAGCGTTTGACCTCTTGCCCGCCCGGAGCGGCGAACGCCCCTGCCGCGTCGCCTCGTCCGGGCATGATTGCATGCTGGCTGTGATTATGACAGGTTACATGCCCCGGTCGTTCCCTCGAACGTCACTACGAGCC
>Ga0136611_10001033_pt1 | contig 18989 bp, 17 predicted proteins | sample AntDrymUQ2232306_2_FD_106645 | JGI IMG/M metagenome (GOLD analysis project Ga0136611, IMG submission 106645) | Polar desert sand microbial communities from Dry Valleys, Antarctica - metaG UQ223 (23.06) | ecosystem: Environmental > Terrestrial > Soil > Desert | place: Antarctica: Dry Valley...
CTGCACCGCGACGCAGGCGGCACATGGCAGATGACCGAGTTCCTCGACACGACAATGCTCGTCGGCTCCTTCGGCGAGGACGAAGCCGGCGAGGTCTACGTCGCGGACATCAACGGTGGCGTGATCCATCGGATCGTCGGTGTTCCGAAGTAGTGTGGTGTGTGCAAACCCCACACTACTTCGGCGTACCTACGTCCGCCAGCCACCCAGATTCGCCGAGATCTGATCGACGTAGGTTGGGCGGCGGAGGAAATGCAGGCTGATCGTGTCGGTGCTGCCGTCGGGCCAGGGGCCATTCATGTGGCGCGTGACGCCCTGCCAGCCGAGGGCGGCGACCGTGTTGAGGAAGCGCTGGGCGGTCTTGCGGCCCGGTTCTGCCAGCCAGAGCATGCCGTCCGGCGCGAGGATGCGCTCGACAATCTCCAGGAACGGGTCGACATCGCGCCCCTCGTAGAGCACATCGGCGGCGAGGATGAGTGGGTAGCCACCGCCAGCTTCGGCCCGCAGGAGCGCGGTCGCGTCGGGCGAGCGCCAGTTGAAGCGCAATGTCCGTGGCGCGCGGCCAGTGTTGCGCAGCGCGTTGTAGCGGCAGAAGGCGAGCGGCAGTGGCGCGTAGTCACTGATGGTGAGGATCGCGCCGGCTTCGACCAATGCCGTCGCCGTCGTGCCAAGCCCGCAGCCAAGCTCCAGCACGCGACGGCCGGCCAACTCAGCGCGCCGTTCGATTGCGACATCGCCGAGCGCGACGCCGCTCGGCCAGATCCGCGCCCAGTAGGGCATCTGCTTATCCGGGTCCAGCCGCGCCGCCTCGAACATCCGCTCGCGCGATTCCTCGGTTGGCTTGCGGATATCCAGCATGCGCCCGGTCGTCGGAAACGTCACGCGCTCGATCTCGATTTCGGCTTCTCCGGCCAGGTACTCTTCCAGCGAGCGTACCCGGCGCGATGCAGCAACGGCTGCGAGATCGACGGCGCGACGCAATCCCTCTGTCGCTGGCGGGTCGAGCACGTTATCCACTGCGCATCAGTTCAGTCACCTGTCCCGCATCACGAACGTGCCAACCTGCGTGTGACCAACGACAGGCCGTCTGCCGCGACGAACAGCACGCCCATCAGTAGCGCACAGGCGATGCTGACGGCCAGCATGACGTCGGTCGTCTCCCAGATGCGCGCCAGCAGTGCGACCGCCAGTGCCGCGACGAGCTGTCCAGCAATGACAGCGACAAGCATCACTCGTCCAGTGGCTGGCAAGTCCGCCTCGGGCGCGATACGGCGCGTTGCTGTTGCGGTGACCCTGTCGTTCGTGATCGAGATCGTGCCAATCCCGAGCAGGACGAGCGCGACGATCTCCAGCCGTGTCACGACACTGATAAGTACGAGGCCAGACGCGATTCCCATCGCGGACCCCGTTACGATCAGCGACACCGGCAGATGGCCGAGCAACCGCGGCACCGAGAGCGGCCCAACCAGCGTCCCGACGCCGACCAGTGCCAGCAGCAGCCCTAGCATCGCATCCGAGCGCTCCAGTGGCTCTGTCGCCAACTCGACCAAAGTGACTTTCAGACAGATGGCGAGGGCAGCGCCGCTGAAGAGTCCACCGGCCAGCAGCAATAGTGTCGGTTGGTGGCGGACGACGCTCCATGCCGATTCGCCGGAAACGGACGGTGCATCCCAAGACGGTAGCGCCCGCGCATCGCCACGTGATGTGGACATCTGGATACTCAGCAGCAGACTGGTCAGGCCAAGTGCCAGCGCGCTGACGACAAATGCGACCTCGACATCCCATCCCCAGAGCAGCAGCGCCGCCAGCAGTGGCCCACCAACGAATGTGATGCGCTCGATGGCGGCGTTGAGCTGGATAACGCCAACCAGGTGTGGCCGCGGCACGAGGTGCGGCAGCATCGCCGCCCGCGCCTCGTTTGTCAACGCAGTCAGCAGTCCGTAGGCAACGACGACAGCGCCCGCCCAGACGAGGTCGGAGCGGCCATCGACCAACGCGAGGCTGGCGATCAGCGGGACACGCGGCAGGCTCAACAGGAAGAGGCCACGAGCACCGATCCGAGCCGCCTGGGCATGGAAGCTGGTTGTGATGACAGCACGCGGCAGAACCCGCAGCAGCATGAACAGCGCGACGACGGCGATGTCTGACGTGATCGCATAGACCGTCACGAACAGCGCGACGATGAATACCCAGTCCGCGAGCAGCTCCGACCCACGGCACAACCAGAACGAGCGCGCATCCCGATCACCGGACAAGATCCGGAACGATCGCAACATTCCAAGCAGGGCTGTCGAGTCGAACACGGACAGGCTCCTCACCCAGTACCAGACAGCCGCTTGAATGCTCCCCTGACGCAAAAGGATAGCACCCGGCGCGAATCACGTTCCTGAGAGGTTATTGAGACACCTACCTGCACGTTACCTGCTGCGCTGTTGTCATTCCGACGACTGCACGGATGACAGGCGTCGGCAATCAGAGTACCGTGATCGCCAGTGAACGAGTGGCGACACGAGTGGGAGGCGGACGACGGTGGCGATGGAAACGATCTTCACGATGGATTCGTCGAGCATCAAGTATGGCGCTGGTGCGACGGTCGAGATCGGCTTCGAGATGGCGCGTCTCGGTTCGACGCGCGTGATGGTCGTTACCGACCCGAACCTGCGCGGCAGTGGCCCTGTCGGCGTCACCCTTGCCTCCCTGAGGGGCCAAGGAATCGATGCCGTCCTCTACGCTCGGACCCGCGTCGAGCCGACCGATGCCTCGTTCCGTGACGCGATCGCTTTCGCGACTGACGGCGGCTTTGACGGCTACGTGGGAATTGGCGGCGGCTCAGCGATTGATACCGCCAAGGTTGCCAACCTCTACGCGACCTGGCCGGCTGACCTGCTGACGTATGTCAATGCCCCGATCGGTCAGGCAAAGCCGGTTCCCGGCCCGCTCAAGCCGCTGATCGCGATCCCGACGACGGCCGGCACCGGCAGCGAAACGACCGGCGTCGCGATCTTCGACCTGACCGAGATGCACGCCAAGACCGGCATTGCCCACCGTGCGCTGCGCCCGGTGATGGGGATCGTCGACCCGGACAACACGCGCACGATGCCGCCGATGGTGGCTGCCTGCTCGGGATTCGATGTCCTCTGTCACGCGATCGAGTCGCTGACGGCGCTGCCCTATTCCGAGCGCCCGGCTCCCGATCATCCGTCGATCCGTCCCTCATACCAGGGCGCGAACCCGATCTCCGACATATGGGCGTCGAAGGCACTGGAGCTGACTGCCGCCAACATCGTCAAGGCTGTCCAGAATCCGGACGATAATGCCGCGCGTTCTGCGATGCTGCTGGCCGCGACCTACGCCGGGATCGGCTTCGGCAACGCCGGCGTGCATCTGCCGCACGGCATGTCGTATCCCGTCTCCGGGATGGTGCACGACTTCCGCCCCGAGGGCTATCAGGTCGATCACGCGATCATCCCGCACGGGATGTCGGTCATCCTCAATGCTCCGGCTGTCTTCCGCTGGACGGCCCCGGTCAACCCCGAGCGGCATCTCTACGCCGCCGGTCTGCTCGGCGCGGACACCTCTGCGGTCAGCCCGGACGACGCCGGTGAATTGCTCGCAACGACAATCATCGACCTGATGCGTGCGACTGGCATGCCGAACGGCCTCGCCGCCGTCGGCTTCGAAGGTGACGACATCGACGCCCTCGTCGAAGGCACCATTCCACAACACCGCGTCACCAAGCTCTCACCCCGCCCGGCAAGCCCCGACGACCTTCGCGCGCTGTTTGCTGCGGCGATGCGATATTGGTGATGGGTGATGCGTGACGCAGACCAGAGATGAGCGGCTGATGAGGACCGCGATCGTTCGATCTGTCATCCTGAGCCGCAGCGAAGGATCGCCTGGCGTTAGTTGCGGGCGTGCATGAATCCGCAGTCGAGCGCTCTGGTCCTCGTCCGCCCGCCGTTGGTCAACGCCGAGCGATCCTTCGCTGCGGCTCAGGATGACAGATCGAACAATCGCGGTCCTCGTCAACCACTCATCTCTGGTCCGCATCGACTACGCCGCTTCAACAACGGCTCGGCCCGTTCGCGACCTCCGAGCAGTTTCAGGATCGCGAGGTTGTCGCTGGTGATGCCATCGACGTCGAGCCTGACGAGTTCGTTGACGCGCGCCAGATCGTTGACGGTCCAGGCGATGATGCGCTGGCTGCGGGCCTTCAGGACGGTCATGATGTCTGCGGTGATGTGGAGGTGACGCATCGAGACGCCGTCAAGCTGCGTTGCGAGTGGCTCGCATTCCATCTGGCAGTCGAACGCTTCGCGATCCGGCACACTCAGGTAGATGTGCGCGTTCGGCAGGCGGTCCTTGAGGCGGATCAGACTCTCCAGGCTGCGGCTAAAGAGGAGCACCTGGTCGTGGGTTCGCGCTGTGAGGAAGTGCACCAGCGCTTCCTCGTAGGCTGGTGATGCGTCCTTCAGGTCGAGCGCAACGGCGCTGGCCTGGGCCGCGACCTCCCAGGCGTCTTCGAGCGGGGGGCCGCGGAACAGCCAGGCGGCGATCAGCTTTGGTGGTGTCGCGTGGGCCGCGTAGAGCCGGCCTCCGACCATGATGACATCAAGTTCGATCGCGTCGGCGTCGTGCTCCAGAGCCACCCGTGCCGTGTAGGCGTTGTCGCCTGCATTGTGGGCGATGACGAATACCAGACCGTAGTCGTCCAGCAGACCGGCGTCGAGTTGCCCCGCAAACTGGCCGGGCCGCTCTCCGCGCGTGTACCGTTGGGTGAGATCGCGCAGGATGACCGACCAGAGCCAGGTCACGGCTGTCACGACCGTGATCGCCGTCGCTGCCAGCTTCGTCCAACTCACTCGCACTGTAACCGGCTCCCATCTCCGTGACCGAAAGTATGGCATCTGGACCGATGCGAGGACGTGGCGCACAAATCGTGAACGAGGCACCTCTGATCGATCTCCATACCCATGTCCTGGCGGGCGTCGATGATGGCGCTCGCGATGACGGTGAGGCGCTGGCGATGCTCGCCGCCGCCGCGAACGACGGCGTCACGACAGTTCTGGCGACGCCTCACGCGCACCGCGTCCACGCTGCGCAGGTGCGCGCTGGTGTCGAGCGACTGAATGCCGCAGCCGCTGACGCGGGGATCGATGTCACGATCCTGCCCGGTCACGAGGCACGGATCGCCGCTGATCTCGTAGATCGTTATCAGCAGGGCACGCTGCTGACGTTGACTGGCACAAGCTGGCTGCTGCTGGAGTGCTACCTGTTCGACGACTGGCCGCTGTATCTGATCGAGCGCTCGGTCGATCGCCTGCTGAACGCCGGGCTGCGTCCTCTGCTGGCGCATGCCGAACGCTACCCGTTCGTCCAGCGCGATCCGCACGTCCTCGCGCCGCTGATCGAGCGCGGCATTCCGATCCAGATCAATGCTGGCTCGCTCTTCCTGCGCCCGACCGATATCGAGCGCGTCACCGCCGAGGCGTTGCTGCGAACACGGACGGCCCACGTCATCGCCAGCGATGCCCACAATGCGCGCTACCGCCCGCCTGTGCTGCGTGCCGCGTACGGGCGAGCCGCCGAGATTGCCGACGCCGAATACGCCAGTTGGATGCGCGATGTCGCGCGACGAGTGGTCTTCGGCGAGGAGGTTGAATTGCCGTAGACGGCCCTCACTCCCGCGCCCGCAGCATGCCCTCCGTCCAGCCGTCGGCGCGTTCGTCCGCGAGGGCAGAGCGGCGGATCTTGCCGGCCTCGTTGCGTGGCAGGCTGGCGACGATCTCGTAGGTCTTCGGAGCCTTGTAGGAGGTCAGCCGCGCGCGGACATAGGCGTCGAGTTCAGCGATGGTGGGCGGGTTTCTGGAATCGGCTGGCTCGATGACAGCGTGGACGCGCTTGCCCCATTCATCGTCCGGGACGCCGATGACAGCCAGGTCGCCGATCGCCGGATGGTCGGAGAAGGCTGCCTCGACTTCTGCCGGGTAGACGTTCGCACCACCGCTGACGATCATGTCCGTCCGGCGGTCGGCGATGTAGAGATAGCCATCGGCATCGACGTAGCCGAGGTCGCCGATGCTGAGGAATCCGTCAGGAGTCGATTTCGCCTTCGCGTCACCGACGTATTGAAAGGTCGGGCCGCTTTCGGCGAGCGTCCGCATGAAGATCTCCCCGATCTCTCCGGGCGGCTGGTCGTTGCCGTCCTCGTCGAGGATGCGCATGTCGCAGTTGACGGGTGTGCCAACGCTGCCCTGGTGTTCCAGCCACTCGTCGCCGCGAATCATTGTCGCGCCGATACCCTCTGACGAGCCATAGACCTCGTGGACCTTCTCCGCCCCGATCAGGTCGATCCAGGCCTGCTTAAGCCAGATCGGACAGGGTGCTGCCGACGACTGGAACGCCTCGATGCTGGAGAAGTCGCGATCTCGTACTCCCGGTAGCATGATGATCCGGCGCATGATGATTGGCGGCATGTAGGCGTAGTTGACACGGTGCCGTTCGATCGCGTCGACGGCCCTGGCTGCGTCGAACTTCTCCATGATGACCAGCGTGTGATCGTCAGCCAATCCGCCGAAGCTGCTCAGGAACGGCGAGTTGTGGTAGAGCGGCGCGCAGACCAGTTGCACCTGACCGTGTCGGGCGCCAAGCCGGGAAGCGCGTGTCCCGTAGATACACGGGTTCGCCGTCCGATCGACGATGATCTTTGAGTGTCCGGTCGAGCCACCCGAGGCTATCGCTTTTCCAGGGTGTGGAGGATCGCAGGGCAACGGACCATCGTCATAGTCAGTGAACCGGGTCATCTCGCTGGGGGTCATCGTCGGGTACAGGACATCGTCCCAATCGGCACAGACGAGTGCGGGTTCGGCCAGCGCAAGGATGCCGTCACGTTCGGGCTTCGGCAGGATCGCCCGCAACGGTAGCATGAGCGCGCCGAGCTTCCAGGCGGCGGTCGTCAGCAGGATGTGTTCGGGGGAGTTCCAGAGGCCCACGACGACGGTGGCTCCCTGACCGACGCCGCGATCCGCCAGTACGCGCGCGTACTGGTTCGACTGCTGGTCGAGTTGACGCCAACTCAGCCTTCGCTCGTCGCCCTCGATCGGCAGGAAGATGACGGCGGGCTTGTCTGGGTGCTGCGCCGCCAGCTCCGTGACACGCCGCCCGAACGTCGGCGCCTGTTCCTCGTCCACGTTGCCCCCTCCACCTGTTCCGCTCCCCGCCCGACCGGCTCTATACTACGCCGACCTGCCGCCGCTGACGACAGGATAGCCGCAGACTGCCAACGGTACGGGGAGGAATACAGATGCTGGAACGATTCCATGTCCCGCGCGAGCAGGAGGTGCGCGTCACCGATGCCGCGCTGCGCCAGACGATCACCGACCTCTTCGTCGCCTGTGGTGTGCCAACTGAGGATGCCGCGACCGGGGCCGAGGTGCTGACGATGACCGACTTGCGCGGCGTCGAGACGCACGGTGTCTCGAACATGCTGCGCGCCTACGTGGACTGGTTTCGTGGCGGGCAGCTCAATCCCAATCCCAAACAGTCGATTGTCAAGGAGACGCCTGGCACGGCAACGATCGACGGCGACCGGGGACTCGGCGTCATCCAGGGCACGGCTGCCATGCAGATGGCGATCGACAAGGCGCGCGACGTTGGCGTCGGCGTTGTGACGATGCGCAACAGCGGCCACCTCGGCGCTGTCGGTCATTTCTCGATGCAGGCGGCCCAGCAGGACATGGTCGGCATTTGCCTGACGGCGATGAGTGTGCTCGTCCTGCCGACGTTTGGCGCGGTCCCGCGTCTCGGCACGAACCCGATCTCGATTGCTGCGCCAGCGAATTCGGAGCCGTTCCTGTTGTATGACGCAGCCACCTCAACGATCGCCGGGAACAAGATCGCGCTTGCCCGCCGCGTCAGGGCAGACATGGAGCCGGGCTGGATCGCCGATCCCGACGGCACGCCGATCATGGAGGAACGACCAGTCCCAGAAGGGATCATGTACGGCCTCGGCGCGTACAACCTGCTGCCACTCGGTGGCACGCGCGAGCAGGGCTCTCACAAGGGTTACGGCCTCGGCCTGATGGTCGAGGTGCTGACGACGCTGCTGGCGGGTGGAATCCCAAGCATGGTCGAGGAGAAGCCGCCGCTGGCCAGTCACCACTTCGCTGCCTACAACATCGCCGCTTTCGACGATGTTGAGCACTTCAAGGATTCGATGGACCGGATGCTCCAGACGCTGGCCGAAACGCCACCTGCCCCCGGCCACGAGCGCGTGATCTACCCCGGCCTCCCCGAAGCCGAATCCGAGGTCGATCGCCGCGCCAACGGCATCCCCCTCCACCGCGAGGTCATCGACTGGTTCAACCGCACGACCGACGAGTTAGGCGTTTCCCGACTTGAGACAATGTGAGGATTCACTTCAGGACGACAGGGGGGACGCGCAGCATTTCGTATGCACAGAATGTACCAACGAGAGGAGCATGTATGCTCGAACGATTCAGCGTCAGGGCCGAAGATCAGGTGCTCGTCGATCACGAGGCGTTGCGGCGGACGGTGGCCGATCTGTTCGTCGCCTGCGGTGTTTCTGACGACGACGCGACCGCAGGCGCGGATGTGCTGGTGACTGCCGATTTGCGGGGTGTTGAGACGCACGGGGTCTCGAACATGCTGCGCCAGTACATCGGCTGGTTCCGCGATGGTGTCCACAAGCCGAGTCCTGAGTGGACGATCGTCCACGAGACGCGCGGGACTGCGACGATTGATGGCGATCGTGGGTTGGGCATCCTCCAGGGTGGTCCTGCCATGCAACTGACGATCGAGAAGGCGCGCGATGTTGGCGTTGGGACCGTGACAATGCGCAACAGTGGCCATCTCGGTCCGATCGGCCACTTCGCCTACCAGGCGGCTGAGCAGGGGATGGTTGGCATGTGCATGACGGCCAGTAGCCTGCTGATCGTGCCGACGTTTGGCGCGCTACCGCGCTACGGCACGAACCCGATCGCCTTCGCCGCCCCAGCCCGCTCGCAGCCGTTCATGCTCTTCGACGCGGCGATGTCGACGGTTGCCAGCAACAAGATCGGCCTGGCGCGGCGCGTTGGCGCGGATATGGAACCGGGCTGGATCGCCGAGCCGGACGGAACGCCGGTCATGGAGGAGCGTCCCGCGCCGTCTGGCAGCTTCAGTCTCCTCCCACTCGGCGGCACGCGCGAACAGGGTTCGCACAAGGGCTACGGCCTCGGACTGCTCGTCGAGGTAATGACGACGTTGCTGGCTGGCGCGGTCCCGCGCATGGTCGAGCGCGACACCAAACCGCGTCACAGCTTCATCGCCTACAACGTCGCCGCATTCACCGATCTCGACCAGTTCAAGGACACGATGGACCAGATGCTCCAGACGCTGACGGAAACCCCTCCGGCCCCTGGACACGAGCGCGTCCTCTACCCCGGCCTGCCCGAACATGAGACGGAGATGCAGCGTCGCGCCAACGGCATCCCGCTCCATCGCGAGGTCATCGACTGGTTCAGCGGCATCACCAGCGAGTTGAGTGTCGCGCCGCTGGTGACGTTGTGACCGCTAATGGCTACACGTTTGACGAGATGCGGCGCTTCCATGCCGAGTGGTCGCTGGCCACCTGGGACAAGGGCGGTCCGCTCATGCGCTACACCTTCCGGCGCATGACCGAGTTCTTCCCGCATGCCGTCATCCGTTGCGCCGGCCCGGTTGCCGAACTATCTGTGAACCCACGCGATGACGTTGCGAACAATGCCATTCAAGCCAGCCCCGGTCAGATGTCGCTCAACGACTACGTCACAGCCGGTCCGGTAAACGGAGTCGTGATTCTCCACCACGGCGACATCGTCTACGAACGGTATCCGCGAATGGATGCCGATGATCTGCATCTGACGATGTCGGTAGCGAAGGTCTTTACGAGCACACTGATCGCGATTCTGGAGGCCCATGGGCTGATCGACTCGCTCGGTCCGGTCGAAACGTATCTCCCGGAGGTCCGTGGTTCGGGCTGGGAGGGTGTCAGCGTTCGAGATGTGCTGGACATGGCATCCGGGATCGATTGTGACCAGTCCGGAGCCGATGTCTACACGAACCCGGCGACGCCCTACTACGGCTTCGAGGCCAGCCTCGGCTGGTTGCCGCCAACGCCGGAAACGATGTCGTCGACCTATGAGTACGTCGCCCGGCTCGGGCGGCTCAAGGAGCCGGCACGGGCGTTCGATTACTCGTCGGCCAACACATTCCTGCTGGCCTGGATCGCCGAGCGCGTTACCGGGCGTCCATACGCCGATCTACTCAGCGATGAAATCTGGAGCCAGATTGGCGCGGAGGGAGACGCCGTCATCACGACCGTTCCGAGTTCCGGCGCGACGACATCGCACGCTGGTCTCTCGGCTCGGTTGCGGGATATCGCGCGCTTTGGCCTGCTCTTCACCCCGAGCCGCCACGTCGTCAGCGACGCGCCGATCATCTCCGAGCGCTATCTGCGTGAGATCGTCTCCGGCGGACGGCCCGAAGTCCTCGCTAACGGGATCACGGGTCGTGGGATCGCGGCTCGCATGGCCGATGATCCTCCACTCCACAACAGCTATCAGTGGGATTATGTCATGCCAGACGGCGACTTCTACAAGGGCGGCTACGGCGGTCAGGGACTCTATATTTCGCCCAAGCGTGACGTTATCGTTGCCTTCGCTGGTGCGTTCGAGATCGGTGGCCCTGACAGCGAGATGGCCAGCATCGCTCGCCAACTCGCCCGTTCAGGTCTGTTTGATGGCTGACGCCTAGAGCGTGGTGTCAGGGGAACCGGCGAAGAAGTCGGCGATGCGCTGGCTAATCGGGAGTGTCGAAGATTCCAGCACGCCATCGGCTGGCACTAGCCTCGAATGCGCGAAGTCGCCGAACTCCGGCTCTGGTTGCCAATAGACCATGATGTCTCGCGTCGCGGGGCGGACGATCCAGTATTCTGGAACATCTGCTCGGGCGTAAGTAGCGCGTTTGATCGTTGTGTCGAGTTGAGGATGCGACGGCGAGAGGATCTCCACAATCAAATCCGGTACGCCGTTAATGCGACGATTTTCCATGATCGACGCCCGTTCCATTCGAACCAGCAGGAAATCTGGCTGTATCGGATCACAGCCCGGCATGAAAACGCCGATGGGTCCCGTGAATGCGTAGGCGAAATCTCTGTTCTGTAAGGGTAATCCAACCAGTCCCAACAAGCGGTTGATGATCCACTGATGAAATACACTCGGCGATGTCGACATGTACAGCATTCCGTCGATCACTTCATACCGATTGCCGTCATACGGCAGCTTTTCCCAACGGTCAGCACACCACGTCGCATCGGGCGACTGAAGGAGATACTCGGTTTCGGCAACTGCCATGACGTGCCTCGCAGTCCAGCATTCTCGTCAGATTCCAAGATCACTCAACATCAAGAATAGCATCTTCAGCGCCGGTAGCGGGCGCGCTTGCCTCAGCGATCCAGGGGCACGAAGACGCTAGTTGCCGGTTGTTGAAGGCATGAGGGACGGGTGACGGAGGCATGATTTGCACTCCTCTTCTCATCCCCCGTCCCTGATGCCTATCCTCGCGCCTTGGTCGTGTTGCGCAGGACGCCGATTCCTTCGACCTCGACCTCGATCGTGTCGCCGGGTTGCATCGGGCCGACGCCCTCGGGGGTGCCGGTCATGATGACGTCGCCGGGGTAGAGCGTCATCACGTTGGTGATGAACTGGAGCAGGAACGGGATGTTGAAGATCAGGTGCTTCGTGTGGCTGTTCTGACGCAGCTCACCGTTCAGTCGCGACTGGACGGCGACGTTGCCGGGATCGAGTTCCGTCTCGATGACCGGTCCGAGCGGACAGAATGTATTGAAGCCCTTGGCGCGCACCCACTGGCCGTCCTTGCGCTGGTAGTCGCGGTGGCTGACATCGTTGCCGCAGGTGTAGCCAAGCACGTAGGAGAGGGCGTCCGCCTCGGAAACGCGGAAGGCCTCCTTGCCGATCACGATGCAGAGCTCGGCTTCGTAGTCGATCCGGTCGGCTGGCGGCATCTCGATCACGCCACCGTGGGGTAGTAGCGAGGTCAGCGGTTTCATGAAGATGACCGGCTCGGTCGGCGCCTGTTGGTTTGGGTCGGTTTCCGTGACGTGCAGCGCGTAGTTGAGGCCGACGCAGACGAGCTTGCTCGGATCGACCGGCGTCAACAGCGTCACGTCGTCCAGCCCGCCAACCCGCGCGCCCTTCGTCAGCGTCCCGAACATGTCGCCGCTGGCTGCGTAGAGGACGCCATCCTCGACGATTCCAACCTGCGCGCCGCCGTCTGCCTGATAGCGTGCAATCTTCACTCGACACCCTCCCGTATCCTGTTTGGGAACCAACACTCCCGGCGTCGCTGACCACGGATGCCGACATCGGTCCGGCTGGCCCGCTGCGGCATTGTATCCGGGAACTGGGCGAGTGAGATGGCGGCAATGTCGCAGGCGAACGTGCGAAGATTGGCCAGACATCGATACGGATATATGCAGGAGTGAGAACCGTGACCGTCAGCCAGCCCGCTCGACTCGTTCACAACCCCATGAGCAGCACTGTTCCGCCTCCTTCCGCCGGCCGTGCGCCGCAGGAGTTTCATCGTCGCCTGCCGGGCTACGCCACTACGCCGCTTGTCAGCGTGCCGGAGATCGCCACGGCGCTGGGCGTCGGCTCGGTGCTGCTGAAGGATGAGTCGAGCAGGCTCGGGTTACCCGCCTTCAAGATCCTCGGCGCGTCGTGGGCGGTCTACCGTGCGCTGGAGGCGCGAGTGGGCGGCTTTGATCCATGGGAGAGCATTGACGATCTACGCCGCCAACTCGCACCCCTCCGCCCGCTGACCTTCTCAGCCGCGACCGACGGGAACCACGGTCGCGCCGTCGCGCGGATGGCGAAGCTACTCGGTTTCGGCGCAACGATCTACGTCCCGGCAGGCACCGCCCAGGCGCGGATCGAAGGGATCGAGAGCGAGGGCGCGCCTGTTACTGTCGTTGATGGCACCTACGATGAAGCGGTCGCCCGCGCGGCAACGGACGCTGGCGATCGTTGCCTGGTGATCTCTGACACGTCATGGCCCGGCTACGAGGATGTCCCGAGCTGGGTGATCGACGGCTACTCGACGATTCTCTGGGAGATTGAGGACCAGCTTCAAGAAGCTGGCGAGCCGTCGCCGGACCTCGTCGCCGTCCAGATCGGTGTCGGCGCGCTCGCGTCGGCGGTTGTCGCGCACTTTCGCCAGCCGGGTATGCAGTCGAAGATCGTTGGAGTCGAGCCGCTACGGGCGGCCTGCATGCTCAGCAGCATCGAGGCGGGCCAGATCGTCTCCGTCGCGGGTCCGCACGATTCGATCATGGCCGGATTGAATTGCGGCGAACCGTCGATGCTCGCCTGGCCGATCGTCTCGACCGGCGTTGACCTCTTCGTCGCCGTCGACGACGAACGCGCCCGCGAAGGCATGCGTCTGCTCGCGAACGAGGGCGTCGTCGCTGGCGAAACCGGCGCCGCAGGCCTGGCCGGTCTGCTGGAACTGCTACGCGGCCCCGATCAGACTGATATCCGCCAATCCCTCGGCATCACCGATACCACCCGCGTCCTGCTCTTCATCACCGAAGGCGCGACCGACCCGGATGCATATGCGTCGATTGTTGGGGGTGAGGGATGAGGGACGGGTTGTCGTCCTGAGTCATCCACCACCGTGAACGTGTGGGGACGACTCAGGACGACAACCCGTCCCTCATCCTCGGGATCACCTCCGCCGCGACCCGCTCCATGACTGCGAATTGCTCGCGACCTGGCTGGTCGATGATGAACTCGTTGACGCCGGTCTCGCGGTACTCGCCGATGACCTGTTCGAAGGCATCGACGGACTCGAACGGATCGGCGGACATGACCGACGCCCAGCCGTAGAGCGAGCGGATGATGCTGTCCGGATCGCGGCCGATCGCGGCGCAGTGTTCGTCGAGGATCTGGTTGCGTTCGCGCATTTCGTCAACCGACCCGGTGGCGTTCCAGCGTTCGGCGTACTCGGCGGCGATGCGCAGCATCTTCGTCTTCTTCGCGCCGATGGTCAGCGGCGGGCGCGGCTTCTGGAGTGGTAACGGTCGCATCGGCGCCTCATCGACGGTGTAGTATTTCCCGCTGAAGCTGGTGTATTCGTTGCGTAGCAGGCTGTCGAGAATCTCGACTGCCTCGCGGAACTGTGCCACGCGCTGGCCGTCTGGCAGGTACTCCAACCCGAACTTCTCGTGCTCGGGGACGTACCAGCCGGCACCGATCCCGACTTCGAGCCGCCCGTTCGAGATGTGGTCGATCGTCATCGCCTCTTTCGCCAGGATCGACGGGTGGCGGAAGGTGTTGCTCCAGACGAGGACGCCGATCCGCACGCGCTCGGTCGCCGTCGCCAGCCCGGCCAGCAGCGTCGAGCCCTCGAAGTAGGGTCCGTCGGGCCGACTGGGCTGCATCAGGTGATCGCAGAGCCAGAGGCTGTCGAAGCCCAGACCCTCCAGATACTTCCAGCGCTCGACTGACTCGGGCCAGTCCATATTCTGGTCGGTGCAGATCCCGAAGCGAAGTGGCTGTGGCATGCTGGGCCTCCAATGGTAAGTGCTGAGTGCTGGGTACTGGGTGCTGAGTAGTGTCACCGGGGATGACGATATCCGCAACTGACCAGGCCATCACGCATCGTCCGGCACCATTGCCGTTGCCTCAATTTCCACCTTGGCGCGATCCTCCAGCAGGGCCGCGACCTGGACGAGCGTCATTGTTGGATAGTGGATGCCGATCGTAGCCCGATAGGCGGCGCCGACCTCGTGCAGGCAAGCAAGATACTCGTGTTTGTCGGTGATGTACCAGGTCATGCGGGTGATGTGCTCGGGTTGGGCGTCTGCCTCGGCAAGCACGCTGACGATGTTTGATAGCGCCTGTCTGACCTGACCGGCGAAGTCGTCTGTCTCGAACTCGGCCTGCGCGTTCCAGCCGATCTGGCCGGCCACGAATATCAGCCGTCCCTCGGCCTCGATCCCATTCGCGTAGCCGCGTGGTGGCTTCCAGTTTGGTGGTTGCAGGACGCGCATGTCACCTCCACAATGACGAACGGGATGGATTCGCCGGTTGCAGCACTGGAGATACTATATGACGGTTTCGCCAGGACCGCTCTCTGGACAGCACGCCGTCATCACCGGCGGCGGACGCGGAATCGGCGCAGCGATCGCGGTCGAGCTTGCGCGGTTGGGTGCCAACCTGACGCTGATGGGACGGACAATCGAGACGTTGGACTCCCAGCGTGACAGGCTCCTGCTTGAACATGAATCTGAGATCGCGACCATCGCCGTTGACGTGACCGACGTAGAGGCGGTCGAGCGTGCGTTCGCGGCAGTGGGCGCTGCGTTGGGTGCCCCGAGTATTCTCGTCAACAACGCCGGTGCTGCCAAGAGCCGACCATTTCGCCGGACAACCCCCGAGCAGTGGCAGCAGATGCTGGATGTCAACCTGACCGGCCCTGCACTCTGTTCCGGGCAGGTGCTGGACGGTATGCTCGATGCTGGTTACGGTCGCATCATCAACATCGCCAGCACCGCTGGCCTCAAGGGCTACGCCTATGTTGCCGCCTACACCGCCGCCAAGCATGGCCTCGTCGGCCTGACCCGCGCGCTGGCGCTTGAGTTGGCGACGAGCGGCGTCACCGTCAACGCTGTCTGCCCCGGCTTCACCGACACCGATCTGACCGCCAGTTCGATCGAGACGATCGTCGCCCAAACCGGGCGCAGCGCCGATGAAGCCCGTGCCGAGCTGAGCCGCTTCAACCCGCAGAACCGCCTTATCGAACCCTGGGAGGTTGCGCGCACCGTCGCCTGGCTCGCATTGCCAGAATCGTCCGCCATCACCGGCCAGGCGCTGGTAGTCGCGGGCGGGGAGGTGTGAGACGAGTGCTCAGCACTCGTGCTATAACCGCCGTAGCATCTCCATCGACTGCGTGAGAAGGGGGTACGCTGGATGTCGTCCACCACCCGCACGAGCCAGACCGCTCACGTTGATACGTTCGCGCGCGACAACCTGCCGCCCGTCGAGGACTGGCCGGTGTTCGATGTTGCGATGCCGGATGGCACGCTGCTGACCTATCCGGATTCGCTCAACGCGGCGGTCGAGCTACTCGACCGCAACGTAGAGAACGGCAATGGCGACCGGCCAGCCGTTTGCCTGCGCGGCGAGACGCCGATCAGCTACCGTGATCTGCTGACGTGGGCAAACCGGATCGCGCACGTTCTCGTTGATGATCTCGGTGTGGTGCCGGGCAACCGGGTGCTGTTGCACGGGCCGAACAATCCGGGAATGGTCGCCTGCTGGTTCGCGATTCTCAAGGTTGGCGGCATCGTCGTCACGACGATGCCGCTCTTACGCGCTCGCGAGCTGCGCTATGTCATCGACAAGGCGCGGGTGACGGTTGCTCTCTGCGACGCGCGCTTCGACGCGCCGTTGCGCGAGGCAACCCAGGCGGCGATGGCAGGCGACCCAGGCATGCGCATACGTGTCGCCTGCTTCAACAGTCTGGACGATGACCAGGCGCTCGACGCGCTTTGTGCTGGCAAGCCGACTGATTATGACAATGTCCAAACCGCGAGCGACGACCTCGCGCTGATCGCGTTCACTTCCGGTACGACCGGAACCGCGAAAGGCACGATGCATTTCCAGCGCGACATTCTTGCGATCTGCGACACGTTCTCAATGCACATTCTTAAGCCTGTACCGGACGATGTCTTCTGCGGCACGCCGCCGCTGGCGTTCACCTTCGCCCTCGGTGGGCTGTTGCTGTTCCCGTTTCGGGTTGGCGCATCGACCGTCCTGATCGAGCAGCCCAGCCCGCAGGCGCTCCTCGAAGCGGTCCAGCATGACCGGGCGACGGTGATGTTCACCGCGCCGACGATGTATCGCAACCTGACCGGCGTTGTGAACGAATGGGACATCTCCAGCCTGCGCAAGTGCGTCTCAGCTGGCGAAGCGCTTCCGGCAGCGACATCCAACGTCTGGCATGACGTGACCGGCATCCGAATCATCGACGGCATTGGCGCAACCGAGATGCTGCACATCTTTATCAGTTCCTCAGGTGACGATGTTCGTCCAGGTTCGACTGGCAAGCCCGTCCCCGGTTACGAAGCGCACATCGTCGACGACGATGGCAACCACGTTCTGCCCGGCACGGTTGGTCGTCTCGCGGTGCGCGGCGTGACCGGATGCCGCTACCTGGCCGATTCGGAACGCCAGCGCACCTACGTCCAGAACGGCTGGAACATCACCGGCGACGCCTACCTGATGGATGATGATGGCTACTTCTGGTATCAGGCACGCACCGACGACATGATCATCTCCTCCGGCTACAACATCGCTGGCCCCGAGGTTGAGAATGTCCTCCTGGAGCACCCGCTTGTCCACGAGTGCGCCGTCATCGGCACGCCCGATCCGCAACGCACCAACATCGTCACCGCCATCATCATCCTCAAAGATCCAACCATCGCGTCCGACGACCTTGTTAAGGAACTCCAGGATTTCGTCAAGGCGCAAATTGCCCCCTACAAGTACCCGCGCCGGATCGAGTTCGCCGAAACCCTTCCCCGCACCGAGACGGGTAAACTGCAGCGTTTCAAGCTGCGGGACGAGCGAGCGCAATGACGACCAACGCGGAAAGTCGAGTGTAGTCAACGATGGAGCTTGGCATCGGCCTTCCAAACACCGTGAGCGGCGTGACGGGCGCGGCTGTGCTGGAGTGGGCGCGGCGGGCGGACGAGGGGCCGTTCGCGAGCGTTGGCGTCTTCGACCGGCTGGTGTACGACAGCCTCGACCCGATGATGACGCTGGCGGCGGTAGCTGGCGCGACACGGCGCGTGCGGTTGGCGACGACGGTGGTGATCGGGCCATTGCGCAACCCGGCTGTCCTGGCGAAGGAGGCGGCCACGCTCGATGTCCTCTCCGGCGGGCGGCTGACGCTCGGGCTGGCGCTCGGAGCGCGGCGTGACGACTACGAGGCGGCTGGTGCCGAGTACGCCGATCGTGGCGGGCAGCTCGACCACCAGCTTCGCATCCTGCGGGACACTTGGGAGGACGGCCAGATCGGGCCGACGCCGGTCCAGCCCGGCGGGCCGGAGCTGATCGTCGGCGGGCTGGACGACGCCGCGTTCGCGCGGGCCTCGCGCTACGCCGACGGCTTTATTCACAACGGTGGGCCGCCGCGGATCTTCGCGCGCTCGGTCGACAAGGCGCGTGCCGCCTGGCAGGATGCTGGCCGACCTGGCCGACCGCGCATCTGGGGCATGGCCTATTTCGCGCTCGGCGACGACGAGGCCAATGCGGGCCACGAGTACCTGCTCGACTACTATGCCTTTACCGGCCCATTTGCCGAACGCATCGCGGCGGGCTTGTTGACGACACCGCAGGCGGTCATCCAGCACATGCGTGGCTATGCCGAAGCTGGCTGCGACCACCTCGTCCTCTTTCCGACCAGCGCCGATGTCGCACAACTGGACCGATTGGCGCAGGTGGTTGGGTCCGGACGATGAGAGTTCTCATCCTCGGCGGCGGTCCTGCCGGTCTCTACGCGGCACTGCTGCTCAAGAAATCACAACCTGGTTGGGAGGTCAGGCTGACCGAGCGTAACGCGCCTGACGCTACGTACGGCTGGGGCGTCGTCTTCTCGGACCGGACACTGTCGGGACTGCATGAGGCGGATGTGCGCACGTCGACGCAGATCACTGACAGCTTTGTCCTCTGGGAAGCGATCGATGTGCACTTCCGCGATGCGCTCGTCCGTTGCGATGGCCACGCTTTCGCTGGGATCGGGCGGATGAAGCTGCTCAATATCCTTCAGGCGCGCTGTGTAGAGTTGGGCGTCGATCTGCACTTCGAGACGGATGTAGGCGATCCGATGGAACTGCGAGCCGGTTGCGACCTGTTGATCGCCGC
>Ga0136611_10001034_pt1 | contig 18964 bp, 19 predicted proteins | sample AntDrymUQ2232306_2_FD_106645 | JGI IMG/M metagenome (GOLD analysis project Ga0136611, IMG submission 106645) | Polar desert sand microbial communities from Dry Valleys, Antarctica - metaG UQ223 (23.06) | ecosystem: Environmental > Terrestrial > Soil > Desert | place: Antarctica: Dry Valley...
ATTTATTGGCGCGTTGCCGTCATTTGGCGGTAACCATACTCAAGGTAATTTGTCTAAGCATCGTAATATGCCCGTAAAATCGCATTTTTAGAATCAGAAGTTCATAACAGGCTCTAGTGCTTTGACCACGTAAATTTGATGGATAAGAATGGCGAAATCTCCAGAGTTTATCAACTTTTCTATCCATCAAATTTATAAAGTCAGAACACTAGCTGATAATCTTAATAAGCAATTGACATCTGCCATCTGCTGTTACAGAGTTTCGTTAAGTGATAAGATCTTTTTAAAAAACCAACAAATTGTACTCTGTAATGCCAGAGAAACATTGGTAAATTCGCCAGCTTATGTTCGATAAACTCATCGGCAACAATCCGGTCAAAGCGATTTTGCGTCGCCTGCTCGCACAAAAGCGCGTGCCGAACGCGCTGCTTTTTGCGGGCGCGGGCGGTTTGGGCAAACGGCTGTTCGCGCTCGAATTAGCGAAAGCGCACGTCTGCCTGAATCCGAAAAATTCGGAAGCGTGCGATATTTGCCCTGCTTGTCAACGCGCCGGCAAATTTGAAATCCCAGAGGTCAACGAAAATACCAAAGTTGACGAAAAGTTACGGGATAAATTCAAAACTGTATTTTTTAGCGGACATGGCGATATTGGTATGGTTGTTCCGCTCAAGAAGAATATGTATGTTGACGCAATCCGCGACCTCGAAACCGAAGCGAATTTTCGCCCTTATGAAGCGGCGGCGAGATTTTTCATTATTGACGACGCGGACAAAATGAACGATTCGGCATCGAACGCGCTGCTCAAAACCTTGGAAGAACCGCCCGCGACATCGCATATTTTTTTAATAACTTCACGCCCCGACGCGCTCCTGCCGACGATTCGCTCGCGTTGCCAAACGCTGCGGTTCGCGCCGGTTAACACAAAAGAAATCGAAGGTTATTTGTCGAAATATAAAAAATTCGCGCCTGACGATGCCGCGCTTTTAGCCAGACTTTCAAGCGGGCAGTTAGGACATGCCCAAAAGACCGATCTGGAAAAGTTTCGCGCCGGTCGCGCCGCGATGCTGAAAGTTTTAGAAAGTATTTTGATAAAGGAAAATCGCGCCGAACTGCTCCGCATCGCCGAAGAAATGAACGACGCGAAAAACAAGGACGATTACGAAACGCGGCTTAACATTCTGCAAACTCTGATTCACGACGTTTGGACGATACGAAACCGCGCGGACGCGAAAATCCTGGTTAATATTGACCTCGAAAATGATTTGAAAAAATTAGCGATCCGCGCCAACAGCAAAAAACTCGCCGCGTGGCTTTCGGAAATCGAAACTCTGCGCGAGCAGCTCGCCGTCAATCTCAATCGCAAAATTGCGACCGACGCGCTGTTTATGCAAATGGCTGGTTAATTTTTCTGGAACAAATTTGAAAAAAAGGTGTCCAATAAATAAAATTTCGCTTAAACTGATTTCAAGGAGAAAATAAAATGAAATATAGAATCGCTTTTTTGATGTTTTTGGTCGTAGGTTTTGGTTTATCAACTGTCGTTTCGGCGCAGACGGAAACGCCAGTTAAACGAATTTCGGGCGGCGTGCTTAACGGAAAAGCGTCGAGTTTGCCGAAACCGGCGTATCCGGCGGCGGCGCGAGCCGTTAATGCGAGCGGCGCGGTCAACGTGCAGGTTGATATTGATGAGCAGGGAAACGTCGTTTCGGCGAACGCCGTTTCCGGTCATCCGTTGCTTCGCCAAGCCGCCCAGCAAGCCGCTCTCGAAGCTAAATTCAGCCCGACGCTTTTATCCGGTCAGCCGGTTAAAGTCACAGGCGTGCTGGTTTATAATTTCGTCGGCGCGCCGAGTTGGTCGAGCGCGGGCGTTTTACTCGGAACGGCTGAAATTAATGGAACAAAAGCGAAAATAGACTTGCCCGGCGAATTCAACGTCGAACAAGAGCAGTTGAATATGATTGCCAACCTTTCGCCCGAAGAACAAAAAGCCCAAATTTCATCAATCGTTTCGTCAATCAAATCAAAATTAAACGCGGCTGATTTGTGGCGTTTCGAGTTCGGCTTGGCAAAAGGCGGAATCACCGGCAATTCGGGTGACGACGCGAGCGTTTTGCGGCAATTGACGAAGTTCAAGCAATTAGCGATGAATAAAGCGGAAGGCATTCAGGAGTTTGAAATCAATCGCGCCGTTGAATTAGCTAAATTCGCCGACAAAGGAAATTTGACCGCTGAAGATAAACAGGCGATCTTAAGTCATCTGAAATGACGGAACAGCAAACGCTCGAAGATAAAGCTTCAGCTTCGAGCCTGGAAAGAATTCTGGCAGGCGCGGGGCTTTTAACCATCGGCGCGGGCGCGTTTGTGGTGGGTTATTTTAATCCGACGACCGCCGGATTTTTTCCCGTCTGTCCGCTTTATACTTTGACGGGCATTCATTGTCCGGGATGTGGTTTGACACGCGGATTTCACGCGCTTTTTCACGGTGACTTCTTGACCGCGCTGCATTACAACGCGCTGTTGCCGGTATTCGCCCTATTTTTCGGGTTTATATTCGTTTGGCTATTTTTGATTGTCGTCCGCGGACGCGGACTTTCGTGGCGGATTTTTCCGCCGTCGGCGATGTATGGATTTATTGTTTTAGCGGCGGCGTTTTTCGTGTTGAGAAATTTGCCTTTTTATCCTTTTACACTTTTGGCTCCATAAGAATTTCAGCCACGAACAAACACGAAAGGACACGAAAATATTGATAAAATTTTCGTGTCCTTTCGTGGCTGATTTTTACGAGATTTGCACAAGCGGCTTTGTTTCTGAAAGCGGTTTTGCCGTTTTTCCTTCGCTCCGCAAAATTTCGACTTCCTTGACGAATTCTTCGACAATATCCGCGCCGGAAACGCGCCGCATCGGCACGCCGTCTTTGAAAATCATTCCGACGTTTCTTCCGAATGTAATTCCCAACTGCGAATCGTGCGCTTCGCCGGGACCGTTGACGGCGCAGCCCATAATCGAAAGATGAAGCGGTTCTTCGACGTGCGCCAATCTTCGTTCGACTTCCGTGACAATCTCGACAAAGTTATCAATATCGAGTCGTCCGCACGTCGGACACGCGACGACCGTCACGCCGCGTTTTCTCAATTCCAAAGATTTCAAAATCTCCCAGCCGACGCGCACTTCTTCGTGCGGTTCGGCGGCAAGCGACACGCGAATCGTATCGCCGATGCCGTCGTGCAAAAGAATTCCCAGACCGATAGCGGATTTTATCGAACCACCGAAAGCAGTTCCCGCTTCGGTAACGCCGAGGTGAAACGGATATTCAACTTTTTCCGACATCAAACGATACGCCGCGACCGTCCGATTAACGTCGGACGCTTTCAAGGAAATTATTATGTCCGAAAAACCCAAGTCTTCTAAAATGCGGACGTGGCGCATTCCCGATTCGACAATCGCTTCGGGCGTTGCCGTGCCGTATTTTGCCAAAAGGTCTTTTTCCAAAGAACCTCCGTTGACACCAATTCTGATCGGAACTTTACACGCTTCGGTCGCGCGAACGACTTCGCGGATGCGGTCGAGCGAACCGATGTTTCCGGGATTGAGGCGCAGTTTATCAATGCCCGCGTCCAACGCCATCAAAGCCAGTTTGTAATGAAAATGAATGTCGGCGACGAGCGGCGCAGCAGTGCGTTTTCGGATTTCCTTCAGGGCAATTGCCGCGTCTTTATCGGGAACGGCGATACGGACGATTTCGCAGCCCGCCGCCGTCATTTCTTCGATTTGCTTTATCGTTCCGTCAACGTCGGTCGTGTCGGTCTTCGTCATTGACTGCACGGCAACGGGCGCGTCGCCGCCAATCTGTACGTTCTTAACCATTACCGCTTTTGTTTTTCTTCTCATTTCATTGTCCAAGGCAAAAATTTACAGGGATAACAGGATAAACAGGATAGGTTTTGAGTTTATCCGTGTCCATCCTGTTATCCCTGTAAATTAACATTTATTTTCCAAACAAGCGCGAAATGTCAAAGAATATGGTCGTTACCATCAGCAGCAAGATGACGGCAAGCCCGACGAGCTGGATTTTTTCTTTGATTCCCATCGAAAGCGTCAAACCGAAAAGCCCCAGAAAACCTTCGATTCCCAAAAGCGCGATTTGTCCGCCGTCGAGCATCGGAATCGGCAGTAAATTAAACACGCCCAAGTTCAAACTGATTAACGCCAGAATGGATATTAACCCGACAAAACCCTGCTCGGAGACGACTTTGGAAATTATCTGCACGATTCCGATTGGACCGGCAACGCCCGCGTCTTTGACCGAACGCTCGCCCGCGAAAAGCTGTCCGAAAACTTTGCCCGTCAGACGAATGATTTCGAGGTTTGAATTGACGGCAAAACTTGCGGCTCGTCCGATGGAAACCGGTTCGCGCGTCATTGATTTTTCATCAGGTCCGAAAGCCGCGCCGACACGGAAAATTCCGTCGTCGCCTTGTTCCGCCTGAATCGGTATTTCCTTGCGCTCGCCGTTTCGCTCGACGAGAATATTGATGTTCGCGTCTTTGTTGTTCCGAATCTGATTGACGATTTCGTTGGAATTGCGCACCGGCTGACCATTTATCGAGATGGCTTTGTCGCCCGCCTGCAAACCGGCTTGCGCCGCCGGTTTAGCGTCAACGACCGAACCGACAACGACCGGCTCGACACCGACATCCGGCTCCAAATCGAGCATTCCGACGACGTTGCCGTCTTTTTCAACTTTCGACGGTTTAATCGTCAGCGGCAATCTTTGTCCATCGCGTTCGACGACAATCGGAATAGCGCGTTCGGGCGCGATCAAAGAATCGTTTCGCACACGCTCCCAAGTCGGATTTTCGATACCGTCAAAATTAACAATTCGGTCGCCGATTTTGATTCCAGCTTGTTCTGCCGCGCCGCCTGATTTAACAACGCCGGTCACCGGCGCGGGCATCGAAGGTAATCCCATGTACCACGCTCCGAAAAACGGAATCGCCAGTGCAAGCATAATATTCATAAACGGTCCGCCGATCATCACCAGAAACTTTTGCCAGCGCGGGCGCAGCTCGTAAAGTTCAGATTCGGGAACGGGTTCGCTTTTATCGTCTTCGCCTTCGAGACCGGAATTCGATTCGTCGCCGTAAAGCTTGACATAGGCTCCCAAAGGAATCGCGCTGATGCGGTAATCGGTATGTCCGCGTTTAAAACCCCAAATTCTCGGACCTAAGCCGAAAAACGAATACGCGTCAACGCGCATTCCCAAAAGTTTAGCGACGGCGAAATGTCCGAACTCGTGAATATTAATGGCGATTCCAAGAACGAAGATAACGGATAAAATTACTATGATAATTTCTGGCATTGTATAAATTCCTTTTCAAATTAACGTTTCTCTTAGAAACAGATTCTCACGGACACGTTGTCATTAAAAGTGTAAATCTCCCGCTGAACTTTAGCAACTAATTTGTAATATCGGCGATTTTGCTTCGCGTGTCCATTTTGGTGACCGGCAAAATCATTAATTTTCGCCTTGTTTCCTGCCGCGCTTGTTGGTCGCATTCTAGTATCGTTTCGAGATTTGTCACAGGTTTTGTTTCGTGTTCGTCCATTACACTTTCGATTATTTGCGGAACGTCAGAGAGTCGAATCTCGCCGTCCAAAAACGCTTGCACGGCGATTTCATTTGCGGCGTTTAATGTCGCGGGCATTGTGCCGCCAATTCGTAACGCCCGATAAGCTAAAGCTAAACAAGGAAATTTTTCCACATTTGGCTCTTCAAAAGTTAATTGCGAAAGTTTGGCAAAATCGAGCGGCGGCAGGCAATTCGCTTGACGTTTCGGAAAGGTCAGCGCGTACTGAATCGCGTGTTTCATATCGGTTACGCCGAGCTGCGCCATAATCGAGCCGTCAACCATCTCGACCATCGAATGCACGACCGATTGCGGATGCACGACGACCGCGATTTCATCCGCCGAAAAATCGAACAGCCAGCGCGCTTCGATAACTTCCAACCCTTTATTCATTAGAGTCGCGCAGTCAATAGTAATCTTGTCGCCCATCCGCCACGTCGGATGATTTAATGCTTCTTCAATCGTCGAGTTTTCAATTTCCTGTTTTGTCTTCGCGCGAAAAGGTCCGCCTGAAGCCGTGAGAATCAAACGTCTGACTTCCCCTTTTGATTCGCCGCGCAAACATTGGTGAATGGCGTTGTGTTCGGAATCAACCGGCAGTATTTCCGCATTATTTTCCCGCGCCGCTTTAGTCATCAGTTCGCCAGCCATCACCAGAGTTTCCTTGTTCGCCAGCGCGACTCTTTTTCCCGCTTCCAACGCCCGCAGCGTCGGCACAAAACCGACCGCGCCGACCGTTGCCGAGACAACCGTTTCCGCCGCTTCGTATGCGGCGACTTCAACTAATCCTTTTTCACCGACGACGATTTTCGGATTTCGGATTTTGAATTTTGAAATTCGGCGCAGTAAATCTTCGGCGCAATCTTCCGTCTCGACGGCGACGAGTTCCGGTTGAAATTGCAGAACCTGTTCGGCAAGTTTTTCCGTGTTTCGTCCTGCGCCGAGCGCGACAACGCGAAATTCATCGGCGAGGTATTCGACGACTTTGAGTGTGTTGCAGCCGATTGAGCCGGTCGAACCTAAAATTGAAATTGCCTTCATAAAAACAATGATTGTCACACGAGCGACTTTAACCTTTACATAAATTTACATTAAAAAGGCGTTTTTTTCCCAACCGTCGTTTCAAGCGGCGCGTCAAAGATTGCGGGTCACGAGTTGAAATTCAGTCTTTGAATTCGGTCGTCACCGACAAAAATTATAAGTAAGGGAGAAATAAAATGAAAAAATTTATCGCGTTATCATTACTTTTGTTATCGGCGGTGGCGTTCGTGCCTTCAGTCGAAGCGAAATCAAATATTGCGAATAATTCGGCGGCGAATATCACGGTCGAACCGCAATATCGCGGTCAGATTTACCAAAATCGTCGCCGCAACAATCGGACCGTTCGCACCTACGTGCGGAACGTCCGACGCGGACGCGCCGTTTATCGCGAAACTTATCGCGTTGTCTATCGCGCCAACGGTTCGACCAGAACTCAACTTATCAGCCGCATTCGCATTCGTTAATCAGGTTGTCAAACGTCAATAATTCGAGCGGGAAACTACTCTCTTCTCCCGCTCTTTTTTATTTTAAATTCTTCTCAGCGAACTCTCGCGCCGTCTCCAAATAATTTCCCTTTTCTTCCTTTTCGTTCAACCAATCGTTAAAATCCGCCGACTTATTTTTCGGAATGCTCAAAGTTTCCCAATCCGCCGAGCGCAGATGTTTCGCCAGAAACTGAATTTGCCCGATGTGCGAAGCCGTGTGCATCGCCGCGCGGTTTATGGCTTTGACGACGGTGAAATCTTCGCCCCGAATACGCACCGTTTTGTCTAAATCCGCTGCCGTCAAAGATTCAAGCGTATCGAACAAAATTTGAAAACCGTTATCCCAGACCTTCATAATGCTTTGGCGCGTGTCGCCGTCCGTCACAAATTCCGAATCACGATTTCTGTGGGCTTTCTCGCCGTCAGTCGTTAAAAAGCGCGTCCAACGCGAGCGCAAATTTCCGCCGATGTGCTTGCAGATTGTCGCCAACGAATTAGCTTCCGCGTCAATCGCTCTAAAAAATTCTTCATCCGAAACCTGCTCGATTGCTCGTTCCGCGAGCGTTTTATAACTGCGAAAGCCTTCGATTGACTCGCACAGAAAATTTTCGATCACTTCTTGGCTCATACAGCCATTTCACAACATTTTTGCTTTTTATCCAAGTTCCCCGAAACGAACAAAATGATTTCATTATTGATTCTCAAACGAAATTGGTTTTAAAATAATTCACTCTCGGCGTTGAGTGATAAAACGCAGTCAGCCGAAATTGATCAAATCAGCGGTTTTATAATGAAAATCGGCGTAGAGCGATGTTCATATAATAGATTTGTTTTCAACAAACAAATTTTGTAAGATATATCGGTGGGTTTAATTTTCATTTTTGAATTTTTTTGGCAACCTACATTTAGAAAACCGAATCTACGATTTCTAATTTCCGACAATCAGAACTTTCCAGTTAGTTGAAGTCAGCTTTTATTTTTGTTCGTCAGCCGCCAAACTACGCGTCTTTTCGGCAGATTTTGGCAACATTCATTTTCTGGACTTCTGAGGATTCCCCTTAATTAAATTTAGCAGAGCCGCTTAGAAAGTAACCGTGAGGTTATGTTTTTAGGTGACTTATCAGTTTATCAACCAAGAAAAATAATTTGTTTTATTTATTAGGAGACCGAATATTGATGCATTTTTTTACGCTTAGAGGTTTGTTCAAGCCCGCGACTTTTCTATTTGTACTGTTTTCAGTTTTTTCCGCGAACATTTACGCTCAGCAAAGTTTAAGACTTCCGAAAGGACTCGCCCGTCAGGAAGCGGCAATTAACAAATTAGGCAGCCGTCTGCCCGCCGTCGCTCAAAAACACGGCAAAACGCCGAACGAATTGCGCCGTGTGTTTTTGGAAGACCCAACGCTTTACATTGATTCTACCGACCGGCTGCTTTATATAGACCCGGCAATTGAACAAACGGAAAATGTTTCCGCCGACTCGTCGTCTTTTACGCCCGCTGGTCCTTTTCCGAACAGCCAGACCTTTGCTCTGCACAGCCGTCCCGGTTCAAACCGCGTCATCTATCTTGACTTTAACGGTTATGTCACCTCAGGCACTGCCTGGAACAGTAATTTTACCGGCGGACAACCGATTAACTCCGCGCCGTTCAGCATTGACGGTGACCCGAATAGTTTTAACCAGCAAGAACAGGATGCAATTCAATATATCTGGCAGAGAGTCGCGGAAGATTACGCGCCTTTTGACGTGGATGTGACGACCGAAGACCCGGGCGATGCCGCGATTATTCGCAGCAGTTCGTCCGATTCGTTTTACGGAACGCGCGCCGTTATCAGCCCGACGAATTTTGTCGGCAGCAGCATCGGCGGCATCGCCTTCGTCGGCGTGTTCAATTATCCCGGCGCGGATTACAAACCGGCTTTCGTAATGTCTTCCGGTCTCGGCAATAACGAAAAGAGTATCGCCGAAGCGACTTCGCACGAGGTCGGACACAACTTGAATCTCGATCACGACGGAAGTCCGACCAGCGGATATTATCTGGGACACGGCGATTGGGCGCCGATTATGGGCGCCGGTTATTACCGAAGCGTTACGCATTGGAGCAAAGGTGAATATCCGGGAGCCAATAATCCTCAGGATGATTTGGCGATAATGCAGAATTACGGCATTTCTTTGATCGCGGACGACCACGGTAATACGAGCGGCGGCGCGACGACTTTAAGTGGAAGCAGCATTAACGCGTCGGGACTTATTACGACCCGAAACGACGTTGATGTCTTTCGATTATCAATCGGCAGCGGCAACATCAGCCTCAATATAAATCCCGCGCCGCGCGGCGCGAACCTAGATATTCAGGCGCAGATTTCAGACGCGCAAGGCAATGTGGTAGCGACATCCGATCCGTCGGGTCTCTCCGCCGGATTCAATCAATTTCTCGCAGGCGGCGTTTATTTCTTAACGATTGACGGCGTTGGCGCGGGCGATTTCTCTACCGGCTACAGCGATTACGCGAGCATCGGACAATACAGCATTACGGGAACGCTTCCGGGCGGCAGCAGTTCACAGCCGCCGGTCGCCGCCGTTTCGGTCACGACGGCTTCCGGCACAGTGCCTTTGACCGTCGGTTTCTCAAGCGTTAATTCAAGCGACCCGGACGGCTCAATCGTTGGCTATTCGTGGAGTTTCGGTGACGGAACCAACTCGACCAATCCGAATCCGGTTAAAGTTTACAATTCAGCCGGAACATTCACGGCGGTTTTGACTGTCACGGACAACAGCGGCTTAACCGACACGGAAAGTATTGTGATTACGGCTAATGGCAATGGTGGTGGTAGCGGTTGCACGCCGATCACGACGGTTACAGAAGGAGACCTGTTTCCAGGCGGCATACCTTCCTTTGGAGTATCAAGCGGACCGGGTTCGGTCACGGCTGATCCTGTTAATGCCGGAACCGGATTGCTATCATTCACCGTAGTCAGCGCCACGAACGCGACAGTGAATATTCCGGCATACACGCCCGGCACATACAGTCCGACCACCGCAACTTTTGCAGCAAATAATTCTGCTCTCCCGGTTGATTTCACATTACGGGCGGCGAGTTTGTATCACGCTATTTTTATTCGCGTGCGGTGCGGTGATCAGCAGGGTTGCACGCCGACCGCGACGGTTACTGAGGGAGACCTGTTTCCGGGCGGCATACCTTCCTTTGGAGTATCGAGCGGATCGGGTTCGGTCACGGTTGATCCTGTTAATGCCGGAACCGGATTGCTATCATTCACCGTAGTTAGCGCAACGAACGCGACAGTCAACATTCCGGCATACACGCCCGGCACATACAATCCGACAACTGCAACTTACACCATAATTGATTCGAATCAACCGGTTGATTTCACATTACGAGCGGCGAGTTTGTATCACGCTATTTTTATTCGCGTGCGATGCAGTTCAACTACCAACACTTTCGGCGGGCGGGCGACGGCGGTCAATGCGACCATTGCGGGAGTAAATGCTACGCTCGTTGAAACTGGTTTTCTGCCAACCGCGGGCGGCGCGATTACAGCAACGCAATTGTTATCAGCTAATGTGCTAAGCGGCGCGCTCACAGCTTCGATTCTCAATGCAAATACTCAGGGTGCCGGAGACCAGAGTAGGTCGCAAGCCATTGTCGAAAATCTAAATTTGACGGTGGGTGGTAACAACATTACCGCCGACGTTGTGCCGGCGAGTTCTCAATGCACAGCTACAACGGGCGGACCGGTTTGCGTTGGTGGCATCTATATAGCCAACCTGCGCGTCAACGGTGTCCAAATCGTAATTGTGGATGGAGCCGTGAATCAAACGGTTAGCCTGTCGGGTGGTGGATCTCTCGTCATTAACGAACAGATTCGGACCGGTTCCAATACTTCTGTGGGCATTACAGTCAACGGTCTGCATATCACTATCCCTGGAGAGGCGGATGTTATTATCTCCTCGGCATCCTCGGACATCGTCAGCCCGACACCTTGATAGTGCATAGCAGAATGGGAAGATGCAAATAATGTTTCCGCTCCAAAAGATTTAGAAGGAGCGGTTTAGAACTGAAAATTTTGCAACAGCAAGTATTTTCGCAAATCAACAAAAAAGGTGGGTGGTTTTTAGCCACCTTTTTTGTTGATTTGAAAATGAAACCGGCAAATTCGATGAATTTTGCGTGTCTTTCTCACAAAAAGGAAAAGCAAAACTTAAAGAGAAAAGGCTGTCCGCGCAATCGGGACAGCCTTTTCTCTTTGAATAAATCAATTCGGATTTTAGCTCATCCGCTTTAAAGTGCCGGAGCTTTTATTTTACTTGCAATATATTCACGCGAAACTAATTCCTGTTCGCCCGTCTGCATATTTTTGAGCGTCACTTTGTTTTCGGCAAGTTCCGTTTCGCCCAGAACGCAGACGAACGGCACGTTGATTTGTCCGGCGTATTTGAATTGCTTGGCTAGTTTATCGGCTTCGGGATAAATGAGAACGCGCAGATTTTCCCGTCGCAATTCGCCCGCGAGTTTGAGCGATTCGCCGATTGTTTCTTCGTTCCAGGCGGTCACGAGAACATCAGCTGAATCTAATTTTAGTTTTCCTTCGTCAACCAGCTTTTGAAACATTCCGCGCTCTTCCATCACGACGAGAATGCGTTCCAAACCGAGCGAGAAACCGCACGCGGGAATCTGTTCCTTGCCGAACATTCCAATTAAACCGTCATAACGCCCGCCGCCGCCGAGACTTCCTGCAAAATCACCATCAGTTAATGCAATTTCAAAAATCGCACCTGTGTAGTAAGACAATCCACGTGCTAACGTTGGGTCAATCAAAATTTTGTCATTGTTGTAATTGCCCTCCTCATCGTATTTAAGAACATCTTTTAATTCATTTAGCCCACTTCTCTCAAAGCCATTGGTAGAAATAAAATCTGACATTTTCTTAAGATTTATTTCGTTTGCTTCATTAAAAGAAACTGAAGCACGCAAGATTTTGGAATATGTATTGCTGCCTTTCGGTAGAAGTATAGAAACAATAAAATCTATTAGCCTTTTTGCATTCTCAGCCGGAACACCTCGCTCTAACAACTCCTTTTCAACTCCCTCCCGACCTATCTTGTCCAATTTGTCAATCGCAATTAAAGCATCAATATCCCTTTCAGCAGGAATACCAGCAGCAACTAAGATTTCGGTCAAAACCCTTCTATGATTTAACTTAATAATAAAATCATTAAATCCCAATCGTGTTAAAATCTCGCTAACCGCCGCGCAGAGTTCGGCTTCGACAATCATCGAACTTGAACCAATTGCGTCAACGTCGCATTGGTAAAACTCTCTGAATCTTCCACGCGCCGGGCGGTCGGCACGCCAGACGGGTTGGATTTGGTAGCGTTTGAAAAAGCGCGGCAAATCGTTTTTGTGATTCGCCACGACGCGGGCGAGTGGAACGGTTAAATCGTAGCGCAAAGCTAAATCGGCTAAATCGTTTTCGCCCGCATTTGCGTCGAGCTTTTCGCCGCGTTTTAAGATTTTGAAGATTAGCTGATTTCCCTCTTCGCCGTATTTGCCGGTTAATGTTTCGATGTTTTCGACCGCCGGCGTTTCGAGCGGCTCGAAGCCGTAAGATTCGTAAACTTCTTTGATAATGCCGATGACGTATTCGCGTTTGCGAACGTCCGAAGGTAAAAAATCGCGCATTCCACGCGCCGGTTTTGTGTTTGCCATTTTTTTAGATTAAACGCGAAACGCCGATTTATTAGAAATGAATCTTAATAAATCGGCGCGCTTCGTCAGTTGATTCGATTAAAATTTCTTGAACGTGTAGCCGAAATAAAAAAGATTCTGGTCAAAGCCCGGATTGATGTTGCCGGTCGAAGCGTTCGAGATGTGATGGAATTTGAAGCCGACGGTGTAGCTTCGCGCGTCGTCGGTTAAGAATTCCACGCCGCCGCCGCCCGCCAAAGTAAAATTAAATCGTCTGCCGACCTGGTTCGGGCGCAAGGCGCTGCGGTCGTCGGGAATTGATTTGTTGAAAATCAGTAAACCGGCTTCGGCGGTGATGAACGGCTGGATTTTGCTGCGGCGGCGGAAATTTAATTGAAAATTAACCGGCGTCAGACCTGCGCCGTAAGCGGTCACGCTATTGCGGTCAACGCCGAGCGGCGTCGGTGTCAGACGAATGATTCTTTCCTGTTCGTAGTTAATAATTGCCAGCGGTATAAAATCAATTTGATATTTGAGAGCGAGATTTTCGGTTGTCGCAATGCGGCGCGAATAGCGAAGTCCGATTTTGCCGAAAGTTGATTCGCGCGAACCGCCGAAGACGCGCGGAATGTCGGGAGCGAATCCGCCCCAGACGGAAAACTCGTTTTTTCGGTCAAAAGCGTCGTCGGTTTGCGCCGCGCCCGCGATGGCTTCTTCAGTTAAATCGCTTTTCGGCTCGCCCGAAAAAATTTGGGCGTTAGCGGCGAGCGTCAAAGCCGCCGACACGATGAAGAGGCTGATGACGCGCCGGAAATCAGCGGAAAGTTTTCGCATTATAAAATTTCTCCTCGAAAGTTTTTACAAAAAATAAAGACGCGCATTTGTTTGAAAAGCGCGTGCGTCAAGCATAAACCAAAATCCGAATTTTGGCGACGGATTAGCTGAACCGAAAAAACTTTTACGGCTGGTTTCGATAGATGCGGCTCAGGGAAACGTAATTGCGCCAGAATCTTTCCAAATCTAAAACCTCGTCGTCGGAAAGTTCGCGCTTGACACGCGCCGGACTTCCCATAACCAAGACGCGCGGCGGAATCTGCGTGTTCGGCGTGAGAAGACTGCCTGCCGCAACGAGTGAATTTTTGCCGACGCGCACTCCGTCCAGAATAATTGAGCCGATGCCGATTAAGCAACCCGTTTCGATGTGACAGCCGTGCAAGGTTACGCGATGACCGAGCGTTACTTCGTCTTCCAGAACGGTCGGATGCGTCTTTGAGGAAACGTGAATTATCGTGCCGTCCTGAATGTTTGTGCGCTCGCCGATGCGAATGTGATTGACATCGCCGCGCAGAATCGAACCGAACCAGACGCTCGACTCCGCGCCGATTTCGACATCGCCGATAACGATTGCGTCATCGGTCACGTAAGCCGATTCATGAATTTTCGGATGTAGATTCTGGAAAAATTTAATCATATTTTTTACGGATTGACTTTCTTGAAATTAGGTTGAGCCGTCTCGTAAATAATGCGCTGTTTGACTGCATCGCCGAAAACGCAGATTCCCGCGTTGACAACAATCAGGCTGATCGTTCCCCACAAAAACCATTTTCGCAACGGTTCGCCGCTCGATTTGTAAATTACGGCTTGCCCGAAAACACTCAAACCGAAACCGATTAAAACCAAGCCCAGCACCGCTTCGATCAGCCATTTATAAAATACATCTTCCATCAAAAGCAATGTTAATGCGGCTGCCGCAAAAAAACAAGATTTTGTCTTTTGTCCCCGTTCGTGGCAAACTTTTTCTATCAAACTCTATAACAGGGATTACAAGATTTATGTAGCACAGAAACCGAAAATTTTAGCTTTCGCGGGAAGCCTGCGCGAAAACGCTTACAGCAAACGAGTCGTCAAAACAGCTTTGAAGGGCGCGGAAAATGCCGGCGCGGAAATGACCAACGAAAAAATGAAAAAGACTCTGGAAGATTTGGGCGCGTCGCTCGTCGAGATGCTGAAGAAAACGCGCGGTGAGACGCAAGTCGCGCCCGCTAAATAAAATTTATGACTCAAACGAATTCAACGATTTTCGGCGAAGAAAATGCTTTCCCGCCGCTGCCGCTCGAAGAATGGAAAGCGACGAAAAACACGCTGCATCTTTACCTGCAAATCGTCGGCAAAATCCGCTTGAAACTTTTCCCGCGCCAAAATCATTGGTGGCACGTTCCGTTTTACGTCAGCCCTCGCGGACTGACGACACGCCCGATTCCTTACGGCTTCGGTAATTTCGAGATTGAATTTGATTTTTTCGAACACGTGATTGTCATCAGCCGGCACGACGGCGAGCGGAAAAGTTTTGCGCTTCGTGACGGATTAACGGTCGCCGATTTTTATCGCCAGATTTTTGAATCGCTCGCCGCGCTCGGCATCGAAACGAAAATTTGGGCTGTACCATACGAAGCCGCAAGCAAAACGCCGTTTGCCGAAGATACGGAAAATAAATCTTACGATAAAGAATACGTCGAAAGATTTCGGCGAATCTTAATCAGCGTGAATGATATTTTCGAGGAATTTCGCGGACGTTTCATCGGCAAATCCACGCCAATTCATCTTTTCTGGCACAGCTTTGATTTGGCTTTGACGCGTTTTTCGGGGAAAAAAGCCCCGCCGCGTGAAGGCGCAGGAATGGTCGAGCGCGAAGCCTATTCGCACGAAGTGATCAGCTTCGGATTCTGGGCGGGCGACGACAATGTTTCCGCTCCCGCATTTTATTCTTACACCGCGCCCGAACCGGAAAATTTAACCGGTGAAAGATTAAACCCGGATGCGGCAATGTGGAACACGGACAAAGGCGCGATGGCAATTTTAATGTATGATGACGCGCGAAAAGCTGATTCGCCGCGTGAAACGATTTTGGATTTTCTGGAAAGCGCGTATCAGGCGGGCGCAAAACGCGCGGGTTGGGATTTGCAACAATTTAAAACTAAACCACTCAAATAATGATTGATTTACGAAGCGATACAGTGACGAAACCAACCGCGCAGATGCGGAAAGCGATGGCGGAAGCGGAAGTTGGCGACGACGTTTACGGCGAAGATCCGACGGTGAATCTTTTGCAGGAACGAGCCGCCGAGATTTTCGGCAAAGAAGCCGCGCTGTTCGTGCCGACCGGCTCAATGGGCAATCAAATCGCCGTCAAGTTGCACACGAAACCGGGCGATGAAATCATTATTGAAGAACGCGGACACATTTTCAATTACGAGATGGGCGCGCCTTCGGTTATCGCGGGCGTGATAATTCGTGCCGTCAAAGCCCGGAACGATAACGGAATGCTGACGTGGGACGAAATTTCCGGGGCGATTCACGTTAATTTGCCGTATTACGCTTGCCCGACGAGCTTGATTTGTCTCGAAAACACGCATAATTTCGGCGGCGGAAGCGTGATGAGCGCGACGGACTGCGCGGAGATTTGCCAAAACGCGCACGACTTAAATTTGCCCGTCCACCTCGACGGCGCGAGAATTTTTAACGCCTCGGTCGCGCTAAACGAATCGGTCGCGGAACTTTCCCGACATTGCGATTCGGTACAGTTTTGTTTGTCGAAAGGTTTAGGCGCGCCGGTCGGTTCGATGCTTCTGGGCGAACGAGACTTTATCGAAGAAGCCCGCGTGTGGCGCAAACGGCTCGGCGGCGGAATGCGGCAGGTCGGAATTCTCGCGGCTGCCGGTTTGATCGCTTTGACCGAATCGCCGAAGCGTTTGCACATTGACCACGAAAATGCGAAATTCCTGGCGGAAGGCGTGGCAAACTTAAGAGGCGTTTCGATTGACGCGGAAAAGGTTGCGACCAACATCGTGATTTTCGACGTTTTGGAAACGGGAAAAAATTCCGCCGAGATTGTCGCTCAGTTAAAAGAACGCGAAATTTTAGCGATTCCGTTCGGCAAAGCGATTCGGATGGTGACGCATTCGGACATTTCGCGCGAGGATATTGAGAGAATGCTGATAGCGATGCGGGAAATTTTAGGGTAAGTTTATAAGAACTTTGCCTGATGCGGCTGAATTATAAATTTTACATTTCGGTAAAACTATTTTCGATGAGCGAAGTTGTGAGAACACATAGAAAATAAAAGTAACGCGTCACTTGAAATTAGGACTCAAAACTAAAAACTTAAATTGCAAGAAACTAGAATTTTAAATTATGTCGGAGACTGAATTGAAAAAAGAGACGGCTTGTCTGTCAGTGGTCGTTCCGGTTTTTAATGAAGAGCGAACGCTGGCGAAGGTCGTCGAAAAACTTCTAAAACTGCCGAATTTGCTGGAAATTATTATCGTTGACGACTGCTCGATTGACGGCACGGCGAGTATTGCCGTCAATCTTGCGGAAGAAAACGAATTAACCAAATACGTCCGCCAACCGCGCAATCAAGGCAAAACCCAAGCCTTAAAAGCCGGTTTCGCTTTGACGACGGGCGCAATCGTGATTTGTGCAGGATGCCGACCTCGAATACGACCCGGCGGACATTCCCGAAGTGATTGCGCCGATTCTCGAAGGTTTTGCCGATGTCGTCTATGGTTCGCGTTTTATGGTCAAAAGGGCGACGCGAGTTTTGTATTTTTATCATTATCTGGCGAATAAAGGTTTAACTTTTATCTCGAATATGCTGACGAATCTGAATATGACCGATGTCGAAACCTGCTACAAGGCTTTTCGCGGCGATATTATTCGCAATCTGATTATCACAAGCGACGGTTTCGGGTTTGAAATCGAAGTTACGGCAAAAGTCGCTAAACTCAATTGCTTTTTTTACGAAGTTCCTATCAGCTATTACGGCAGAACATACGAAGAAAGGAAAAAAATAACTTACTGCGACGGAATCGCCGCATTCTATTATATTTTGCGCTTCAATCTTTTCTGCACTCGTGAAAATGCTTTTAAATCACTGCCGCAGCTTCGGGAAATCAAAGCCGCCGCGCTGACCTCTGAATGAGTATGAACAAAAAAGTCGAATACGTCGGCAAAGACCTCGAAGCGATGGATTTTGCCGTCAATTATCACCGATGGATTTTTGCGTTGATGAAGCCTTTTCTCGGCAAACATCTGGTCGAAGTTGGCGCGGGAACAGGCGCGTTTTCCGAATTGCTGCTTGAAATTGTGCCCGAAACTCTGTCGCTGATTGAACCGTCGGCGATGTTTGAAAGTCTGGAGGCAAATTTAGCGAAACGCAATTCGGCTGGCACCGAAATTCGCGCCTTTCCTAACATTTTCGCCGAAGTCGCCGCCGAAATCCAAACTGAACAATCGCCCGATTCGATAATTTACATCAATGTCCTGGAACATATCGAAGATGACCGATTGGAGTTGGAAATTGTTCATCGAACATTGCGCCAAAGCGGACGAGTGTTTGTTTTCGTGCCGGCTTTGCCCATGCTTTTTAGCGAATTCGACAAACAAATCGGACATTTCCGGCGTTACCGAAAAGCCGAACTCGCCCAAAAAATTCGCGCCGCCGGTTTCCGCATTTTGTTATCACGCTATTTTGACGCGGCGGGAATTCTGCCGTGGCTGGTGAAATATCGCCTTCTCAAATCGCTGACGGTAGAGATTGGCGCAGTTCATCTCTACGATAAATTGGTCGTTCCCGTCGCCAAACCAATCGAATCTTTTTTGCCGATGCCGTTGGGCAAAAATTTGCTTTTTGTCGCCGAAAAAGTTTGATTTTGTCAAAAGGTAATTTATTGCTTAATCTATATCTGCTCAATGAAAGTTTCGTCCCAAAATCATTCCGAGAACATCGCGTTGGCAATTGTCATTCCTGTTTTAGATGAATGGAAGTCGCTGGCTCTGCTGCTCCCGATGCTTGACCGAAATTTGAATCGAAAGGATTTTGCCGTCGAGGTTATAATTGTTGACGACGGTTCGCGTTACTCTTTTATTGAAACTGATTTTGTTTCGGCAACACTGGCAAATATCGCAAAAATTTCCGTTTTGGAAATAAATTTTCCGCGCAGCAAGCTGACGCGGTTTTAAAATAAATTTTCCGCGCAGCAAGCTGACGCGGTTTTAAATCGGAAGTTCCATAGCAAGCTAAGGGGAATTAAACCTGTAAGGAA
>Ga0136611_10001035_pt1 | contig 18956 bp, 12 predicted proteins | sample AntDrymUQ2232306_2_FD_106645 | JGI IMG/M metagenome (GOLD analysis project Ga0136611, IMG submission 106645) | Polar desert sand microbial communities from Dry Valleys, Antarctica - metaG UQ223 (23.06) | ecosystem: Environmental > Terrestrial > Soil > Desert | place: Antarctica: Dry Valley...
ATTCTAAAATTAATTAAGCCGTCCAAAGCCGTGTCTTAAAAACGAAGTTTTATAAATCTTTTGAGAAAATAATATGAACAGTTTTTTTACAGCAAATCTAGTGGAAGTTGACCCGATTATCAGCGAAGCGATTGATGATGAAGTGCGCCGGCAATCAAACGGATTGGAGCTGATCGCGTCGGAAAATTTCGTCTCCGAAGCCGTGCTGCAAGCGATGGGTTCGGTTTTTACCAACAAATACGCCGAAGGTTATCCGAAGAAAAGATATTACGGCGGCTGCGAGTTTGCCGATACGGTCGAGCAGTTGGCGATTGACCGTGCGAAGGAAATTTTTGGCGCGGAACACGCCAATGTTCAGCCGCATTCGGGAGCGCAGGCGAATATGGCTGTTTTTCTCGCGTCGCTGCAGCACGGCGATAAAATTTTGGGAATGAATCTGTCACACGGCGGACATTTGACGCACGGACATCCGATGAATTTTTCGGGAATTAACTATGAAGTTTCCGATTACGGCGTTGATAAGGAAACTGAACAAATTGACTACGACGAACTGCAAAAAAAGGCTGAAGAGTCAAAACCGAAAATGATAATCTGCGGCGCGTCGGCTTATCCGCGAACCATTGACTTCCAGCGTATCGGCGAGATTGCAAAAAGCGTCGGCGCGATTGTGATGGCGGACATCGCGCATATCGCCGGACTTGTTGCGGCGGGCTTACATCCGTCGCCCGTTCCGCATTGCGAATTCGTGACGACGACGACGCATAAAACTCTGCGCGGTCCGCGCGGCGGTTTAATTTTGTGCCGCGAAGAATTCGCCAAAGATATAAATAAAGCCGTGTTTCCGGGCGTACAAGGCGGACCGCTCGTGCATATTATCGCGGCAAAAGCCGTCGCGTTTGGCGAAGCGTTGCAGGCGGACTTCAAAGCGTATCAACAGCAAATTTTAACGAACGCGCGAGCTTTAGCCGATGAATTAACCGCACAAGGTTTAAGATTAGTTTCCGGCGGCACGGACAATCATTTGGTTTTGATTGACGTGTTCGACGGCGGAAAGGGAATCACCGGAAAAGTCGCTGAAAAAGCGTTGGAAGACGTTCACCTGACGGTCAACAAAAACACGATTCCGTTCGATACAAATTCGCCGTTCGTCGCTTCGGGAATTCGCGTCGGAACGCCCGCGCTGACGACTCGCGGAATGAAAGAAGCCGAGATGAAACAAATCGGCAATTTCATCGCTTCGATTATCCGCGAACCCGAATCGGAAGATGTAAAAGCGAAAGTTAAACGCGAAGTTGCGGAATTGACCGCAAAATTTCCGATGTATCCGAACCGTTATAAGGCGGCAAAAACCGACGCGATTTCGGCAAGTTGAAATCACAAGCGGCAACACGAAGCAGACTGGAGCGCAAGCGTCCCGCTTGCGCTCCAGTCACTTTTTCAGTCGTTAGATTATGAAAGATTATGAAAAAAATCATATTCATTTTTTTTGTATTGTGCTTGTCTTCGTCCGTCGCCTTCGCCCAAACAAATTCCGATTCGGCAATCAAAACAATTCCCGCGACGTTCAAAAGCGATGGCTGCTCGATGTTTCCCGATTGTAAATATCGAGATTGCTGCGTCGAACACGACCAGGCTTATTATGTCGGCGGAAGGTGGACGCAGCGATGGCAAGCCGATAAGAAATTGTTCAAGTGCGTGGCGGACAAAAAGGGTTTTCAGCATAAATTTATCGCGCCCGTGATGTGGCTCGGCGTTCGGGTCGGCGGCGTTTCGTGGCTTCCGACCCCGTTTCGCTGGGGCTTCGGGCAAAAGAAATCACGAAAATTATGCGCGAGTAATTGCCGAAATACTTCGACCGCGAAATAATACGGATACCAGACGAAATTTCTTTGGAGGTAAATTTCCGTTCAAATTTTACCAACTGATTCTCTAAATTTTCTTTATTTTTCCTTCGCGGTTCTTTACAGTCGAGACTTCTCTTAAAAAATTTATGAGCAATTTATCCGACATCGGTTTTCCGACGCGCAGCGAGCAAGACATTAACGATATGATTTCGCACGTTCTCGAACTCGCCGAAACCATTCCGTGTCCGCAGGGATTTTATTTGAAATTCGCCGACGCTTCGGGCGCGGAAATCTGGCTTCAGGGAAACGCCGAGCAGGAATTAATCGGCTTCAATCCGCATTTTGCCGGGAAAAGTCGAAGGCGAGTCGGCTTGACGAAAGCGATTGAGCGCGAATCTTCCGAACTTGACGGCGGTTTTCACGCCTTGGCAAGTTTAAGAAACGATGACGTTGAAACTTCGCCTGAAAATCCGTTTGTTTTCGACGTTCCAGATTTTCGCCTTAATCAAATTTCACAGTTTCCGCGCGTTGGCGAAATTCAATTGACGGCTTTCGCCTCGAACGATTTCAAAATTTTCGCCGATGAAAAATCATATAACGAGAGTCAGACAGACGAATTAAAATATTCTTCAAAATCATTTGTTCCCGTCGGACTTTTGGCGATAGATGAAGAGGAAGAGGAAATTGATTTGAGTGCCGCGCGCCCAATTGGACAGTTCGCGGGCGAAATAAAAGAGTTTGAATTAAAAACAAACGCGCTTTCCGCCGAAAAATTTTACTGGTTTTTGGTAGAAACTTTAGGCGGCGAAGTTGATGTCGTCGCTGATGTGAAATTGATTTCGAGCGAGCCGAACATCGGCGGAATCGTGAGCGGACAATTTTGGTTGTCAGGGAAAATAATACGATAATACAAATCAATTTAGGCTTATACGACGTGACGTAATCTTTGACCAAACATACTTAAAAGGTAATTACAAGTACTAAACTGAAAACCATTGCTATCAAAATACCTGCAGCACCGGCTCACGCTCACCGGCTTTTGAGTGAACCACTCCCAGAAAGATTTGCCAAATCTACATTGCCATCATTGTCTATCTTTGAGAAGAAAATTCGTGATCTCAGTTGAATATTTACTGAATTACTAATTTGACCCGATGTTTAAACAAGTGTAAAATTATCTATAATTAAAAACAACGTTTTTGATTATTCCTGACACAGCCGGCAATCAGGCTTCATGAATCACCAGCTAAAAAACAGGGTTTACACAAATCATTCTTCTTTAATTCAGAAATTAAAATCACAAAAACATTAATGAAAAAACTTATCATCTTGCTTTCGATACTTTTATGTCTAGTTTGCGTAACTGGCGCAACGCCTGCGCTAGCCGGTAATGTGCTTCAGGTCGGAGCCGCCACGCTGGATCGTCCAACCGTAACTGCGCTCGGAGTTTCACTCTCGCTCACTGGCGACGATAACATGAACGCTAAAGTGGCAGTTCGGTTTCGTGAACAATATTCTAGTACGTGGAGAATTGGTTTGCCTCTTTTTCGCGTGAGACCCGAAACCGTTACGGGCTACAGCGTTTCCCCGCAATTTGCCGGAAGCATTTTTGATCTTAGACCCGCAACTACTTATGAGATTGAGCTGCGGGCGACGGATTCGGATGGACCTATAGATCAAGTCATTAACTTAATTGCAACTACACGCGCCGTGCCTCGTGATCCGGCAAGTCCTCGTTTAGTTCAAGTCAACGATGTCAACAGTTTGCGGCTTGCGTTAAATAATGCGCAACCGGGCGACATTATTCAGTTGGCTGACGGCGTTTATTCTCCGGGAACGCTTTCCATGACGCGTTCTGGAACAGCACAAAATCCGATTGTCATTCGCGGAACCAGCCAACAAGGAACGATCCTCGATGGCGGTAATTGTGCAGGCTGTAACGTGATTGAAGTTTACGGAACGGGCTACGTTCATATCGAACGAATGACAATCCAAAACGCATTTAAAGCGATTAAGTTCCAGGATCAAAATCAAAAAGGAAATGTTGTGCGGCGAGTGCATATCAAAAATACGACAAACGGCATTACGTCACAAGCCAACCAGCTTGATTATTATATCAGCGATAACATTCTGGAAGGACGGCTCTTATGGTCAAACGTTTATTGGGACGACGGCGGAGCGCGTGCTAATGACGATGGAATTAATATTAGAGGTTCCGGTATCGTCATCGCTTACAACCGCATCTCCGGTTATGGCGACGCGATGAAAACCGAACAAGCCGGATCGCGGGCAAATGATTTTTATGGAAACGACGTTCTCTGGACTTATGACAACGGCGTTGAGCTTGACGGCGGAGAAAGGAATATTCGACTTTTGCGGAATCGTTTCACGAACACCTTTGCGGCGATTAGCGTTCAACCGGTGTATGGCGGACCGGCTTATATAATTCGTAACGTGGTGGTCAATGTCGCTTACGCGCAAATAAAGTTTCACGGGCTTGGCACTACTCCTCCGCAGGAAACAAGCGGGATTTTGGTGTATAACAATACTTTTGTTTCACCAGATCACGCGCTGGAAAATTACGCCTCTCTGACGGCTCATAACTTTGTATTGAAGAACAACATGTTTGTTGGTCCGAGACCTTCTTCAGAACGCACGGTCTCGTGGAATACGCCGACCAACAAAGCGCTTTTCGATTATAACGGTTACTACCCGGATGGGATGATGTATTTTTACGTTGAAGCGGTCGCCGGATTTCAAACCTACCCGAATTTAGCGGCACTTCAGGCTGGCGGCTACTATGAAGCAAACGGTCGCATTCTCAACGAAGGTATGTTTGCCAATGGACTGGCGCCGCTTTCTGACTATCGAACATATATCCAGCCGGCAGATTTGACATTAGCTTTCGGCTCAAACGCGGTAGACGCCGGAATTGTTTTACCAAGTGTGAATGATAATTTTTCCGGCTCGGCGCCGGATTTAGGCGCACTCGAACAGGGTGCTGAAATGCCGACTTATGGAGTTCGATTACAGGGCGTTGATGAATCAAATCAAACGCCGCCGCCGCCACCGACTCCGGTGCCGCCGGTTGCGCCCGTGAGTTTGGCGGCGACGGCTGCTTCAAGCACGCAGATTAACTTGAATTGGACTGATAGCTCGGCGAACGAGGATGGTTTCCGTGTTGAGCGATGCCAGGGAGCAGGTTGTACGAACTTTGTCCAGATCGCTGAGTTGCTTGCAAACGCGACCGCCTACGCGGACGCCGCTCTCGCGGCTGGCACCGCTTACACTTATCGGGTTCGCGCCTACAATAGCGCTGGTAACTCTACCTACTCGAATACAGTGAGCGCTACGACGCAGGCACCTTCGCTGACACCGCCAGGCGCGCCGAGCAATTTGGTCGGTATCTCTACCACAACCCAGATTAACCTGCAATGGACTGACAATTCCAACAATGAAACCGGATTCAGAGTAGAAAGATCCACTGATGGAATCAATTTCACCTTAATCTCTACTGTAGCTTCAAACGTAACCAGTTACTCCAATAGCGGGTTAACGGCGAATACCTTTTACCACTACCGTGTCCGGGCATATAACGGGGCGGGAGATTCTGCCAACTCAAATGTAGTCAAAGTAAAGACTAAAAACAGATGAGTTGCCAAAGATGTCCTATACCTGAATTACTAGATTGGCTCGACAACCTAGTTAATTAAGGCATAAATATACTTGACTCAGTAGAAGAATTTTGAATAGAAGTTTGCTTGTCGCTGAGTCAAGTATATTTATGCCAAAATAAAATTCTAATGAAGGAACGTAATCTGAACATTTTATTCTCAATTCATTTGTTCATTTCTATCTCCAACAACTGAAATCACATTATCCACGTAACCTTCAAAAGTATCGTCGTGCGAGATGACGAAAAGCTGGTCGAAGGTTTTTTTATCAGTGATATGACTGATTTGTTCGGCAAGACGCTCGCGCCGTTCCGCGTCCATATTCGTCGTCGGTTCATCGAAAAACGCGAGTCGAACGTCGGACAATTGTTTTAATAAAGCCAGTCGAACCGACAACGCCGCTGCCATCTGCTCGCCGCCCGAAAGATTGACGAACGGGCGCTCGAAGCCGTTTTCTTCTAAAACGATTCCGTAATCTTCCGTCCATTTCAAAGTTCGTTCGGCATTGCCGGAAATTTCCCGAAACATCTGATTGGCTTCCATCGAAACGTGAAAAACGTAATTGCGAGCGACGCGCGGCGCGGCTTCCTTTAAAGTGTCGCGGATGAAATTTGTTGCTTCGCCGATTTTTTCGAGTCGCTCTTTCTCCTGAAATTCGCCCTGCATCGCTCGCCTGATTTCCGTCAGCTTCGCCAATTCTTCGGCTAACTGCGATTCTCTTTTTCCGGTCAAATCCAAAGTTGTTCTGGTTTCGGCTTGCCGCCTTTCCGCTTCCGCGAGCGACGTTTTTTCGCGCGTGTGCGTTTCGCGGTCGTAATCTTTACTCGCCGCGGTCGAATCTTTTTCGGCTTTTTCCAACTTAATTTTTGTATCAGCTAATTCGCTTTCGATTTTTATAAATTCGCGTTCGCGTTCCGGCAAGGTCTTCGCCAGATTTTCATTCGTTAGAAATTCACGATGCGCGTCTGCGGTCGCATCTCTTTCGCCAGAATAACGCGCCCAATTCGCGTCCAAATCTTTGTAGCTTTCCAATTGCTCAACGATGATTCTCAGGTCGTTTTCGAGCCGTTCTAGATTTTTGTCAATCTCGGTGATTTTTTCGCGGATTTCGCGCTCGCGTTTCGCCTCCGATTCATAAATCTGAATTCTGGCTTTCGGATTATTTAATGCTTTGAGTTGGCTTTCGATTTCCGCTAAATCAGATTGCGCTTTGGATGAATTTTCCGCGCCGTTTTGCAAAGAATCGCGTTCGTCTTTGAGCCGCGTTCCTTCTTCTTTGATTTCGCGCTCGCGGTTTCGCAAAGTGTCGAGTGTCGCTAAAAACTTCTCCGCATCGCGCGAAGTTTTCAGCGCGGTCGCGTTTTCATGCTGTCCTCTTTCATAAGCGGCGATTTCCGCTCTCAGTTCGACAAATTGGCTTTTCAGGAAAGTTTCCAAAGTTTCGCCCGGTTTTAAATTCAAACACTGCTGCGACAAAATCGGACACATGCCGCCTCTCACCGCCGATTGAAATTGCTCGTCGTGTTCAAGCCGCGCCCGCAGCCGCGCAATCTGCCGGGTGATGTCGGTGTCCCGTTTTTGCAGCGTTTCAAATTCATTCGCCGTCGCGCTTTTCGCTTCGGCTTCCTTAATTTGCGTTTGGTTCGCCTTGTAGCTTTCGCGCAGACGATTTATTTTTTCGTCTAAACTTTTGATTAATTTTTCTTTCGCCTGTACATTTGCCAAGCCGATTTGCAGCGCGTTTAATTGCTTTTCAAGTTCTTCCTGTTCTCTAACTCGCGGCTTGAGCGATTCGATTTCCTGGCGCGCGTCCAACACTTTTTCTAAATTTTCCTGAAATCGTTTTTGGTCGGCGCGGACGTTTGCCTGAGCCGTTTCGCTTTTCGATTTTTCCCCGTTGACTTTGTCGCGTTCGACGCGCTCGCGTTCGAGTTCTTTTAATTTGCCGGTCGCCGAAATATGCTTTTGATAATCGGCACGGGCAAGTTTGATTCGCTCCGTCGCGCTTTTTGCTTGATTCAGTTCGTTTTGTTTTTGTTCGAGCGTAATTTCGTAGCGAATTTTTTCGGTTTGCAGTTTTTCAAACGCGAATTTTAGTTCGTTGACTTTCGCTTCAACTTCATCAAACTGTTTGACCGTCGCGCTTTTATTGGAAACTTCAATATTCAATTTGCCCAAATTTTCCGCGAGTTCCGCCGCTTGATTTTGATAAATTTTATGTTCGGCTTCGACCGTTTCAAAACGAGCCAATTCACCTTCGGCGCGGGCGATTTTTTCTCTGACAACCGTGGTTTGCGTTTCGATGTAACGCGACGTTTCGCGCAGTTTCTCCGCGCCTTGCCGGTATTCTTCGACTTTCAAAAGTTTATCGAAAGCCTTTTTTCGCTCGGCGGCAGTTTCAAGAAAAATCGCCGTAAAAGTTCCCTGCGGAACGCCGATGGCGCGGCGGAAAAGCGCTTCCAAATCAGTTCCGACCTCGACACCCAAATGCTGCCACAAAAATCTGGCGACTTCTTCCTTTTTGTCGGCGATACGCATTTTTAGTTGCGGGTCGTAAACGTAATAACCGTTTCCCGTGTCCCGATAAACGCGGTATTGACGTTCATCTAAACTGCTTTCAAACGTCACATTGACCGTGCCTTTCTTTGCGCCGCGCCGGACGAAATCATCTTTTTTGTAATCGAGAAGGTCAAACAAAGTCCACGCGACGGCTTCAATAATCGTGGTTTTTCCCGCACCGTTCGCGCCCGTGATGGCGGTCGTGCCGCGCTGGAATTCAAAGGTGGCGGCTTGATGAGATTTAATGTCTTCGAGTTGGATTTTTGTGATGTGCATTTTGGGTTTAAGACTCAAATTTGAAGATTATGATTTGTTTTTAATTTTAGAATAATTTGCGGTAAAGAAAAAACGAGCAACCGATTCGTTTGACAAATCGGAACGCGAAAACCGGCGATTGGAAATCGGTCGGCAGCGAGTTTTATTCGTGATAAAGTTTGGCGATTTGCGATTTGAGTTCCGGCGGAAAGCAGACGCGATGAATTTGAAAGCCTTTTTGCAGACCGCGCACCGCCGCGCTGACTTCAGATATTTCTTTGATCTGGGGGCGCGAAAAACCTTCTTCTACGTAAATCAAGTTTTTCGGTTCGCTCCGCTCTTTCGTGTAAAAATAATACGGCACGTCGCCGGCGTGGTCTTCGATAAAATAATAATCCGTGTCGAAGCCTTTTTCTTCGGTCAACGCCCGCGCGTTTTCGAGAAATTCCTGCCGTTCGGCTTCGGGCATATCGAGGTCAAAAACTTTGAACAGCCGCCGGTTCAAAAATCGTTTGGCTAAATCCGACAAAATTTCATCGGTCGAGGTTTGCCATTGTTTGATATGAAACATCACGTCCGAGTCGTCGAGTTCGAGATGTTCTTTGAGAGATAATTTTTCGCCTTTTAAAATTTTCTCGAACGGTGTTCCGCTCGCAAACCAGATTGGTTTTCCCGTTTGAAAAACTTTCAGAGCGCGGCGCAAAAGCGACTTTAAAATCGCTTCCGCCGCCCGCAGAGTGCGGTGAAAATAAACCTGACGAAACATATAATATCTCGCCTGCAAATAATCTTCGACGGCATAAATGCCGCGAGCCGAAACGTATAGCCGGTCGTTTTCCTCGTCAATCTCCAACGATTTGATAATCCATTCGAGATCGTAAATACCGTATTTCGCGCCGGTCATCAAGCTGTCGCGCAGGAGATAATCCATCCGGTCAACGTCGAGCTGCGACGAGACGAGCTGCGCCAGAGCCATCGGACGATAATCGCCGCGAATAATCGCCGCGACGTTTTCGGGCAAATCCGGCGAAAATGTTTTTAGGATTTGCCCGACTTCGGTCTCGTCGCTCAAAACGGCTTCGATGGTAAATTGTTCGTGATGAAAACCGAGAATCGGCTCGATAACGTGTGAAAACGCGCCGTGTCCGACATCGTGCAGCAGCGCGGCGCAGCGCACGGCAATTTGCGTTTCGGCGGAAATTTCGTATTTTGATTTGAGTTTTTCGAGCGTTCTGGTAGCAAGATGCAGCGCGCCGAGAGAATGCGTGAAACGCGAATGTTCCGCCGCCTGATAAGCAAAGAGCGCGAGTCCGAGTTGTTTAATGCGGCGCAGGCGTTGAAATTCCGCCGCGTCAATCAGACGGGCGAGCAGTTTGCCCGCTGCGTCGCCGGTTTTCAGCCGGATAATGTTGTGAACCGAATCGCGGTAGATTTTCTCCGGCAATGTTGTTGGCTCCTAATTATTTTTAGTCTGTAAAAACTCGAAAATGTTCTTGTAAATTTTTCGCATCGAACAGCTCGCGCTTGCCGTTTTTGTCAACTGAAAACCAATTCGGCAGATTGTTCAATTGAACGAGAAAAAGCTCAGCGTTGTGTTTGGAAATTCCGAAATGGGTGATTCGCGCGACGGCGAGCGCGCCGCCGCGCATAAAACCGTCGGCAGGCGTGCGCGTCCAACCCGCTTCGACGGTCAGACATCTCACACCTTGACGCAGACGACAGAGCGAACCGGCAAGAGAGGCGTTTCTAAACTCAAAGCGATGTTTATTTTCCGTTTCAATCGTGATAGTCGCGCTGCGCCGATTCGCTTCGGCGGCAATTTCAATTAGAGAATTCAGCAGCCATTCGACGCTCGTTTGACGAATCAGATCGTTGGTCGCCCGGAGCGCGAGGTATTCGGCGACATCGGCGCGTCCTGAATCCTGAGCTTTTACGCGGGCTTCGCTTAACTTTTGCGTCCAAACTTGTTCGAGTTCGTTCATTACTTTGAGCATAAAACCGTGAGATGATAAATGCAATCGTGATATTATTTTCAGATTATTTGAAGTTTTCTAAAAATGCCGAAGCCCAGACGAAGTCAGGGCGACAAACCATTGCGAAAAACACGCTCGACTACCGCGCGTATTTTCGCAAACTTATTCAAGCCAATTTTTATTTATGAAGAATTTAACCGTTTTTATTTTAATAATTTTATTTTCGCTTACGACATTCGCGCAACCGCCGAATTCCGCGTCGAGGAAATCTAAAAAGCCGGCTTCAGCAAAAAATCTCGCTGACGAGAAAGAGGAATTTGAAAAAGCCGTCGCGCTTGCTGATGCCGCCGCAAGAATCGCGGCATTGCGTAAATTTGTCGAAGGCTTTCCGAAGTCAAACGAAAAAACTCGCTCATTAGAACTCATTACCAGCGGACGTGCCGCGCTTGCCGACGAGAAATTTCGCGCCGGTGAAAAAGAAAACGGCATCGAGCTTTTCAAACTCGCCGTCCGCGAAACGCCAAGACCCGTTTCCGACAAACTTTTCACTGAAGTCGTGCTGCAAATACCAAACAGCCTTTTCTTTCGTGGTGAAGCCAAAGCGGCGGTTGAAATTGCTAAATTGATTGAGGAAAAAACCGAAGGTAACGCCAAGCAACTTCTCGGCGTAGCAACGTTTTATCTCGGAACGGAAAACGCCGCCGAGGCTAAGCGTCTCGTCGAAAAAGCCTTCGCGCTGGAAGCGAATCTGCCCGCTGCTTACCAAACGCTCGGACTCGCGCATCGGCTTGATTTTCAACTGGAAGCTTCGGCGAACGCCTATCAAAAAGCGTTGGAACTCGATGCGAACTCGACTGTTTCAAAGCACAGTTTGGCGGAAATGAAACGCGCCGCCGGAAAAGCCCCGGAAGCCGTCGCGCTGTATCGTGAAATCCTGGTGCAAAACGCGTCGGACGGCGCGGCTCAGACGGGTTTAATTCTTGCTTTGCTCGATACCGAAAATAAAACCGAAGCCGAAAGCGAAATGCGGAAATCGCTTGAAGCTAATCCGAATAATTTTTTGCTTCTCGTCGGCGCGGCTTACTGGTATGCGGCGCGCGGTGACGGCGGACGCGCGATTGAACTTGCCGAAAAAGCCGTCAATATCGAGCCGCGTTACACTTGGACGCGAATCGCGTTGGCGCGTGGCTTGATGCAGCAAAATCGTCCGTTTGAGGCGGAAAAAACTTTGCTTGCGGCGCAACAATACGGCGATTTTCCGACGCTCGATTACGAGTTGGCGACGGCGCGTTTTCAGTCGGGATTCTACCGCGAAGCCGCCGAAGGTTTATCGAAAAAGTTTTCCGTAGCGGACGGACTAATTAAGACTCAACTCGGCGGGCGCGTCGTCAAAAGCGCGAAAAGTTTTACCGAACTGCTGAATGAGGAACGCCGCGCAAGTATTTTTCAGACGCTCGCTGCAGATAACGCCGAAACTGCCGACAAGCTGAAATCGCTGCTCGATTTTTCTCAAAAACTCGAAACTGCAAGCGAAGAAGCGGCGGTTGCGGCGGCTGACGAGTTTGTTAAAGGCGAAGACAAAATGAAGGCGCATCGTCAATTGTTTGCCGCCAACCAGCTTTTGCAGAAAAGAAAAGCCCTGCCGAAAGTTTTGGAATTAACAAAGGCGGCGGTCGGCGGAGTTGCTGCCGCGCTCGACGCGCCGAATCCGGCGGCGGCGGTTCTGGCGGATGAACTTTATCAAAGCCGCCGAATCGCTATTTCGCGCAACGAATTGATTATCGTTCCTGATGTTCCGCGTCAAACGCTTTCTAATATCTTGCGCGGCAGAATCGAAGACATTACAGGCTGGACATTATTTCAGGAAAACAAATCAGCTGAAGCCGTCACGCGTCTGAAACGCGCCGTCAGTGTTTTGCCGGAAAAAAGCTCTTGGTGGCGCGGTTCGATGTGGCGGCTCGGCGCGGCGCACGATGCTGCCGGAGATCACAAAGACGCGCTCGACGCTTATATCAAAAGCTACACGAGCGGCGAAGCGGATGTTATAAAATACGGCATCATCGAAACCGTCTATCAAAAAGTTAATGGAAACCTCGACGGTTTGGAATCGAAAATCGGCGCGAAACCCGCTCCGCTCGTTTCTACTTTTCCCGTTCAAACAGAAATTAAAACAACCGAACAGTCAAAGGCGACGGCTCGACCCGCGCCCGAAGTAAAAACGGAAACTTCGCCGACTCCGGTTGTAACGGAAACTGCCCAGCCAATCGCGGAAACAAAACCGCCGGCACCGGAAATCTCAAACGCGGCAACGCCGGTAAAAATCGAATTCGCGCCGACACCGGAAACGAAAGTCGAGCCGAAGCTGCCGCTTGATAATCAAACTTCCGAAAATAAGTCTTCCGAAAATAAATCGAAGCCGCTTTTCGAGCCGATTGTGATCAGCGTCCCGAAACTCGAGACGGCAGAAAAACCAACTTCGGAAATGAAAAAGGAAGGGGGAAAATTAATCGCAAACACCGCGTCGAAAACAGAGACGAAAACGGATGAAACGGCTGTCGAGGAGAAATCGGCGGAAGAGCCTAAAACCCGGCTGCGCGTGGCGGCGGAAAAAGAACCGGTACAAACGCTGCCGTGTAAAATAATCGTCGGTCAGGAAATCGTTTCAATTTTACGCGGCGGCGGAAATCTCAGCGTTCTCGTCAGGTTCGAGAACGAAAGCGATGCGAAGGGAATCAAAGCGACGTCGAGCAGCCCGACGGATGTCGAAATCGTTTCTCAGCCGTTGACGGACGGAATTTCCGAACGCGGTGTAATTTTCGTCGTCAAATCAATCAGCCGAAAGTCCGGTATGTTTACAATTACGTTTGAATCGGTGTGCGGCGAAAAAGAAATTTTCGTTAAAGTTCGATGACGGAACATCGGCATCACGTCCGGCAATAAGACACCGAATTCAATTCCCACTTAAGATTTATAGATTGCCGAGCCAGGATGTCGGCGTTTGTTTATGAAAAATTTCATCATTTTCACGATTCTGATCTTTTCTTTTGTTTCGATTCAATACGCTCAAAAACGTCCAACGCCCGATAAAAAAACTGAAGCAAAATCGCTTCAAACGCAAACGGTCGCGGAATTTTCCGAAGCCGAATGGAAGACTTTGACCGAGGCGCTGCAAATTGAAGATTGGAACAAGTCCGCGCTGCTCGCTTCGCAATATCTGGAAAAGCTCAAAACCGACAACGAGAAAAAACAACTCGCGCAGCTTCGATATTTTTATCTTTACGCTCTCTCCGGTAAAATTCTCGCCGCCTCAGCCTCCGCCAAAGTTTCGATGGAAACCGATTCGATGTGGAAAGAGTTGGACACGGCGGTCGGCAATTTCACGGGCAAGGAATTCGTTCTGCCGCCGCGCCGTTTTCTGGCTGAATGTAAGGAAGTTCTCAACTACATTTGCGCCGTTAAAAACAATGACCGAGCCTTGCGCGTGACGGCGACGAACAAAGAGGGAACGATGATTCATTCGTTCGATTACGTGGCGTTCGCCGAAAAAATCTCGCTCGATGAATTTACCGGCAGGGAAACTTTTCTCGGCGGGCGATTAAAAAGAGCCGAGTTCAATCAAGACATGTCGAAACTTTGGGTGATGCGACTGATTTTTGAGAAAGGATTTGTCAGGGTTGTGGCAGCAGACGGTAAATAACGTACAAATAGAAAACGATTGAATCTTTTACTAAAATTAAAAATTGGCTTCGTCGCGGGCGAACGCCGTTCGCTATTCGTTGTTCAGTGCGAAGGGTTTCTCTGGTAAATGAGCGAATAGGTAATAGTGAATAACGAACAGCTCGTCTTTCCTACCATTAATTTACACACCTCAATTTAAGATACGAATTTTTACTAAAGGACGAAAATGATTTTTCTTTTGTTTTCTGCGGTCGGAACTCTGTATCTGCGGTGTCTCTGTGGTAAAAATTGTAATCGGTAATCTAATTAATTATTTCTGAGGACAAACATTGAAAGCAGAAGAACGACGCCTGGAAGAAACCAGAAAACACGAAAAAGATTGGAAGCGTTGGGGCTGTTACGTCAGCGAACGCGCCTGGGGAACTGTTCGGGAAGATTATTCGGCGGACGGCGCGGCGTGGGATTTTTTTCCGTTTGAACACGCCGTCTCAAAAGCGTATCGCTGGAACGAAGACGGCATCGCGGGAATCTGCGATAGAAAACAGCGCGTTTGTTTTGCTTTGTCTTTGTGGAATGAAGCGGACGATTTTTTGAAAGAGAGATTATTCGGACTTGGCGGAAACGTCGGCAGTCACGGCGAAGATGTCAAAGAGTATTATTTTTATCTCGACAACACGCCGACGCATTCGTATATGAAATATCTCTATAAATATCCGCAAAGTGCATTTCCCTACCAAAAAATTTACGATGAAAATGCCAAACGCGATAAATCACAGCCCGAATATGAATTGCTCGACACGGGCGTTTTTGATGATGACAGGTATTTCGATGTCATCGTCGAATACGCGAAAGCCGACGCGGACGACATCTGCATAAAAATCACGGCGCGCAATCGCGGACGCGAATCCGCGCCGCTGCACATTTTGCCGACCGTCTGGTTTCGCAATCGCTGGTCGTGGTATGAAACGGCGGAAAAGCCGAGGATGAAAGAAACTGTGACGACAGCGGAAAATCTTTCGGTCATTCATCTGACGGAAGAAAAACGCGGCGATTATTTGCTGACGTGCGCGGGCGCGAAACAATTACTGTTCACCGAAAACGAAACGAATTTCGAGAAACTTTATGGCGGAGTAAATGAATCGCCGTTCGCTAAAGACGGCATCAACGATTTTGTCGTCGGCAAAAAAGTATCGGCAGTTAATCCTAAACAAACGGGAACCAAAGCCTCGGCGCATTACATCTTTAGCATCGCGCCGCAACAAAGCGAAACGATTTATCTGCGCCTCAACAGTCGGCAGTCGGCGGTTGCCGATCCGCAGTTTCAAAGCAGCGGCGAATTTATTGAAGATTGCGAGCGGATTTTCGTCGAGAGAAAAAAGGAAGCCGACGAATTTTATGCCGGTATTATTCCAAACAATTTAAACGGCGACGCGCAAAATGTAATGCGGCAATCGCTCGCCGGAATGCTCTGGGCGAAACAGTTTTATCACTACGTTGTTAAAACGTGGCTTGACGGCGACGGTAAATTTTCGCCGCCGCCCGCTGAGAGATTAAAGGGCAGAAATAGTGAATGGAAACATCTCTATAACGACGATGTGATTTCGATGCCCGACAAGTGGGAATATCCATGGTATGCGGCGTGGGATTTGGCATTTCACTGCGTCGCGCTCGCGCCGGTTGACGCGGATTTTGCCAAAGAGCAACTCGTTTTACTTCTTCGTGAATGGTATCAACATCCGAACGGTCAGATTCCCGCCTACGAATGGGCTTTCTCGGATGTCAATCCGCCGGTTCACGCTTGGGCGGCGCATCGCGTTTATCAAATCGAAGCGAAACGCACCGGCAAGCCAGACCGCGAATTTCTTGAAAAAGTTTTTCACAAATTGCTGTTAAATTTTACGTGGTGGGTTAATCGCAAAGACACGGAAGGCAACAATGTTTTTGAAGGCGGCTTTTTGGGATTAGACAATATCGGCGTTTTTGACAGAAATACGAAATTGCCGAACGGCGCGATTTTGGAACAATCCGACGGCACGAGCTGGATGGCGATGTATTGTCTGAATATGCTGGCAATCGCCGTCGAACTCGCCAAAGAAGATGCGGTTTACGGCGACGTAGCGAGCAAATTTTTCGAACATTTCGTTTATATTTCCGATGCAATGAACAATCTCGGCGACGAAAAAACGGAACTCTGGAACGAGCGCGACGGTTTCTATTACGACGTTCTTCATTTACAGAATCATCGCAACATTCCGATCAAAGTGCGCTCGATGGTCGGGCTGATTCCGCTGTTCGCCGTTGAAACCGTCGAGGAAAAATGGCTCGATCATTTGCCGGATTTAAAAAAGCGCACCAATTGGTTTCTGGAAAACCGCACGGATTTGACTGACGACATCGCTTGTATGCAGCAGCCGGGCAGAGAAAACCGTCGGCTTTTAGCAATTGTGACTAAAGAACAATTGCGAAGCGTTTTGCGGTATATGCTTTCGGAAAATGAATTTTTATCCGATTACGGTATTCGTGCGCTGTCGCGTTTTCACAAAGCGAATCCGTATTGTTTTGAGATCGAAGGCAACCGCTACGAAGTCGGCTACGAGCCGGGCGAATCAACAACCGAAATGTTCGGCGGCAACTCAAACTGGCGCGGACCGGTTTGGTTTCCGATGAATTACCTGCTGATTGAGTCCCTGCAAAAATTTGATTTCTACTACGGCGACAGTTTCAAAATCGAGTTTCCGACTGGCTCTTCGACGCTGCTGACGCTCTGGGAAGTCTCGCAAGAACTTTCGCGCCGTCTCTCTAATATCTTTCTCAAAGATGCCGAAAATAGACGCGCCGTTTTCGGCAGCGCAGAAAAATTTCAAACCGACGAACATTGGCGCGACCACCTTTTATTTTACGAATACTTTCACGGCGACAAAGGAACCGGTTTAGGCGCGAGTCATCAGACCGGATGGACGGGTTTGATCGGCAAACTATTGCAACAAATCGGCGAATATTCGCACGAAGCGAGCGGTGATTTCACGGATACAAAATAATTTCTTTCAAACATTTTGACTGTAAATCCACCACGAAGCGCATCATACTGACAGATACCGCATTCCGTCTTGTAGCGTTATCTTTAAAGTTAATATTATGGCGAAGAAAATTCTCATCGTTGAAGATAACGAAGATACGCTCAGTTTTATGAAATACCTGATTGAAAGCTACGGCTGCCAGGCGATTGAAGCGTCAGACGGCATCGAAGCTTTAGACAAATTCAAGAAGCATCAGCCGGACATCATCCTGATGGATATATCACTGCCGACCGTCGGCGGATTGACTGCCACCAAAGCAATTAGAGAAGTAGAAGCGACGGGGAAAGTTCCGATTATCGCGGTCACGGCGTTTGGCAAAACCTATCGTGAACAGGCAATTGAAGCCGGATGCGACGACCTCATTTCCAAACCGTTAGATTTCGATGTTCTTCATTTGTTAATCGAGAAGCATCTTACATCCGGAATAAAGGTTGCCGTCGGCGAAATCATCATTTTCAGAGTCGCTTAAAGCAACACCAGGTCAGAATTCTCAGTGAAATCAAAGTAGTGTTTGAAATCCGTATTGCTGTAAATTCATTATTCATAAAAACAATTATTCTCAAGGCAAACTAAATAACATCTGAAATTGTTGCCCTTGCCGTTCGTATCAATCCGCCAAATCCCTTCCGATTAAATATGGCACACACATTGCACTTAGCGATGAATGATATTTGCGTTGTCCGAACATAATGCAGTTTTCGAAAATCGGAAAGATACATACAAAAATATTAACAATTAAACAGGAGATAAAAATATGAACGAATCAACAGGACAATCACGTTTGGTATCGGGGCTTTTCAACGACAGAGAAAGCACGGAAAGAGCTTATTCATCATTAGAAAGTCGTGGCTACAGTAAAGACGATGTCAATTTATTGATGTCTGACGAAACACGCAGCAGACATTTTGGTGAAGGAACGGCTGATACCGATCTCGGCAGTAAAGCTCTTGAAGGCGCAGGCACAGGTTCGGCAATCGGCGGAACACTTGGCGCGATTATCGGCGGCATCGCCGCTATCGGAACAAGCATTCTGATTCCCGGACTGGGATTAGTCGTCGCGGGACCGATAGCTGCGGCTTTAGCCGGCGCGGGTGCAGGCGGTTTGACCGGCGGATTGATCGGCGCATTAGTAGGTTCCGGCATTCCTGAAGAACATGCTGCCGAATATGAGTCGGGAATTAAAAATGGTGGCGTTTATATGGGCGTTAATGCTCGCAACGACGAAGACGCGCAATATTTTCATAACGAATTTGGCAGAAGCGGCGGTTCGCATGTCGTTGGAACCGGTGTTGGTGTAGCCGGTGGAGCTTTGGCTGGAGCCGCTATCGGATCTGCCGTTCTCCCTGTTGTGGGAACCGGAATCGGAGCGGTCGCGGGCGGAATTGCCGGCGGGGCTGCTGGTCACGAAGCAGGCGAAGCAGTAAATCCTAAACCGGGTGACCAACAGGACGGCGATCATGCAGTCGGAACCGGAACCGGCGCAGTTGGCGGAGCAGTCGCAGGCGCAACAATCGGTTCGGTAGTTCCGGTTGTCGGAACCGCAATCGGCGGCGCGGTTGGCGCAGTCGGCGGCGCGGTCGCCGGTCACGAAGTAGCTGAGGAAGTGAATCCTGACGATAAGTTAGTTGATGATAAATTCACCAGATAAAAATTACTTCGAAAAAGTAGAAAAAGGGAAGCTCTATCAGAGACTTCCCTTTTTTCTTATGTTCTACATTATCGAGTAAGCGATTATGAAATTAACATTAGCGAGTAAAATCGCTATGCTGCCAAACACTCTAACGACCGTAAAATTTATTCATTCTCACATCACACTGTTCAATGGCGGCATTTCTATTTGAACCGGTTGCCCACACATCCTTCAACGTGCAAATCAAAGCATTTCAAAATATAATA
>Ga0136611_10001036_pt1 | contig 18954 bp, 15 predicted proteins | sample AntDrymUQ2232306_2_FD_106645 | JGI IMG/M metagenome (GOLD analysis project Ga0136611, IMG submission 106645) | Polar desert sand microbial communities from Dry Valleys, Antarctica - metaG UQ223 (23.06) | ecosystem: Environmental > Terrestrial > Soil > Desert | place: Antarctica: Dry Valley...
CCCCGAGCTCCGCTCTCGCTGGTGCCCGATGCCACGCTTGCGTCATTGCTCTCGGGGGCGTTGCTGGTGGCGGCTTTTCTCTCAGGCTACTCTAGCACCGGCAGGCAGTTGAAGATTTTGCTGGGTTGTGTGGCAGCCATGGCAATGCTGCAGATCGCGATCGGGTTGCTGCAGGCGTCAGGCAGTGGCCAGGCGACGCTTTATTTTGAAGCCGCGGGCGGCCGCCCGATCGGCACCTTCGCCAACCCGAACCACCTCGCGAATTACATCGCGATGGCTCTGGCGGGCTACATCTGGCTGGGCTGGTCGAGCATGGCGGGCGGCGCAGGCCGGATCGCGGATTCCGAGGCGTCCTTTGCGAGCCGGCACCTGCTGGCCCTGTGGCTCGGGGGTGGATTGCTCCTGGTCTTGGGCGTCATGATGACCCTATCACGTAGCGCGATGCTCACCGGCCTGCCAGCTGCCGCCATTGCGGTCGGGGTTGCTGTGACCGCCGGTGGTCGGGCGCTCAGTGGACGGGTGACCCTCTTGCTGGTGCTTGGAATTCTCGGCAGCGCCGTCTTGCTGGTCGGGATCGGTGTTTTGATTTCCCGCTTCGATACCGATGTATTCGCCGACGCGGCCGAGCTTAGATCCCTTCTTACGACAAGCACGATCGAGGCTGCAAGATCCTTCTGGCCCTTCGGATCCGGTTGGGGGACCTATGCCGAGGTGTATCCCCGTTTTCAGCCAGCGGCCGTCGCCGGCTTTGCCGACTATGCTCACAACGACTACGCCCAAATGCTGCTCGAGGGTGGCGTTCTTGCGTTGGTGGTGATGGGCGCCTTCCTTTGGTTGGCAGCAAGTCGCGCCGTGGGGTTGATACGGGCTTTTGCCCGCCATTCAAGGTTAAATGGGGAAGAGATGGCTGCGGCCCTCTGCGGACTGGGGCTCTTCGGTTTCCTGCTCCACTCGTATGCGGAGTTCAATATGCACATACCTGCCAACATCATCGCCGCGTCTCTGCTCGCGGGCGCGTTCCTCAGGCCCCTGCCTCGGCGCGGAGAACACAGATGATCGACCTCCATAGCCACATCCTCCCTGGCATCGACGACGGTTCGAAAAACCTGGAAATGTCGCTGGAAATGGCGCGCATCGCCGTCGACGACGGGATTACGATAATGGCCTGCACCCCCCACATCTTTCCCGGCCTCTATATGAACGACGCGGCCGGCATATCGGCGGCACGGGACGCACTGCAGCGCGAACTCGATGGCCATGGCATTGCACTGCAGCTCACCACGGGCGCCGACGTCCATCTGGTACCCGGCCTGCTAGACGGCCTGAGAGCCGGTAACGTTCCCACACTGCACCAGACCCGTTACTTGCTCTTAGAGCCGTCCCACCACGTGGCGCCACCTCGATTTGCGGAGTCAGTGTTCCAACTCATCGCGGCCGGGTACGTCCCTATCATCACGCACCCGGAGCGATTGACTTGGGTCGAGGACCACTATCCAGTCTTCGTGGAAATGACCCGGCAAGGGGCATGGATGCAAGTCACCGCAGGCGCTCTGACCGGGTTGTTCGGACCGAGGGCGAAGTACTGGGGTGAACGGTTCCTGGGCGATGGATTGACACATATCCTGGCGACGGATGCCCATTCCTCGGGCCGGCGGGTGCCGGTGATGTCGGAGGCGAAGGCCATCGCGGAGCGGCTATTAGGCAAGGAAGAAGCGCAGTTACTGGTCGAAGGCAGGCAGACCGCACTGTTGAGCAATTCGTCAGCTGCCAGTGTTCCTATGCTTCCCGCGCAGCGACCCCGGAGCCAGGGATGGGGATGGTGGCACAAGCTACTACCTAATTGAACTGGCAGCGCAGGCGATGTTGACCAACGACAAGCGATCCGCGGGTGACGGCCGAGACGAAAAGCCCCAAAAATCCGTGCAGGGGAGCCTGATGCGTATTCCGGCGAATGTGACCGTCTATTCCGGTCCATCGTGACCGGCTGCGCAGCGTGAGCAGTTGCGCGCTCAGATTGTAGAAAGTTTCGGTCACGATGGGCTTGGTTTTTCTCCTGCTTGTTGAGGCGTGACGACTACAACGAGACCCTTCCCCACTCCGCGCTAGACTCGGCTACACCTGCCGAATTCGCCCGCCGTTGCCGGCTACGGCCGGCAACGGCAATTCCCGAGGAGCCGGAAGTTCCTACTTCTGAGCGTTACTGAAACGGGTACAGGGTCATTGAAGGACTTTACTGACTTTACCATGGTACGGCTGGCAGAGGGCAGATCAAGGTCACTGAACACGCTGCAGCGCTCGGGGAACTTCCGTTCCAACGAACGAGCAGAAAGGAGAAGAGCTACAGTTATCCACGGTTCGCGTCTACGATGCCGGCATCCATCCCCGGGTCAAAGTTCAAACGGCATGGCTGGTCAAGATTCAGGAGGCGCATGCGGCCATATATCAAGATGTTGCTTTTATCGCAAACAACACGGTCGAACCACGAGCGGCTTAAGAGTACGCCCGCGTGCGACGCCCGCATGCGGCAGTAGCCCGTTTTAATCCCTGGGTGCCGAGATTCAGACTTGTAAGGATGAGGAAAAGCGGGATTGCAAATGGGATAAGCGGCACGGGGTGGACGAACGAGGCCACGATCAGCGAAATTCCGAAGACGCGCAGCGTGTCGCGGATTAAGGAATCAGCGGACTCCGGTTGATTCGATCGCATCAGCGGAACAATGAAGCGAAGAAGAACCGCATATACCAGCATCATGTAGATCGGACTGAGATAAAACCCGGCCTCGAGGAAGGATTCACAGAATTCTTCGGAGCAGCTGGTCGATGGCTGCTGGTACTCCGCACCGATCAGATTCAAGATGAAACGCAAATGTGTCAGTATCGACAAGAACTTCAGTTCGATAAAAGCTGCAAAAACGTTGTATAAATACGAAGCGGCAACGATCATACCGACGATCAGGGTCGCGGCGAACCGATAGAGACGGCAGTAGATGGCATAGACCAACGTTATCATCGGCACGAATATTGCGCCAAACAAGCTGCCCGTCAGAATTGAGACTGAAATAAGCGTGCCCGCCTTTATTAACCCATAGGAGGTCCTTACCGCCCAAGGGACGAGTAGCGGAAGAAGCAGGCTCGCTGACAGGCTGTCGTTGGTAATGCCGTTGAAACGGATGAAAACATCACTAATCGAGTGCGAGGGCATGCGTCCAAACCAAACGAATAGAATGATCTGAAGCAGAAATCCACTGGAAAAGAGAACGAACAGCAAGCGGAGATCGGATCGTTCGAGTGTAGCCGACGGCTGCGCGAAGATTAGAAAAACTGCAAGTAAGCCCATCTGCACTGATGAGTTCAGCAGAATGAACTCAGCTTCCAGCATTGGCGTGGCGAAGAAGGTGGAGAGGATTAGGGCGCCCGCCATCGCCAAGCCAATCAGTGACGGCCGCGACCGTAATTTGAGCGGCGTGAACAGCAAGAGGATTGCTAGCACCTGAAGAACGAATTTGGCATAATAAAACCAGGGAGGTGCAATCTCGAAGCCTGAACTGGTCCTATCGTCACCCCACATCAATAGTGATGCGACCCAGGATGGCATGAAGTATCCTACGATGAAGAGTTTGGTCTTTGATGACATCTCTATTGGCCTCTGATAATTCGCTGCGAGGATTCGTCGGCCTGTGGTCCATCTCTCCGAGCGCAGGACGGATTTGATCGCAAGGGTAGATACCGATCCCTATTGCTGAATTTCTTCAGGAGTCGCTCGGCAACTTTGCAGACCACAACCGCTGTTGTACTAAGCGTACTGCCGTCTTAGTGATCTCCATTCCCTTTCGGAGCGGCGCGAGCCGCGGAATCGACTTCAAAATCCGTCCGAGAGGGCGCACGCTCCCATCGCGGCCACCCATGCGTGTATCAACGCAAGCACGGTATATCGCCCGTTCCTCCCTGTTGCGCACGAATTGGGACAAGTAAAGCAGGGTGAGCGGCCGAATGTCAGATTTCACGACTGCCAGCATCGCGTGCCTGATACGTGGATTGAGGGACAGACTGCCGATCGCCTCATCCCAGTTGAGTGTCGCGATCCTCAGCCGATGGATCATGCCCGCGTGAGCAAAGGAATCATTGTCTCCCCTCTTGTGAATCAAGGGGGCATTTAACACGGTTATTTTGCTGGGATAAGCGGTAAGGACGGCGATCAGCCGCGCCGCGTATCGCCAGCAGGTTCCGTTCGCTTGTTCCAGTACCTGTAATTGCGACAGTCGGTCACGGCGCACCAGGCATGCCGTGCAGAAACTGAATAAACCCTCGGACGTCCTTACGCGATCGAGATATGCAAGCAGATCGCTGTCATTGCTAATGACTGCTGTTAGCGGACCGCTACCGATTTCCTTGAGGATTGGATAATTACGCCTTGGCTGCATCCGGATATCGCAATGAATGGCAGGTACAAGAAGCAAGTCTGGCTTTTCGTTTTCGAGAAGGCCAACAATGATCCGCGACCAGCCTGGCATTAATGCATCGTCGGCACTCACCGTCCAGACATAGTCTCCAGTGGCAGCGGCTACCGCCTTGTTGATATCAATATCAATGTTACCGCGCTCCGTTGCGACGATAACCTTCAATGTTGGAAATTTGTGTCTATATTCCTCCAGCACCTCTAATGTATTGTCGGAAGAGCCGCCGTCAAAGACAATGATCTCGATTGGTTGGTAACCCTCGGCGACGATCGACTCGAGCGTGTCCGGTAAGAACGCCGCAAAATTCAGAGTGGGGATGACGAAGGAGATGGTCGGCATGGGATTAGGGTGCGGGTGCGGCAGTGCCATAGACAATGTCCCGGATACGGGCTGTGAAAGCATCGCGTCCGAAGCGTGTCGCGCCATTCTTTATGGCTTCAGTATCCCAGTCGATGTCGTCAAAGCGCGCAAGAGCGCCGCGCAACGCGTTCGCAGATTTTTCGGGATAGAACAGAGCGTTCGCGTCCGGCTGCCCGGAATCTACGTGGATCAGGATTTCATGCATAGCCGGTGCGGCAAAGCTAATGACTGGTGTGCCTAGAAAGATGGCCTCAAGCGGCACAAGACTATATTCAATCTCCGACGGAAAAATTAGCGCCCGGGCCCCCGCCAGTTCGCGCGAAAGGGTACTGTCATCGACGTACCCAAGAAACTCTACATTGTCCGGGCTCGTGCGTCGGAGCTGTGTGAGCAGGCTGCCCTTGCCAATGACCTTGAGCCTACGCGGCCCCATTCGAAACGCGTCAATGACATATTCGAGTTCCTTCTCCGGTTCGATCCGGCTGATAAGCACGAAATAGTCTCGGCCGTCGCCGGTTGCCGACGGCGCGACGGCGGAGATGGCCTGTTCGTTAAACGGGGGCATAAGTATCTCGCTGTCAATCCCCGCGAAGTCCAGCATTGCCCGGCGCGATGTGTCCGAGATTGAGAGTTTGCGGTCGTATTTGTAAATCTGGCGGCACTCGACTGGCTTCATAAGCGCCATGATCGGCGCGAGAAGAACTCTTATCAGACGAGAACTGATCATCTTTTCCGGCTGGTAGAGGCCTCGGTTTGGGTAGTTGGAATAAAGAATACTTTTCTGGCAGTCGAGTCGCACATATTTGCCGCAACTCGAGGAATAGGCGATCACCACGTCCGCCTTAACTTTTATCAGCGTCATGAGCAGCGCAGCGATCGGATAGAGGGCGCTCACAAGGAAGCGGCTGGAGAATAGATCACCCAGGGGCGGGGATATCACTCTACGGCCCAGCCGCTGCTCCCAGAAGGCGCGAGGCTTAGCGCTCAGTGCGTACAAGGTCGCTTCGGGGAATGCCTGAACCAGCATCTCGCACACACGCTCACCTCCGCCTTGGACCAGAAACTTATCGTAAATGATCGCGATGGATGGTTTCATAACGCTGCCTGTTCCATGGCGATCGTTTGTTCGATCATCATTGCGATCATGTCGGAAAACGACACCTGTGGCGACCAGCCCAAGTCGGTTCTCGCACGTTTTGCATTCCCAACAATCGGCGCTGGCTCGTCCGCGCGGTAATGACGAGCATCGACTTCGACATGATTACGGAAATCAAGACCGAGCAAGCCAAATGCCAACTCGCAAAGTTCCTCGACAGTGTGCGTTTGTCCGGTCGCGATGACATAGTCGCGGGGCACGTCGGAAGCGAGCATCAGCTGCATCGCCCTGGTGAAGTCGCCAGCGAAACCCCAGTCGCGCGCGGCCGTGAGATTACCGAGCGGCAGCTTTAACTGTCGACTGCGCTTGATCCGCACTGCAGCCCGTACGATTTTCTGCGTGACGAAACCCTCGTCACGGCGGGGACTCTCGTGATTAAACAAAAACGCGGAGCAGGCAAATAATCCGTATTTTTCGCGATAGAGCCGAACGACGGTGTCGGCATAGACCTTGGCAGCACCATAGATGCTTCGAGGAATACGTGGCGTGTCCTCGTCCTGCGGGGATACGCCAGAGGCTGCGAACACCTCGCTGCTCGATGCTTGGCAAAAGCGGACCGCCGGATCAGTGCTGCGCACCACCTCGAGCATGCGCAGCACTGCAACTCCGTTGATATCGGTCACTCGTTCGGGATTCTTATCCATGAATTCGCCGGAGGTGAAGGCAGCCAAATTGTAGATTCGGGTCGGCTTGTATTCCTTCAACAGTTCCGCGAATCGGTTCTGGTCTACCAGATCCCAGGCGGCCAGTTCGATTTGCCTAGCTAACTCGCCTAGCTTCTTCGCCGCGCCGTCAAGCTTACGCGTTGTCCCGATGACGCGCACGCCATCGGCGATCAGCTCGGAGGCGAGATAGAAGCCGTCTTGCCCGGTAATACCCGTGATGAGGGTCGTCTGGGTCACGCGGAATCGTTCCTGGACGAATGATGTGGCGCTGCCCCATCTGAAAGCATGTTCCGGTAAAGGTCAAGATGCTGACGCGCGATTGACGTCCAGTCGAAGGCGTCGCCTCGGTCAACGTTCGCCACGCGCCTCTTCCCGGCATGAGCCTGTAGCGCCTGCCGCATTTCGGCTAAGCCATCGATGGCTGCGTAAAATGTGTTTATATCCGGCTCATAGCCATTGGCTAACGTCGACGTGGTCAACACGAACGTTCCCTGCGAGATACCTGCGAGGATCGAAGTGTTCACTTCGCTACCCCCCAGTTGAAATGGAAGGATTAGTGCGTCAGCAGTTTTTATAATGTCGGCTGCCTCATGCCTATCGACAAAGCCAACGACGCGTGCGTGTCCGCACCAGCGTTCTTCCTCCGTTAACCGTTCGATACGCGCGGCATAGTCTGTCTGATCGCCTATATTACCGATGACCAGCACATGGTCGGTCTCTGGATCTGCTATCTCAAACAGCAATTCGATTCGTTTCAGTGGATGTATAAAGCCGAAGAACACTATTAGCCGTCGCCCGCCCACCGCATAACGCAGGCGCAGCGCTTCGGCTTCTGTTTGGGTCAGCGACGACGGCGGCAGATTGGAACCGCTGTTTATGCAGATTGGGCGCCGCCATCGGGCAATGGGGCGAAATAACCCCGTAAACTGGTTAAGCCATGTCTTACGCACGACTATCGTGCGACCTGGCGTCAGCGCCATGGCCAGAAATTTAGGAAGGTCACGTCGGTTAAAACGCTCGTGCCATGTCTGAACTACGCGTGCACCACATAGATGGGCGACCGCCGGTATTAGCCAGGGCAACCCTCCCCCACTGTAGCCTTGCGTTGGATATTGCACGTGCACTATGTCAGGCCGCCCCTGCCGAAATTCGCGAACTAGCGAACGCAGGGAGCGCAGCGACCAGTCAGGCAACGAACGCCGCACAGCCACATTGTGTTGCTCCATTGCGTCGGTGGTGATGGCCGTAGTGAGTATCGATACCTCGGTCTCCGGCAGACCGGCGAGCGTGGTCGCCAATTGGTAGGTGTAATCGCCGACGCCGCAGCGATCCGGAGGATAGGATCCTGTTATAAATAGTATTCTCATCGAGCAAATCAGGCGATCCTTTGGAGTGCGAGCCACCCGAAGGTGTATTTGCGATCCATGCACTCGATCGGACTGTCGATGCAAGTGAAGTCCAAGTCACCCACTGGTATTAGATGAAAACTAGCTGCTTCGGCGATGAAGCTTTCCACGTCTTCCTTGGAGAAAATGGTCCAACTCATATCAAAAATGTTGATCCCACTCGTGTCAATTTTGTCGATCCAATAGTCGAACGACGAAACGAAGTAACCCCCAGGGCGGATTAGGCGAGAAAGCTCGCGTAACAACGCAGTCTGATTAAGGCCATGCTCGATAACTGAAATCGAAGTCACCGCCTTAAAAGAAGCGTCCGCGAACGGTGTATGCATGAAATCCGACACGCGATAGTCGATGACGTCATTATGAGGCATCTCCAACAGGCGCTTATTCAAGTCGACGCCCGCAAGTTTCGTATAGCCAATCTGATGGAGCGAGACGGCGATCTCCGACGCGAAAGCGCCGATGTCGAGGATCGGCTCGTTCTTGCCAACATGTGCCTGGATGAAGTGGATTGTCTCAAGCATATCCCAAGACTTGACCTGATCGCCGAGCTTGATCGATCGGTTGAGATACAGCTTGCGCAAAGTCTGCTGGACTGGCGACTCTATCGCGGACGCACCAATCTCGATCATCGTCCGCCGAGCTTGATTGACCGACGAAATAAGCGGGAGGACCTTTAATGACATGATTTATTCACTTTCTGTACGAATTTACTCACTCGGCAGCCTTGTAAAACAATTTACTTTACGATCGGCAGCAATTGAACCTGTGAGCTGCTTGGCATCAACAGGCAACTTAACTACTTCCACGCCGGCGAAACTTCATGCTGCTCGTACTCCATACGTACTTAACTACCGAGCGGACGTCGCGATAGAGGAAGAAAAGGACCGTGGTAGCCACGACAGAGCATACCGTTCCGACCGCCAGACGCGCCAGATGATCGAGATTGGCCAGAGACGCCAGATAGTTGCCGCCGGTAACGGTCGCCGCCGCCACAATCAGCGTCGGGGCGACATCGTGAAGTAGCCATCGCTTTTGCAATCCGGGCAGCAGGTAGATGTGAGTTGCGGTTACGCCGATCACGACATAGATCGCGTTAAGGCACAAAACCGCCAGCGCACCGCCCAGCGCGCCATAGTGACGAACAAGCACGAAAGTGAGGGGGATCACGATCACAATCAGCGCGCAGTTGATGAGCAGCGGTAGTCGAGTCCGCCCAGTCGCCAGCTGCATGGCATAGGGAAAGTGCATCATGCCGTTCAATGCTACACCCAGGCACAGCAGTCCTGCGATCGGAGCCGTATCCCTGGCCAGTGCCCGATCGCCAGTCCACAGCGTCAGCACGTCGCCGGCATAAAAGAATGCCGACAGTGCGACCGGGAATAGGCAGCTCAAGAACAGCCGTGTGCCAAGCCTGTAGAAACGGATTTGCTCAACCGTATCGCCGGTCGCGACCAGCGTGCTTAGTCGGGGATAGATCAGGTTGAATGTAGGAATGATGATCACCGACAGCCCGCTCGTCATAATGACTGCTAACGAATAACGGCCGAAGTCCGACAAGGTAGTCGACGAACTAACCATGAACTTGTCGAGCTGAGTCAAGATCAGGCCTGAGACGGCCACGCCGCTCATCATCACCGATTGCACCAGAACGCCCCTGAGCAGGGTGCTATCGAAGCGGGTGCCAGTCCGCTCGCCCAATTCCCGCCACGCCGATCGCCGACCCCACAGTAAGTAGAGCAGCGACGCTGTCGCTTGCCAAACGAAATAGGCCCAAATCGTGCGCTCAATGTACAAGAGGACCAGCACGGCACCGACATTCCCGATCGTCGCCATAGTCGCCGTGATACGGTAGGAAACCTGCATCCGCTGCAGGCCTACCAGCGTGCCCAGATAAAGGCTGATGGGCCAGCGGAGCGCTGCCACCACTCCCATCAGTTGAATTGCCAGATGTATGTCATCACGGTCAAGTGTGCTGTATCTCAACCACTTGTCCGCGATTAGCGGTGCCGCCGCGGTGATGCCGACTAGGATGAGTAGGGCCACCGCCGCGTAGACGAACTCGAGCGAACTGAGAAGCCTTCGCGCACTCTCGAGATTGTCCAGGACGGCGCTTCTTGCAACCTCGCGGTTGATAGTGGCGCCTAGGCCTAAGTCTAGTAGACCGATCGCAACCTGAAGCGTGGCAAAAAAGCCGATCAGCCCGTAACTTTCGATGCCGAGCAAATTGAGGAACCATGGCACGCACGCGATCGAGACGACTGCTGTCCACGCGGTAGCTGATACCCCCAAAAATAGGCCGATATTGACACCAAGCCTCGAAGGGTGAGAGCTCATAATGCCGTTCTAGTCGATCCCCTGCTCATCTTTCAGAGTTCCACTATCTCGAACCTCGGCAGAGGAAACACTAGATTGCGACCCTTCAGCGACGGCAGAGATTCAAAGAACGCCCTAAAGTGCCACGGTAGCACGAACAGATAGTCCGGGTTCAGCGCTAGCACTTCGCTTTCGGGCATCATCGGAATCAGTGAGCCAGGAGTGAATGCGCCGAACTTGTCGGGGTTGACCTCACCAATCGCCTTGATGTGGCTATCGTTAATGCCATATTCTTGTAGTAGAACGTTGCCCTTGGTTGATGCGCCGAGGCCGTATACAGTCTTGCCTGCCGTCTTCGCGTTCTCGAGGAATGCCATCGTCGCCTCGCGCGACTTATCGACCCGTAACTTGAATGCGTCGTAGACGTCATTGCCTTCAAGAGCAAGTGCGATCTCATCGCTGCGGATCCCATCCAGATTCGCAGAATTAGGGGCGCGGCTACTTGAGACCTTCGCCGCGGTTACGGAGAAGCTCCCGCCGTTCACATCGTTGAACTCGACGTCGATGACCTTAAGTCCGGCTTCCTTTGCGATCCACTCGATCTGCTTGAGCGCATAAAACTCCAGATGCTCGTGACAAATCGTGTCGAAAGAATTGGCGCGCAGCATGGCGGGGAGGTAACTCTGCTCGAACAACCAGACGCCTTCGTCGGCCAGTATTCCGGCCACCTCACGCGCGAACTGAGCAGGATCCTCCAAGTCATAAAACATTGAGAATGAAGTCACGACTTTCGCTTTTTTCCCGTTTAGATGGCCGCTAATCGCTGCCGCCGAAAAGAAGTCGGGAATTAGTGTGACACTGTCCGGATAATAGTCGCGGAACTTCGCACCGGTCGGGTCGATCCCGAACAGTTTGTAGCCATTGTCCGGATAGGCCTTTAGCGAGGTCGCATCATTGCTGCCGATATCGACGACAACGTCGCCGGGCTGAAGGATGCCCATTTCAACGATCTTGCGAATCTTCCCTTGCAGGTGCTTAACCATCGAGGCGTTTAGGCCCGAGCGATATCCGTAGTTCTCACCGTACATCTGCGCTACGTCATAAGATTGCTTGAGCTGGACGAGCCCGCAACCGCCGGCCGTACAGCAACGGACTAGTTCGACCGGACCGGCGTCAATCCTCTGTTCGCGCGACTTGGGGAATACGCCGGACAATGCTTGCTCGCCTAGGTCCATAACGGATGTGAACGCGGTGCCGCCGCACAGTCGGCATGCAGATGCTACGGTATACATATAAACTACCTCAGATAAAAAGAAAAAGGATGAAGGGGAACTCAGTCGCTTGGCCACTTGCAGCAGGCCATAAGGGCGTGAGTCTTTGAAACCAACGCAAGACCTAGTAGATCTCGTTGATTATGAGTGCGCGCTCTTCTGCTTCGGTCATTTTATGAGTCAGACAACGCAGCTGCATTCCGGAAATGCTCGATGGCTCGCGTGAACAGGCTAGTAAGTTGAACTTGGTGTGGATGGGTGCCTGCCGTTTCCGCGGTATCAATCAAGTAGCCGATGCCATCATGCGCTCCATTCTTGATGGCAACGAATGCGCATTTCGCGCGAAGTTCAGTGAACGTTTGCGTCGCTGTCTTGTAGCCAAGCGAGGATGGAATATCGCCCGGGTAACGGAGCATGACGAACAGGCTGTCGCCTCGATTGTCTACCTCGAAGAGCAGCGCGCCATCATCTGCCGTAACCACGGAAAGGAGGTGCTCCGCCTTCGCCGCTTGCGCTTGATCCTCGCAAAAAACCAGGAAGTCCCGTGACATTCGCGGCTCAATACGTTCAAAATCGACACCGAGTTCTCGCAAAAATGCAGCATGGTCGCGCAGTCTCCAGTAGAAGATCTGCTCGGGATGGGGTACCTGATGCAATCCTGTTGCGATCAGTAGCCGATGGTCGGGAAACGCCCTGACGATTTGGCTCAGCAGCGTATCGTACAGATCGTAGACACGCAAAACAGGGTCGTCAGTTTCTCGGTACCAGCCGGGATTGCGGTGCGGCCCATTGTAGACGGCGGAATCGAACATGTGATGGTGCTGGATATGTGCCGCAGCGTTCAGAAACAACGAAGCGAAGTCCGGGCCGGTACGGTGAGTCTCGCGTATGAAGACATCCGCGAGTAGGAGGTCGAGAAGTAATGCACGCGCCCAGCGTTTGCGCCACGCGAGCGCGCCGATCGATACGTACAGACCGTAGTTTTCCGGACGTGCGAATCGCAGGAGGCTCGCACCTAGCCAAGCAAGCGACGATTTCTCAGCCCGAGCCTGTGCGTTGTCGTTCACAATCTGCGAGACGGCGTGGTACAGGCGCCGGATGAGCGGCGATCCGACAACGGGGCCGCGTGTCCATGGGTCGGGGATGAAAAAGGCCGGGCTTACGCAGGCGTTGCGGGCATTCATCGGGGTCATCCCACCTACGCTGTGACCATTGCTTTCCAGCACTTCCCAGATCTGCCTCAGGTCTGGGCGATTGAGGATGTCGCCCAAACGAAATACTCCATGTTCTGCAAAAGACAGGCCGATATGTGCGCTCACCCATTGTATCCAGGGCTCAAGTTTTTCTTGCGTATCTTCCGACGTCGTCTCGATCAGGCCGCGGGTCTGGATGAGCCAATTTAGGGTCGGCAACTTTCCCTGGGCGCAATAGGCCCTGACGAAGTCGAAGTTAACCTCGTTTAGCTCAATTTGAAGAATCTTTTTCAAGGCTGATGTCCTGTTTGTCCGTTCATCGGTCGACACAACTAAAACTCGTCCCCTAAAGCGTGAGAAGAGCCCTCCCTTCCCCGGCACTGTAAATATTGCGTGGAGCTAATCACTATGGCGCATCAATCTGCGCGTACTCGCGCTACCCACATGCCTCGAAATCTTGCGAGAGATGAAGTTAAAGTGGAATTCCCCGTCCTGAACTGAAATGCCGTACCTATGCGCACAATGCGCACAATACGCACAATGCGTGCAGTATTCGCTCTCACTCGTGACGGTTAATTGACTTATAACCGTGGCTCTTGATAAGTTCATCACGCTCAGCAGCCTTTAAGTCTTCTCGAACCATTTCAGAGACCAATTCTTCGAATGTGATTTTAGGGGTCCAGCCAAGTATTTTCTTGGCCTTGGAGGCGTCGCCGAGTAAAGTTTCAACTTCTGTGGGCCGGAAGTAGCGCGGGTCGATTGCGACAATACACCTTCCACTGGCGTCATAGCCTTTTTCTTCAATTCCTTCGCCCTCCCAGAGAATTTTCATTTCCAATTCTCTGGCAGACAAGTTGATGAAGTCGCGAACGCTGTACTGCCTACCTGTAGCAATAACAAAGTCCTCGGCCGTGTCTTGTTGAAGCATCAGCCACTGCATTTCCACGTAATCTCGAGCGTGCCCCCAGTCGCGCTTGGCATTAAGATTGCCAAGGTAAACGCGATCTTGCAATCCCAACTTAATTCGAGCCATTGCCCGGGTAATTTTTCGGGTTACAAATGTCTCCCCGCGGACGGGACTTTCATGATTGAAAAGAATCCCATTACATGCGTATATCCCGTATGCCTCACGGTAGTTGACCGTTATCCAATAAGCATACAGTTTTGCTACTGCGTAAGGACTGCGGGGATAGAAAGGGGTCGATTCTTTCTGAGGCATTTCCTGGACTAATCCGTAAAGTTCTGATGTGCTGGCTTGATAAAAACGAGTTTTCTTTTCAAATCCAAGAAGCCGAATAGCTTCAAGAATCCGCAGAGCACCAAGCGCATCTGAGTTTGCTGTATATTCCGGCTCTTCAAAGCTAACTGCGACATGACTTTGCGCCGCTAGGTTATAAATTTCATCTGGCTGCACCTGTTGGATGATGCGAACCAGACTAGTTGCGTCGGTTAGATCTCCGTAGTGCAAAAATAACCGAGTCCCCGGCAAGTGTCGATCTTGATATAGATGATCGATGCGATCTGTGTTGAATAGCGATGTACGACGGCGAATCCCATGGACTACATAGCCTTTTGCAAGAAGTAATTCGGCGAGGTAAGCGCCGTCCTGGCCAGTTATTCCGGTAATGAGCGCAATTTTTGTCACGTGATTGTTCCTTTGTTAATTTTCAAGAAGTCATTAAAAGCTATGGGGAGGCCGTCCGGCAGACTAGATAGATGTCGCCGCCTATTCCGCAGTCGCTATATGCGAAACAGCAAAGCAAATCACGTTTGACACCAACGACTTCCTCGCTATACTATCGGCAAATCCAACGCTGTAATTTTTCTGTGACCCATGTAGTAAAGGTTAAATTCAAAGCGTCACTGAGGACAGGCGCTGAGGCAGAAAGGCGCGAAATTGTTTTTGACAATTCCAGTCATTTTGCTAAGGACGCATTTTGGGACGTTCGAATTATTGAGTAGTCAAAGGCCAACAGCAGAGCAGCCCCAAGACGCATGTCGATCCGTGCTTTTTTTAGTCAGGCCTGCGTAGCAGAGTTGATCGGCACCACCCGTCCGTAAACGTCTTCAAAACGGACGATGTCGTCCTCGCCCAGATAGTTGCCGGACTGGATCTCAATGATCTCCACCGGGGTCTTCCCTGGATTGTGAAGCCGATGGACCTCGCCCAGCGGGATGAATGTGGACTGGTTCTCGGTGAGGAGGAAGGTTTCATCGCCGCGCGTGACTTCGGCCGTGCCCTTGACCACGATCCAGTGTTCGGCGCGGTGGTGATGCTTCTGCAGGCTCAGAGATGCACCCGGCTTGACCGAAATCCGCTTGACCTGGAAGCGGTCACCCGCCTCGATGCTGTCATACCAGCCCCAGGGGCGCGCCACCTTGCGATGCATCACAGCTTGCGGTGTGCTGCTGGCCTCCAATTGCGCAACCACGTGCTTAACCTGTTCGACCGCGGACGCGGCAGCCACCAGCAGGGCATCGGGTGTGTCGATGATGACCAGATCTTGGGTGCCCAGGGCCACCACAGGCCGGCTCGGTGCATGGATGAAAGTGTTGCGCGCGTCGATCGCAAGGCCATGCCCGGCGATGCGGTTCTGGCTGGCATCCGGGGGCGTCAGCTCGGCCACCGCATTCCAGCTGCCGACATCGCTCCATTGCCCCGCAAACGGCAGCACGGACACCTTGTCGTGCCGCTCCATCACGGCGTAATCGATGCTCTCGGCGCGGCATGCCTCGAACGCCCGGGCTTCGGGCCGGACAAAGATGCCATCGCGGCTGGCTTGATGCATTGCCAGCCTGCATTGCGACAGGATGTCATCGGCGTGCCGCTCCAGGGCGGCCAGCAACGTGGACGCGCTGCAAAGGAAAATGCCGGCATTCCACAGCACCTGGCCCTGCAGCAACAGAGCTTGCGCTTGCTGAAGGTCTGGTTTTTCGATGAAGCGCGCGACCTGGAATGCGCCGTTGGCATGCTGCTGGCCGCGCTCGATGTATCCATACGCAGTGCTGGGGAAGCTGGGGCTGACCCCGAAGGTGACGATGGCGCCGTCGCGCGCAATGGCCGCGGCTTTCTGCACCATGGCGCAGAAAGCCGCGGCGTCGGGAATGTGATGGTCGGCAGGGCAGAAGAGCAGCAATTGGTCGGGCGACGGCGCATGCAGGGCCGCGAGGGCCATGGCGGCTGCTGTATTGCGGGCCGCAGGCTCTAGCACCACTGTTCCTTTAACTGCGGCGGCCTCCATCGCCTCAGCGATCAGGAACCGGTGGTCCTCCGACCCGATGCAGATCACTCCCGAGTGTGACTGCTGCTGCAGCCCCGCCACTCTTTCGAGCGTCAGATGCAAAAGGCTCTTGCCTCCGATGAGCGGGACGAACTGCTTGGGAAACGACTTCCTGGACAGCGGCCAGAGCCGGGTGCCAGACCCCCCACACAAAATCACTGGTCGAATCGCCATTAGCCCGCCTTCAAAATCCATTATTATGACAAAGAGCACCTGCGCTCCCGGCACCGGATGCTGCGGCAGCCTTAGCGCCTTGGACTGCCGGCAATTCCTTCCACCCGGCGTCTTGCGCACTTTCTTGAGGACGTTCACGTAGTAGTCTGTCTGCTCCTTGGTCAAGCCGACGCAATGAAGATGCCGCGCAGCATGGTGTAGTCGGTCGCATGCGCCACATCGAATCCACATACTCGAGCGCCCAACCCCCGTTACGCTGGATATTCAGCCGACCCAGGTTCAACTGCTCCGCGCTTCAACCGGCAAATACGGGCTGCCGTCCGCCTCTGCGGACTCGAATCGTCGCGACGAGGGTACATTGATGAATTATTTCATGCTAGAGATCGCGAACTGCTCCAGCTTCTTGCCAGCCGCCAATGCCTCGGTCACCCAGCGCGGCTTGCGGCCGCGGCCGCCCGACCATGTTTCGCCATTGGGCCCGCGGTATTTGGCTGCCGCTTTCGTCGTAGAGCCGGTCGAGCGCTTGCGACGAACCGTCGCAGCGCCAGACAAGCCCAGGTCCTGCGCGCTCAGCCCATAAGCCTTGATTTTTTCCTTGATGTCCTGAATGACATCATCCAATTCCTTGACACGCAATTCTTCCGCTTCGGCCAGCAGCTTTTCGCCTTTGGCCCTGAGTTCCAGATAAGTCGCCATTTTTGATTTCCTCTGTATTGAATGAGCCGGGCAATGATGCCAAATCGATGAGAATTATGCAATTGCATTTGATCAATTTCAATTCGGCTGCCCCGCTTGCACGGACCTTGCTTAGGGAGCATCCTGTCTTTCCTGCCCCGCGAACGAAAAAACGATCATGAATGCGCGCGCTTTGCTCCACCTCTTGCTCTCCACCGTCATTGGCCTTGCTTTGCCTCTGGCGTCCGTCGCCGCAACACCACCCCCTCAGGACGCACAAGCCGTCATCAACGCGCTCACCAAAGCCAACGCAGCGGTCGTTGGCATCCAGATCACGGCAGCCGATGGTGCGCGCTCGGCTCAAACCCTCGGCAAGCAGCGCTCTGGCTCCGGCGTCGTTATCGGCCCGGACGGGCTGATCCTGACCATCGGCTACCTGATGATCGAGGCGCAAACCATCCAGGTCGTGACGCAGGACAACCGGACAATCCCGGCGCAGCCCGTCGCCTATGACCTGGCGACCGGATTTGGCCTCATTCGTCCGCTGCTGCCCTTGCGTGGAATCGCCCCTGTTCCGCTCGGCTCCCATCGCGATCTTAGTACCGGCGACGTGATGATGGCTGCAGTCGGCGGCTCCGATGCCGACGTGGCCATGACGCAGTTGATGAGCAAACGGCCCTTCTCCGGCTATTGGGAATACCACATCGAGACCGCACTGTTCACCAGTCCACCCATTGGAAACCACAGTGGCGCACCGCTCTTCAACCAGCGCGGCGAGTTGCTCGGGATCGGCAGCCTGTTCGTGGGTGACGCCACGGGCCAAAGTCCTCGCGTGCCGGGCAACATGTTCGTACCCATAGACCTCCTCAAGCCGATCCTGGCCGAGATGCAGCAGACCGGCAGCAGCCGGCAAAGCCACCGTCCCTGGCTGGGGCTGACGTCCAGCGACCAGGGGGGTCGGGTCAACGTTGTGCGCGTGTCCAAAGACAGTCCCGCGGATGAGGCAGGGGTGGCGTCAGGCGACGTGGTGCTGGCCGTCGACGGCGTCAAGGTCACGACGCTGGAGGAGTTCTATCGCAAGGTCTGGGCCCGCGCCAAGCCGGACGACGAGGTCATGCTGACCATCCTGCAGGGCTCCGACATCAAGACATTGACGCTCCGCGGCGTCGACCGGATGACGACGATGATCAAGCCGGCTGGGATTTAGCCGCCCGCTTCGTCATTCCCGCGAAGGCGGGAATCCAGGGAATCGAAGGCGGGAGCACTGGATCCCCGCCTGCGCGGGGATGACAACGGGTGTGGCTACGCGATACGGACAGGCACTCACCGACAGAGCGGTAGCCAGGTTTCTGGCGCCGGAGAGAGCAGGAGGGGCGCCATCCTGCCCCGAGATGCCCGCGCCCCGGCATGTCTTTTTATGCTGAGTCCCTCGGCTTCTGCACCGCAGGTGACGCCAGCAGCATGCCTCGCCGCTGGGCGAACTGCGCCACGGCTTCACCGAAGTCAGCCAGCAGCGAGACGAGCGCATGGCCCTCGTTCAGGGCCTCCGCCAATGCAGCCGGGTCCCGTACGTATTCATGCACCATCCGCTTGCGCAGCTTGCGGGCCGCCAGCCAGTCATCGGCGGACCGCAGCAGTCCGAGCTTCTCGGCTCGATCCAGGTTGTCGATCACCGGTCCCACGGGCTCGGCCAGGCAGTGCAGCAGCTCCGGCAATAACTTTTCGCCCAGCGTGTCCTGGAGGCGCCCGAACCGGGCGACGAAGGCATCCGTGCGCTCGGCCTCGTCGACATCGGTACGCAGATTGGCGGCCCGCGCTGCATCAAAAGGGCGAGCGAAGAGCCGAAGATCCGTCTGACGCAGGTGGTGTGCTTCCAGGCCGACTGTCTCAACGAGGAAGAGCAGGCGCGAAAGATCACTCACAGCACGACTCCATCCCGAAGCGCCGCATGGTGGACGGGTTGCAGCAACGTGTCAGGGTCGACCAGCAGCACATCGACCTTGC
>Ga0136611_10001037_pt1 | contig 18949 bp, 14 predicted proteins | sample AntDrymUQ2232306_2_FD_106645 | JGI IMG/M metagenome (GOLD analysis project Ga0136611, IMG submission 106645) | Polar desert sand microbial communities from Dry Valleys, Antarctica - metaG UQ223 (23.06) | ecosystem: Environmental > Terrestrial > Soil > Desert | place: Antarctica: Dry Valley...
GAGAGTCTCTTTTTCTGGGACGTAAGAAAAGCTTGTGAGGCCTTCCTCCAAGGAGGCAATAGGAGCATCATCTGGGGCGTTAAGGTCCTCAATAGCTTCTGATGCTTTAGCTACTGGGTCTGTCTGAGTGGCTTTAATAATTGTTCCGAGATCGGTCGCTGCCTGTTTACGGGCTTCTTCTAGTTCCTTCCTTCGATCATCTCGTAGGTCTGATAACTTGAGATAATCTACAGCTTTATACGTCCCACCAGTTGGACTCGGAACATCTTGTACTAACCCATTCTCCTCCAAGGATTTACGCTCAGTATCAGAGAACTGGTTTATGCCGATATACCCATCACCATCTTGTCTTAAATCTGGGGCCACTGAAAGAACACTATCTGGAACTGGTGCTACCTCAGGTACTGGGGCTGCTTCCTGCACTGGTGCTACCTCAGGTACTGGGGCTGCTTCCTGCACTGGAGCTGTCTCAACAGTAGGTTTAGCAGCATCCTTTGGGCGGTTCGTAGGAAGATAGCTCGATACCTTGTCGAGCATGTGCATCATGGCTTCAGAAGCTGCTGTTACATTGGGGTGACTAAACAGGTCTCCCATGACAGGTTTCATACCCCGGTATATGTTCCCAAGCTTTGTGAATGGGGACGGTTCAACAGCAGCTGGGGAAGTCTGTACCGCTGGTTCTATCGTCGGAGCTACAGGATTTTCTACTGTCTCTCCAGCAAGTATTTGCTCAGTCTCGTTCGCTGCTGCAACATTTACAAAATCTGTTGCAGCGTTCGCTGCTGTTCCGGCATCAGGTGCTTTACTAAAAGCTGCTCCAGCTTGTAGTAACCTATCGGTTGCCTTGGCCGCAAAATCAGCAGCGGCGTCGACACCCTGACCAATTAATGTACCTACTTCAGAAGTCTTCGCATCTTGGAAAGCAGCGTTAGCACCAGCAGCAATATCAAAACCTTTGGCTATAGCTGCGTCTGCTTTCCCAGTAAGATCATATCTGGCATTTACAGCACTAGCTGCTTTACTGACGCCTTCCTTTGCTTTGTCGTAGAGAGCAAATCTATTCGTAGGGTCAGCGTCTTCAAAGGCTATCTCAGCTGCTTGTGCTTCTATATCTTTTGGGGACAAAGCATTCTTCGCTGCAAGTATAGAGATTGCTCCAGCTCCTCCGGCAAATCCACCGAGTGCGTCAGCAGCTCGATTACGTACATCGAATGGATCAAAGTGATCACGCATGTTTGTGTATTGACCTACTGAGCTGTCAGATATTGCTCCTTGCACGGCTTCAGTAAACCCTTCTCTTGTTCCACCCCAGAGAATATCACCACCAAGGTCAGCAGCTTTTCGGATCCTACTAGTCTTACCTGCAGTAGCAGCTACAGACTCTGCTAATCCTTTCGCAACTTCTGCTCGACCACCTACACCAAACAAGGTCTTGACTGCTTTACCAGCACCAAGTTTTCCCATTCCGGCCAAAGACATATCTATGATTGTATCTAAAGCTGCTTCTCCATATGCGGAACCAGCCGTTGCCGCTGCGTAGGCAAGACCTTCACTACCAGTAGCGTCTACTACTTTCTTCTCTCGCTCCTGCTGAGTAGCGTTCAAGTTAGTAGCTGCGAATAAGCTACCTCCGACTCCCCAAGCAGCTAACGCTCCTCCACCAGTAGCAGCAACTGCTACACCAGCTGCAGCTGCAGCTCCTAGTTGTAGAGCTACTTGACCAAGACCTTGACCAATTATGGATGATGTATCCTCGTCCCACTCAGGATTAGTCGCACTATGCTTACGAATAAAGTCTGCTGTACCATCCAGGTTAGCACTATCGAGAAAACCTGCAGCTCCCTCGGCAAGTCGTCCGACAAAATCTACAAAACCATTATCAGTGGCCCCAACTCTTCTCTTAAGTCCTTTGGCGGTATCATCAATCTTTTGAAAAACTTCGTCTCTATGCGCGAGTAATTCTGGATGTCTCGCCTTAGTCTTAAGGTTGTAAGCAGCCTTTGCTTGAGCTGCCCAACCATCTACCTTCTCGTGCTCATCATCCAAGCTATCGTAGTTCTGGAAATTTATTCCTGTAAGAGGAGGAACTTTTAATTTGTATTCGTTGAATACTTGGTCAAGTCCCTGATCCCTAAGATCTTGCCCCTTTAGTCGGAGAACATCACGACTTGCACGAGCAGCGATATTGTCTACGCCACCAACTCGATTACCTTGTTTAATTATCTGTCCAACTATCTGGTCGGCATCTGCGCTCTTTAGTATTTCTGGATCTCTGAATAGCGCGATAATATCTTCACGATAGGCATTCTGCTTCTCATTGAGTCCAGCCGTAAACTTCGTAGAATTATAATCCTCAATCAGAGGGTCTAGAATATCCTGCGTGATGTCCTCTGATGGGTCCGTAGCCATTATTGCTGCACTCTTCTGTACTTAGTCAGGTCTCCTTGGTCTGCTCCAGTGATACGCATCCCTGTTACACGCAGAGCCCTGGAAATACCACCCATAACACCTAAAGCATCCTTGGTCTTGATTGTAGTATCCTGCCCTGCAAGGCTTGGGTCAATCCTTGAAACAGTATTGTACAAGTCAGCTAGAACTATCTCGTTAGTAGGAATTTGGAAACTGTCGATGACAGTGGCTTGTAGCTGCTCAGTTAGCACCCTTACTGCTTCCGCAGAATTTGTGGTAGTTACTTGGTATCTAGCGTCAGAAGCTGCTGTGTTCGCAACAATCTTATTAACAGTACTCATGAAAACCTCTGGGTGCATCCCACCAGTCTCTCTATACTGATACGCTGTAGCAATCTGTCTTCTTAGAGATGGGTTGCGCTGTAAGTTTTGTTCTAATTGACGAGTATCAGCATCAGGCAAACCGATTGCTCCTTGGAGAGCATTTATACCGCGACTAACGATGTTGTCTGCTATGTTAGTTCCTTTGAAAAGCTCAGCGGATCTTGGTCCGAACAGTGGGTTTGCAGACTGTAAGTTCTGTTGGTACTCACGAACGGCCAGACTATTTTTCGTCATGAACCCGGGAACATCTGTTATCTCATGTGCTAAATTAGTTATCAGATTTGTGTAGCTTGCTCCCACTTCTGGAATGTATCTCTGAGATGCTACTTCCTTTAAGACCGCTTGAGTTCTGTCACCTTGGTTAAGAATGTTATCGAAGTTTCTTCTTCTCTGCTCACTCTGGACAAAGAGGTTCTGCATCTCTGGGTTCTGATCGAACTCCTCTTGACTCATAGGAGTAGACCTACGTCCATCGGGTCCGATAAGAGTATAGAGACCATTTCTCTGCTCAACCTGCATAGCGAGAACATCGTCAGCACTGTTTGGATTAACACCAATAGTCGCAGCTTGATTAAGAACGGCAGCACCACTAGAAGATATCTGCCCCTGTGATCTGGCCTGAGACAGACCTGCCATTGTACTCTTGATAGCGTTACCACTTGTTACAAAAGTAGCTGCTCTCTTTGCCTGAGATAAAGAATCTCGTACATTACCAGGTAGATTAAATTGTTGATCTAGCTTCCCACCTATGTCAGAAATTATATCAGCAGCGTCAGCGAATGCTTGTGGATCAGCTGTAGCAAGTTTACTGATAAGTGCTGCTTGCTGTTCTGGATGGGTATTACCAGTCTGGTCTCTAACAGTAAGATCTGCTTTGAGTGCGTCATGCATCTGCTGAGTAATTCGTGCGCGATTAAGAGTAGCGTCACGCTCCCTTGTTACAGCTACATTATTAATCTCAAGCTGAGCGTTCTCAGACTGTTGGCTAAGGTCTAAGTTACTTAATTGGTTAGCTGCGGTTTTTGCACCTATCTCGGTTTTATTAAGCTCTGTCTCTGCGTGAAGCTGAGCAATTCTAGCAATACCAAGTTGACCTGCTGGGCTTGCTTGAAATTGAGAAGCGTGTTCTTGACGATTTAGATCTTGTTGAGCAGCGAGCGATTTATTTTGTCTAGAATAATTACCAACTGCTTCTTGGTCTAGTCTCTGTTGTTTGAAATTGTAAAGAGCTACATCGTTAGATATTAGTCTAGTAGCGGTCCCAGCATCGATATTTTCTGTGGTTGCTTGCTGCTGCTCAAGTGCTCCAGCTCCATAGTTGAAATTTGCAGCAGCGTCTCTTGATGCAATTAATGATGCACGGTCTGCCTGAGCACCAGCTCCATAATTGAAAGCTGTCGCTGCTCCACTATTAAAAGCGTTGACCGTTAGGTTAGGGTCAATATTTATTCCTTGAACTGGTGCATCTGCCATAACTATTACCTGTACACTGTGGTTGGGTTTTGTCCAAGAGGAGCACTCGGATTAATACCATTAGATGCTGCAGGTAATACTGTAGGACTATAAGGTGATATAGGTGCTCCTTGGGAATTAGCGTACTGTGCAAGCTGCTGCTGATGCAGTTGGTTAACATAGTTCGAAGTGGTCTGCGCAAAGTTGAACGCCTTACTCGCGTTAGTCTGGTCATTGCTAAGTTGCGTCAACTGGGTATTGAAATTTCCAGTAGTATTAAACTGCTGAGCTTGTAGACCCAGGCTCGCATTGAACTGACTAACATTATTCTCAAGCTGCGCACGATACTGTCGTTGTTGGTCGTAAAGAGATAACGACTGACTAGGTGCCATAGTTGTGAGTTGATTAATGTTTCCCTGCTCAGCTTGTTGAGCTCCACCGATAGAGAACGAAGGATTACTATTAAGACCTTGAGATATCTTAGCTGTCTGAGGAGAAGACATTAGGGGGTTATACTTGACTGGAGAATCTACAAGTAGTTTGACTCCTTGAGTCAGATATTTATCTACCTCGTTGCTTCCATACTGGGCCAAATTAAGTCTTTCCCCAATCGTGTATTTATCTATAGCGTTCTGTGTGAAGGATGACGTTCCGAGACCTGAAGCAACAGCGTTATCTCCTGCCTTGGCTCTTGCTGCTTGCTCAAAGGCTCTATCCTCAATTGATGTAGGTAGAAACCCCTTTGCCAACTGTCGCGCTCTGCTAAGTCCCTCACCAATAACATCACGGATTGGTAATCCCGAGCTGTTGATGGCTGAGTCAAGCTCTCCTCTATTAAACGAATTAGCTGTGGCGATCTGACCTGGATTGAAGCTGTTTGCATTGGATACTTGCCCTTGGTTAAATTGGTTTTCACTACCTATAAGAGCCTGTTGCAAAGCTGCTTGCTGTGGGGCAAAGCTTGCTATACCTTGGGACTCAGTATTAGTAAATCCTAACGCAGCTGCTTGAGAAAATCCAAGATTATTTAAGTACTCCGATCTATTCTGAGCACCGAGCTGTTGACTATACACTCGTGGATCTATCGGCTGATAATTTGGTGTAGGAACTTGTGGGATTGAAGTAGGCTGGAAAGCCAATGAGCTTGCATCCGTAAACGTAGGAAGGGCTTGACCACCACCGTACCCACCACCAAAACTGGATTGACCAGGAGCATACCCACTACCTGGTGCGCCACCGCCACCGCCACCGCCACCACCAGAACCGATAGACCCTTTACCTCTAGGAGCTAGGCTCCCGAGTGAGCTACCTTGGTAGGCACTGTTCGTGCTTTGTAAATCTTGAGACTGGTCTCCAATACTGAGCCTACCAGACTGACCTAGAATATCATTTGGGAATACCCACTGATAACCTTCGTGACCTTTATAGACCCCACCTCTGGCGGAACCTTTTACAGCGGAGATAACCCTACCATCTGCAAGTGTCATGGTCGGAGCAGGGCCATCACTAGGTACAATTACTACTGGACCTTTACGTGTCTCTGGTTTGTATAAAACTCCGGCTGCGCCCATTAAGTTCTCCTAAATGCTATCCCAGACTTAGCTGCGTCCGTGTATAGCTTTCTTATATCATCAGCGGATAGGTTCGTGCTAGGGGGCTTACCAGCTGCTAAATTTTGATTAACTTTGTCAGCTGGTTTTACTACTCCAATAAGTGTCGTCATCACTGTACCATCAGGATAGGTCATAGTCTTGTTTACACCATCTTTTGCTATCCCTGGTTTACCTGGACCACCATGCTCGTTTTCTGCTAAAGCATCTGAGAAATGTGGTCCTTTGGTACTTTTAAACTCTTTCTCAGCAGGGGTCGGTAATCTTTTTCCTGTGTCTGGTCTACCATCGGTATCAGCGAAATCAATAGGGAGGTCTGTGGCTGGTGCCCCAGTTTTAGGATCCGTCCCAACTATTTTCGAACCTTTCTTTCCAGAAACTTGGTCAATTTCTTCTGGACTAAGCTGACGAGCTTCGGAATTCCCACCTGCTTTACCCAGTCTGTTAAGCGTTGCCGAGAAAGCTGCATAGTCCTCCTTACCAATTTTACCCTCAACTACATTTTGATTTAGTAATTGTTGAGTGGTGCCCTTATCAAGACCCATCTGACCTAGGAAATGGTTCATGTTTGCAGCTGCGACTTCTGGTTTTCCTTTAGAGTTCTTAAGTGCTGCAGACGCGAACATCGTCGCAATTGACTCTCGTCCTTCACCTTTAAGACCTTGCGCTGCTGCTATAACATCACCAAATGCGGCAGCATCTTGTCCTTCCTTGGAAGTTAGATCAATGTTTCCTTCGCTTGCGTCACTTTCATTGAAACTGTATTTGTCTTTGCCGAAGTCTACCTCAGTACCATCCGCAAGTGTTCCTTTATAATTCTCATCAAATAATTTTATGTCTGGGCTTTTGCCAATAGATTCTCTATAGGAATCTCTAATTACTTGACGCTTACCTTTACCGCTACCAGTCTGAGCAACAACTGTACCGTACGCTGCTCCGGCTAATGCACCAATTGCTGTACCGACACCTGGAAGTACTGCTGTTCCTATGGCTGCTCCACTAGCTGCTCCAGTAGCAGCACTTCTACCAGTATCTGACTTGTGAGTATCCCCACCGTCTAGACCCATCTTAACTAGATTGTAAGCTCCATAAGCAGCTGCTGCATAGCCTAATCCTGTGGCGACTGAACCCATAGTACTACCAGTCCCAGCTGCTGCTCCTGTCCCCACTGCCTGACTTCCTGCAGTAGCTCCAGCTTGACTACCTGCAGCTACTGCTGAGCTCGTTCCTGTGGCCGCTGCCTGTGTCCCGAGTTCTGCTGCAGCCGGAAAGTAAGAGCTATAGATCGCAGCCATATCTTGACCAGCTGACACAGCGTTCATACCAGCTCCGAAGTAATCACCTTGCTGGATACCCTTGATAGCTCCATAGGTTCCCAATCCTGCACCAACATAAGGAGCGTACCCAACTGTTGCGTCTGCACCCTCACCATAGGAGACAGGTTTTAACCCTGTAGAATTCTGAATCTGGTTTGTGAAGTCTGGGATATACCCATTGTTCTGACCGAAGGCTGTAAGACTCTGAGCATTCCCAAACGCTTCAGGATAATTTCCTGCTTGAACATTCCCATACAAATTGTACCCATCGAGGCCTGGACCAGCATACTTACCTGCTGTGTTCAGTCCGTTTACTAGAGCTTTCGAACTTGGATCCTGATAAGAATTGGGGTCAAATGTTTGTGGGAATTGGTTAGCAAAGTAAGGAATTGTTGCTGCAGCGTTCAGCCCACCATAGACATAGTTCCCACTAGAGATCCCACCATATGCTTGCATACCTTTACCTGCAGCACCCAGGCCATTTTTAACGGCACCCCAGTTAAAAGAACTTTCATTAGGTTTACTATTAGGAGACATTTGACTTACCTGTTCTCTTAATAGCATTTACATAAGCTTGCGCTGACAGGCTATATTTCTGAGCCCTAGCCTGAGACGCAGACCCTGGTTTTGTAGATCCTGCTACCCCCTGGTTATACGCTCCAAATGTTTGGCCCCACTTCGCATCTCCGGCAGTGCCTCCAAAAGCTTTATGTAGTTTGGATAAATAAGAAGCGGTAAGGTCAATATTAGTGAAAGGGTCTTTTAGTTCCTCCTTTGTATAGGTTCTACCACCTGCGTCAAAGGCAGCTGCTTGATGTAGTTGACCAAGACCTATTGCTTTCCCACCATCTCCAACAGCATTTGGGTTCCCACTACTTTCCTTGTGGATAACCGCCCGAATAGTATCTGGATCTATACCGTATTTTTCCGCAGCTGCTTCTATCATAGGATCGAACTTAGATGTAGTCCTAATAGCCTCACCATCTACCTTCATTGGACTAATAGTTTGACTCATCAATTCAGGTATAGGTTTAGATGCTTCTGCTTGAACAACAGTCGCCTGAGCTACCTGAGCTGGAGATGTAGACGCTTCCGCAGAACTAGTTCCCTTGGCAGTGTCTATTTGCTTCTGTTGCTCAGTAAGAGCGTTGTTGATAGCTGGGTTATCTATCTGCCTCGCTAAGATACCAAGGGACGCACTAAGCATAGCAGGAAAAGCTTGTTGCAATGCAGAGGGTGTTCTCTTGGACAGATCTTGTGGCTGGATACTTGGAAATGCATTTGGAAAACCGTATGCCCCCAAAAGGTTCTGCACTCTTGGGTCATTCTTCACACTGTCAGGTATCTCTGGGAACTTAGGTGCGTCAGGCATCTTTAATCCTTTCGGACCTGCTACCTTATTTACAGAAGTAGCGATAAGAGGACCTGCTACAGTAATAACATCTGCGGCAAGTTCTTTGTAACCGTATTTACCAGTTTCATTTACTTGCCCGGGCGTAGGTGGACCAGTCATACCATCTTGAGGTGCATTAGACTTATCCCCAAAATTGGAAACAAAGTCTACGACCCCATCAAATGCGTCAGATAAGATACTCATAGTAGTTCGTCTATGCTCCCTGGAGAACTCTCATAATCAATATCAAGAGAAGTATCGTGCGCACGATTGTATTGAGCAGCGTCCTCTATCTGCCTGTCAACAAGTTGATATTTAAACCCAGCAGCAGCTAGATTATTTCCTGTAGTGGATTGCTTAGCTTGGGCAATTGTCTCGATTGCGGAGAGCTCTGTTACTGGGATTATGTCGTTGTCGTGATAGTCCGAGAGAATGTTTACTCGACCAAGAATATCTATCTTGTAACATTTATTCCTATCACATTTTTGCGATAGGATTTTTGCACGACGAAACTCAGCTACCGTTTCTTTAGGAGCAAGTAAAGCTAGAAGTGTAGGAGTGCTTTCCTTACTGACTTGCTGATAATATTTGACGTAGTCATCTGTCTCAGACTTAGTGATTGCTGTGACAGCTTTGAAACGAGACCTTGTTCGCTTAGCTACTCCTGACTCCAGGTCTAGCCTCTCACCATGAATTAACTCACCCTTATGGGTTGTATAGATGTCTTCCCCAGTGTCGGCTGATATACCTTGTACTATGGTGTAAACATCTTTAACGTCCTTACACCTCTTGCCGATCTCAGCGAGGACGTATCCTCCACTACTCGATATATCGTAGACTGTTGGGAAAGTATTAACTTCCTGGATTACACCTGCTTGCCAGTCACCACAATTATCGAACTCTCTGGGTGCGAGCTGGTCGTAGAATTCGTACCAGGTCGAGTGAGCTGTTTGTACAGCATCATTAATCTTGACCTTTAGTATCAGGGCCAGGTCGCGTGGCAAAGTAATCGTATTGTTACGACTGTACACTGTCCATTTCTTAAGGCTACCTGATCGCTGGATGTATTCCTGCAGAACAGAGGCTGCTTTAAGTCGAGTGGCGGGGTCACTGAATGAACAGTCACCCACGCCACTACGACCAAGATATGGAGCTATTAGCTTAAGCAGCTGCCCAAAGGTTATGATCATCTCTGACCATTACCTTAGTCGCAACAAAGCGGAGCTTCATTAGTGTCAAAAATTTGACTAGCTACTCTAGAACCGTTTGGATGAACCAAGAAACGGTTACTAAAACCACTTGTCAGATCAACACCATCTTGACGAACAAACCTCCCATCAACTCTACGTACATATCCGTTTTGGACATGCCCTGTAGGGAAGTTTGGACGAATACCGCCACAACAAAGTTTTTCGTAATCTCTTAATTCGCACGACATAATTCACTCACTATAAAAATACCTTTACCCAAAATTCCGAAATTCGGAATTCTACTTCTTGAACTTGGTTACTGAACCACTAGATTTATTGGACGGTAGCTTTCCACCATTCATCCAATTCTCTTGCTTTACAGTTGTACCAGCAACTGGTTTCCTAACAAAAGTAGCATTATATAATCCGTATGTCTTAACTGCTTTAGCTGCCATAAATCCTCTCCTAATAATTGAACACTATTTTCCCACTGTCTCTACTAATATACTCGTTTACACCAGCAGGGAAAGAGGGAACTGAATTTGGGCAATGGCTATCACAACCGTAGTTACAAGCAGCTAGAGGGGTAGGAACAGCCAATACAGGTACAGTAGGTACGGCTATAGCCACACCACAGCAATCAATTAATACAGCTGGCTTAGATATCTTGGCAGGTTGTGGGGTAGCTGCCGTGCAACCGCAGCTTCTCCCAGATGTGGGTGCTGAGACTGAGGGGCTTGGAGAACAACATCCAGACATAGTTAGTATCCTATAAATGAAGCTATAATCATTTCGACCGGGACAGCTTGCGCTGTGTCGGCTGAAGTAACAGGGACATCCGTAGTCTTAAACCTACCCAACTCTTTAAAGCCATCAGGCAAAGTAGTCCTACCATCAAATAAGATGTACGACTGAGGAGGCATAAAGTACCAAGGTTGCCATTTTCCATTAACATACACCTTTTGAAAAAACTGATTGCGCTGACCGTTGACTTCAACCCAGAGTTTGTTCACTTCCTCTGGCTCAGGAGTAATATTCGATATTACTACGTCACCAAAACTACCTTGTACCTCTCCTGAAAATAACTCAGTAATCAACCTTAAAAACTCAGCGACTGGAGGATAACACTTTATCTCTACGTCTCTGTTTAACCTCAACGTAACTGAGTTTCTATCTATCGCTCCAGCCATTATTTATCCCCTACTCTCGGACAGATTGAATACATACTCCAATCATCCTTAAATTCACATTGCTCTTTAGGCTGTTTCTTTATCTCTAATTCACAAGGCGTTCCTTCCGAATCTGGTTCAGGAAGGGCTTCTGCCTTTAATTTTACCTTAAATAGCGTAAAATCGCCACCATCAAATTCGAGCATCACTTGAGACTCTCGGAACACGTTCCCATACTCACCACTAGCAGCATCGCATATTGTCTCTACAGGGTCTCCAAAAGGTACAATTCTGTACCCCACAGTGGAGTTTGGAGCAAAGCCTTCTTCAGCACTGGGGCAGGGTTCATCACATCTTTCAATGTAATCAAGCTCTCCCCACTTACTAAAGTGCGGTGTGTGAAGAGTCTTCCTAAAAGACTTAAGGTTAAGATCTCCCTTAACGTCCCCGACATTTAACTCGAGAGCATGCTCTTTCTTATTTGTAAACGGAGTCTCAAAGTCATAGGACCTGGTATAAAGTCTTCCTTTAACTGGACGACTTGTGTGATTCCAACTGTCGTGGATAGCATCTTCATCCATGACATAAGTTCTGTTGTACCCATCAGCATCCTTACTAACTACATAGAGCTTCCCATTGACCACAGTGGCCTCCATTGGACGTACCCCAGTCCATAGTCCTGCCCAGACAGGAGTAGCTTGTGCTGTAATAGTTGATGCATTATCTAGCTCAAGAGCAACCATTCCTTCGTGCGCATAGTCGTATATTACCTGACCTCTGTAACCCTTCATTGGTATACGTATAGGTCTTGCTCCAACCAGAACTAGCTTATCGAAAAATGTTATGAATCCGACATCTAGGAAATCTTTATTATCTGTCCTTAGCCAATCATCCACTTCTCTGGAGATTATAGTGGTCGCCCAACCAGATCTCTCGTCGTTTTGATTTTTAGATAGTGAGTGAATGTGTCCTTCTGGACTTTGGAATAAGACATCAGAACCGATGATTGTGTGCGCACGTTGTCCGACTATTCCAGTATTAAAAAGTTCTACTCGTCCAAAAGCACTAGTACCCCAATCAGAACGAGGAAGCTCGGCATTGTAAATGTGTACAGACCTTCGAGTAGCGATATACAAGGGACCATACTGTGTTGCCTGTACTTTACTTTGAGAGTTTCTACTGGATAGAAATCCCATCGCTGAAATGGGGATATTTCCAAAACCAGATCCTAAATTAAAAGCTTGCTGCACAAACGGTGCGCCAGGATTGTAAATTTCAGCAAAAGTTACAGCCGATCTTGGTCTCGTCACATCACCAACAAAATCCCCAGCTGTGAATTCATTCTCTGAGTTCGCAACCCAATACCTGGACTGTACAAATACTCCCATCGTAGATTGTGGAATCTCTGGTAGTGGTAGTCCATCAACATCTTTAGCGTACCTGTCAGACCTCTTTGCAATATCACCATCAATGATGACTGGCATATTGGGCCAGTCGTGAATGACTATAAACTTACCAGATGGTTTTATGTCTACGCGACGATGACGCATAGCTATACGATCATCACCAGCTGTCCTAAGAACTTGCGCAGTTCCTCTCTCGTAATCTATCTTGAATATAATCCCTGAACGTACGCTGATAGTAAAATACCTAGTAGCGTAACTAAAGTCTCTCTCGCCTTGGAATTTCCCAAGGTCAAAAATCTTCTGGTAGGTAACACCTGCTTCAGTTCCTTTAGTTAGTACTGTTATTGGAATATGTATCAGTCTAGGACGAGGCTTAATAGACCCATTCTTGCAGCTGGTATTTACCGCACGTTCGAATTGATTCTTACCAATACGATCAGGAGTGAGACCTGAATTCTGACCACCTGCAAAGTCTACTGTCCCGTCTATTATCGCTTGCATTGCTACCCTTTTATTTGGTAGTCACATGCCAGTTGAAATTACCTATGCATGAGTGCCAAGTAGCTACGTTTGATGCACCATTAACAGTTACAACTCGTGGTAGAAAACTGAAATTAGACACGTAACCAGCAGTAAGATTTAAAACAAAATCTACTCCCATACGTACATCTATTCTAGTTCCATCACCGGATTCTGCTACAGTTTCTTGTGCTCTGGCAAAGAATGCGTCTCGTACAGTAATTGGAGCTATTCCAAAGTCAAAAAGAGTTTCAGACCTCCATGCACCAGTATCTCTAAGAGTAAATTGGTTAACGTATTCTACACGACCTCTAACTACCGCTTCATAGTTAGGGGAAGGGTTTATAAGTTGCCTTGTATGTACTGGTCTATCATGATTCCCTACAGCAGTAATTGTGATCTCATTTGTCTCAGAGATCAGGACACCCTCAATTAAAGACTTTGCTCTAGGAGCAGTTCTTAGCCCACCGGAACTACAGAACACCTTCTCACCATACACGTTTATATCGCCAGGAATTCCATACTCGCTAAGTGGGAATGGTTGACATCCAGTAACAACACACATCTGAGAATCAGGAGGAATAGTTTGCACACTGTTAACTACAAACCTCGGCATCAACTGAACAATTCCAGGAGCTCCTGCATTAATAATCGCTACGATCTGATATTGTTGCCCATAAAGAGTAACGATATTTCCAGGTGATGAAGTCGATAATATTCCAGTGTTGCTTACAGAAATGTCATACTGGTTTGAAGTATTTGCCGGAGTTAGGAACAACGGCTCAGTAATAGTTCCACAAGCTGATCCTGCAATAGTCGGAGCAGAGATTAGTTTACTGTTGCAAGGGTTATCTTTATCCCATTGAACATAATGTGGGCCACTGACAGTTGAACCACCTAGAAGGTCTGCTACTGAAAAAGTCGAATCTCCGGCATTGTATTTTACAATACCACATGGGCGTGAGCCGATTAGTTTTCTCTTTCCAGAGCTTGTGCAACCAATCAAACTAACAGCTGTAACACCAGCATCATCGCATTCCGATGCTTCAGAAATCGGTGTAATTGGGTACGTACATGCTCCTTCAGTACCAGCATCGATGTACCCACCAATAGTACTTCCGTTTCCTGGAGCAGGGTTTTGGAAAAGAACTTGAGTAGAGTTTACTCGAGCAGACACTTTCCAAATGAAGCCACCAAAAGAATACAGCCCACCAAGAACAAACAAGTTTGAGTTCGGTACATTTGCTGGACTAGTTGCACCAGAGACTGGGAAGAAAAATGTCCCTACCAAGCAGCTATCACCTGTTGATGTACCAGCTGAGCAACAATCAGGTAATCCCCAACTAAAGTAAGTTTCTGCAATAATCGTCTCTCCTACAGGTTTTGTAGAACCGCAGCAGGAGGAGCAAATATTCTTTACTTTTAACTTATTCTTTGGAGTGATCTGAGTAATCTTTAAACGAATAGTTTTCTGTGCGGAATCTACAGCGTATAAAGTTAGACCAACCATCAAGTTAGAGATGTCTTCGTCAAAAAGAATTTCAGCTTCCTGATCGCAAGCTGGCATAGAGAAAGCATTCTTCAGCTTTATTCTAGCAAATGGATTTGGAATTTCCGGGCACGAGTGACACTCGTCTTTAATAGTTGAGCAAGAGACTTGCTTAATAATAGTTGTAGTCGTAGTAGGTGCTACAACTACAGCTGGAACTGGTTCAGTAGTGTTCGATGCTATAGGTAGCTGAACATTATCTTCTGAGTTATCGCCACAATCATTACAAGCCATTACTAAATCCTAAACTAAACAAGTTACTATGTCTATTTACTCTTTCGCTCCTTAGCCGAACGAGAGAGGTCTGTAACCTGCGATTCAAGATCGACAGTTTTCTCTTTCTCAGTTGCTAACGAATTCTGTAGTTCTGTATTGAGCTCAATGAGTGCATTACGTAGTGTGGAAAGCTCAGAACGGAGACTACTAAGCTCAAGGTTACCCTCGTTATCACAGATAGTTTGTTGTTCAATACGCTTAATCGCGACATCTGTTTTTCGGAGCTCGATTTCGTTCCGTCCTTTGAAGTAGTCTTTGACATCTCCTGATATGGCGAACCATCCTCCTGTAAAACTACTGACGAGGGTTGTGAGGATGAACGCGAGTCCGAGGACCCATGGTGGGAGTCCTTGTGTCGGAATTCCCGGCTGAAAAACGGGTAGCGATTTCTGAGGCTCAGTGTGTGGTTCATCTGTCATACCTTTTTTATATGTACCTACATGTACATAACCTATTATACAATAAAATAGACGTTACGTATGGCAACCCTAACCGCTGTCTGATCTTACACATATACTAAAAGTTTTATAAATACGTAATAGTTTTATTCTTGATGTTTATAATAACTACTTTACCAGGTAGTCCACTACCTCCTGGAGATCCGTTAACACCAGCTCCGACACCAGCACCACCTAATCCACCAATACCACCCTCAGTTTGAAAGTCAGCACCGTTGTTAACGAAGTCACTGGTTACTATGACGACAAGGCCACCACCCCCACCACCACCACCTGCTCCACCACCACCGTTACCAGTAGGGTTTGTCTGCCCAACTACTGGATCACTTTCAGCCCAAGTGATGTAGTCAGGACCCCAGAATAGCTGTTGATTGTATTGTTTACCGTATGGATTAGTAGGACTCTGTGTTCCTAAATCACTACCTGAGACATGGAATCCTCCAGAGTAGTTAGGTAAACCACCAAGGAATATAGCGTCCCCTTGAGTTCTATACTGCTGTATACCAGTTCTCCACCAGACGAACCCAAACATAGGAGCTATGAGCATATTCAAGGTTGGGTGAGTAAACCCATCTTGAGGCTCAACATTGTTTGGAAGTACTCTATCAGTATAGAGGAATGAGTTTCCTTGGCCCCATGCACCTGAATTTGCTTTCCAGCAAGAGCTCCATGTGTAGTCAGCAAGTGTTTTAATTGCTGGTACTATTCTAGAGTCTTCCGCTACATGTGTGAAATAAGCAATTAATGCCTTCGCGGTAATACCGCCCATGAATGGTCGGTAGTATGGAGCAGAATAATTTACAGCCCACTGCTGAATATGCCCAAGAGCGAAGTCTAGTAACTGAGATCGTCTAGCTAATTGAGGACCAGTAAGGAGTATACCTGCTCGTTCTGCATTGATATGTGTTAACAAACCATAAGCTACTTCTCTTGAGAATGTAGATACAGCTATGTTCTCTGAACTACTTGCAACGTATGCTCCGTTTGCAAGCTGTAACTGAATAGAATTTAGAGCAGAAGATGACCTGGAAGTTGATCGTAGAACATCTTCTAACTGACCTTCTGTAAAGTTTCTAAAACCTTGTACCGCACCATTATTGGGTAGAACGTAGTACGTTACGTACGCATCAAAAGCAGATTGAATCCACGGATCCCAAGTAGCGTTTCCTGTGTGGTCACGAATTTTGAAAGCGGAAGATTCTAAATCATAGAATGCGTTCGCTAATCCCTGATCACTGGGAGGTACGTTGTTATTCTCATACCAAGTTTTTAAATAACCTGCCCACTCGACCAAATAGGCAAAATAGGTTGCTTTAGAGGGTACTGGTGGTTGAGGCATAAATTAGTACGCTGTAAGATTAAATTTAGCTTTAACATCAGCAAACCACTGTGTGATACTCGCAGCAGTTGGTATCGCATTCTTATGAGTAAACGTATCTACAGTTCTACCTTTAGCATTTCTTAAGAACAACGGATCATTTAGCAAGGTAGCTGGAATGTTCTGAGCAAGACCACTGATGTGTGGGTTTATGTTAGAAACAGCTACGTTATCAATGTGGATATTTACTCTACCTGTTGCGAAGTTATATACCCATAAAACTGCGTGATAGTTGCTCAATCCCAAAGTTAGTATTTGAGAAGCATTAGTCTGAACATCATTTCCTTGGTCTACACCATCTTGAGTATTCCAGTTAGCAGCAGGAGCAGGGGCAGCCATATACGACCTCACACGAGGGTAGCTGTAACTATTGTCTTGGGCTATAAAAATGTCGGCATTTGCAGAAGCATCGGTTAACGAACCTACCCAACCAACAGTTAGTGATGACGCATTATTTAAAATTGCATCGAAGTTTAGACCGTTGTACCCACCAAGATTTGCCGTGTACTCAAGAGCTTGAAACCCATTGATCACCCCTGTTCTAAGAACAGCTGCTTGGCCAGGAGCTACTGTAGAATCTCTAAGAGATCCACCTTTGTCAGTTATGTAATCAATAGTCTGACCATCCGTAGCAGGGGACGCCCCATTTATTATTCCAGAAGGATCCCAGAATGCATACCAGTTAACTAGAGAACCACCAGTGAAGTAAGTAACTGGATTGTACCCAACTGGAGCAACAGCTGTACCTACAAATGCAGGTGCAATAGTATTTGCGTTTAACACTCCTGAGAATGGTCCATTAAATGTATAACCTACTCGTGTAGCAACAAGTGTATAGTTAGTTCCTGCAGGAATAGATGGGAAGCTGTATGCGCCAGATGCGTTTGTAGTAGTGACACCTAAAGGTCCGGCATCAACAGTGACCCCATCGATTGGAGTACTGTTGGTATCTATTATTGACCCAGACAGCGTATAGAAAGTAGGAGCTCCAACAACAGCTGTACCACCATTACCGCCATTACCGCCTTTGACATCAAAAACAGCGGTTGCGTTAAGAACTACTTTCTTAGCTAAGATAAAAATTGTCCCACCGCCAGAACCACCTGCTCCACCATCGCCAGCATCCTGACCGCCTTGACCTGCTCCTCCACCGCCACCACCAGTACCACCACCGATAGTAACTACTCGTCCATTTGAATAGGGTGCGGTTTCTTCTAGAGATGTAATTAGGGAATGGATTTTTACTGGGTACCCAGCTTGAACTCCACCTACGTTGGCACTTGGATCTCCACCAGCATACCCAGCTGTTGATCCATTACTACCACCAGAACCTCCGGCTCCACCGAAGCCTCCTCCCATAAGTCCTGTCTTACCAGATCTATAACCGCTGGTAGACTCTGCTGTACCTGCACCTGAGGGTCTACTACCAGTTCTTGTAGAACTATTAGCTCCACCGCCTGGGCCTCCCCAATCTGCGCCACCACCAGAACCATCTTCTGCTACAGGAGCCCCAGGACGACTAGACCCTAGAGAGCCTGAACCACCATTCGCACCAGGCTTACCTGCAGCTGTGATTTTTCCAGACACTGTAAGAGTATCTTTAACTAAAATTTTTGTATGTACGTAACCAACATATTGACCAGGAGTTACTGGCTGTGCTGGAAGACTATCTGAAAATACGCTTTGACCGTAAGCTGTGAGTACTCCATTGGTAAGAATATTTAGATTATTGTACGCTCTAGATCGAGCTGGGAAAGGGTTCGTATAAGTTGTAAGACCTACGTTAGCGTCAGGAGTAGGAACAGTTAAGTTTCCGTCCGAACCATCACCGAATATTAAATCCAAGCCACCTATCGCATTGGGGTTTACTGGTGGGCCATCAATAGATCTATCGATCAAGTCAACAAGACAACCGCAGACGATACAGAACTCACACTCATCGAAGTTTACTCCAGGTAAGAATTGAACGTCATCAAATTGAAAGTTTACAAAGCAAATACATCCCTCAGTCCAAGAAGTATTACCTACAGCGTTTGGGACAATCTCCCCAACAATTATGCCCAGACCGTCGACAGTTAGCTCAGGTTCTACAAGACCTCTGGCAGATACTCCTTCAGCACAAAGAGTATTACATCGACCATTTATCGTAGGGACCTGAACCTTAACTTGCTTTAGTGCCATAGTAACTTAGTTATCTAACTAAAAATAAAGCTTCTGCTCTTGTCAAACGCTCTCCAGCTACAAGCTTATTTCGTATACTTCTACGAATATTCTCTTTAAGAATCTTGTCCTTATCCCAATCGTCCTTTCCAGAATCGTCTATGAACTCTTCCTTAGTAGGGTCCACTGGAGTAACTGGAGTAACTGGATCAGCTGGGTCAACTGGATCAACTGGATCAACTGGATCAACTGGATCAACTGGATCAACTGGATCAACTGGA
>Ga0136611_10001038_pt1 | contig 18948 bp, 20 predicted proteins | sample AntDrymUQ2232306_2_FD_106645 | JGI IMG/M metagenome (GOLD analysis project Ga0136611, IMG submission 106645) | Polar desert sand microbial communities from Dry Valleys, Antarctica - metaG UQ223 (23.06) | ecosystem: Environmental > Terrestrial > Soil > Desert | place: Antarctica: Dry Valley...
ATGACCGGGTTCTCGACCGTGACCGGCGCCGCTAGCGTGGACGCCCGCCGGGGACGTAGCTCAGTTGGCAGAGCGCCACCTTTGCAAGGTGGATGTCAGGGGTTCGATTCCCCTCGTCTCCACAAGAAGAAGACCTGATCAGAGGGCATTTCGGTCGAAATGAATCAGCGGCCGAGTGCGCCAGGTGCACACCAGGTGCACAGGACGCAACGGCAATGATCGACACGGCCCATCACATGGCGAAACCAGGTGGACGGCGTACAACGAGGCGGACGCGCCGGCGCCTCGGGTGGCCTCACGAAATCCGAGTGAACGCGACTCGATCGCGAGCGATGTTTCCGGGCGAACACAGACCCCGGCTGTGCGTCTGACTGCGTCGTGCTCCTGACTTCGGCGCCGGCCGGCGTTCTTCAGGGCCTCGGCGACGCACGTGAAGATCGGGCCGGCGATCGGGACCATCTCGGCGGGCTCACCGATTACCGGAAAATCTACAGTTCTGTGCGCTCAGTCGCAAAGCGTCAACTCTTCAGGCGCGTCCGCTATCGGCTCGTACACGACGTCGCGGCCGTTGTAGGTCGCGGTGATCGTGCTGCCGTCATCCGAGAAGCGAATCTCCGCTGTCAACGACCCGTAGGGCAAATTCGGCGGAGGGTTCCACTCCGCAGGCAGCCAATTGTTGCGTACTTCGAGGTTGTCGCCTGGCTCAGGCGAGACCCAGTCCATCTCGTTGATACGTCCCAGGAACTTCACGCCGCAGTGCGCGTAGATGTCAAAGGAAGCGGTCTCTCCAATCGCCAGCACATATCCATCCTCTCCGCGCTGCGCGTGCGGGAACCGCGCAGCGGTCGTAGGCGCAGACGGCACTGTCGGTGCGGGATCGTCACCGAAGATGACGGTTGTGTTTGGCGCAGCTGTCGAGTCCCCTGAACTGCAGCCGACGGCGACGACCAGAAGCGAAGGGATCGCCGTGAGCCTCACGAAGTGAGATCGTTCGACGCGCTTCGCCACAGCGCATATTGCCCGAACCGCGAGCGCCACGCAGATCGGCAGATCTGGACTACTCGTATTCCGACGCAGCCATCAGCATGTTCGCCACAAGATTCCAACTTGGCTGGGGCGGCTCCTGCTCGCCCCTGTTGGAGAAGTAGCCAGGCATGTCCGTGCACCATGCAGCGAACGCCTCCAAGAACCGCTCCAACGTTGGATTCTCCCACCTTGCCTCGTTCTGAATCAAGTCTTCGCGAAGCTCAAGGGCGAAGGCCGCAAGGTCCTGCCTCGTCTGTACTGACTCTGTGCTCTCAACGATGTCCAAGTGGCACAGATTGCCCGATCCGCGAGCGCCGCACGGAGCGGCGGGATATTCCGGTAATCCGTCGGGGGCGGCCCGGGATATTCCGGTAATCGATGGCGGGGGTCTGCCGCGTCATCTTGAGCGCGGTCGCCCTTGAGGCTGGGGCGCTATGGGACCTTGCTAGCGATCACCCGGATATCACCCGATCTGCGCTTCACCCGGCCGCGACTCTGAGGTCCGCGTATCCTCGCTGAGGACGCTGGAGGTTCGGATGGGTCACGATCAATGGCGCGACAAACTTCGAGTGTCGCGACGTGACCCTGTCCAACTTGCGGATCTTCTCGCCGCGGAGCTCCCCCTCGACGGACTGCAGCATGCCGGCAGCGCGATCGTCGGCCTCGCGCCCGATCCGATGCTCGAGCCCGCCGCTGGTTCACTGATCGCCGCACTGTCAGTTCGCGGGTGGGCTGGGGATGCCGAGTTGATCGACGAGCTCCGCGATTACGTCGCGGGCTCCACATCCGAGCTTGTCGATGTCGCTGTCGACCTCGACGAACTCGCCGAGGCCCTTGACCAGGTGCCAGGCAGCGAGTCCTACCTCGACCTCGAGAGAGGTGTTGTCTGGCCGGCGGAACTGATCGAGCTCGAACAGGGACCCGACGACTTCGATCCCGACGGCGACACGAGATGGGTACCCGTAGTCGGCGCAGGATCGCGGTCGCCTTACGCCGACATGGCACGGTTCATCGCGACGATCGAGGACCCAACCCTCGTCGATCGGCTCACTTCCGCGATCGACGGCAAGGGTGCGTTTCGACGCTTCCTGAACGAGCTCGAGCAGCACGCTGGCGAGTTCACCCGGTGGCACCGATTCCGCGACGACGCGCGCCTCGGTCGCGCCCGCGAGTGGCTCGTCTCACACGGCTACCGAGCAACCGAAGCCGCGCGGAAATAAGCCGCCGCTCCGTGCGGCGCTCGCGGATCGGGCAATCTGTGCGGGTGGGAGGTCAACACGCGGTCGAGTTCTGGGTCCACGAAAGTGCCGCCGCGAGAGGTTTCGGTACGACCGTTACGGGCAAAGTTTTCGACGGTGTCCTGCGCGTGGGCGACGTCATCACGCGTGCGTTGATCCAGGGTGAGTCCCATCCGACTTCGCTCCGTATCAAGGAGATTGCGCTCTACGGCACTCTCGTTGATGAGGTCACAGCGGGGATGAGTGCGCAGGTTGTCGTCAGCGGAGAGGGCGGCGAGCTGCTCCGCCGAGACGCACTGCTCTACCTCTTGTAGCTCACCTCCAGAACTGCGATTCGGAGCGGCTGCAGAGCGGCAAACTGTGCGGATGGAAGGACCCTCACCGAGGTGGCCACTCACAGGCATCGTCACCATCGAGTGGGTTGATGGGGCGGATCCTGACGACGCCTCTGCCCCGCCAAACTTCGGCTGGTTCCGAGCGGGGAACGATCGACCGATTGAGTCGTCGCGGCTGGCGGTGCTGCTTCGCGAGGTCGCGGCCTCCCTTGACGCCGACGCCGAGGAAGGTGCATAACTGCCAGTGAGGCATCAGTCGCCGCTATCAAGCAATATGCGCTGGTGGCGTGGTGGCGGGAACGGTCACATCCCAAGGTCGGCATCGTCGTCGCGATCATCGGTCTGCTCGTCTCCTTCTGGAGCATCTGGCCGTGGGCGCAGCGACCTAACGACCCGATGCAGGCGGTTTACGCAGGCCATGTCGGAGACGAGCGCACGCAGGTCCTGCTCCTCGGAATGGCCATCTCCGTCGTTGGTATCGCGGTGTTCTGCACGTCGTGGCGACTTCTGCTCGTGGTGTCTGCCGCCGCGATCGCGGCGTTCCTAGTTGCACGCGATGCGATTGACGTTGTGAGTGCGGTCACGGCTGACGATTCGGAACTGGTGACCGAAGTTGGGTGGGCGCTCTACTGGATCGAGGTGGCGGCCCTCGTCGGCGTAGGCGTCTCCATCGTCGGCCTCTGGAGACGGGCGCTAGCGCGCCCCTAACTGCCGTTCGGCTCGCTCGCGGATCAGTCAATCAGAGCTTGTGGTGTTAAAGGGAACTGCGTCCGTGACCTCCGATGAGGATGAGTTCGGCACCACCGCGAAGACTCTCTCGTCGTCGTGTCGCTTGTGCCGCCTTTAGATAGGCATCGCCCGGTTCGCTCTGGCGAGAAACCATCCTGAGCGCCGAAGGACGGACCCCGCTCGCGGCACGTTGTGGATCGTTATCGGCCTCGCCGCCGCCGCGCTCGTGTAGAGGCCGCTCAGTACGCCGATCGCCGCATTGGCGTTGCTGATTGCCCTGTCGCTGGTCACGGGCCGAAGGCGTACATGGCTGGGCGCTAACGCGTCCGCGTCGTCGATCGGCTCATCCAACGCAGACGATGGTGCGACCGCCGAACCATGTGCGCGACCCTCGACTCGAACTGCTGGGCGCACGCGCGACGATTCGCTTGGTCATCCGCCGTCGTTTGCGTCGTCGATTCTGTGGCAGAAGTCGAAGTTCGGCGGCAGCGGCCCTGCGTTCCCGCCACATCGCGCTCCGGGCGTGATCGATTCGACCACGGGCGCACCAGCATCGGGGTTGAGCCGGATCATCCACATATACGCAACGTCAGGGTCAGCAGGGACGAGCTCCGCCGTGACAATGGCGAAGGAGCCCCCGGCGGCGTACACGGCGTTCGGTGATGCGAGCGGTGCTGCCACGGAGTTGAGCAGGTCGGGGAAGAGCGCTTCCTCCAGCTCGGTTCGAGAAGCAAATGAACGTCCCTGAAACGCCGCGGTCAGGTCGGCGTCAGGCAGTCCGGCGTTGATGAACCCGTAGTCCTGCGAGGTTGGCCCAGTGAGGAGGGTTGCCCATTCTTCTGTCGTCGCTTGACGCAGCGACGCGAAGGCTGGCGGGAGCAGATCCGGACGTGGGCCCCACACGAACAGGTGGGTGTCGGCGTCCACATCGCGGACGAGTGGCAGGGTCCCGGCATCGAGCGCGATGCCGAATCGGCTGACGATGTCTCCGCTCATGACCCCGGCCCGCAGCTGCCCGCCCGGGAACGGCTCACACGTGGAGACAGGGCCGAAGTCGATGACGATCGGACTGGCAGTCTCGTCGAGCAGCAGGAGCCCGAGGGGGAGCGCATCGATCGGATCGAACCCCGCGATCGCCGAGTCGGGCGGCCGGGGAACGAGCGCACGGGCGAGTTGCACCAGCATGTCCGGGTCGAGGCCCTTGCTGCGGATGTACAGCTCACTTCCGTCGTCGAGCAGAACCCAAAGCGTTCCCGCGCCACGACCCCCACCGCTCGTCACGTAAGCCGGGTGCCCGTTCACGTCGGGGCCACTCGGAGACGTCGAGTCGGAGGCGCGCACATTCGCGAAGTAGCGCTGCACGAGCGCGTACGGGCGTGCGATCGACCCCGAAGGGTCGCCGAACACCTGGCGGACGATCGGCAGCGAGCTCGGACGCGCGAACAGCGTGATCTCACTCGGCCCGTACGCTCCTTCGCTCGCACCGATCCATGGGCAGCTGTCGAGATCGATCACGGGACGCGTAACCGCTGCAGCAGATGGAACCTCCTCGGCTTGCGAGCCGAACGCTGCGACGACGAGACCGTCAGATGTGACACGGGTCAGGATGAGCTGTCCATCGTCGGCGGCGGCCAAGGTCCACGGCCCAAACCGGTACCAGCGACTGTCACCATCGATGTCCAGCAAGGCCAGGAAGTCGGTCGATGTCGACGGTCCGCTGGAGGCGGTCCCCCAGTACCAGGCGCCGCGACCAAGCGCGGCTGCACGGGTGCTGAGGGCCAGAGGAGGTGTTGCGGCTTCCAGTTCCATCTCGATCGTCCAGGTTTGATCGCTCCCCGTCTGGGCGTCGGGCCGGACGATCGTTGCGACGCCCGTCGACGCCCCTGCGGCACCGACATCAACTTGTATCGACGGCGCAGTCAGACCCGTTTCGTAGGCGAGGATCGATTGCCCTCCGCCGGCGATCACGCCGTCGGAGGTGACGTCGAAATCTGTGACGTCCAGATCCGGCAGATCAGCTGACGCAACCACAGCCCACACTTCCCCTCCGAGACGATGAGCGGTGACGCGCACTCCGACTTCGGGTTCGTCGACGACCGCTGCGATGAACAGGGTTCCGTCTGCTGACCCCGACGTCCACATCGGGGTCGTCCCTTCGATGCCGTCGACGGTGAGGTCCTGCTGCCAGATCCCGCTTCGATCGAACTGCAGCGCACGCCCCGTGTAGCCCGATGGCGAGTCCTCGATGATCACGATGCTGTGGGGGAAGACCGCGACGGAAATCGGGAACTCGTCCATCGGCAGCAGCATCTGACCGTCACCGTTGCCGACTCCGACCGTGGCGAGAACAGTCGGCGAGATCGCGTCACCTCCGACGAGCGGAACGACGAGATCGACGGACGGCTCGACGCTCGGGCTCGTCGACGGAACGGTAACTGTCTCGTGCGTGGTCGACGGGACAGCCGTCGGCTCGACGACGGACTCAACCGTCTCGGGGGAAGCGGTGGGCTCCGGACCTGGCACCGAGGTGGGCGCAGGAAGCACGACCGACGTGGGGGTTGCCGAGTCGTTCGATGGGCGCACACGCCCGTCACCGTCGCTGTCGAGCACCGCGAACGTCCCGACGAGCGCGACGATCATCGCGGCGACACACCCGACCATCCAACGACGCCTGACACGGGTTTGATCTGGTGGACGGGTGAGAGCCAACGAGGTGACCTCGCGCCCCTCCCACGACGCGCTCAACTTGTTCGCGAGCTGGTCCTCGAACCCGTCGCGCATGTGCGCTTCGGGACCGATGTGCTCCTCGAGCCACACATCAGGCATGCCGCTGGTCCCCTTCCCGAAGTCGGCGTGTCGCTCTTGCGAGCAACGACTCCGCTGCACGAACAGTGATCCCCATCGCTTCAGCCACACCCGCAACCGGCAAATCGTCGACGAACCGCAGCACCATCGCCGCACGTTCCCGATCGGGCAGATCCGCGAGCAACCCCCGAACTGTTGTCCCGGGCGTCAAGTCATCGGCCGCCGTTCCACCAACCAACTCGAGTCGGCGCCGTTCGCGATCGCGTTGCTTGATCATGTCGAGGAACCGATGTCGGACCGCTTGGAGCAGGTACGCCGGCGTCAACATGGTGAGCGACCCGGCGCGGACGCGGCGCAGCAGATCGAGATACGTCTCTTGCACCAGGTCTTCGGCCCCGTCGCGATCGTGACCACACAACATGGCGGCGTACCGGTAGGCCTGCTGAACCGTCCCGCGGTAGCAGTGCATGAACGACTCCTCGTTGCTCACGCTCCAGAAGGGCCCGTCCACCATCTTTACAACGACGCCGCAACCTTAGATTCCGTCGCGCCCGACGCGAACGGGATGTCCGGCCGCACGCACCGGCCCGCAACTGCCACGCTTTCGCGCGCCGGCAACTCCGATCCGTCAGCCAATCCTCCATCGGCGCGGGAGCAACGTTGCGGGCCAGGCCCGAGATCCCGATCTGTCGATGCGGTCGGCGCATGCGGATCGGGCATTATGCGCTCTGGCCTGTCGGGGCTGCTCATCGTCGCTGGGCCGCGCCGCCGACTCGGTCGTGGGTTCGGGTCGACGCCGGTCGTACGAGCCGCAGTTCCGAGAATCAGCAGGATGACTGCATCGCAACGTCCACGCCGTACCAGGCAGTCGCTTGACTCGCAGGGTCCGATACGTCGATGCGCAGCGGGTGACAGCCGGGCGTCGCACCCGCTGACACGTACATCCCATTCCCGGCGGACGCGAACGGCTCGCCCGCCCATCGGATCTCGACCTCGAACGGCGGACCTACCTCCACGACGACCTCTCCGGTGGCGGCGAGTACCACGGCCGGCTCGGCGAGCATCAGTGGCCCATCGCCATGGCCGCCATGGGGACCGCAATACTCGTACACGCCGAGGCTCGCCTCAACTGTGACACCGTCGGCGAGGACGCGAGGCGCAGGCATGTAGCCGTTTTCGGACACGCACGGTTGCGGTTTCGGGTCTGGCACGCTGTCCGTTGTCTGCGAACCCGCCAGGGGCGGAGCGGACACCATCGGTCTGTTGCGCTCGGCAGTCCCGGGGGCATCTGCGGCGATCGACTCTCGCTCGGCCACACCACAGCCCATCATCACGACAAGGACCAGGACGAGCCCCACAGCGCGCACAACTCTCTGACGCAGTGGAGTCCGATGAAGTTCCCGGCGTTCGTGCAACAACGTCGCCCTCCATGTCGTGACTCATCGATCGACGGCCGCGACTGCTCGAGCCCCAGCGTCGCGCAGAACTGCCGATCGGTGCTGCATCCGCCCGGGGGAGCTGGGCAGGAGACGACCGGAACTTTGCGGTCGTTCGTGCCGTCAAACTCAGGTGACGGATTCGGCCTTGAACCTCGTGCTGCGAACGGTCGCACTCGCAGCGCTGCTCGCAACGAGTTCGTGTTCGGCCAGCCAGCAGACGGGATCCGGGAGCGCGTCCGTGGCCTCAACGTCGATTGCGTCTCCACCCGACTCATCGCAAGATATGCCGGCCATCGAAGTGGGGACGTTGGCTCCGAGTCCAACGGCTCCAACCGCGACCGCAGCCGCGCCGGCGGCGCAACCTGATGTGTGCGCCGTTGCATCGTCGGAGCTGATGCGGCTGTGGTTTGGCTCTGACGTGGACCGTCTCACGTCAACCAATGGCACGTGCACGTTCGGAGGCCTCCCCATGGGTGAGCTCACGATCAGCAGCGATCACGGCGTGTCGGTGCGTGCAGGTGACGGACTCACAGACTCACTCCTCGCAAAGTTCCTCGCCGATCGCACACGGGCAGCGACCGATTCCGTGAAGGCCGAGATCGACGCCCGGGTAGCACAGGTTGGGGTTCTCGGAACGGAACATCGCACACGATGCGGGTACTCGCTGAACGTTGGATCGGGGACCGTGTCGGTCGCTGCGCTGCCAACCGGCGACCAGTCCGGACGAGGTTGGCCGACCTATGGCCAGGTGCGAATCTCCTTCGGCCGCAACCTGCCCGGCGACACCTGTTCGGACGTGGCCGACGAGAACGCAGCGGCGTTCGTCGACGCGCAATGGCCGGTGTCGTTTGAGCGGCTCGAGTTTGCGATCACACCATCGACGGGGGCATGCGGCGACGCCACACTTGTGGTTCTTGGGGCGTACGCGATCGCAAAGGACGGGCGCTTGGTGGCGCTGCCTGACCCGCTCGTCACCCGCAACGGCGGGTTTGGCCTGTTCCCCCCCAACGAGTGCTACCTCGGGAACTGACGCCCGAGTTGCGAGCGCGGAACTGCCGATCTGTTTTGTAGGTGCCGCCCGGCCGGAAGCGGGCCTCCACCTCCGAGTCCGGTTTGACCTGACCGTGGACGGGGTCGGAACGACTCACGTTCGGAGACGACGACACGACACGACGGCTGGTCGTCGCGAGCGCCACGTCGTGTGGATCGTCGTCAGTAGCCGGTGCCGGAGGGGTCGAGCACCTGGACTGCTGCGCCGATCTGTTCGTCGGACGGCCGTGGAAGCGGTGCGCACGTCGCTGGTACGCCACCGCCGATGTCGCACGCTGCAAGGCCGGTGAGGAGTTCGACGAACGCTGACGCGCCCATCGACATGCCGTCGACGCAGCTTCCGACGCCAGGACTGAGAACGATCTCGGCGATCACTCGACCGAGTTCTTGGACAACCACCGTGGTAGTTCGCGTGGCCGCCTGTTCGGGGTCTCCGCACGCATCGGGCGCGGACGTACCGGGTGGGGTCGTGCCGAACTCGAGCTCGCCTGACGACCACAACGGGACCAGTTCGGTCGGCGGCGGGTGGACGAACGCCGGCGGGATCCCAGCGATGTACAGCGTCCAGTTACTCGCAACAGTCGTCCCGTCCTCAAGTACGGCGGGGCCACTGAGGTCGGGCCGGCCCGACAAGGTGATCGAGAACAGCCATTGGATCTCGACGTGCGAGGTGCCGTCAGCATCGACCCCCGCAGACGGGACAGAGAACGTGAGATGCGGCAGAACGCCCGTCGCTAAAAGCACCCGGCGTCGATCGCCGACAGCGAGCGCGGCCACTGCCGAGTCGCCGACGACAACACCGAGAGCATCTGCAGAGTCGGGTGGCGGCGGACCGGGTTGCGACTGGTTCACCGGGAGCGACTCGGCGAACCTCACCATCGTCTCCTTCGTAGGAGGCGGATCGCCGAGGCACCTGGCGGACGACATCAAGACGAAGGCCTGGTCGGCCCTCGTCCACGACAGCGTGTTGAACGATGTGGCTGTCTGAGTGTTCACGCGGTACGCCGCGGGCGAGCCGTTGATCAAGAGTTCCTCAGTGATCTCGTCGTTGACCACTGGCATCCACTGCGTGAGGTCTCCGCGTCCCTGTGTCAGCTCGAGGGCCTGTGGACCACCAGACGCGCACTGCCCGGGCGTCCCTGTCGGCGCTGCAGCATCCCACCGCCTCGTCCATGACTGGGACGTCTGCGGCGACGGGTAACCCGAACCCTCGCGGGACAACACGTATCCGTCGGGCAGCCAGCCGGGCTCTGCGAGAAGTGCACCATCAAACACCCCGCGCAACTCGCCGCCTGCCTCAACAGTCCGCGTGCCAAGCGGCCGTGTCAGCGCAACAGTGACCTGCCGCTCGTACCCGACGTCGGTACAGCCGTACTCCGTGTCTGGTGGCGGAGGCTGTGCGCTGAACAAGCGGATCCGCACCGACGTGGCGGTCTCGTCTGCTTCACCCTTGTAGTCGACCGTACACGGGTCTAATCGGTCGTATGGAGGCCCGCCAGTGAACGCGACCAGAAGCGACGTGTGGTCTGCGCTTGTTCGCGCACCCGACCATCCCGTCGCATCCATCGCCATCCATCTGCGATCGGTGGACGGGTCCGAGCCGAGCGACGGTGGCGGCGACGAGGAGGAGGCGGGCGGCGAGGTACTCGTTGACGAATGGTCGGAGTCCGCCAGCGTGGAAGGCGCCGACGACACTTCCTTTGCCGACGTCGTCGCAAGATCAGTCGATCCTGACTCCAGGCTCGGAGCGGTCGGCGCCGAAGGGGACACGGGGGCGGCGCGTTCACCGCTCGCGCAGGCCGAAACGAGAATGGCCGCCACCGACCAAATCACGACAGAGCGCAACCTAGGCGAAGACATCACACCAGTTTGGACGTTTCGTGACGGTTGGCGGTTCCCGCCTGGACGTGTGCGCCAGGTTGACGTTCGGGTCACTTACGCACGCGTGGGTCCCACGCGAGGTAATGCTTCTGGAAGGTCTGGAACCAAGAGCTCGTCGAGACGACGAAGGAGCGCCATGCGGCCAGACCCTGAGTGCACGCGTACATAACTGCCAGTTCCGCGTCTGCTCGCGGATCGGGCAAGCTGTACGGGTGCGCCATGCCGGGTGTCTCGCGGTCGCCGTACTCTTGGCAACCTCGGGGTGCGGATCTGGAGCGCGCGAAACGGCACGCCTCGAAACGGCGCCAGCAACGACCGCCGTACCGGGGTCGGCTGTGACGGCGGCTCCCGTTCCGGACGAGGCGTCCCTGCCCGTCACGACAGTGCTGGCGGAGCCAGTTGCGAGTACGACCACCTCAGCAGCTCCGACGACCGCGCCAGTGACGAGTGGCGAGAGTACGACCACCTCAGCAGCTCCTACGACCGCACCAGTGACCGTTGGTGAGGTCGTTCAGTGGGAGGAAGTTGAGAGGGCGTCGATCTGGGTCGGCGCTCGAACGTCAGCCGATGGCCGGGAGTTGCTGTTGGTCCTCGGCGGGGACCATGAATATGACGAGGCAGACCCGTGCACGGCGATGTACCGGACCACCGCGGACGAAACTGACGCGGGAGTTGTCGTGACCCTGGAGCAGGCGATTCCGCCGGCTCCCGAACGAGGTTGCGATCAGATGCCCGTGTACAGGACAGCCGAGGTGTCGCTGCGAGATCCGCTGGGCGATCGTGGTGTGCAGGCGTTCGGTGAAGTCAAGGAAGTGTTCGACGGTTCGACGCTCGTGGATGTCACCTGGCTGCCCGACGGCTACACCGTGGAGTGGGAGATGCCGGGCGACGTGCCGGGGTCGTGGAATCGGCGCTGGTTCACGCGGCCACCATACGAACCCACACCGTGCGAGGGGGACAACTACCGAGTCCTGTCGTTGACCGAGGGTCCGTTGGACTATCCAATCGAGCGACTGGCATTCTTGGAACTCGCCGACACGTTCCCGGTCGGCGACGCCGTCGGCTCCTACTACGTGTCCGGTCGGCCGATGTCGCCGGAAGTCGCGGTGACCTGGGAGCTCGATGGAAGACGCCTCATCATCGACGCGTACGGCTGCGCCGATGGCTCTCCGATCGACATCGAGACGATGGCGCGAATCGCACAGTCCGTCCACATGCCTCCGGCCACGAAGCTCGCGCCCGCCGCCTCCGCTGAGCCCCGCGAGGATTGACTTGCGAGCCGCAGGTGAGGTGCCAACCGACCCGTCATGCCGAGGCTGATTGCGGCGATCCAACGCAGCCGCGTCGGCACCGGCAAGCTCGAGTGGTTGCACGCCGTGGGGGTTGAACAACGGGATCCTCGCCAACGTGTCGGCGTCGATCCCGTTGGTCTTCGCGTGCCGCGACAGATAGCGGCGCAGGTCCGCCGACTCCGCCGAGCTGACCCGATACACACGATGACCGCGCTCGATGAAGAACACCGCGATCGGCAACCACGCCGGCCCGGTCGGCTCGACCACCACCTCCAACCGCGTCCCCGGCGCCGCGCCCTCCAACGCAGCCACCTCGATCGCGGTGAGGCTCGCCACCGTCGGCAATGCCTTGCGTTTCGTCAACGTCGATCCTGAGCCGTCCAACACTCGAACCGAATGCGCCGAGGCGATCCCGAGATCGATCCCAACCAACCGTCTGTCACCCACTGAGCCTCCTGTCGTGTCGATGCGCACCGGCCCGTCGGAGAAGCAACGTCACCGATGGCCACGACCCCAAGGGAGGCCCGAACCGCGGCTCCCACCTATGTGCTGTAAACGAGTCCGACCTCAACGAGTCGACCCACTTTCCTCATCCGGGGCGTCTGAGGCCGGGTCAAGTGCGACGATCAGATTGACGAGGCCGACCCCATCACTGGAGCCCCCTCAGTGCGGTTCGCAACGTCACCACCCGAACCAGCCGGGGCCAACCATGCAACCCTTGGAGCACGACCGCGAGATGGATCCCCACGCCCGATGCGCTTACATGTGCGGATGGGCAATGAGCGGCCAATGGCTTCGAGCGACTCCTCGCCCGCGCCGCGACAGATGCCGAGAGCGGCCGGGCGTCAGATGCCGAGTTCCAGGCCGGGTGATTCGAGTCTGACGGGGTCGTGGATCTGAGCGTGCTGCGGCGAGATGTCGTATCCGTGGCGGGCTGACCAGTTCGCGACCGCGTTCTCGAGGGCGGCGTATCGGCGGTCGTAGCCGGACTGGACGAGGTCGGCGTGGAGGTTGTGGGCGATGGTGTCGAGTTGTTCGATGGTGACTGGTTCGCCGACTGCCCAGCCGCGCCAGTGGGCGAGGGCTTGCTGTCGCTCTGTGAGGAGATCGATTCGTTCGGGGTGGTGGGCCCAGCGTTCGAGGATGGTCTTGTAGAAGTCGCTGTCGCGGATGGCGTCGTGGGCGTCGATGGCCTTGGAGCGTGCTGTCTGCGCCGGTGCAGCGTCATCGAGGGCGGACTGGAAACGAGCCTGCGCGTTGGCGAGGTGTTCCTCGGCGACGGCGAGCGCTTCTCTTGCCGGGCGGCGGGCGAACCGCTTCGCTCCATCAACGGCCCGGGCCGCTTCGTCTCGATCGTGCATGGCGGCATCGAGTTGACGGCGGGCGCTTCGGATGGCGTTGTCGTATGGCGCTGCGACGGCGTCGGCTGCGTAGATCTGTTGTTGGGCGGCTTCGAGCTTGTCGGCGTGTTGTTCCCGGCGGACGATGGCTTCCTGGTGTTGGCGGCGGGTCGCGGCGAGTTCGATGTCGACTTCTGTTCGGAGTGCTTCGAACCATTCGGGGATCGCACAACGCGGTTGCAACACCGCCCGCGTTCGCTGTGGTCGCGGCTGTTGCTGGTCGAGGTTGCGCCGTTGGGTGACCGCCGGGGTGTCGGCACGGTCGGCGGTGAGGATTCTGTCGAGGACGTCTCGCGCTTCGGCGATGTCGTGGGTGTCGGTGATGACGAGGACCGTGTTGCTTTCTCTGCCGCGCGTCATCGCGACGTAGAGGCCGCGGCAGGTGGTGGCGGGTGTTGCGAGGGTGAGGCTGGTGGTGACGGTGTCGGATTGGTTCCCGGGTTCGGTGGCGGCGTAGCCGAGCCGGACGTGTTCGCGGGCGTAGTCGGTGGGGAGGGTGACCGTGCCGTGTCCCCCGATCCGGGTCACGGTCAGCTCGCCGTTGTCGCCGATGTGGGTGACGGTCCACAGTTCGCGGTTGCGGACGCTGTCTCCTTGGCTGGTGTGGAGCTGGCGGTCGTTGCGGCGGGTCGCGACGAGGTCGCCTTCGTGGGCGTACTCACCGCCGGCGATCAGCGCCCACCGTGTCGGGTCGAGGTCGCCGTGGTCGATGCGGGCGCCTTGGACGTGACGGTTGATCTTGTCGACGTGAGCGTTCGTTGTCGTGGTGATCGCGGTCGTCGCGCCGCCTCGGTGGTTGGTGCGCCAGTGGTCGGCGATGGTGTCGAGGTGTTCGTCGAGGGTGCCGGGGATGATCCGCCCGTGACGCTCGTAGACGTCGAGCGCCTCCGGGTTGCCGTGTCGCAACTTCAGTGACGCGGCTGGTTCCCAGTCGTGGGTGAAGCGGTGGACGTGTTGCAGCTCGACGGTGCGGCCGGTGTTGCAGAGCTCGGTGAACAGGCCGCCGCGGCCGACGGCTTGGAGTTGGTGGGGGTCGCCGACGAGGACGAGGCGCCACTCCCGGTCGCGGGCGAGTTCGACGAGTTGGGCGAGGTTGGGTGTGCCGAGCATCCCGGCCTCGTCGACGACGAGCGAGGTGCCGGGTGCGAGTCGCCACGGGTCGCCGGGGGGACGGTCGGGTTGTGACCATTCGTGGAGCAGTTTGGCGACGGTGTCGGATCGCATCCGTGTCTCGCGTTCGAGGACACGGGCAGCCTTCGCGGTTGGGGCGAGTCCGTACACGGGCCGGTGTTGCCGGTGGAGGTCGGCGATCGCCGCGGCGAGCATCGTCGTCTTGCCCGCCCCGGCCGGTCCGACGATCAACACCAGCCCGTCGTGCCCGGCAACCGCTGCCGCGGCGTCGCCCTGCAGCGTGTCGAGTCCGTGGCGGTCGATCGTTGGTGATGGTGATGGTGATGGTGCGGGGGCTTGGGCGTCGAGCGCCCAGGTCAGGATCTGTTCCTCCTGGGCGAGGACCATGTCGCTGGTGACGTGCGCAGCGACCGGTTCGATCCACACCGACCGACCATCCGAGGTGCGTCGCGGCGTGTTCGGGTTGGTGGGTGGGTCGAGGTCGACGCAGTCCGCGAGGACTTGGTCGGCGGCCTGTTCGAGCATTGCCGCCCACCGTGTCCCGTCGTGGCCGGGGCGGGGGCGTTGCAGGTCGCAGATCGCCCGGACGACATCGGCGCGATGCCACGTCGATGACTTGGCGGAGAGATGGTCGATCACGTCGATCACCTTCACCGCCTCAGCCTCCGGGGTCTTCCGGGCGGCGTCGGCGATCGACTCGGTGAGCAGTTCGGCGGTGATGCCGAGGTCGGCGGCCTCCTGTAGCCACCGTGACCGCAGATCGGCAACACCATGACCGGTCTTGTGACCGCGGGTATCGAGGGCGGCTTCCCGGCCGAGCACCGCCCGTTCCCACCGTGTCGGGTCGCGACCCTCCCGCGCGCTGAACTCGGCGACCTTCGACTTCAACGCGGCGTCGACCTCGACGGTTCGCTTCGAGAACTGGGCGAGCAGCTCGGTAGGGACGCCGGCGATCTCGGCCTGCCCGGTGACGATGTCGGAGAACCCGACCCCGTACCGGTGCGTGAGCTCCGCGCGCAGCACCGACTGGTACAGCCCGCCGAGCATCCGCTGATGACGCTTCAAGAACCTCGCGTCGAGGGCCAGCCATCGCCCGTCGACGGTCTGCACCTTGGCCGAGACCACAACGTGGGTGTGCAACTGCGGATCATCGAGGCGAGACGTGGTCTGGCGGAACGCGGCGACCGTCAGCCCGTTCGTGTCGGGGTGCAGTCGTGAGCCGTTGGACCGGATCCGGGTCGTCGCCCCGAACCGCTCCAAGTGCGCGACCACCGCCTTGACCGCGACGTCATGACACTCGGCGAGGCGCTCGTCGCCGGTCAATGCCCACCATGCGCTCAGCGACTTCGGTGCCGACAACGTCGCGTCGAACCCGGCGACCGCGCGGATCACCTTCCCGGTCGCCAACGTCCGATCGACCAGTGGGTGACCGAGCTGGGCGCCCGTCGACGGGTGGCGCCCGGACAGCAGCAGCTCGAGCGCCTCGGTCGACACCTCCCCCGACAGTCCCAGCCCGGCTGCCTGCGCGCCCTGCCACACACCCGGGACCTCACCCGGCGCCTTCGTCAGATACCGCGTGTAATAGCTCGCCGTCGCCGCCGCAGATCCGGCGTACAGCGTCGTGACACGCATCATCGGGACCACTCCCAGCCGCGCGCGGGCACCTGTCTGTCAATCATGGGGGTCAGCGGTGAGCGGTTCATCGGGACGTACTCCGGGTCAGCCCGCGTCGAGCAGCGAGAGCTGCGCCGTCTGCTGGCCTCGGCGCCGCGTGGGGACGCCGCGCGTCGGGCTCGGTGAGGTTTCGCCCGGTGCCGCGTGTTCGACTCGTTCGGACAAGTCGAAAGCGATCACGTGGGGCCTGATGCGCAGCTCGTAGCGACCGGTGTCGAACCTCCCGTTCGATCCACGGTCCTGAAGCGCTGCGATCAACCCCGCTGCCGCGAGGCGAGCGACGGCCCGGCCTGCGGTGTTCTTCGACACGCCGAGCTCCAACGCCAGCGCCCTGACCGACATCACGACCGTGGCCGGCGCCGTCTCGTCGGCCGCAGCGACGAACAGCTCGAGCGCGGCCCACGCCTGCGCGCCGACCTCGCGGCGCAGCGGCGCAGCCGACGGCGGCACGACGATCGGCCGTGTCGCTCTCATCGGGTCACCGGCCGGACGGCACGGATGCCCGCCCGCCGTGGGTAGAGATTGACGACACGGCCCGTGCGGAGAAGTTCGATCAGCGCCCAGCGAGGAACGCGCAGACACGTCCCGAAACGGATCACCGGCAAGCCGACGAGACCGCCGGACCGCTCGTAGTCGCCAGCGAGTTGGTACGCGAGCGACCGGCTGATCCGTAACACCCCCGCCGTCTCGTCCATCGTCAACAGGACCGGCAGCGATGCTTCGAGACGGGCGAGATCGTCGTTGGCTTCGTCGAGTTGCTTCACGTTCGACTCCTCACTTCGTTACTCACCCGCCACGGCGGGCCTCGCTACAAAACAGTTCGTGACGTGTCCCGCCGCCCTCGGCGACGACGTCACTGAGGTACGGGATGCGAGAAGCCCGAATCGGGTAATCCGCGGCGAAGAGACCCGCGCGTCGCCGCGCTGCCCACGTGCCGGACCCGATCGCGCGCGTTGCCATCCATAAGGAAGACAGACCCGAGGAATCGCGCTTTCGGGACAAAATTCTTTAAGAAGCCGACGGGCACGCCCTAGCCGGGCCGTTGGGCAGAGGCCGGTGTCAACCTGATCCCGGTCACGCGAGACGTCCGAAGCGGACCGAGACATAGGCTTTGCCCATGTCGATCACGGTGGACCTTCCTCCCGACGTGGTTCGCCGTCTCGAGACGGCAGCCGCCGCCCGCGGGCTCACACTGGAAGAGGTCGCCGTCGAGGTGCTCGCCGAGCACGCACCGGACGCTTCGCCGCGGCGGCGCCGACTTCCGTTCGGTGACGTGGGCGCAAGCGCGGCCGGGATCACCGATCGCATCGACGACGTGCTCGCCGACGGGTTCGGGCGCGACTGATCTGTGCTGATCGTCGACACGGGGCCACTCGTCGCCGCAGCTGACCGCACCGATCGCAACCATCGCTCCTGTCTCGATCTGCTCGAGACGGCCGCAGGTCCGCTGGTGACCACGGCGCTCGTCGTGGCCGAAGTCGTGTACCTATTGAGGCGAGAGATCGGACCGCACGCCGAGCCGGCGTTCTTCGACGGCATCGTCGACGGCACCCTCTCGGTCGAGCCGCTCGACGTGCCGGACTGGCGCCGCATCTGAGAGCTCGTCGAGCAGTACCAGGATCTGCCGCTCGGCGGCACTGACGCCAGCCTTGTTGCGGTCGCCGAGCGACTCGGCGCGACGCGGATCGCGACGTTGGACCGTGCTCACTTCAGCGTCGTGAGGCCGGCACACTGCGACGCGTTCGAGCTACTCCCCTGAGCCACTGAATCGACCCGTCTCGCACTGGATCGTGGAACTCAGCTCGCGCGACGGTTGTGCCGCGTCTCGAGCATCGATCGCAAGTCGGCGCCATGCTCGGGATAGAGATGGCCGTAGCGGTCGAGGACGACCGACACGGAGGTGTGCCCGGCGAGGGCGGCGATCTGCTTCGGGTTCGCGCCGTTCGCGATCCACAGTGCCACCGCAGTGTGCCGGAGATCATGAATACGGAGGGGCGCGAGGCCGGCGCGCTCGACCGCCGGTTCCCAGAACCTCCGGCGGAGCAGCGAGGGTCGAGCCGGCTGACCGCCCGGGGAAGGGAAGACCAGGTCGTTCGGTCCGACCCTGGCGGACATCTTCGCCGACAGCTCCTCAGCGACGAAGGACGGCAACGGCACCGACCGGATGCTCGCCTTCGTCTTCGGTGGGCCGAAGTGCACGGTTGCTTCGACCATGACCAGCGTCTCAGCGACCTGGAGGCGCTGCGCCTCGAGGTCCACTCGGCCCCACCGCAATCCGAGCAGCTCGCCGAGCCGGAGACCGCCGAACCCGCCCAGCAAGACGAAGGCTCGATAGCGCTCGTCCATGGCGTCGACGAGCTTCCAGAGGTCGTCCGACGTGAGAAACCGCATCTCGTGCTGCTCGATCTTCGGCAACGGCAGCTGCGCGAGCGGGTTGTGCTGAATGACGCGATCCTCCACCGCAGCGCTCACGCACTTGTTGAACACCTGCACGACCTTGTGGATCGTCGCCGGCGCGAGGTGGGAACCGTCCGGGTCGCCGAGCGACGCGACCCACTTCCGAATCGTCGTGCGATCGAGCCTCGCGAGTGCGGTGCCGCCGAAGACCGGCCGGACGTGCGAGCGAAAGAACTGCGCGTCGCGTGCTCGGGTGCTGGGCCGCAGACTCGTGACGGTCGGCCACCACCGGTCCCACCATTCGGCGACAGTCTCACGTCCGAGCCGAGGGTCGATCAGGGTCCCGCGGAGGCGGTCGACCTCGACGACGTTCATGAACGCATCGGCGTCGCGGCGGCGCTTGAACTGCTTCGACCGCTGCGTGCCGTCGGACGTTCGAAAGCGGACGAGGTAGGCCCGCGAGCCGTCGCTCAAGCGCTTCGTGACGACCGACGCCATCGGGGCAGCCTACGGTCCAGGTGCACACCAGGTGCACAGACTGTGCACCACGG
>Ga0136611_10001039_pt1 | contig 18937 bp, 13 predicted proteins | sample AntDrymUQ2232306_2_FD_106645 | JGI IMG/M metagenome (GOLD analysis project Ga0136611, IMG submission 106645) | Polar desert sand microbial communities from Dry Valleys, Antarctica - metaG UQ223 (23.06) | ecosystem: Environmental > Terrestrial > Soil > Desert | place: Antarctica: Dry Valley...
CCTACGGCGGATGGATGTTCGACCTGACGGTGCTGCTCGTGCCGGCGATCGCCGCGCTCGTCGGGATCGCCGCCCAGCGCGGGCCGCTCCCGATCCTCGCAGCGGTGTCGACCCTCGGGTTACTCTCGCTGTGCGGCTTCCTCATCCGCGGACTGGAGGAACCGATCTGGTTCACGCCGCTCTTTGCGGTCTGGTACGCGGCGGTGATGAGGTGGGCGACACTCGGCAAGCCCCCTCCATAAGCTACCTCCACTTGCCAACCGAGGAATCGCACCCATGTCCGAAGCCACCGCCGCGCACCGGGTCGTCATCATTGGCGGGGGCTTCGGCGGGCTGAGCTGCGCCACCGACCTGCGCAAGTTCCAGGGGCGGATCACCCTTATCGACCGCCGCAACTTCCACCTGTTCCAGCCGCTGCTCTACCAGGTGGCGACCGGGGCGCTCTCCCCGGCGAACATCGCCTCCCCGCTGCGTTCGATCCTGAAGTACCAGACGAACGCGAAGATCATCATGTCGGAGGTGAGCGGCTTCGACGTGACCGCCAAAGAGGTCCTGTTCCGAGACGGCTACCGCTTGCCGTTCGACACGCTCGTCGTCTCGGGCGGGTCGACGCATCACTACTTCGGCAAAGACGCCCTGTGGGAACCGTTCGCCCCCGGCTTGAAGTCGCTCGAAGACGCCACCGAAATCCGGCGGCGCGTGCTGAGCGCGTTCGAGCGCGCCGAGCGCGATCCGGACATCGCCAACCGCAAGAAGCACCTCAGCTTCGTGGTCGTCGGCGGCGGACCGACGGGCGTCGAAATGGCCGGGGCCATCGCCGAACTCGCGCGGCAGACGCTGAGGCGCGACTTCCGCACCATCGACCCGGCCGACGCCCGCGTGATCCTCGTCGAGAACAGCGATCGCGTGCTCCAGACGTTCGCCGAGACGCTCTCGAAGCGGGCCGGCGAATCCCTGTCGCAGATCGGGGTCGAACTCTGGCTGAACTGCCGGGTGACGGACATCGCGGCCGACCGCGTCGTCATCGACCGCGCCGGCATCCACGAGTCAGTCCCGACGGAGTGCGTCGTTTGGGCGGCCGGCGTGAAGGCGAATCCGCTGGCGAAGATGCTCGCGGAAGCGGTCGGCGGTGTCGAAATCGATAAAGCGGGTCGCCTCGCGGTGAACGCGGATTGCACGGTCGGCACCCGCGCCGATATCTTCGCCCTCGGCGACATGGCGCTCATGAAGGACGCCGACGGCAAGCAACTGCCGGGGGTGGCTCCGGTGGCCGTGCAGCAGGGGCAGTACGTGGCGGGCCTGCTCCTCCGTCGGCAGAAGGGTCAATCGGCACCGGGCCCTTTCCGCTACTGGGACAAAGGGAGCATGGCGACTATCGGGCGATCGCGGGCCGTGCTGGAAGCGGGAAAGATCAAGATGAGCGGTTTCATCGCGTGGCTCGCGTGGCTCTTCATCCACATCCTGTACCTGGCGCGCTTCGAGAACCGCGTGCTGGTGCTCTTCCAGTGGAGCTGGAACTACGCGACGCGGAACCGCACGGCGCGGCTCATCACCGGCGAGCGGGCGAACCGGTAGGAATGCGGCTTGCGTAGGGCGTGGTCGAGCCTTCGAGGCCAGTCCTTTCAGGGTGACTCCTTCTGCAATTCCCTCCTGCTGTCCGGAAGCCGTTGGGTCGATTCGTGCAGTTGTGGTCCCTTCCTCCGCTTCGCCGTCGCCGAGCCGGCTTTCCCGGTGTTCCGGCCGTACTTCTCGAGGTCACGAGGCGCGGGCCGAGCCGGAGTGGAACACGACGGGCAGGAGGAGTTCGACGAGGTCTGAGAAGCGGATGTCGCGGGTGGAGTTGGTGCGGAAAGCGTCTCCGGCGAGGGCGTCGAGGAACTCGGTTTCGAAGAGCCAGTCGATGCGACCGCGCACGAGCATCGAGAACGGGGTCTGCTCGGCGAGCCGATTGCGGATCTTCCGGGGAAGCTGCCACCCCGAAAGGCCTGGGCTACGAGGCCCGACATACGGAAAACGCCGACGGCGCCTGCAGCAGCACCGCTTCCGAAACGCCCTGCGTGAACCCCTGCTTCAGGAATGAATCATTCGAAGTGTTCTCGAGCAACCGCCGCACGAGGTAGGCCATCCCCGGCAGCAGTTGGCCGTAGGGCGTGTAGATCCGCACCCGCAACCCGAGCGACTTCAGCACGTCCTTGATCGGGTCGGCCATGCCGTAGAGCATTTGGAACTCGTAGCGAGCCTTTGGGACTTTCAACTGCTCGGCGACGGCCAGCGCGTGGGCGATGCTGCGGATATTGTGCGTCCCGAACGCGGGCCGGAGCCAATCGCAATTCGCCATTAGGAAGGCCGCGAGTGCTTCGAAGTTGGCATCCGACTGCCACTTCTTCGTGAAGACGGGCACGGGCCAGCCGTTCTGCGCGGCGATCACGGTCTCGTAATCCCAGTACGCACCCTTCACGAGGCGGATCCATACGGGGCACCGTCGTTCGTCCTTCGCCCACCCCAGCAGGTGCCGCAAGTCGGCTTCGGTGTCCTTCAAGTAGGCTTGGATCGCAATGCCGACGTGCGGCCAATCGCGGAACTCCGGTTCGACGAGGATCTCGCGGAAGATGCGTAGCGTCGTGTCCTTGAAAGCGTACTGCTCCATGTCGAAGTTCACGAACGCGCCGTTCTTCCGTGCCAGCGCCAGGATCGGCCGCAGGCGGCCGCACACGACCCGCGAAGTACCCTCCGGATCGATGGGATCGAACTGGCTGAAGAGGGCCGAGAGCTTCACCGACACATTCACGCGCGGGATCGGCCCGGCATCGTCGCGGTCGATGAGCGGCACTTCTTCGGACGCGTTGATGATCGGCGGCAGACCGGCGAGCAGGTCGAGGTACTGCTTCTGAACGCGATCCGCTTCCGCTTCGGTGATCGTCGCTTCGCCGAGGAGATCTATCGTGAAGGCGAGATCCTGCGACCGAAGCTTCTGCACTGCGGCGATGGCCTCCTCCACGTTCGATCCGGCGATGAACTTCCGGGCCATCGTTTCGGCGTTGCCCCGCGCCGCCTTCGCCAGCATCCGGCCGGCGAAGCCCGTTTCGGGGATCAGGCCGATGCCGGAGCGCACCCACCACGGAAGATGCGTCCGCGCTTCGTTGAGGTACTCGCGCAGGTGCCGGCCGACTTCCATCGGATCTTTGAGGTACGGCAGCGTATCGACGAAGCGGAAGAGCTGCACCTTGAGCGCCTCGTTGCCCATGGTGAGGCCCATGAGGCGTTCGTCCCACCAGGCCCGCGTGAAGAGGACGGGCCCGCCCCGGTCGAGGCGGCCGAAGATCTCCCTGCCGAAGGATTGGGTGCGGGCTTCAAGATCCGGAGTCATTCGTCATTCGTCCTTCGGGCTGGTCATGTAGGTCACGCTTCGAGTCTTGCCGCCGCCGAACCGTAGGGGCACCCCTCGTGGGTGCCCCGCGGAACCGGATGCCGAGGTGCCCCTTCAGAATCAGAGGGAGTTCCGGCATCCTTTCGCCGGGGCACCCACGAGGGGTGCCCCTACGGTTTGGCGGTCTCATGACAATGGGCTGAGTCCGCTCCCCTAGCGGAGCCACATCCCCATCCGCCGACGCAAATCCTGTAAACTGGGCTTCGATCATCCGCCGATGCTGGAGCTTACCTGTGGCCATCGATAAGATCGGGAAATTCAGCGTCCTCGCGACGCTCGGGGCCGGCGCCCACAGCAGTATTTTACACATCCGCCGCGAAGGCGACGGTCGGGAATACGCGCTCAAAGTCGTGAATATCGAGAGCGAAGCCGAGAAGAAGTTCCTCGAACAGGCCGAGCACGAGTTCCGCGTCGGCAAGATGCTGGACCATCCGAATCTCGTGAAGGTGCTGGCCTACGAGACGGAGAAGAACTGGCTCTTCAAAGTGAAGAAGTGCAAGCTGCTCGTCGAGTTCGTGAAGGGGGAGACGCTCGACCGCGTGAAGCTGCTGAAGCGGCACAAGCTGCTGCGGGTCTTCGAGAAGGTCGCGGCGGGGATGGTTCACATGCATCGGCGCGGGGTGCTGCACGCCGACCTCAAGCCGAACAACATCATGCTCGGCCGCGGCGGAGCCGTGAAGGTGCTCGACTACGGTTTGGCGTGGATCAAGGGCGAACCGAAGGACCGCGTGCAGGGGACGCCCGAGTACCTCGCCCCCGAGACGGCGTCGCACAAGCTCGTCAACGAGCGCACGGACATCTTCAACTTCGGCGCGACGATGTACCGCCTCGTGACGTTCAAGCTGCCGCCGCCGGTGATCTCCGATTTGGCCGGCGTGCCGATGACGGAGAAGACCTACAAGAGCGTCTACAGGCCGGTGGGCGAAGTGGTGCCGACGACGCCCGCGAAACTCTGCGACCTCATCCACAAGTGCATGGAATTCAAAGCCAATCGGAGGCCGGAATCGTTCGTCGAGATCCAAGCGACTCTGAGCGCGATGGCCGACGAAGCGGAGCAGGGGTTGGATCCCGTGGAACTGGAGGAGTGAGGCGAGCCGACCCTGTTAAGGGTCGGGTGCCTGCGAACGCCCGAAGCTCCCTATTTCCCCCCACCGGCAATCCGGTACCATTTCCTTTCCATCCGCCGATTCCCGCGTCCCATCCGAAGGTCCGCCGATGTCTCGACAGCTCCCGGAAGTCGCCGTGGATCAGACCGCGGTTTCACCCGAGTCGATCCGCACGTCCGGCGTGGAAACGATCGGCATGCCCGCCGGCGCTTCGAAAAGCTCAAGGCCGGACTGCCGAAGTGCCGGATCGTGAGCGACCACGGCACGCACGAGCCGAAGTGATCGGCAGTTGAACACTCCGGCGAGGCGAAAACTGCTCGCTGGGTTTTTCCTCACACCAGCTCCGCGATCGGCTCCCCATCGGTGAGCATCGGCATCGGCCGACCCCCTTCGCCGGGGAAGCTCGCGTTCTTGTAGTCAACCTTCAGGTGCTTGAACACCGTCGCCCAGAGGTGGTTCGGCGTCATCGGGCGATCCTTCGGCGTCTCGGCTTTGCTCGTCGTGCTGCCGATGACTTGGCCCATCTTCGCCCCGCCGCCGCTCACGAGCAGGCTCATCGCCTGCGGCCAGTGGTCGCGGCCCGGCCGGCCCGTCGCCTTGTCGTACTCGATCCGCGGCGTCCGGCCGAACTCGCCCGTCACGACGACCTGGACGCGTTTGTCCAAGCCGCGGTCGTACAGATCTTCGAGGAGCGCCGAAATGGCCCGGTCGAAGTAGCCGAGCTTGTGCTTCGTGTCCTTGAAGATGTCGCAGTTGACGGCGTGGCTGTCCCAGTTGTAGGTGCCGTCCTTGATCATCTCTCCGCCGCGCGGCGTGGCGTTCTCGAGCACGACCGTCACCCACTGGACGCCCGCTTCCACGAGCCTGCGGGCCATGAGGCAGCGCTGGCCATAGCGGTGATCGCCGTAGCGGTCGCGCACCTTCGGGTCTTCCTTGCGGTGATCGAAGGCATCCTTCGCCGCGGCCGAGGTCATCAGGTGGAAGGCCCGATCGCGTGACGTATCCATTCCGCGGGCGATCCCCGTCGTGTCGTGCGGCATCGGCCGGTCGAAGGCGTTGAGCAGCGTCCGGCGATCCGCGATCTTGCTCTCGCTGCCCGCGAGCACGCTCAAATTCTTCACGCCGAAGGCGAGATCCGACGGGTCGCCGGCGAGCGTGAACGGGTGCGTGCTGTGCCCGAGGTACGCCGAGCCGAAGCTGAAGGTGTCGATGTCCTGCCGGCCGCCGTCCACGATGTTCACGTAGTTCGGCAGACCGTTGTGCATCCCGCCGAGGAGCTTGGTCGCCATCGATCCGGCCATCGGGTAGTCGTTGACGAACCCCGCTGGCTGGAGCGGATCGCGACCCGTGAGGAACTTTTTGTGCCCGCCGCCGTGGTCGGCGAAGGTGTGGGCGATGGAGCGGACGATGCTGTACTTGTCGGCGCACTTGGCCAGCGCCGGCATGTGCTCGCAGATGTCGATGCCGGGGACGTTCGTCTTGATCGGCCGGAAGTCGCCGCGGAACTCGGCCGGAGCGTCCGGCTTCATGTCGAAGGTGTCTTGGTGGGGCGGACCGCCGGGGAGCCAGATGAAGATGACGGCGGGATCGTTCGTTGTCTTGCTCGGCAGTTGCCCGGCCTTCAGGCTAAACGGCGATACTCCCGCGCCTAACCCCGCCACCGCGACCGATCCGAAGCGGAGGAATTCGCGGCGATTCGGGCCGGCGCAAGTGGACGAACGCATGGGGACAGGCTCCGGGAACGGAGTGCGGGCAGAAAAAGGTAGTTTACCCGATTGCGGGCGGAGGGTCAAACGTCGGGTGTGGCAACCCGATTTGGGTTCTGCCGATTCCCGCTGATTTTGATTCCGATCAATATCCACCCCCCTCCGTCGGAATCATCCCCGAATCGTCGGAATCTCGGTACGTGCTAGAGCGGTAAGGACTTGCGTGCGATCCGTCACCGACGTGGGGCGCTCACGAAACATGGCCCATCGTCGAGCGGTGACGGTCACCTCTTTTTCCGCACGCCCCACTCCACGGCGGAATTCTTCTCGCCTTGAATCGAGAAGCCTTTGTCGCTGAAGACCGGCACCAAATACCGTCCACCCTTGAAGGCGACGGTTTTCGTTTGCAGCACGTCCGCCGGTTTCGCGAGGTCGAAGGCCGCGACCTCGGCCCGCTGCTCCGACTCGCCGACTTTCAGGCGGATAGGGGACAAGACGTAGCCGATGCCGTCGTGCACCGTCACGAGCTGCGAGTCGCTCTGCATGGGATAGCGGCCCGTCGGCACGCCGGTCTTCAAATCGGTCGGCACGAGTTCGTGGATCGACATCTTGTATTCGGTGACCCGACGCTCGACAACGACGAGATCGCCGTCGATGCCCACGAGGGTGCGCGTGCCCGTTTCGGCCACGAGCTTGCGGACCTTCCCGGTGGCGACCTCGAATGCCGAGGTGTCCCAGACGATCCACTTGTCGGTGACCTGGAAGCCCGTCTTCGAGCGCCACAATTCGCTCGCGTCGCGCGTTCCGAGTTCGACGGTCTTTTCGACCAGCGGTTTGCGCCCGTCGAGGGGCACGAAGTAGATCGGCACCGGCTTATTCAAATCGTTCGGATGCACGATGAGCCCGGCGGCGCTCGCGTGGAGGATCACCGTTTCGGCCATCGGCTTCTGGTTCGGAAGGACGACCGCGACGCCGTCGCCCGGTTTGCCGGGAAGGTCATCCGGCCCGATGACGAGCAGTTTGTTCGAGTAGACCGTGGCGATCACGGTGCCGTCGGGGGCGATGCGGAGCGGGTGGAAGTGCGTCCCGGTCGCTCGCTCTTCCCAAACGGCCCGCGCCTTCCCGGTGCCGAGTTTCCCGCAGTAGAAGACGCGGTCGAAGGATTGGGCGCGGTTCTTCTCGGTGCCGGGGACGATGTCCGACTTCACGACGATTTGCCAGCCGTTCTGAGCGAGTTCGTGGCTCGCGTTCTTCGCGATCGCCACCTCCTCGGCGCGGAGGGCGGGGGCGAGTGCGAAACTCAGGATCAAGGTGGCGGTGAGGACTCGCATGGAAAGGCTCCGGCGTGCGGTGGCGGCACGGGCCATTCTGCGCCCCGACGGCGCGGAGCACAAACGGGCGTTACAAGGACGTTGCGCCGACCTGCGGCCCGTTCGGCCGGGATTGCGTTTCGCCAGTTTACCGAAAGGTGATACGCTCATGAGGTCTCGATTCGCAAGTCCCTCCCGAGGTTGACCCATGAACCACGTCATCCGTCTAGCTTCGTCGATTTCGCTCGTCCTGCTGGCGGCGGGCTGCGTCAACGCCCAAGACCCGACCGAACTGCCGTTGAATCCGAAAAAGGTGATCCCCGAGAAGCCCCCGGCGGATCCGCTGCTGGCCAAGCTGACGAAAGCGGATCCGAACGACGACGCCCTGCGGCTGCTTCTGAAAGCCCGGTACAAAGCGGCCGCCGAAGTGATCCGTCAGTTGGAGCCGAGGCTTGGCACGATTCCACACGAAGATTATCTGGCTCAGATCGGCCATTACCAGTCGGGCCTGAAGCGTCTCCTCGACGCCGGCTCGGAGCTGACCGATAAGCCCGAAGAAAAAATCGCCCTGCTGAAGCGGCACGTTGAAATCGCCACCGCTTTCGAAAAGAAAATGAAAGACAGTGCTGCGGCTACTCTCGGCGCGCCCCATCTCCTCGGCGAAGCCATTTACTTCCGCTTGGATGCGGAGATCAAACTCATGAAGGCCGAGAAGGCATTCGAGAAAGCCGGTAAAAAATGAAACGAGCCGGGAACCATTTGCGAGGTTCCCGGCTTCGTACCTCGCCGGGGCGGGGAAGGATGGGGGTGCCCCAAGTAGCACCCTCTACGACTTATGGCTGCACCTGCCGATTTCGCCCAGTCCGTATTTCGCGGAACTTCTATGCGGTGTCGGGCTGTCGCCTGTACACTCCTTTGCGTGTCTAATCACAAGTCCCTCCGGAGATTGGCCCGTGAATGTCATCAGCCGTGTCGTCCTGTCCACTTCGCTCGCCGTGTCGTTTGCGTCTGGCAGCGCTCCGGCTCAGAAACCGGCCGATCCTAAGCTCGCCGAGCCGAGGCCGATCGAGATCAAGAACTTGCTCAAAGCCGATCCGAAGGACGATGAACTCCGGAAGTTGATGAAAGAACGGGTGAAAGACTACGGAGAGCATCTGAGGGTGCTGCAGGCTCGGCTGGGGACCGTCCCGGGCGAGGATTACATCAACCAGATTTCCGAGTTCAAGTCCACCTCGATGCGATTAGCGGAATCGCTCTTGGAACTCGTGGACTCCCCGGAGGAGAAAATCGCGGCACTGACGGTGCACCTCGAGATTGCGAAGGAGTTCGAGAAGAAAATCAAGACTCGCTCGGATGCCGGCGCAGGACCTCCTCACGTGGCGACGGGTGCCCGCGCTTACCGCCTCGATGCGGAGATTAAACTGCTGAAAGCGAAGAAAGAACTCGAAAAGTCCATGCCCAAGTGAGAAAAGCCCGTCGCCCGGATTCGGGAGACGGGCTTTCGTGCATCGCCGGGACGGGGAAGGATGGGGGTGCCCCGAGCAGCACCCTCCACGACTTATGGCTGCACCTTCCGGCCTGACCAGGTTCATCCCTTCAGGTCTGTCGGGCCCCCACCCATCCGCGCCCCGGCGACTCCATTTCGGATTTGAGATTGCGGATTTCGGATTTGAAAACCCGAGAGCCGATCCCCGATTTACTTCTTCGTTTGCCCTCGGGCAAAGATGCTGGCGACGAAGTTGAGGATGTCCGTCGCACTCGATTCGTTGTAGCCGTAGTTGCGGATCAGGCGAGCCTTCACCACGTCGATTTTTTCCTGCGTCGCCCGGTCCACGACGTTGCTCACGAGGCTCGTCAGCTTGATCGTGTCCTTCTGATCCTCGAAGAGCTTCAGTTCGAGGGCCTTCTGCAGCCGCTCGTTAGTGCGGTAGTCGAACTTCTTGCCGTCGATGGCCAGCGCACCGATGTAGTTCATGATCTCGCGGCGGAAGTCCTCTTTGCGTCCCTCGGGGATGTCGATCTTCTCCTCGACGCTGCGCATCAGGCGCTCGTCCGGATCGTCGTAGCCGCCGGTGTAGCGGTTGCGGACTTTCTCGCGCTGGGTGTAGGCCTTGACGTTGTCGATGTAGTTGCCGCAGAGCCGTGTCAGCGCCTCCTCGTCGGCGGCGATGGCGCGCTGCACCTCGTTTTTCACCACGTCTTCGTACTCCTCGCGGACGACGGCCAGCAGTTCGCGGAAGTGGCGGTGCTGGTCTTCGTCCTTGATGAGGGCGTGGTGGCGCAGGCCGTCTTCGAGCTGCTTGATGACCATGAACGGGTTGATGTTGTCCTCGTCCGGGTGGGCGACGAGGGCGTTGCTGATCTTGTCCTGGATGTAGCGCGGGCTGATGCCGGTCATCCCCTCGTGGATCGCTTCGCGCTTCAGGTCGATGACGTTGTCTTCGGTGAAGCCGGGGAGCGTCTTGCCGTTGTACAGCTTCAGCTTCTGCATCAGGCTCAGGCTGGCGTTCTTCGGCGGGTTCAAACGCGTGAGCACGGCCCACATCGCGGCGACTTCGACCGTGTGCGGGGCGATGTGCTTGCCCTTCACCTTGCCCTCGTTGAAGTCCTTCTCGTAGATGCGCACTTCGTCCCGCAGTCGAGTGACGTAGGGGATGTCGATCTTCACGGTGCGGTCGCGGAGGGCCTCCATGAACTCGTTGTTCTGGAGCCTCTTGTACTCCGGTTCGTTCGTGTGGGCGAGGATCACCTCGTCGATGTCCGTCTGGGCGAACTTCTTCGGCTTGATCTTGTGCTCCTGCGAGGCGCCGAGCAGGTCGTAGAGGAAGGCCACGTCGAGCTTGAGCACTTCGATGAACTCGACGATGCCGCGGTTGGCGATGTTGAGTTCACCGTCGAAGTTGAAGGCCCGCGGATCGGAGTCGCTGCCGTACTCGGCGATCTTGCGGTAGTTCATGTCGCCGGTGAGTTCGGTGCTGTCCTGGTTCTTCTCGTCCTTCGGCTGGAACGTGCCGATGCCGATGCGATCCTTCTCGCTCAGGGTCAGCCGGAATATCTTCACCTCATTCTTGAGCATTTCGAGCCAGTCGCCGGCGTACTTCTGGAGGCGCTCGCGATACTCGTAGCGGCTCGCGGGGCAGAGATCCCCCTTGATGCGAATGCCGTACGGATTCGGCCCTGTGGCCTGCTCGTTGAGCAGCCCGAGCAACTCCGTGCGATTCTCTTCGGGGATCAGTTGCAGCGGTTCGCCGTGCATCGGATCTTTCGCCCAAGTTCCGTCGGCGTTCTTCCACGAGAAGCTGAAGAGCTGGCCCGCATCGCTGCGGCTGTACTCTTCGAGTCCGCGCTTCAGCAGCCGGGCGATGGTGGACTTGGCGCTGCCGACGGGGCCGTGCAGCAGGATGACGCGGCGCTCGGTGCCGTAGCCGAGGGCGGCGCTCTTGAAGGTATTCACGAGCGTCATCAGCGGGCGGTCGAGCCCGTAGATGCCGTCGCCGTGGCGGGTGGCGAACTCGGTGAAGAACTTGTACCGGGTGAGCTTGTCCTTGTTCTCGTAGATGTCCTCGGTGCCGTGGGCGAGGATCATGTCGAAGAGGCGCTGGTAGGCCGTCCGCGTGACGGTCGGCTGCTTCATCACGATGTCGAGGTATTCGGGGAAGCCGCACTCCCAGTGGAGCTTCTGGAATCCCGTGAGATCCATCTGCGAGCGGAGGCCGTCGAGAATCCCTTGTGCCGTGGCCATGCGGTGCTCCTGGTGTCAACGGACGCGGGGCATCCGTGTGATGATCGTAGCCGAACGGGAGAGAGGGCGCCTCGGCGGAATCGGTTCACGCCGAAGCTGCCGCATTGTAAGCTGCGGGACGTGTCCATTCCACACCCGGTCCCTCGTGGGGCGGCTCGGATGCCGAAATGCCGCGCCTGCTTCCTCCTTCCTCCGCTTGGCAGACCGGAGTGAGGTCTCTCCCGCAAAATCGGACTCCGCCCCTCATTTCCCCGCTTGCCGCAACTCCGCGATCCGCTTTTCGGCCCGCTCCACCAGCGGATCGAACTCGGCGATCTCCTTGCCGTTCTTCCCCTGCTCGCCTTTGCGGAAGCCGAAGAGGTAGGTGAAGTTCTGCGGCCGCCAGCGGTGGAAGAAGAGTTCGTTCTTCGCGACGATCGCCTCGCGCAGAAGTTCGTCCGTCGATTCGGCGGGGATGGTTCCGAACGCTGCGGCGAGCCGCCGATATCCGGCCGCGTCGAAGTGGACGCCGTTCTCGGTGCCGACCGGCTTCGCCGCGAACAGATCGACGAACCCGGCCTTCTGCTTCTCGGCGAGTTCCTTCGTCGCCGCGACGTACTTCGCCAAATTCGCATTCTTCCCCTTCGCGTCCTTCAGCGGTTTCACCTCTTCGAACGGCGTCGGGCTGACGAGCACGAACCGCGCTTTCGTCGGAGCCAGATCCTTCAGCAGTTTCTGGTACTGCGCCGCGAACGCCTCCACGCCCTTCTCCCCGGCGTACGATTCGTTCTGCCCGTAGCAGATCAGGATCACCGTCGGCTCGAGTTCCTTCATCAGTTCGACGAGCTTCGCGTAGCCCTTGGCGGGGCCGTCGAAGCTGCCGCGCGATTCGCCCCAGACGGTGTCGCCGCTCCAGCCGAGGTTGCGGAAGGTCACGCGCTTGTCTTTGTTCCGCAGCGTCAGGGCCAGTTCCCAGTGGCCGCTGGCCTGCTCGCGTTCGATGAGCGTGCCGCCGATGAGGACGACGCGATCCCCCTCGGCGAAATCGAGTGGACTCGGTGCGGCGGTCGGCTGCACGAGGAGCAGGGCGAGGGACGCGGTGAAATTCACGGGCAATCTCCGAACTTGAGAGGGAGGCCGGTGTCTATTGACGGGGATTCGGCCCCTCGGGGCAAGGGGGATTCCGCCTGCGGCCGGCTCCGCCGGCTCGATTGTCTGGAAGCCGGGTTGACGGAGGGGGCTTCGCCCCTTAAAAAACCGCTGTCCTAGCAACTCGGCACTTTGACATGGCCCTGTCGTCTAGAGGCCTAGGACACCGCCCTTTCAAGGCGGGGACCGGAGTTCGAATCTCCGCAGGGTCATTTCGGGTTCGAGGCCGGGGCTGCCGGCGTCGGACGGAACGCGACGGGAAGCCTGAATTGCAAGGCTTCCCGTCGCGTTTGTCATTTCTGGGCCATTTCGGGCCACTCCTGATTGCACCGGATTTTGCACCCCCTCCGCGGTTCGTTCGTAGACGTGCTCCGGCACGCGCGAGTCGTGAGTTTGAGGAATTCCGTTCGGGTGTTCGCGTCGTTTCAGTCGGAAGACTTCGCTCGGGCACCGCAATCCCGCGAAGCGGCAGAGGGCGATGATCGTGCGCCAGACTGGCTCCACCAAATAGTCGCGCTCGCGATGACGGGCGACCTCGAAACGAGCATTCGCCAGTTCCTGGACCGATTGTCGCTTTCGCGCACCGCCGGGGCCGACGTCGATCCCGATCGCGTGTCGCGGCTGACCTTCCACGCGACCAAGGGTCTCTCGCAACGCATATTATTGTCTTGAAGCTCCCAGGCCGCACCCGTCGGGAAAATGCGAGGTTCCGTGTGGCCCAGCCGTAAGACGGCAGTTCGACGGTATCCGCTCTCCCTTCACTTCATGTCCGCACGGATGCGCCGGCACCAGAAGCGCAGCTCGAGAAGGTGAGTGATTTCCGCTCCGCCCCAGTCGGGCACCTTCGATCCTTCGGACGCTTTCAAGAATCGCTCGGCCTCAGCCAAGGCCGCGTTCAAGGTTTTCGTAGTCTCTGCATTCGGAGCGATCCCCATTTTAGCGTGGGCGACGAGGACGGAATGCATCCGCTGACGGGCTGGGGCCGTCGGATAAACCGTGTACTGGGTCAGCCGCGCGTGAGCTTTGGCGGGTTCCCCGTCGAGCAGGTCGTAGCAGGCCAAAACTTCGACGAGGCTGTACCGCTTGGGATCCTTGCGGAGCAATACTTCGAGGCGCTCCCGTTCGCGCTTCCGGTCGGCGCCGGCCAGCATGACAATGCGGGCGCGGCAGGCCGCGATTTCCACTTCCGGGGTCGTGCCGAACAGCTCTTCGACCCGATCGAGATCCACCCCTTCCGCCGCAGGGATCACCTCCAGACTCCGCATAGCCGCTTGGAGCAGCGCCGCCCAGACCCGATCGTAGGGGGCGGATTTGGGTGTGCTCCCGAACGCGACCGCCAGTGCGGGCACGTCTTTCCACTTCTGCCGCAGGATCAGGAACTTCATCAGCATCGCCGTATCTTGGGCGATGGCGGAGGGCGTGCCGACCGTTTTTTCGAGTCGGAGCGATTCGCGCAGCCACTTTTCCGCTTCCTCGAATAGCCCATTTCGCCAGAGGCACTGGGCGAAGTTCGAGATGGCATACGCGTACGAGCCGAGGTAATCGGCGTCCGCCGGCGGACCGTCGCGTGCGATCGCCCTGAGGAGCGGTTCGGCTTCGGCGTACTGCCTGTGCTCGAAGAGGGTCGCGCTGTGGTTGAGGCGGATCGCGCGGCGGTACTTCTCCGAGAGTGCCGGGCCATCGGGCGGCGCGATGCGTGCTTGGAAGGCGCGGATTTTCGGAAGGTCGTCGAGGAGGCCGATGCCGAAGGCGAGTGCCGCGAAATGCGATTCTTCGTTGCCCGTCATGGGGCGATTGAACCCGCGTATCAAGGCCAGCGCCGAGTCGGCGTCGCGCAGTGCGACATCCGCCTTCTTGAGCTTGCCGGCGAATCGGCCGTGGAGGCAGAGCAGCCGGAAGCGCCAGCGGAACTCGTCGGGGTACCGCTTCAGGGCGTCGGCGTGGGCCTCCTCGATCAACTCCCAGGCCTCGTTGGGGCGCCCGCGCTGCCAGAGGAAATCGGCGAGGGAGTTGACGAGGATCAGCGCCCGGGGGTGTCCCAGCCCGACGGTTTTGCGGACGATCCCGAGGCAGTCCCGGTAATTCGCTTCGGCTTCGGCCGTCTTGCCGCGACGCTTCAGGAGGCTGCCGAGTTCGTACTTGAAGATGCTGAGGTAGAGGTGATCCGCCCCGACCGCGTTGCCCATGAGCTCGCAGGCGTGTTTCATCGCGGCCTCGCCGAGCTGCGGATTGAGCGAACTCAGCACCATCGCCTCTTGGAATTTGAAGGTGGCTTGGACGGTGAGATCGCTCCGCGCCGCCTCGTTCTTGGACAGCGATTGGAACGTGCTCAAGAAGAGCTGCGTGCTCTCCTCCATCTTATTCTGGTCGAGGAGCGTGCTGGCCAAGACCATGCGTGCGATGTCTGTGTCGCGGTGGCCGGGGCCGCACAGCTTCTCCCGCGTCGCCAGCGCCCGCCGGGCGTACGGCTCCGCTTCGGGGTCCCCGATGAGCGCCAGCGCGACGCTCATGCGGAGTTGCAGTTCGCACGCCGGCAGCGAGTCGAGGGTGCCCCGGGCCTCATGCCGCGCCAAGAGCTTCAGATACAGCGGTTCGGCTTCGTGGGTGTTGCCCTTTTCGCAATGCCACGTGGCCATGTGGTAGCGGCTCGCGGCCACGTCGTCGTGATCCGCCGGGAGGAGTTCCATCCGGATTTTCAGCGACTCTTCCAACTGTCCCTTGGCCAAGTCCATATTCCCGACCGAGCGATTCACGTCCCCCATGACATCCAGAAGGGCTGCCCGCGCGAGCGGGTCGTCCCGGAATTTGTCCGCGAAGTCCTTGCTCCCTTGGACGAGGATTTCTGCCGCCGTGACGCTGCGGGAACGACGGTTGGGGGGCAGCAGCCCGATCCCGCTCAAGCCGGTCGGGTCGGAACTCCGGAACAGACCCGCCATGAGCGCGGCCACGGCCTCGGCGCGCTTCGCCTGCGACAGGGCGTTGGCCGCTTCGCCCTCGGCCCGCGCGGCTTGCTCCCTCGCGATGCCCTCCTGCCGCTGCGCCACCGAGGCTTCGGTGTCCGCGCGCCGGGCTTCCCCGCTGGCGCGCTCCGCCTCGGTCCCCGCGCGCACGGCCTGCCAGAGCGAAACCCCCGAGCCGAGCACCAGCGCGAGCACCGCCACGCTCAGGCTCCCCGCCACGGCCGGATTGCGTTTGGCCCAGCGGCCCGCCCGTTCGAGCGGCCCGACGCGGCGCGCCGACACCGGCTCCCCCGCGAGGAAGCGGCGCAGATCCTCCGCCAGCGCCTCGCAACTCGGGTAGCGCTTGCCCGCCTCCTTCTCCAGGCACTTGAGGATCACCGTTTCCAAGTCGCGCGGCACGCCGGGATTCACCGCCCGCGGGCGGGGCGGTTCGACCTCGATGTGGTGGAACATCACCGATTCCATCGAGCCCGAGAAGGGGCGCTTCCCCGTCGCCATCTCGAAGAGGATGACCCCGAGTGCGTACTGGTCGCTCGCGGCCGTCGCCTCCGCGCTCCGGCCCGCCGCCTGCTCCGGACTCATGTATGCGGGGGTGCCGAGCACGCGCCCGTCCTGCGTTTGGAGGGTGTCGTCGCCGGAGCGAGCCGCGAGGCCGAAGTCGAGCAGGTGCGGCTCCCCCGCCTCGTCGACGAGCGTGTTGGCCGGCTTCACGTCGCGGTGGGTGATCCCCATGCGGTGGGCGTAGCCGAGCGCTTCGGCCAAGCGGCGGATCACCGCCGCCGCCCGGTGCAGGTCCATCGGCTTCCCGGCCGCGGCCGCAATCTCGGCTTCGAGCGTCCGGCCCCGCACGAATGCCGAGGCGATAAAGTAGCGCCCGTCCGATTGGCCCGCGTCGAACAGCGGCACGATGTTCGGGTGCCGCAGGTTGGCAGCCGCTTTGGCTTCGCGCAGGAATCGCTGCACGCGCTCGTCGGTGCCGAGGGCCGACGGCTTGGCGACTTTCAGGGCGACTTCGCGATCGAGTTGCGAATCGTAGGCGCGGAAGACTTCTCCGAAAGCCCCTTCCCCGAGCCGCCCCCGGATCTCGAACCGGCCGATGCGATCGGCCGACGGATGTGCAGGGGCGGGTTCATTCCTCGTCGGCGTATCGCATGTGACGGTGGCATCGGATCCGGGGCCGGATGCTGGCGGCCCGGCGTAGTCGGCCGTGGCAAGATCCGGCGCGCTCGTGATGGTCTCGCCGCAGATCGGACATGGGAGTGTGCCGAGGCTATTGGCCGAGAGCGCGTGTGGGCAGTTGGAGTTCGGCCGGGTGATCGGTTGCATCGGGGAAGTCTCGGGCTGGGCAAGTCGATTATGAGCGCCGAGCCGGGAGAATACAACAGCAGGCCCTTTGTCCTTGCCGATCCGATTCCCGACTTGAAGCTCCGCTACAACATCGCACTGCCGACAATGGCGATGCGCAGATAGTCCCGCGGGACATGGTGGGCCAGGACAAACCGCTGATCGGGGTGACGAGCGAGATGCCGCCGTAGCTGTTAGCCAGCGAGGACAGTACGATGTAAAATTGGTGAGTGTCCCAATCGAGCCGGATACTGGAGAGCCAAGCGGGTAAGGTATCCCGAAAAAACATCCTCCGAAGCTCACCGATCCGAGTCAGCCGGCGCGTAGCGACGCCCCTGTGAAATTTGGTGCAAAGACATTGAGTGCGATGGTTGACATGGCGCCGATAGTTTCGTTCGGCTTTGGCGCCTTCAGACTAACCCCCGAGCAATTTTGCCAAAGCTATGCGTTGGTCGGTTCTGCGCCGAGGCCGGCCGATCCGCAGTCGCCCGCCGTCGGAGCTTTTCCATGAACCCGACCCCGCTCCCCGAAGATGGGCCGTCCGAAGATCCGGATCTCATCGCCTACCTCGACGGCGAACTCGACGCCGACGATTCGCGCACGGTCGAATCGGCTCTCGCCCTCGATGCGGCGACGCGCGCCAAGGCCGAAGAATACAAGAAGACCTACGACCTCCTCGATTACCTGCCGAAACCGGAACCGAGCCAGACCTTCGCGGCGCGGACCCTGACGAAGCTGCAACCGGTGCTCGCGAATGGGCCCGCGCCGTCGGGGTCGGCCTCCGTCCTTTCGACATCGGGCCTCGCGGCGCCCGCCGCGCCGCGGAGGGTCTGGCCCGAGCTGATCCTCTGGGCCGCGGCGCTCGTCGCGGTGGGGGGGACGGGCTACTACGGGCACCTGCTGGCCCGGCCGTATTTGAACCCGCCGAAGGAGATCGAGAAGTTCGACGGGGCCGATCTGCCGCTCATCCACGCCCTGCCGCTCTACATTGGCATCGACGATCTGGACTTCCTGAAGAAACTCCGCGAAGGCGATGTCTTCGACGCCGATCCGGCGTCCGCGCCCCCTTCTCCGACCGCCGAATCCGAAACGATCTCGCTCGCCGTCCAGCAGAAGCTCATCGAGCAGTTCCAGAGCTATCCCCCCGCGCGGCGGCAGCAACTCCGGACGCTGCACCGTCAACTCGGCGAACTCCCCGCCAAGGAGAGGGCCGCGCTGCACCGCACGCTCGAAGCCTACGCCGTCTGGCTCGACCGCCTGCCGGACGGCCCCCGCAGAGAAGTCTTGGGCGCGGCCGGCGGCGCGGAGCGGATCGAGGCCGTGCTGCGCGTCCGCGAGCGGCTGTGGCGCGAATCGCTGCCGCAGAGCCAGCAGAAGGCGCTCCGGGCCGTGGCGAGCGTCGAAGAGCGCACGCAGTTCCTGAGCGAGTTGAAGCAGCGCGAGCAGACCTTCCGCCGCGAGTGGGAACTCATGCACCGACAGTGGCAGCCGAACAAGTCGGACGATCAGAAGGCGTGGCCCTTCAACGCGCCCGCGCTGGCGAAGCCGCTCGACGAGTACATCCGCCGGGCCTTCGGCGTCGATCTCGCCGCGCCGCTCGACAAAAAGGCCGACATCTCGGCCCCATGCCGTCTGACGCGCGACGAGCTGATCGAGCTGAAGTACCGCCACGAGACCGCCATCAAAGAAGGGTACTGGTTCTCGTACGGGGCCTGTCTGCTCCAGCTTTCGGAGCTGCACCCGATGCTCCCCGAACCGGGCAAGGGGAAGCCGATCACGCAGATGGATCAGCCGCCGCTGACGCTGCCGGTCGTGCGCCGGCTGGCCAAGGGCGACGGCGTCAACCTCCAACAGCGGTTCCGGCCGACGCTCGGCCGCTGGCCCGACTTCGCCCTCGAAATCCACCGGCTCGACGCCGCGAGCAAGGACAAGCTCCCGCCCCTCGGCCCCTGTCGGCCCGGCGAGTTCGCTGACGACCTCGAACTTTTCCTGAAGGATCAGCTCCTGCCGAAGCTCGACCGGAAGGAACGCGACCGCCTCGACGCCCCGCTGGGGAAGTGGCCCGAGTATCCGCGGGCGATGATCGAACTGGCGAAGGCGAAGAACCTCAGCGTCCCCGGCGCGATGCTGCCGGGAGAGCCGAAGCTCTGGAACGAGTACTACCGCATCGGTGCTGCGAAGAAGTGAGGGATGCGGGTCTCACCGACATTGCAC
>Ga0136611_10001040_pt1 | contig 18936 bp, 19 predicted proteins | sample AntDrymUQ2232306_2_FD_106645 | JGI IMG/M metagenome (GOLD analysis project Ga0136611, IMG submission 106645) | Polar desert sand microbial communities from Dry Valleys, Antarctica - metaG UQ223 (23.06) | ecosystem: Environmental > Terrestrial > Soil > Desert | place: Antarctica: Dry Valley...
CCGGTCCTGTTGGTTTCGACTGGTACATGGGACAAGCCGGGTCCTGTCCTTTCGTACGATGTTGGGCCGCTTCGGCGTCAGCTACGCTAAGAGCATCAACAAGTGTCCGGTAAGGAGGATGAAAAACGAACGGCATCACAAAGGATAGGGGCGAACAGCGCACCGAGGGGAGTTCAATCGGCAGGACGGTCAATCAGATTCCGCCTACTGCGGTGGGCGTGTGCATTGATCTCGAACGTACAGGGTGGAGGCGAGGTTGCTTGGGCGTTCAGCGGGTGTTCAATCGAACGCCCCTACATGGCGGCGACATGGCATCACCTGCGCGTAGGATCAAAGCCCCTGCTCATCGCTGTAACTGCGTCCTTGAAAGACGCTTTCAAGGCGAGGCGGCGGTCGCGGAGACTGGCGCGATCCCGCCAGAGCGTGGAGCAGACAGCACAGCTCGCTCCGGAGTGGGGCTGGGCGGAGGTACACCGACCACTCGACGAGACCAACACCGGACCGTTCATGGGCTGGCCCTCACAGGGGTGGTCCGAAAGAGACAAGGAGGTACCATGAGTCACTTCACAGAGAAAGAGCAGGAGTACCTGGCAAGCGGTTTGCTTGGCAGGCTCGCCACCGTCGGCGCAGACGGAACGCCCCACATCGCACCCGTCGGAATGGCCGCATATAATCCCCGGCTAGATACCCTCGACATCAGCGGCCACGACCTGCCGAGCACGAAGAAGTTCCGGGACATCCGAATAACCGGGCGTGCCGCCTTTGTGGTCGACGACCTGGCCTCGGTTGTTCCGTGGCGGCCACGCGGCATCGAGGTCCGTGGACGGGCAGAGGCCATCGAGGAACCGGTACCGCTGCTCCGCCTGTTCCCCGAGCGCATCGTCGCCTGGGGCATCGACGGCGACTCCTTCGAGCGCAACAGCCGCTCGATACGCTGAGGCCGTCTTCTTTGCACGCGAGCGAGATGCCGGAAACCCCCAGTCAAGGCGCGCCGTTGACTACCGAGGAACAATCGGAGGCGGTGCAGCAGTGTAAGGAACGCATTGAATGGATGGTGAAACAAAATCTGTGAAAGACAAGAACCTGAAACGGTCGAGTATACGCATACTCGGCATCGGCGGTAGCGCTCGTCGAGGCTCCCGGAGCTTATCCGCGCTTCGGGCGGCCCTCGGTGTCGCGGAAGCCGTTGGCGCTCAGACCGTCATGGCCGATGTGCGGCAGCTTGACCTACCGGTCTATGATTCGGACCGGTCGCTGGATGAGTACCCGCCCACGTTACGCTGGCTGCTCGACGAGGTCCGTGCGGCGGACGCGTATATCCTCTGCTCCCCAACGTACCACGGCACAATCGCCGGCGGCGTCAAGAACGTGCTTGACGCGCTCAACTTCCTGGCGGACGACACCCCGCCGTACTTCGGCGGTAAGGTCGTCGGACTGACGGCGCTGGGCGGTGGGGGCGCTATGCATGTCATCGACGCCCTGCACCACTCGACCAGCGCCCTCAATGGCCTCAGCGCGCCCACCGTCGTAACCGTCCCTGGATCAGCACTGGACCCCGAGTCGGGGGAGTTACGCGACCCCGCGACGCGGAAGCGGTTGCAGTCAATGGTGGAGCAGATGATCGCGTTGACGTACGGCCTCCACCTCGGAAAACAATAGTGCAATCCAAACAGCGGTATGCTGAAGGGTTAGTCCCCCGAGCAGATGGGGACACCGCGCCAGACGTAGGGGCGTTCAACTGAACGCCCGTGCAACCCTGCCACCACACCCGCAGATGCGGAATCACGGTTTTCAGATGCCGCTGCACCGGACCAACCATCAGAATCCACCAGGCGTGGTATTCGGGCACATCTATCGGCGCGATATCCAGGGGCTGCCAGCCTCGTAGTAGCGCCACGGCAGGTCGACGCCCCGCGTGATGCCGATCCGCGTGGTACTCACGATCGCGCGCACACGCTCACCGGGCAGCACAAGGAGATGCGGCCCCTGAAGCAGCGTGCCATTAAGCGCCGCGCCGATCCCGAGCGCCTGGCAAAGCCTCCCCGGTCCGGAGCACAGCAGACGGACATTCTCCACGCCCCTGCGCCGTTGCATCAGCTCAACGCCGTCCAGCGGCTCCAGCGCGCGCACGAGCACGGCGGCCGCCTGACCTTCCGGCTCGGTGACGAGGTTCACCATGAAGTGCATCCCGTACGTGAAGTACACATACGCCCTGCCCGGTGGCCCCCACATCGCTGCGTTGCGCTCGGTGCGCCTGCGGTACGCGTGCGATGCCGGGTCGATCAATGGGACGTACCCCTCCGTCTCAACAATCCGCCCTGCCGTGCGTCCCTCTGGACTCTCACAAACCAGCACACAGCCGAGCAGCTCGCGCGCAACGTCCAGCGTGGCACGGTCGTAGAACTCCGGTGGGAGCGGCTCCTTCACTCCCACACTACCGATTCTTCTCGGGCTGGGGCGTGGGCGGCCGCAGCAGGGCGTACAGGCTAACCAGCGCCCATACGCCCTCGAGTGCGATGAAGCCGTACTGCGTTTCCACGATGGCGACGTATGCAAGCAGCGCGCTTCCAACGAGGTTGAGGACATTGTACGCCGTGCTGCCCTGGCGCATCCGCCCCATTTGCGGGGCCACGTACGCTATAAGGATCAATGCGGCGCCCAGCAGGGAAATGATCTGTGTCAGACTCACGGGTAGCTACGCTCCGACCTGTTGCGGCTCGTGCCGCTTCACGAATCGGCTGACAGCTCTGGCGAACTCGTCAGGCTCGGTAATCAGCCAGTCGTGACTAGCGTCCGACACATATAACTCCGACCAAGGAATCAGAGCCTGGAGCCTCAATGCGCAATCGAGAGGCATTGTCCAATCTTGTCTGCCCCACGCAAGGAGCGTCGGTGCTTCTATCTGTGATGCGTACGGGAGGAGGTTTGCGGTGATCGCGGCTCTAAGTTGATGTTTGAACGTGCGGTGGTGGTACGTGAGGTTGTAGACGACGTGTTTCCATGCCACGAGGTTCAGCCCCATCTCCAGACTGGCATCAATTGTCCGACCGCCAATCACACCTATCGGAGATGCGGACGCCCTGGCTCCTACGGTATCAACGAGCACCAGCATCTCGATGCGCTCAGGATGTTTCGCTGCGGTCACCAGAGCGACACCTCCTCCGTTGGAGTGGCCAGCGATGATGGCGCGCTCAAGTCTGAGAGCGTCCAAAAAACAACCGGTCCAGTCAGCATACTGCTCAAAGCTCCAGGGAGCTGGAAGCCCGCCGCTAAGGCCGGACCCGGGGAGATCCGGCACGATCGTGTGAAACTGCGAGCACAGCCGCGAGATAAGACCGCGGTACGTTCGGGCGAGGATAAACACCCCCGGTATAAGGACGAGCGGTGGGCCTTGACCTGCCTCCACATAGTGTGTTCGCACCGTTCCCGTGCGGACGTATCGGTCCTGTAGGGTCACCATGGACGTCATAGTAGCAGGAGCCGCGCCCGCGCCGTTGGGACCGTGCAACCCGACGCCGGCAGTCTGTGTTTAAGGACATAGAAGCGGACAGGCAGCCTCGCACCTCGACAAAGCACTGGGGAGGGCATCATGGAAATCGTTGCGTTACTGATCGTTCTGGTAGCATTCGAGGCGGCGGCATGGCGCTGGGGGTTCGACAGCTCCGACGGAGTTAATAGCCGGGAGTGGGAGCGGCGACACCTCTGGACGCGGGTTGGTGGCGAATGAGCGCGGAGCAGTGCGTGATCGAACAGTTCGACGAGATGACGGAGAACCTCTCACACGCGCTCGCGCTCGACCTCGACGGGCACTTCGAGCGGCTGGTGCTGTGTTATCAGGACCGGATATACGCCTTTTGCTTGCGCTACACCAGGAAGCCGGAAGACGCGGAGGAGATCGCGCAGGATGTGTTCGTCTCAGCGTACCGCGCGCTCCGGGCCTATCCCGCCGATCGGATACGGGCGCTCGCGCTCCGACCCTGGCTGTATCAGATCGCGTTGAACGGCTGTCGTAACCGTGCCCGTGGGAAGCACCTGCGGCTCGTACCGCTGCAAGGGGGCGAGGATGGGCACGCCGAGATTGAGCTTGAGGCGGATGAGCGCGAGCGGCCTGACACGGTGCTCGAGCGCGGCGAGCGGATCCGAGAGATTGGGATCCTGGTTGCGGCGCTGCCGGAGCGATACCGGGCGGCCATTGTCCTGCGTCACGTCGACGGGATGGGGTACGCCGAGGCAGCGGCGGTGCTGGGCGAGCCCGTCGGCACGGTGAAATCGAAGGTCCACCGTGGGGTGCAGATGCTGCGTGAGACGATGGACAGGTCAGCAAACGAGGGGAGCGTGTGAGGATGAGCGAGGGTAATCAGGGCTCCATTGCTGGGACACGGCGCGTTCTGAAGGGGCTGCACGGCCTCGGGGGTGTGCGGACCCCGTCCTCCGTTTTGCCGGGGGTGCTTGCGCGCGTGGGGCTGCGGGATACCTACTGGCAACAGGATAGTCCCATCGGCCCGATATACGTCGCGTACGGTGAGGGCGGCGTCTCTGCGGTACGACGGGCGTCAGAGGCCGGCGGGTTCGCGGAGTGGTATCGCACCCGGTTCGGTCGCCCAGTCATGCAGGCGGCGCGTCCGCCCCGTGCGCTTGCCGAGGTAGTGGAACGGCGTTTGGGAGCGGGTGCGCAAGGGGATATCGAGATCGACCTGCGCGGCGTATCAGCGTTTCAGCGGGCGGTCCTCCAGAAGACGCTGGAGATCCCGCGCGGCGAGGTTCGTCCGTACGGATGGATCGCCCGCGAGATCGGCAGGCCGGGCGCCGTGCGAGCGGTCGGCTCGGCGCTGAACCACAACCCCGTGCCGCTGCTCATTCCGTGTCACCGGGTGGTGCAGACGAACGGCCGAGTGGGCGAATACGCCTTCGGCAGCGCGGCGAAGCGGGCGGTGCTGGAAGCCGAGGGCGCGTCGCCGGATCTTCTGGAGGAACTTGCCAGGCGGGGTGTGCGCTATCTGGGCGACACGGAGGACCACACGTTCTGCTTGCCGACGTGCGCGGGGATGCACCGGCGGCTGACCGAGCCACGATACGTGACGTTCCGCACGCCGCAGCAGGCGGTCTCAGCCGGGTACCGGGCGTGTGATGTGTGCCGCCCAGCTCTGGCGAGTTAATTGTTAGCTATCAACTCTCAGCAGCGGGGCGGCACAACACCGCTCGGTGCGCGTCAACCACCCGGACGCTTGTCGTGCGGGGCGCATTGCAGAGTTCACTCCTGACGCAACACTCGCGCCGAGTGATCCAAAACCCGCGCGCACTCGTATACATTATAATGAGTTCACGACGTGTGCCTCAACACGCGCTGGGCGAGATGCGGTGGACACGCACGATGGCTACTCCTTTGGGTACATCTCTTACTCCCAGGCGGCATTCGGCGGGTTTCTATACGTACGTGACACATCCACTACTCGTGATGGGCGCGGTCGCTGCTTGGGTCCGGGGTTCCGGTCTTGCTCCTGTAACCCGTGTCCAGCCGGGTATATACGTGCTGTGGGGGACCTGAAAGAACCATGGGCTTTGAGAATACGGTGAGTTCGACCGTCTTTGCGGGTCGATACCAAATACTGAGCAAGATCGGCAAGGGGGCTGCGGCGGAGGTGTTTCGGGCGATGGACACGCGCCTGGGCAGGCCCGTGGCGCTCAAGCTGTTGCGCGACGCGTCTTCCGGCGATCCCGGCTTCATGCAGCGTTTCCACAACGAGGCGAGGTCGGTAGCGGGCCTCTCGCACCCAAATATCGTCACCGTCTACGACTACGACTCGCACGAAGATCAGTTCTTCATCGCAATGGAGTACATGCCGGGACCGGACCTCAAGCGGTACCTGTCCGAACGCGGCCCGCTCCCGGAGGACGAGGCCAGGAATCTCAGCGCTCAGATCCTGCGAGGGCTTGGCGCGGCCCACGCGGTGGGGATCGTCCACCGCGACATCAAGCCCCATAACGTGCTGCTCTCGGCCGATGGGACGCCCAAGGTAGGAGACTTCGGGATAGCGAAGGCAACCGGGGAGCCGGGCCTGACTTCGACCGGAATTATGTTTGGTACGCCCTACTACCTCGCCCCCGAGATGGCGTCCGGCGAGCCAGCCACGTTTCGTTCGGATCTCTACGCTGTCGGCGTCATGCTGTACGAGATGCTCTCTGGCAGGCTGCCTTTCGAGCGCGACAGCGTCCTCGGGGTTGTCCACGCGCATGCGTTCGAGGAGCCGCCGCCCCTGAGCACGCTGGCACCGGGTGTCTCGCCGGGGATGTTCGCCGTCGTGAACAAGGCGATGGATAAGGATCCGAAGAAGCGGTACGCGAGCGCGAGTGAGATGGCCAATGCCCTCACGGCCACCGGGGCGCAGGTATCCCCAGCGCCTCCCCGACTTCGGGCTCTACCAGCAGACATACCGCAGGGCCGTCAAGGGCGACCCACCGTCAACGGCTCGTCCTTGCGGCATCGACGCGTTCCGGTCGTCCCGCTGCTTCTCCTCCTCGGGTTTCTCGGGTTCATAGTCGCAGCTGGGTTCCTCGGCAGTGACAACAACAACGCGAACCGTACCCCGGCGACGGCACTCGGGACGCCCTCACCCGCGCGGCGCGCGGCGCAACCTCCGATCATAGACGCTGTCGACACGCCACGCGCCGTGTCGACGGGGGAGGGAACCCCGGCGCGTGGGAAGGCATCGGCAGAGGTCGTGGTTCCACCGGCGGACAAGCCCCGTCCCACGCGGGAGCCGACAACCAGGGCAGACCCGGAGGCCACGGCAACCAGGGTGGAGCCGGCTCAGGCTACCCGGATGCCGGACCCCACCGTCACCGCAACACCGGTTGAGTCTGATGCGGCGCCCGCACCTAGTGCGACTCCGACAACGCCTCCTCCTGACGATGAGCCGGACCCCACTGCGACCGTGCCACCCGAACCCACATCCGTGCCCGACCGTGGTTCAGATGCCGATGTCGCGATCCTGTACGTCTCCTCGCCAGTAGGGGATGGATTGAATCTCCGGGAGCGGCCAAGTGGGGAATCACCCCTGGTGACCACGGTCCCGCCAGGTGAGCAAGTCCGATCCCTCGGACCGGTCCAGCGCAGTGCTGACGGGAGCCAGTGGCGCGAGGCGACGTACAACGGCGAAACCGGATACCTGTCGGCGAGCCTGCTGCGCCCGACGCGCCGCGCCGCGTTGGAAAATAGTTACACCAGGCCCGCGTCCTCCAATGGGACGATGTTCCGTGGCAACCTCCGGCGCACCGGCGTCTATGACGCGGTAGGAGTGGAAGAGTTCGGCAGCGTGAAATGGCGCTTTCAGGCGGGTGACAGCGTGAGCCGCGGAGTGACTGTGGCACTCGGTATGGCATATTTCGGGAGTGTGGACAACTATTTCTACGCGGTCGACGCCCGTACAGGGAAGCAGAAGTGGCGGTTCCTGACCGGGGGTATTCCTTCCGCCTCGCCTGCTGTGGCGGGCAGACTGGTGTACTTCGGCAGTGACGACGGCTTCGTGTATGCCCTCGACAGGGAGACGGGACGGCAGACGTGGGCGTTCGACGCGGGAGACCGGGTGCCCTCCGCCCCTGCGGTGGCCAACGGTGTGGTCTACTTCGGTAGTTGGAACACGTACCTGCACGCCCTTGATGCGGCAAGCGGCGAGGAGTTGTGGCGCTTCAAGTCCGGTGGCCATATTGCCTCCTCTCCGGCGATTGCGAACGGGACAGCGTACTTCGGCAGCGACGACACGTATCTCTACGCAGTGGACATCAAGACCAGGAAACTACGCTGGAGGTTCAAGACCGGCCAGCGGGTGTTTGCGTCTCCTGCAGTTGACGGGGGCCGGGTGTACTTTGGCAGTTTCGACGGGACGTTGTACGCTGCGGATGCTAAGACTGGAGACTCCCGCTGGCAATTCGAGACGCGTGGAAAGATCTCATCGTCAGCAGCCGTGCGCGAGGGGCGAGTGTACTTCGGCAGTTACGACGGCAGGTTTCGCGCAGTAGACGCAGCTACCGGCGATCTGGAGTGGGAGGTGGTAACTGGAGGGGATGTGTTCTCCTCGCCCGCAGTGGCCGACGACACCGTCTACTTTGGTGGTGGCGATACCGCGCTCTACGCGGTGGACGCCGCGAGCGGGGATCGGCGCTGGCGCTACAGGATTGGCGACCTGATACAAGGGTCGCCGGAGGTATACGACCAGACAATCATCATCGGCACCTTCGATGGTGGCGTCTACGCCTTCCGCTAGTGATCCCCTTAAGCGGTCTCTCGGTGCGGATAGTGCCGGGGCTCAGTTCGACCGCCAGACGCGTTACGCGGATTGGTTATCAGCGGGCGGTGGCGCGGGCGGGGCTGTTCGTCGGCGCCTGAATCCGCTCCTCGTCTTGCTGCTCCTCACTGGGCAGCCGAAGGGACAGCGTGAGTGCGAGCAGCAGCGGCACAGAGAAGATAAGGAAGGCATCGCTGTACGGGATCGCGTCGTGGGCGTACAGGGGGTTGAGGGCGTTCCCCGCCGACGCGCGCAGGGTCAAAATCGCCGTGAGCATCGCGGTGCCAAAGCCGCCGCCCAGGAAAAACGCCATGCTGTTCATACTCAGCCCCGAAGACTGGTGGTCCCGACCAACGGCAAGCGACACCATCGTCGCGATCGGCGAGTTCATGAGGGCGAAGCCCACACCTTGTATCGCGGAGAGCAGGCTCACGAGCCAGACCGCGTTACCCACCCCGACGGAGGAGAAGGTGAGTTGCGCCACGAGGATCACCACCAGCCCAACCCGCAAGGGGAGCCGCCCCCCGATGCGGTCGACGAGACGCCCGGCCACGGGTCCCAACGTTGCCACGGCGAGGGCGTTTGGCAGCAGCACGAAACCGATCTGCACTTCTGAAAGGTTGTAGTCGCGGTTGAGCAGCAGGGGCAGGGAGACGAACGTCGCGACATTTGCCGTCATCGCGCAAAAGCTCACGACTACGAGCGCGATGAACCGGCCGTTATGCAGCAGCGCGCGCGGCACGAATGGACTCGTCGTGAGCCGCTGTCGGAGCACCAGTAATACGAAGGCGACCAGGGAAACCGCCGCCGCGCCGAGCACTACAGGCGCGGTTGCGTCCCCACGCACGCCCTCCGTCGCAGCGAGCAGCGCGCCACCGACACCGAGCCCGAGGAGGACGCCGCCTAGCAGGTCGATGCCCTCGCCGGGCCGGCGCTCGCTGGGCGGCAACACGCGCATCGCCACCGGAACGATCAGTCCAGAGAGGGCGCTGAGGAGGAACATCGCGTGCCAGTTCAACAGACCGGTGATGGTTCCGCCGACGATCGGTCCCACTGCGGCGCCGGAGCCGACGGTCGCGCTCACGTATCCGAGCGCGCTGCCCCGCCTCTCGGGCGGATACACACCGCTGATGATTGCCATGCCCAGGCCGGCTATTGACGCCGCACCGGATGCCTGAGCGATCCTGCCGGCAAGTAGCAGCGGGTAGCTCGGCGCAATCGCGCAGCCAAGCGAGCTAACGGAATAAACACAAAGCCCGATCACGAAGAGCCGGCGGGCACCGAACCGGTCCGCGAGCCGTCCATAGAACGGCACGGCCACGCCAAACACCAGCAGATACCCGGTTGCTATCCATCCGAGCCGCGCGGGCTCGAGTCCAAAGTCGCGTCCTATTGCGGGCAGCGCGATATTCACCATCGTACCGTTTAGCACATTGAAGAAGAGCGCGCTGCACACAACCAGCAGCGTGAGTTGCTGCTGACTGCGCCCATGTACCAGGTGTGTAAGCCTCGCCGTCACTGTACCTCGCCTCGTCCCGGTGTTCTGAGCACGTCGTGCACCACGGCCCGTGGCTCCTCCATGTATAACAGATCGGGACGGTCGGGGCGGTTCACCAACGCACTGTTGAGTGTGGCGCGAGCGGTGCGGTACAGTAACGCACACGTATGGAGTAGAAAGAGGTCGCATGATTACCGCCAATAGCCAAGCCCAGCAGGAGATCGTCGAGACCGCGCGCTCGCTCGCGCCAACCTTCGCGGCGCGTGCGGCGCAGCACGATCGCAAGAACTCCTTCCCGCACGAGAACTACGACGACCTCCGGCGCGCGGGCTACCAGGCACTCACAGTGCCCCGAACGTTTGGTGGCAGGGGAGCGGGGTTACTTGACACCTGCCTCGGCCAAGAGGAGCTTGGCGCCGGCGACGGGGCGACCGCGCTTGGCATCGGTATGCACCTCGGGCTCTTCGGCAGGCTCGCGGAAGATCAGACCTGGCCGCCCGCGATGTGGGAGCGGGTGTGCAGCGAAGTTGTGCATCGGGGGGCGCTCGTGAACGCCGCAGCAACGGAGCCGGAGATGGGGTCGCCGAGCCACGGCGGCCTGCCCACGACGACGGCCCGCCGCGTCGATGCGGGCTGGGAGATCTCCGGGCGCAAGACGTTTACGACGCTCGCGCCGGTCCTCGACTACTTCGTGGTGCTCGCCGCAGTCAACGAGCGGGAGCGGGGCAACTTCCTGGTCGAGCGCGGCACACCGGGACTCTCGGTCGTGGAGACCTGGGATGTGCTCGGTATGCGCGCGACGGGATCGCACGATCTTGTGCTGGAGAACGTTGTGGTGCCCGAAGAGGCCCGCATCGTACCGCCGCCGGACCGATCCCCTGGTGATGGCGGAAGCGGCAGGGCGTGGGCGGCGCTCCTGCTCTCGGCAGCGTACCTCGGCGTGGCTCGCGCGGCCCGCGACTTCACCGCGCAGTACGCGCAGGAGCGCGTGCCAACCGGCCTCGGCAAGCCGATCGCAGAGCTGGAGAGCGTGCAGGAGAGCCTGGGACGGATGGAACTTGCGATACGCGGTGCGCGCCCGGCGCTGCTGGACACCGCGGCGGCGTGGGACCGTGATCCCACGGACAGGGCGCGGCTCACCCCGGACATCGCGGTGGCGAAGTATCTCGCGACGAACGCAGCGATCGAGGTGACGGACATCGCGATGCGCACGGTTGGCGGTCCGGCCCTCTCGCGCACCCTGCCTTTGGAACGATTATTCCGCGATGCGCGGGCCGGGTTGTATAACCCCCCGCAGGATCCAGCAACCCTGAAGTTGCTGGGCCGTTGGGTGCTGGGAGACGAGCAGCCGCTCGCGTAGGGCGATTCGCCCTCCTCATCAGCGCTTCCGCGTTAGCGGCTGTGCAGGGCGTGGTAGGCGACAATGCCGAGGGCGACATGGACGTTCAGCGATTTGATCTCGCCGTACATCGAGATGTAGATCGCGATATCGCATACCGCAAGCGTCCGGCGAGTCACCCCGTGGTACTCGTTGCCCTATATGGCACCGAGTCGCCAGTCACCTCGACCGCGCAGCTCGTGTACCCTTGTGGTTGCAGCGCGGTTCTGGCTTCCGCGGAGTACTTCGTGTAGCGCCAGGAGACTCGGCGGTGAGTGCTGCGACCGACACCGGCGATGGTCTGATCAGGCGGGCAGGGGGCCCCACCCGTGAGGAGGATCTCGCCCGCGCCGCACGCGTCCGCGATGTGGAACGCCGCGCCCACGTTCACCGGATCCTCGACGTCCTGGAGTACGAAGGCGAGCGCCATCGGCGGCCGCTCGGCGCTCTGCTTCAGGAAGTCCTTGAGCCCCTTGCCTTTGAGTTGCTTCACCAGGCCTCCTGCGCTACTCCTTCATCGACAAGCAACTGCGATACCGCCGTTCGGAGATCGCCCCCCTAGCGACCGCCTCCTTCACGGCGCAGCCCGGCTCGTGGGTGTGGCTGCAATCGAGACGGAAGCGGCAGAACCCCAGGTACGGGCGCATCTCCGGGAAGAGGCCGTCGATTTCCTCCGGTTCCACGTCCCACAGGCCGAGCTCGCGCATCCCCGGCGTATCAACAACACTTCCGCCACCATCGAGCGGAAACATCTCAGGTGGCTCGTGGTGTGCATGCCTTTGTTCGTGTGCTTGCTCACCTCCCCGACGCGCAACCCAAGACCCGGCTGGATTGCGTTGAGCAGGCTCGTCTTTCCCACGCCCGATGGACCGGCAATCACCGAGGCGCGCCCGTGCAACGCCTCCCGGAACGCCTCGATACCCACGCCCCCTGCGGCGCTGGTGAGGAGCACGGGGTATCCCGCACGGCGGTACGTGCCGGTCTCCGCCTCGACCTTGGCTACCTCCACCAGGTCCATCTTCGTTATGACCACTCGGGCTGGCAGACCCGTCGACTCCGCGGCCGCGAGGTAGCGGTCGAGCGCCTCCCAGTTCGGCGCAGGCCGCGTCGCCGCGAACACCACAACGACCTGATCTACGTTCACGACGATCACCTGTTGGAGCATTTTGCGGCCGGCGGCGCGGCGCACCAGGGAGTTCCTGCGCGGCAGCACCTCCACGATCATGCCGGTGTCATCGCCACTATCCGTAAAGCGCACGATATCGCCAATCGCAACGGGATCGACCGCGCGAATCTTATGGACGGCGACAACGCGCGGGCGCAGTGACCACGGCGCCGCCACCGGATATTCGAGGTTCTTACGCAGGGTGCTCGAGATCGTACAGAGCAGTGACCGACCACCTGCATTTACGCAGTAGTATCCCTGCAACTTCTTGTATACCGTGCCCTCCCCAGTCGGCCTTGATGAGTCGATGGCCCCTTCAGCGGCCCGCCGCTCATCGGGTTCCTGCTGTGGCATGCTGCGTTCTCCCCTGGTTGTACGAGCACCGACCCAGATCACTGGCGGCGCTGGCGGCGCTCTCCCCCTTCGCTCCGAAGGGTTGTATTTAACGATGCAGTGCGACTGGTTCTTCCTGGCATATCTTACCTCCTTGGGCCGCTCTACCCGGCAAGCGTCGACTCATGGTTCGACGGTTACGGGGTGAGTCTGCGCCGCTACTGGCTCCGACCGGTGCTTTCGCAGGGCGTAGCCGTACAGCAGCAGGGCTGGCGAGAGCGCTCCGGCCGCCGCACTGAGCGCGACCCGCAGGCCGTACACCGTGCCGAGCACCCCGATGCCGGGACCAACCGTGAACTGCCCGAGCGCGTCGGTCTGGCCGCTCAGGGAGAGCACCGTCGCACGTACTCGGGAGTCGACGTTCTGGTTGAGCCAGGTCGAGTACACCGGGTAGTGGAGTGATCGCATCACGGAGACGACCCAAAACGCGCCGAGCGCGAGCGCGAAGCTACCTGCGAGCGCGAACACGAACATGCTCACGATCAGCACGGTGTTGAACGCGAAGAGCGCCTTGACCGCCACCGCGGATTGCTCCAGCGCGAGGCGCCTCCGCGCCAACTCACTCGCCCCAATGGTGAGCAGCATCCCGCCCGCGGCGATGATGCCAAACCAGACGACGGTGTCGAAGTTGCCGATTCGGGGCAGGCCAATCACCTGGATGAAGTGCGCCTCGCCTAAGCGGTCGAGCCCCTCCGTAAACCCGCCCCACACGCCAGCGATCGCGAGGATGGTCAGCGCGAGCGGTCTGTGGCGGACGACATGGGCACTCTGCCGAAGCGTATCGGCCATGTCGTGCAGGCTGTTGCGCACGGACGCCGCCATTTTCCCTTCCAGCGACTCGCGCTCCGAGCGGGCGGGCCGCACGAAGGCCGGCTCGGACATCGCGAGCATGAGCCAGATCGCAAGCACCAGGAACAGCACGCCGCCGACGATGATCGGCAGCGCAAGCCCGATGCTTGCCAGCGCAACGCTGGCACCGATACCGACAAGGCCGGTGATGTTGGCGACCTGCGAACCACGCAGAAAGACCGCTCCAACGTTCGCCTCGCCAACCTCGTCCGTGATCCATGCCTCGAGCGCACCTTCCATAAAAGTGTAACCGAAGCCCTCGATCAACTGCGCGAGGATGATCACGCCAAATATCGGGAAGCTACCCTCCAGCACGAAGCCCCCGCCAAACAGCAGCATCCCCATCACGACGGAAAGCTTGCGGCTGTAGGTGTCGGCGACCACACCCGTGGGCACATTGAAGCAGAAGTACGTCACCTCCAGTGCCGTGCCGACGAGCACGAGCTGCAAGGGGTTCAGGCCCGCTGCTTGTACCCGGTAGACCGCCATAATGGTAAATATCAGCGCGAACAAAAGCGACATCGCGCCACTCAAGATCAGATACACCCTGTATGGGCTGGGGCTCCTCACAACAAGCCTCTCCTGGTTCGCCCGTAGTGATTCCTCCGCGTCCAATGCGCGACGGAACGATGGTAAGGGTCGTCAACGGTTCGGGCTCGTGATCGCGGGGGATCGCGGCAGGCTCAGAAGACCAGCCTGGCGAAAGAGGTGATGAGAGGAGGTGTTATCCGGCTCTCGCCGGGACTCTATTGCGCGGCAAACTCTCGGGCGAGCGCGGCGGCGGCGATCACGAGCATCGGTATCAGGGCCAGCGAAAGCAGTCTCATCGGTATCCTCCGTGGAGCGGGTAACTTCACCAGCGATAGCATACGACCAGCGGCAAGGTCTGTCAAGCAGCGTTCAATCCTCGTCGCCGAGCACGTCCCGCACCAGTCGCTCTGTCTGCGGTGGCACATCAGCAATCACCACGTCGATGCCGCCAGCCTGCGCGTCCTGCACAAAGCCCTGGAGCGCCAGCATCCCGCTCAGGTCCACTCTGCCCAGGCCGTCGAGGTGTACCACGACGCGGCGGGCCTCCGGGTGGTGGGCCAGCAGCGTAACGCACCGATCCCAGAGGTCCTGCGCGGTGGCGAACCATAAGACGCCCTGGGGCTTGAGGTGCAGCGTGCCCGCTTCCTCCCACTCCGCCACGTCGATTCGCAGCTCGCGCCACAGATGAATCGCGACTGCCAGTCCAAGGCCGCCGAGCACGCCCAACTCGACGCGGGGGGCGAATGCGAGTGTGAGCAGCATGGTGAACAAGGCGATGCCGAGCTGTGGGTGGCTGCGACGCCAGAGTTCCGGGTACGCGCTCGGACGCAGCAGACCCAAGACCGAGGTCGTTACGATTGCCGCCAGAACCGCCTCGGGCAGCGGTGCCAGAAGCCACGCAAACGGCAAAAACGCCAGGACCGCCAGCCCAGCCACCGCGCCGCTCCATCGAGTGCGCGTTCCGGCGGCGCGAGCGAGCGCGCTTCTGCTGAAACTGCCGCCGACCGGGAAGCCGCCAAAGAGGCCGGATGCGATATTTGCGATTCCCTGACTTAGCCATTCGCGGTCGGGGTCCCAGCGAACCCGATCGCGCGCAGCATAGCTGCGGGCAATGGCCGCAGGCTCCGCGAACCCAACCAGCGCTATAGCGAGCGCGGGCACCAGGAGATCGGACAGACTCCCCCACGGCAGATCCAGGGCGAGTCCTGGCAGCCCGGTGGGCACGTCGCCAATTGTTGGGCCAGTGTATCCCACGACGAGGGACCAGCCGATCCCGAGCACTGCGGCAAGGAGCGCGCCGGGAAAGTACGCGTGAAGCCGCCGCCCACCGACCATCAGAATTGCCGTCAGAAGCGCGAGCAGTACCGATTCCCGCTCCCACGTGTCCGGACGCCCCGAGACCGACGCAAGCCCGCCCAGCACGCCGTCCGAACGCGGGTCTGCCCCAAGCATGTCAGGGACCTGCGAGGCGATGATAAGCAACGCCGCCCCCGACGCGAAGCCCGTCAGCACCGTCTGCGACAGCAGATACGCGAGGCGGCCCGACCGGAAAATCCCCACAAGCACGCGCGCGATGCCAACGAGAATTGCCAGCAGTGCCGCTGTCGCCGCGTACTGCCCATCGGCGACCACTACCGCGCTCACCACACCAACGGTGAGCAGGCTCGCCATCGCAGTCGGCCCGGTCTGTAGATACGGCGATGAAGCGAATAACGAGGCCGCTATCGCGGGGAAGGCTGCCGCGTACAAGCCCACGTGGGCTGGAAGGCCCGCCAGCTCGGCGTACGCAAGACTCTGCGGCACGAGCACGAGCGCGACACTAAGCCCCGCCGCGACGTCACCAATGGTGATTGCGGGTGGCCATCGCTTCACAATCACCCGTCCTGCAACCTTCATTCTCACGTCCCCAGCAAGCGGTTGTAGGGGCGTTCAACTGAACGCCCCCCTTCAATCTATCCCGCCTATCCCGCAACTTTCAGCGTCCAACTCGTGCCGCCTTGCCAGTCGTACCAACACGGACTCAGATGCCTGCCGCACGGCCCGGATCCACGCCCCCGGCGCAAGGAGTCCTTCCATGTGCGGACTAAGGGTAAGCCGCGCGAGGGACGACGCTCTGGCAATAGTCCTCCCGTGTACGTCTCAGCCAGCGGGGAGAAGGTCGGGCTCTGCCCACACGGGTGTGGCGTTCGTGAGGATCGCCCGCTGCCGGGGGCTGACTGCGGCAAGCGTCTCGGGTTTTGGCGCATATCCGGGCCAGGGTCCCGCATCCTGCCTACCGAGGTTCATGATGATCGTCTGGCGGGTCTTCGTCGAGGGGTTCGGGCGCCCGTTGTGCAACAGTCCCTCGTCGAACACGATCACATCTCCTGCCCGCACGTCGTCAAAGATCTTCTGCCCTGGCAGATCACACCGATCCATATCAATCTCGAACACGGCCTTGTGCGAACCCGGTACAACAACGAACGCTCCCTCGTCCGGCCCCACATCGGTCAGACAGTAGAACACCTTCACCATCGGGCAGACGAACTCGCCGTCCATGACATACCCCGACGGATGCGCCTGGACGCCACGGTGCCAGACACCGCCATCGAAGCCAGGATGCGTGAAGTACAGGTCGTTATCGATATGGCGGTACTCCGCGCCGAGAAACTCCGCCAGCAGGGGCTCGACCGCGGGGTGATCGAGGAAGCAGGCGAAGCGGGGGTCAGCGTCAATGACGCGCGAGACGGGGCGGTTGATATGGGACTTCAAGCGCTCCGGCTCGTCAACGTTGAGGGCGTGTACGTCTGTTTGCGCGGCGTTGTCCACCCACGTGCGATATTCTGCGATTTCCGTGTCCGTGAGTGCGGCGCGCAGATGCAAGTATCCCTGTATGTCGAACGCTAACCGATGGTCCTGCGATATTGGCATTGGTTACTCCTCCAGGTGCTGCTGCGAGCATGGTACCGCATCGTGCCGCGAGGGGACAGCCGAGGGTACACTTGTGCAAAAGGAGGATGCGAGTGTCTACAATCCCGCCCGAGGCGTTCGCGCGCCACGATGAGTCGCCCGACGATCAGTTCTATCTACAGCCCCGGCTGGTCACGCATATAGACACCGCCGCCATCGCCGCCGTGACACGGCTCTACCGCGAGCTATTCCCCCCCGGTGGGGCCATCCTGGATGTGATGAGCTCGTGGGTGAGCCATCTGCCGCCCGAGGCGCGCTACGGGAACGTCATCGGACTGGGGATGAACGAGGAAGAACTGCGCGCCAATGTGCAGCTCGACGCGTACCACGTACAAGACCTGAATGCGCACCCAACCCTGCCCTACGCGGATGCGGAGTTCGATGGCGCGGCAATCTGTGTCTCAGTGCAGTATCTCACTCGACCGGTGGAGGTACTGCGCGAGGTGGGGCGAGTGCTGCGCCCTGGTGCGCCGCTCGTGGTCACGTTTTCAAACCGCTGCTTCCCAACAAAGGCCATCGCAATCTGGCAGTCGCTCGATGATGCGGGGCACGGGAGACTCATCGAGCGCTACTTGTTGGATGCTGGAAACTGGCGGGACATCGCGCGGCTCGACCGCAGCCCCCAGCAGGGCGACTTGCTCCACGCCGTGGTCGGACGGGCAGATCCCCGGCCGTGAGAAAGCTGCGAAGCAGCGTCCCGTAACGAACTCGGCTTGAGTACCCGCCGGGGATTTGTAAAGCTAGGGAACCGCGTGCAAGGGGCATCGCAGCTTCCCACAAGGAACTCGGCTGGAGGAATCAGCAAGGCCTTGTGTAGCAAAGGAACCGTGCTGAGACGCGAAAAAGGGGCCGGAGAGTTGCCCCCGGCCCCTCGGATACCACCGTTGACAGCTTAGCTACGGCCATCCTCGGTGACATCGATGCGTGTTGCCTGGATCATCGAAATCACCTCCTTACTCAGAACGGACTTTCCGTGTGTAGCCGACTACGCGGGTATTCTATCACGGCCTTCGGGCGGCGTCAATAATGCGCTGTGTCTGACGCATGGAACGAGGCAACACCGTTGACTGGAGCGCAATGATACAAACTTCTTCCCAGAATCCAGCTACCAGCTACCCGAAACGAAGGCGATAATGAGCGACCAAACGAGTTCGATCTGCACGCGTGGTGCCGTCCACAGCGACGGGCTGTGGTTCAGGGACGAGGCAGAGCGCACGTTGCTGCGGCGCGAACTGCAGCGGCAGCACGAAGCGACCGTACACTCCCAAGGACCGGTGGGCGACCGATGATCGGCTGGGTGCATACGGGGCCGGGGACATCACGGCTACTCGAGGTTTGCGTGGGTCCCAAAGCCGTACGGAGGATTTATGGTGAATACCAGTATAAAAGCGTGTTCGCTGAAATCGAAAGAAGGGCAGACATGCACGACGACATCATGCTGGCATCGGGCGAGGGCAGGACGGTCCAGTTGCAGGGTCTTGGGGTGCGCTTCCTCGTGAGCGGGGACCAGACGGGTGGGAGGTTCGCGATGGTAAAGCACCCGTTGACGCCTCGGGCGCTGGGCTCGCCCCTGCATACGCACGAGAATGAGGACGAGATCTCCTACGTCCTGGAGGGTGAGATTGGGGTGCAGGTGGGCGAGCAGGTACACGTAGCCAGACCCGGCGCCGTTGTCTTCAAGCCGCGCGGCATCCCGCACGCATTCTGGAATGCCGGGGATACCCCAGCGCGTCTGTTGGAGGTTATCACGCCGACTGGCTTCGGCGGCTACTTCGAGGAGGCGGCGCAGCTCTTTGCGGCGGGCGGCCAGCCCGACCCGGCGCGCGTGGCCGCGCAGTTCGAGCAGTACCATCTGCACATGGATCTGAGCAGCATCCCCGCGCTCATGCAG
>Ga0136611_10001041_pt1 | contig 18932 bp, 17 predicted proteins | sample AntDrymUQ2232306_2_FD_106645 | JGI IMG/M metagenome (GOLD analysis project Ga0136611, IMG submission 106645) | Polar desert sand microbial communities from Dry Valleys, Antarctica - metaG UQ223 (23.06) | ecosystem: Environmental > Terrestrial > Soil > Desert | place: Antarctica: Dry Valley...
ATCGGGCGTCTCAATCTTGTCCAACACCCCGAGCGAGTCCTGGCGCGGGCTCACGAGTCCCTTTGGGGGACTGGCGACGCGCTCCAGCGTGGCCTTCACATCAGCAGAGCTGAACGGCTTGCCATCGTGGAAGGTGACGCCTTGCTCCAGCTTGAAGGTGTACTTGAGGCCGTCCCCGCTCTGCTCCCAGGACTTGGCGAGGTCCGCGACGATTGACTCGGGCGATTCCTTCGTGATATCCGGGTCGAATTTGACGAGCTGGTTGAAGACGGGCGACATTGAGTGATTGACGAGGTAGGTCGAATTGGCATGTAAGTCCAGATTCGGCGGGTCGCCGGCCAGCACGTTCGCCAGTGTGCCGCCCTTGACCGGATCTTTCTTTGGTGCTCCCGCCGCTTGGGGAGGTGTCGTCGCCAGGCCGCGTGTTCCCGAGGCACTTGAGCCGGAGGCCGGTGCCTCATCTTTACCACCGCCACCGCAGGCGGCCAGGAAGAGCCCGCCCGCGCTCCCGAGGACCGTGGCGCCCAGCAGCCGCCGCCGGTTGATCCCTGCCATACTCCTACTCATGGTTTTCCTCTCCCCTCCGCGTTGCCGGACACTACCCATCGCTGCCGGACCCTCGCCACACCGTCCTTGGGTGATACTTTGTGCCGCCATCGTACGCCCGCGCCGTCAGAATGCAACGGGTCCGAGCAAGTTTGTTTGGCACCGACGTGAGCCTGAACGACGGCCATGGGTGCGGGGGTCGGGTCCAGCCGCCGCGTTGACACTCGTTCCATACGGCGCTACGTTGCGTTCCTAGGTTGATCGCATCGCGCTATCAACGAACCTTCGCAGACATGGTCGGTAGCGCCCCGACCCCCAGGAGGGCGGAGACGTGACAGACGGCTCGATCCTCGGCGACCTGACCGTGCTGGACGTCAGCCATGAGGTTCCTGCCGCCTACTGCACTAAGCTCCTCGCGGCGCTCGGCGCGCGTGTAATCAAGGTCGAGCCGCCCAGCGGCGACCCGCTGCGCGCGCAAGGGCCGTTCAAGGACGACCTGCCAAACCCGGAAACGAGCGGCACCTTCCTCTATCTCAACACTGCCAAGCAGAGCGTCACACTCGACCCCGCCACACCGAGCGGGCAGGCACTGCTCGCTCAGCTCATTGCCGGAGCGGATGTGCTCGTTGAGGACTTCCCGCCAGGTACGCTCGCCGGCTGGGGGCTGGGGTTCCGGGTGCTGGCCGAGCGTGATCCCGGGCTGATCTGCTGCGCGATTACGCCCTTCGGCCAGGACGGGCCGTATCGAGACTACCTCCTCACGGAGATCATCGCGCAGGCGCTCGGCGGGCTGATGTATACGATCGGTTTGCCGGAGCGTGAGCCGCTCAAGATCGGCGGCAGTCCCGCGCTCCATAACGCGGGCATCGCCGCCTTCACGGCGATCATGGCCGCGATCTGGCAGCGCGATCTGACCGGTGAGGGCCAGCAGATCGACGTCTCCATTCAGGAAGCGACGGCATTTACCCAGATCAGCTCCAGCCTCCTCGCCGCGTGGACGGGAGAGCCGCACGGACGCCGGCCCAGTCCAATGGTGGCAGCGCAGGACGGTTGGGTCACACTGGGGCTGGAGATGGGGGTTGCGGCGGACATCTGGCCGCGCATCTGCGAACTGATCGGCCGCCCGGATCTCGCGGAGGATGCGCGTTTCAGCACCACCGCCTACCGCCGGGAGAACCGCGACGCCTTCAACGAGATTGTGGACGAGTGGGTGCGCGGCCAGTCCAAAGAAGCGATCTATCATCGCCTCCAGGCAATGCGCACGATCGCCGGCTATGTGGCAACGGTGGAGGACCTCTACGCCAACGCCCATCTTCGGGAGCGCGGCTTCTTTCGCGAGCTTGATCATCCCGTCGCCGGTCCCGCGCGTTATCCGGGGATGCCGTTCCGGATCGGTGACTTTCCCGCGGTCGAAGCGCGCGCGCCGCTGCTCGGCGAGCACAATCGAGCCGTCTACGCGGGCGAGTTGGGACTGGCCGCCGCTGAGATCGTGCAGCTCTACGAGCGCGGGGTACTCTGATGAGCGCGAACGCATCCCCGCGCCGGGCACTCGATCGTGTGCGTATTCTCGACCTTTCGCAGGTCGCAATTGGGCCGTACACGACGCTCTTGCTCGCGTCGCTCGGCGCGCAGGTGATCAAGCTGGAATCGCACACGCGCGGCGACACCTCGCGTGGTCCGGTGACGCCCGTCACGGCAACGCAGCTCAGTCTCTACCCCGAAAACGATCCCGGTGCGCGCCCCTGGAACCGCACCGCGCGCTACAATCAGCGCAACCGGGGTAAGCTCAGTGTGACTGCTAACTTCGCCACACCGGGCGGCAAAGCGCTGGTGAAGCGCCTGGTGGCGGTCTCCGACGCGCTCGTCGAGAACTTCCGCGCGAGCGTGCTCGACCGCCAGGGTCTTGGCTGGGAGGCACTGCGTCAGGTAAACCCGCGCCTCATTTACCTCAAGCTTAGCAGCCAGGGCGCTACCGGCCCGGAGCGCGACTACGGCTCGCTCGGCTCCACGCTGGAGCAGACCGCAGGGATCGCCTCAGTCACGGGCTACACCGACGGCCTGCCCCTGATGACGAATGAGACATACCCGGACCCGGTCGCGGCGATTCTGGGCACCGGGGCGTTGATCGCCGGGCTGCGCGCCGTGCGGCAGACCGGTCAAGGCCAGTTCATTGACCTCTCCCAGCGCGAGGCGACGGTTGGCCTGCTCGGCGAGGCGATGATGGACTTTGCCCTCAACGGCCGTGTCGCCGCTCCGACCGGCAACCGCCACCCCACGATGGCCCCGCATGGCATCTTCCCGTGCATGGGGAACAGCGATCAGATGGAAGGGAACAGGGAACAGGGAACAGGGAAGAGTGGGGAGCAACCCAATCCGCAATCTGCAATCCGCAATCCGCAATCGAATGACCGCTGGATCGCGATTGCTGTACAGAACGACGCGCAGTGGCAGGCGTTGCGCGCGGCGATGGGCGAGCCGGTCTGGTCACAGGACGAGCGTTTTGCCACGATCCTCGGACGCACGCGGCATCAGGACGAGCTGGAGGCGCAGCTCGCGCGCTGGACGGCGGGATTCGATGCCGACGAACTGATGCACCGCCTCCAGCGTGATGGCGTTCCCGCCGGTGCCGTGCTTGATGGAGCGACGGTGGTGCGCGACCCGCAGCTTGTCGCGCGCGGCTGGTTTGAGCAGGTCACACCGACCGAGGTCGGCCGCCCCTATCCGATGGCGACGCCCCCGTGGCGTATGTCCGGCAGTGCGTACGCGCCGCTGCTACCGGCGCCGCTCCTCGGCGAGCAAAATGACCTGGTCTTCCGGGAGATCCTCGGGCTGAGCGAGGCGGAGTATGAACAGTACCAGCGCGATGGGGTAATCAGCACCGAAGCGCGCTGGTGAGTGAGATTCCCCCACCCCCGGCCCCTCTCCCATCGCAGCAGGGGAGGGGCCGGGGTGGGGGCGGCAAAGGAGACGCGATGGACTTTGAAGTAACGTACACCGAGGAGCAGGAGAGTTTTCGCACCGAGGTGCGCGCGTGGATGGAGGCGAACGTCCCACGCGACCTCGCCAAGCGGCCGCGCACGCCGGAGGAGAATCTGCAAAACTACCTCCTCCGGCGCGAGTTGGGGCGCAAGCTGGGGGAAAAAGGCTGGAATTACCCGCTCGCGCCGCGCCAGTACGGCGGCGGCGGGCTGAACGTGGACCACACGATCATCCTGGAAGAAGAGGCGGACCGTCTTGACCTCTCCCTCCCGCCCTATTACGACTCCGGCGGGCGGCTCGGCGGCGCGTCGATCCTCGTCTGGGGCAGCGACGAGCAGAAGGAACGCTTTCTGCCGCCGATCTATAAGGGTGAGGTGCGCACCTGGCAACTCCTCACCGAGCCGGGCGCGGGTTCGGACCTCGCCGGCGTGCAGACGCTGGCGGTACGCGACGGCGATGACTATGTGATCAATGGGCAAAAGATCTTTGTCGGCTCCGATAATGGCGCGGACCGGATCTGGATGATCGCCTGCACGGACCAGCACGGTGCGCGCCACGAGAACGTCTCCTGGTTCATGCTCGACGCGAATCTTCCCGGCATCACCGTCCAGCCAATGGAACTGATGGGCACCGGCGGCGAGGGCGGCACGGACTCCGGCGAGAAGAACACGGTCTACTTCGATAACGTGCGCGTGCCCGCGATCGCACTCGTCGGTGGCGAGAACAATGGCTGGCGCGTTGCGAGCACGCACCTGGAGTTGGAGCACGGCGGCGGCGGACGCCTCGGTCGCAACCGGCTCTGGGAGCGCCTGATCACCTACTGTAAGACGACGCTGCGCGACGGCAAGCCGCTCACCGAGCACCAGGATGTGCGCGACATGCTCGCCGAGATCTACACCAAGGGCGAGGTGACGCGCCTCTTTGGTCTGCGCAACTTCTGGCTCACGTACGCGCGCCAGCCCAAATCCTACGAAGGCCCGCAGCTTTCGTACCACCGCAAGATGGCGGGCCTCTGGATGACCGGCGCGATTCTGGAGATGCTCGGCCCCGCGGCGTTGACCACCGACGAGGACTGGGGATCGCCCGATGGCTTCTTGGAGAGCCAGCAGCGCAACGGCATCATCGCCGTCCATCCCGGTGGCACCGCCGACATCCAGCGCGTGAGCATGGCCCGCCGGATTGGCATCGGGCGGGCGGCGCGGGAACTGGCAGGAACGGTGCATTAGGAACCGCTCCCCTGGCCCCTCTGCTCGCAGGGGAGCGGCCAGGGGAGCGGTTGGTAGGAGCGACAGAATGGACCTTGCACTGACAGAAGAACAGCAGCTGCTCAAGAACACGGTGCGCAGCTTTATGGAGCGGGAGGCGCCGAAGCAGACGCTGGTCGCGTTGCAAGGCTCCGAGCGCGGGCTTGAGCCGGGGATGTGGGAGACGGCGGCGCGGGTCGGCTGGCTGGGAATGCTGATCCCGGACGAGTACGGCGGCAGCGGCGGCTCGCTCACGGACGCGGCAGTGCTCTTTGAAGAGCTGGGGCGCGGGCCGCTGCCGGGGCCGTTCTTCAGCTCCGCCGTGCTCGGTGCGCTCACGGTGCTGGAAGCGGGCACGGAGGAGCAGAAGCGCCAGCTCCTGCCAGGTGTCGCGCTGGGCCAGACAGTGCTGAGTGTCGCGGTCACCGACCCGAACAATTCATGGGGTCCGGTGGGTGTGACGATGACGCCCTCACGTCGCGGCGAAGCGTATCTGCTCAACGGCGCGAAGACCTTTGTGCCCGATGCGGTTGCCGCGACACACGTCATCGTCGTCGTGCGTACGGGCGCGGGCCTGGAGGATGTGAGCCTGCTGGTGGTGGACACGAGCGCGCGTGGTGTGCGCACGCGGCTGTTACCGGGGTTCATCGGCTGGCAGGGCGAGTTGATGCTCGATGATGTTGAGCTCCCGGCGTCCGCTTTGCTCGGTGGGCAGGAAAACGGTGGATGGACGGCGCTCGAAAGCGCGCTGGAAAAGGCGACGCCGCTGCTCTGCGCCTATCAGGTCGGCGGCTGTCAGGCGGTCTTCGAGCTGAGCGTGCTCTACAGCCAGACGCGCATCCAGTTCGGCCAAGCGATCGGACGCTTCCAGCGCGTGCAGGACCATATCATCCGCCTGACCAACCATCTGGACAGCGCACGCTGGACGACGAACGAGGCGCTCTGGAAGCTGGACAGCGGTCGCCCGGCGCGCGCGAGCGTCCACATGGCGAAGGCTGTCTCCAGCGAGGCGTACCTGGAAGCTTGCAACGCCGCCCATGAGGTCCACGCCGGGATCGGCTCCTCGCAGGAGTACGGCCTCGTCAAGCACACGCAGATGTCGCGCACGCTTTTCCATGTGCTCGGTGACCCCAAGTGGCATAAGCGCCGGATGGCGGATGCGCTCGATTGGTAAGCAGATGACTGCACCACGCGAGCATACCGCCCGCTTCCCCTGTGCCAGGGATTGATGCGGAATGAGGGCGTGAGGACTGAAACGCGTGGTATAAATCACTGCGGCGGCGGGTGGTCCCCGCTCCCTCTCGGGGAACGGGGACCACCGTCACCTTCGACGCGCACCGAGCGACGGACCGGCTCTTGCACTCGCCGCACGCGAATCTGGGAGGCAAACACATCGGGCACACCGCTCGCCTGAGCGTGGCTCCAGGGGCCGGGTTATACTTGGGGGAGTATGACGCCGTACCTCCTCACATTTGCTTTGGCGGTGGTCTGTGCGTTTGTGATGACGCCGTTTGTGCGCTACGACGCGGGGCGGCGGCTGCGTCATGGGCGCGTGCGCACTGGTGTGGAGAAGCCGCGCGTTGGCGGGCTGATCATCTTCGCCGCGTTTTGCGCCGCGCCGTTTGCGGCGGCGTTGCTCTCGGAGAGCGTGGCGGCGCTGGTGGAGCCGAAGTGGCGCGCGATCGTCGGTCTCTGCGCGGCGTCGTTCCTCGTCTTTCTGATCGGCTATCTGGATGACGTGCGCGAGCTTCCCTGGACGGCCAAGGCGAGCGGGATCATCGCGGCGGCGCTGATCCTCTATCTGCTTGGCTACCGGCTGGGCGAGGTCTCGCTGCCGGGTGGCGGCACCTGGCATCTCGGCTGGCTGGACCTGCCCGCGACCGTGCTCTGGATCGCGCTCGTGACGAACGCGGTTAACCTGCTCGATGGGCATGATGGCGTGGCGTCAGGCGTGACCGCGCTCTCGGCGGGGGCGCTGGCGCTGATCGCGGCGGACCTGAACCATGCGCTCGTGGCGGTGCTCTTCGCGGCGCTCGCCGGGTCGGTCGCCGGGTTTCTGCCCTTCAACTTCCCCACCGCCTCCAAGCATCTTGGCGATTCCGGCGCGCTGCTGATGGGCGTGCTGCTCGCGGCGCTCTCGATCTCCGGCTTCGTGGATGAGACCGGGCGCGTGCCGCTCTACATCCCGGTCGTGGCGCTCGGCGTGCCGCTGCTCGATACGGGCCTCGCCTTCAGCCGGCGGCTGCTGGACGGGCGGCACCCGTTCCACCCGGACGAGGACCATGTGCATCACCGCCTCGCGCGCGTGTTGGGGATGCGCGCGCGCCCGCTGGCGCTCGCGCTCTATGCCTACGCCGCGCTCTTTGCGGCGACCGCGATCGTGCTGGAGCGGCTGCGCGGCACGCCCTGGGTGCCCGCCGCGATTGCGCTCACGGCGGTGCTGGTGGTCGCGTTTGTGCTGCGCCTCGGCTACCACGAGACGATCTGGGAGAGCCGCTCTGTGCGTCACCTGCGCGGGCGGCCGCGGCTTGAGGCAGGACAGCCAGAGAAAACCGCGCCTTGATCAGGGCGCTGAGCGAACCCCTCCCCGGCCTGGTCCGCGGCCTCTCCGCCTGATCGCCTGCGCGGCACGCGCCTGGACCAGTTGTGCGATGCAGCGTAGGGCGATTGCTGTCCCGGCGAGAGCGTCCACCGCCGCGTTCTGGCGCATGTAGTCACGGTAATACCGCCACATACCGGCGTGGCGGGCGAGGACCACGCGCGCGGCCGCGGTGCGCGCGCTCGCGCCGATCCGGTGCGTCACCTCTGCCCGCGGGAAGTAGACGACGCGGTAGCCCGCCATCTGCATCCTGCGGCAGAGGTCCACATCCTCGAAGGTGAAGAAGTAGCGCTCGTCAAAGCGGCCAACCTGGGTGAAGGCGCGCAGGTTGAGGAGCATCGCTGCACCGGAGAGCCAGTCCACATCGCGCACCGCATGATGGTCCCAATCGCTGAGCAGGTAGCCGGCGGAGAAGCGGTTGCTCGGCCGAAGCTTCGTTAGGAGTGAATTGCGGTTGAAGAGCGCCGTCGCGACGGTGGGGAAGGCGCGACAGGAAAGCTGAAGGCTGCCATCCTCGTTCAGGATGCGCGGGCCGAGCACGCCCACCCCCGCGTTTTGACGCAGATAGTCGAGCATCGCCCGCGCCGCGCCGGGCGCAACGATCGTGTCCGGATTGAGGATCAGGGCGGCGTCCGCCCGCGCCAGGCGCAACCCCGCGTTCATCCCCGCGGAAAAGCCGCCGTTGCGCTGTTGCGGCAGCAGGCGCGCGCCGGGAAAGCGCGCGACCGCCTCGACGATCCCCGGTCGCGGCGATGCGTTATCCACGACGATCGTCTCATAGGTCAGACCGGCGCAGCCCTCGACCAGCGACGCGAGGCAGCGCCCGACATGCGCGGCAGCGTTGTAGTTGAGGATGACGACGCTGAGGTCGGGTGCTGCAGTCATGGAATCAAGACCACGAGGCAGCGAGCAGTAGCGACCCGGTACATAGCTCTAGTTCTCACTCGTTGCCCGGAGGTCTGCAATATGGGTGTCAAGGAGGGTTTCGAGATACTCCTCAACAAACTTCGCTGTGGCATTTTCCTCGTTGTCGGCCTGCATACGCAGGTGACTGGCTTGCTCAACGTGTTCAGCTATCTCGGCCTCAATCCCGTAATCCAACCGAACCACCGGGAACTCGGCCAGATCGCCTGATGCTATTTCTGGCACCTCGGACCCGAAGGCGAGCCGACAGACAAGTGGGCGGCCGAGCGATGGGTGGCCGAGTACCATCTGCAGGTAGCCGGGCCTGATTCCATCGTTACCATCTCGAGGAATGATACGAATAACATGGTTAGAAACAATCTTGTTCTCGTGCCAAGTATCGGCCAGCACAACACTGCCGTTCAAACCGTAAATCTGACCAGAGCAGGCCATCAGCAACCAGTTTCGCTCAACATAGTACGACGATGCGTCCTTCTTAGTAACTTCTGGAATAAACTTCGCCAGCTCTGGATTTACCTTAAATAGATCTTCGCTATCAAGGTAAGGAATACCGTGATCTGAATAGACATGCTTAAAGCGGCCAACGCCAAATACGCGCTTTGTCACATTCGCAAGCAAATCGCATCGCTTACCAGTTGAGACGATCGACCGTGAGGTATCCTCTGCTATTCTGTTGTAGTAGTAACTGTCTAGCCTTCTTCGTCCGCTAAACATTGAACTTGAACGAATCGTGTAAGTTGTATTTCCATCATTGATTGCGCGGGGATTTCCGAGTTGTTGTGCGAACAAGTCCTCGGCAGCGAGTACGCGGCTATATGCCTCTTCTCGCAGCGTGAACACCTTACGCACGCTGTCATTTAAGGAGGTGCATAGCTCGTCTGGAATATTAGGGACAGGAATATCAAACAAATGCTCTGGTTCGAGATGTTTGATAATGCTCCCATAGCGGCTAGCTCTGAGCATTGTCCTTCCGAACCTCGTGCGCAGGAAGGCGTACAGGTAACCGAAGTACTTCGGATCCCGTACCTGCACCCTTAGCAAGTCGTCCGACACGATGAGGCTCAGATGGGGCGAGTAGCTAACAATGGTGTCGCCAACACTACCCGAGCGAGTTACGAGAATCCATCCCGGCTCAACCAAGCGTCGCGCGAGATGCGGTGTACGATTAGGAGCCAGCCACTTGCGCGCCAGGGGTCGGATATCAAAGACCTGGGTTGCAGTAAGGAAGGGCACGCCTTGGTCCGAAGCAACACCGATACCCTTGAGCCGGTTCGGCTGCCAGATGTCCGCCAACTCCGACATTGGTGTATAGTCACTGCTGGTTTCTATCTGAAGCCGGATACCGTAGCCACCGGTGAGATACGTCTCGCTGTCAAGCCGACGCTCTCCTGCCACCAGGGCACGCACAGACATGGAGGAGTAGGGTACTCCAGGCGTCAGCGCCGCTGGCTGCAGCGGCTTGAGCACCGGGTTCATGAATGCACGCTGAGCCACGACCGGAAATGCTCTGCGATTTGTGGAGTATTGTCGTCCTCTAGCTTGTATGCCGTCTCCACCTCGCGCCACACCGGTATGCCGTCATGCACCTCCCGCTGGCGCTCTTTGCGAGTTTCCACGATCTCATTGCCCTCCGCATCTCGAACGTAGGTTGTGTGTCCTCGCTTGTCATGGCCGACGTGGTTCGCTAGGGCCAAAAACACATTGTAGTCATTCTTCTTCCCGACCGCCTTCTCAAGCTCTACTTCCCGAAACGTCTTGCGCTGGAGTATCAGTACGCTCGTCTGCGTGCTGTTCTTTGGTTGAAACGTATCAGGATGCAGGTCAATGCTCGCCAGCACTCGCGTCTGCTGCAGAATCCATTCCCGCACATACGCCAACCCCGGCGCGCCTAAGATGGCGTCAGGCAACACGATAGCCAGGATCCCCGTGCCGGGCTTCAGAAATTGGACGCACCGCTCTACAAATAGGATTTCTGGAGGCTGGGACTTGACTAGCGTCCGTGGCTCTCTGATAGCGTAACGGTCTGCCGCGCGGTCGTAGTCCCAGGCGTGCGCAAGGTCATACTGCTCCAAGATGCTGGGGTCATCTATCTTTAGAGACTTGGTCGAACCGAACGGTGGGTTGGTGAACACGACATCGACATTCCCTAACAGGTCTAAATCGCGCAGTTCCTCGCGCCAAGTCACCGGTCGTTCAAGGGAGTTTCCCTGGAAGATGCCGCCAGACCCGTCGTTGTTCATGACCATATTCATCTTGCTGGCTTTGACCAGGTTTGGATTCAGGTCAATACCGACAATGTCACTGCTTAAGTACTCCTGCAGCTTCCGGAAGAGTTCCGACTGCTCACGCTCGGTCGGTGTATCGGCATTACGCCATCGCTGCTGTTCGGCCAGGCGAATCTTCCTCGTGACGTGGTTCATAGCAGTAATGAGGAATCCACCGGTACCACAGGCGGGGTCCAGGACACGCTGCGCGGGACTAGGATCAAGCATCTGAACTGCCATCTTGCAGATATTGCGGGGCGTGAAGAACTCGCCCCTATCCCCGCGCAGGTTGGAGCCGACGATTTCTTCGTAGGCCTTCCCCTTGACATCAACCTCGCTATCTAAGAGAGAATATGTCTGAAGCTGCGAGACGATATACGCCAGTACCCGCGATTGCAAGTCAATCTCTTCATTAGGTTTAAAGATAGTGCCGAATTTGCTGCGCACATCATGGAATAGGCGATCGAGACGCGCTTTTACCTTTAGCTGACCGTTGAGACTTTGTCGTTCTAGCGACGTCGCGTAAAACCGCAAATCAGCCGACCGCTCGTCGGCAATCTTGCAAAAGATGAGCTTCAGCAGTTCCCAAAATGCTTCCGGCTTTTGCAGGCCTTGATTACTGGCGATATAATTATGGCACCGTTTAAACGTAAAGAGGAGTGCATCGGACGTTGCAGCCTTGAGCGTTAGGAACGTCGGACGCTCGGCATCATCCAACGGGCGTCCCTTGACTGGGAGGTCATTTATCTCTATGAACGCGAAGAGATCATCTGTGCGTACTTTTCGGAAACAGAAGCGCTCATGACCGTTCGTCCACATGCCGAACTCGGCGTTGACGCATGAGGCCATATAGCTCTTAAGTTGTTCAACGCCTTCAGTGCGGTGGGTGGATGGCACGTCGGCAGCTTTGCATTCGAGAATTGCCCAGATGTGCTCCTGCTTCTGTGGAGCGCCTTCAGGGAAAATAGCCACGTCAACGCGCTTGGGAGCATGACCGTGTTTGATGCTGAACTCGACGCGTATATCTTCGCGAGGATATTGGTATTCTCGAACAATCGACTTCTCAATCTCTTGCCTAACGTACTCTTCTGGCGTCTCGTTTCTAATTTTGTGGTCGATGAAATCGACCACTTTCCCTTGGGGAACAATCAGCGCCGTTATTTGGCTTGTGACCATGGCCATTTGGACGTCGCTCCGTCCGGCGGTGTATCAATGTAGGATGCAATGCGACCTGACAGTAGACCGAGCAGACGCGCTCACATGGGAACAGTATCTGTTTCACGGCAGGCAGTCAAACGCAAACGTTACCAGCACAATCCTGTACTGTCAAAGATCTCGATCTGCGCCGATATCGTACAATTCCATACTGCAAGTCATCCAGGATACTCGTGTCGTGCGCGTTGACCGCGTCTAGCGCTCCGGCAGCACCGTGCGCCCCATCCGCCCGCGAAAGAAATCACCCGTGCCCCGCAGCACCGCCGCCGCCAGCCGAGCCTCTCCGGCGCGGCGGAACTGGAGCGCGCGCACGAGCCGCGTGGCGACGAAGTAGAGCGCGAAGCCGGCGAAGAGCAGCGGCGGCTGGTGGCGGCGGAGGAGATAGAGGCGGTTGCGCGTCGCGTAATAGAGCTTGAACGGGTTGAGGCCGCCGCCGCTGGAGGCTGACTTGCGGTGCCAGAGCCGCGCCGCGGGCGTGAAGCGGAGTTGGAAGCCCGCCCGCTGTGCGCGGCGGATGAAGTCAAAGTCTTCGTAGTACATGAACATGCGCTCGTCCAGCATCCCGGCGATGGCGAAGACGGCGGCGGGTACAAGTAGGCAGCAGAGGCTTGCCATCTGCGCCGGTCCAGATTGCCGCAGCGCGGGCGGGACGGGCTGGCCAAAGGTCCAATGCCGCCAGGCGCCGCGCAGCCAGGAGAAATCGCCCACTGTATCATCGAGCAGGCCGTCCGTGCCTTCGAGGAAGACGAGCGGCGCGACGAGCGTACGCGGACCCGCCTCGGCGACGAGCGCATCCACGAGGCCAGGCTCCAGGCGCGTGTCGTTGTTGATCAAGAGCACGTAGTCCGCGCCCTGGGCGAGCGCCTCGCGCACGGCGCGGTTGTTGCCGCCCGCAAAGCCGGTATTATCTGCCGACTGGATCAGGGTTGCGTCCGGCAGCAGCTGTGACACGAGCGCCGCCGAGCCGTCCTCGGAGGCGTTGTCCACCACCACGAGGCCCAGGTTGGGATAGGTCAAGCGGCGGAAGGATTGGAGGAATGTATCGAGAAACGCGCCGCCGTTGTAGTTGACGGTCACAGCGACGATGCGCGGCGCACTGGCTCTCGCTAGCGCGGCGGCTCCAGGAGCATCGGGGGGCGGGCGCATCACTCGACCCGGCCCGCGAGGCGCGCGCCGTATTGCCGCGCGTAGTAGGCGGCGAAGGCGCGGTCGCGCAGCGGACGCCACCACGCCTCATGCTCCCGATACCACTGCACCGTGCCCGCGATTACCTCGTCCAGGTCGAGGCGGGGCGACCAGCCGAGCGCGTGCAGCTTAGCGGCGTCGAGCGCGTAGCGGTCGTCATGGCCGGCGCGGTCTGCCACGGGCTGAATCAGGTCGTGCGGGCGGTCGAGCAGATCGCAGACCAGCTCCGCGACGGTGCGGTTGTCCGCCTCGTTGCCGGCGGCGACGTTGTACGCCTCGCCTGGTTCGCCCGCGTGCAGCACCGTATCGAGCGCGCGGCAGTGGTCGCTGACGGCGAGGCGGTCGCGGCGCTGACGGCCCTCGCCGTAGAGCGGCAGCGGCTCGCCTAAAAGCGCGTTCGTCGCCCAGAGCGGCACGACCTTCTCTGGATGCTGGTATGGCCCGACCGTGTTCACTCCGCGTGTGATCACGACCGGCAGGCCGTAGCTCTCGAAGAAGGCGCGCGCCTGGAACTCCGCGCCCGCCTTGCTCGCCGCGTAGGGGCTGCGCGGCGCAAACGGCGCGTCCTCGCGGAAGCGCAGGCCATCCGGTGTGGGACCATAGACCTCATCCGTGGAGACGTGGAGGAAACGCCCCACGCTCGCATCGAGCGCCGCGCGCAGCAACGTGTATGTGCCGAGCACGTTCGTCGTGATGAAGGCACCACCCTCGAGGAGCGAGCGGTCCACATGCGTTTCCGCGGCGAGGTGGGCCACCCCCCAGCAGCCCGGCAGCAACGCCGCCACGAGGCGCGCATCCGTGATCTCGCCGCGGACGAAGCGATAGCGCCGCTCGTTCGCCAGGTCCGCGAGGTTCGCCGGGTTGCCGGCATAGGTGAGCGCGTCGAGGTTGAGGATTTCCACGTCCGGATAGGTGGCGAGCAGGTAGCGCACGAGATTGGAGCCGATGAAGCCACAGCCACCGGTGACGAGGATCCGTCTCATGGCAGCCGCGCTTCAGAGTGGTCGCCCAGCACGAGGCGGTAGGCGCGCGGACGGCTCTCCGCGCCGCTGAGGCGCACGTCACGCCCGATCAGCGAGCCTTCGATGCGACGCACCAGTCCTTCGATGCGCGTGCGCTCCAGCACGACCGAGCCGCTCAGTTCTGCCTCGACGATCTGGCAGGAGTAATAGATGCTCGTGTAGGGGCCGATATAGGCGCGCTCGACGAGCGTATCCCGGCCGATGATTGCCGGCCCTTCAATCGTGCTGGCGATCACGCGCGCGCCTTCTTCCACCACGACGCGACCGGTGAGACGCGAATCCGCGTCCACGACGCCGCGCACACTCGGCTGCAAGAGGTCCAGCACGAGCCGGTTCGCCTCGAGAATGTCGGACATGCGGCCGGTGTCAATCCAGTGATCCTCCACCGGCAGGGCATCCACGCGGCTGCCGCCGTCAATCAGCCCCTGGATCGCCTCCGTGATCTCCAGCTCACCGCGCGCGGACGGTTTGAGGCCGGCGACGATCTGATGCACTTCTGGCCGGAACATGTAGATGCCGATCACGGCGAGGTCCGTGGGCGGGATCGCGGGCTTCTCCACCAGGCGCGTCAACTGGCCGTTCGCGTCCAGCACCGCCACGCCGAACTCGCTCGGATTGGGCACGCGCACGAGGTGGACCTGCGCGGCGGGCTGCTCGCGCAGAAAGCGGTCCACGAGCACGCTCACCCCGCCGCGGAGGAAGTTATCGCCCAGGAACATGATGAACGGGGCGTCGCCTAAAAAGTCCCGCGCGACGATCAGCGTGTGCGCGATGCCGAGTGGCTGCTCCTGGTGCAAGAAGGTGAAGCGCGCGCCAAAACGCGCGCCGTCGCCGAGCGCCTCCTGCACCTGGGCCGCCGTATCGCCCACGACCACGCCGATCTCGGTCACACCCGCCGCGACCAGCTGCTCGATCGCGTAGAAGAGCACGGGCTTGTTCGCAACCGGCACGAGTTGCTTCGCGCCGGTGTAGGTGAACGGCCGCAACCGGCTGCCCTTGCCTCCGGTCGCCACCAGTCCCTTGAGCCGCGGTCCGTCCTGCATGACAGGTATGATTTCCTACTAACGGCGGGGATTCAAGGGCGCGGCGGCCAGGTACGGATGCAAGGTTGCTGCGACTCCATAGCGTTTGATTGCTTTTGACTTTTCGCTTCTCCGTGGAAATGAATCTGGCGGCATTGATTGAACCAGCGCGGTAGATTCGGCGGGGCGGGCGCGGAATTGATTGATCTCACGATTGCTCACCCGGTGAAGGGGAGCTGTCTGTGGTTGTGAACGTGCGCGCGGCAGTGCGCCACGAGAGCCTTACCGTACGCGCGAGCGGTTGGGGGCGCAAGCGATAGATGGCACGAACGAGGGATGAGGGATGAGGGATGAGGTAAAACGCGGCCATCGAGCCTGCGTTGCTATACTCCGGTGTGACATGCCCCTGCCGGGAGGCTGCGATGGCCGTTCAGATTCGACCCGCTGAGCAAGAAGAACTGGGCGAGTTCGACCGGATCGTCGCGCTCTCGCTGGCGATGCAGCCCGGTGCGACGCTCGGGATGCGGCCGGAATGGACGCTCTGCGCGTTTGAGGACGACCGCCTCGCCACCTGCTACGCCGCCTGGCCCTTTACGATGCGGTTCAATGGCACACCGGTCCCGGTCCACGCCGTCACCACCGTGAGCACACTTCCGGTTTACCGGCGGCGCGGGCACTTGCGCGCGATCATGGAGGCGGACTTCCGTCGCCTGCATGAGACGGACGGCCCCGCGATCGCGATCCTCTATGCCTCGCTCGCCGCGATTTACCAGCGCTTCGGCTACGCCGTCGTCACGACGCATTATTCTTATCGGGTGGAGCCGCGCTACCTGAGCTTCGCCTACCGCGTCCCCACGCGTGGTGTGCTGCGTGAGCTGTCGCGCGAGCAGAGCGGCGTGCTCAACGAGATCCTCAAACGCTACCGCGAGCCGCGCAACGGCTTCCTGCATCGCTCGCGCGCCGTCTGGGAGTTGGGTGCGCTCGCGCCGCCGCCCGCCGGTCACGCGCTTAATCTGCTCGTCTACGAGGAAGACGGTGAACCGCTCGGCTACGCGGTCTACACCACCGGCCCGGGCGCGCACGCCGGCCCCGGACCGAGCCACGCGCTCCAGATACGCGACCTCGCCTGTCTCACGCCCGCCGCCTACGCCGCCCTCTGGGACGCCTTCGCCCGTTACGATCTCGTGCGCGAGATCACCTGGTCGCCCGTGCCGGAAGATGACCCACTGCCACACCTGCTCCACGAGCCGCGGATGCTCAATCGCACCAGCCGTGACGGCATCCTCGCTCGCCTTGTGGATGTGCCGCGCGCGCTGGCACAGCGCCCCTACGCCGCCGCGGCGAGCCTTACCTTTGCCCTCACCGATGAGACTGCTCCCTGGAACGCGGGGCGCTGGCGTCTCGAGACGTCCGGCGCGGAGACGCGCGTCACGCGTACCGACGCCGAACCGCAGATCGCGCTCCCGGTAACGACCCTGGCGATGCTCGCCTTCGGCCAGCTCAGCGCCACCGAGGCGGCGCGCATGGGCCGCCTCGATGCACACGAACCGACCGCGCTGGACACCTGGGACGCGGTGCTGCGTCCGCGCTACCGGCCGTTCTGCGCTGAGCACTTCTAAGGAATCGCTTGAACGTTTTAGCATCACTCCAATGGTGATCCGGATTCGGCGAGCACGGCACGATGCCGCTCACTCGCTGCCAGTGGCCGCGCCGGAGCGGCGTGGCGGGCCTCCGGCGCAGGGTCACCGGGGATCATTCGCCGAGCGCCGCCTCTCCGCGTAGGGAGACGCGTTCGGCGCGCCACTCGCGGAGGATCTCCGGCGCAACCACGGGTGCGGCGAGGTCCCGCCAGGCATCGAGCGCGCGCTTCCGCCGCGCCAGTTCCTCAATCCCGCCCACCGGGTCCGCCTGGTGGCGCAGTTCTGCCAGCCGCGCCTCTGCCTCGCGCAGCGATATTCCGTGCGCGCCCAAATAGCGCGCACGCTGGATCGGCGTACGCAACGCGAGCTCAAGCTGCCGCGCCTGGGTGCGCGCCTGCGCCTTGCCGCGACCGAAGTTCTCCAACTGGTCCTCTAATAGCTCATCCAACTCGCGCACGAGCGCATGCACAAGGAAGTCTTCACGCAACCCCGGCTGCCGCGTAAGCTGATGCAGCGCGCGCCGCATCTCCTCTACCTCACAGGCGTGAACGACCGGGGAAGCGCCAGAATGGACCGCGTGCAGAACGAGTTCGGTCAGTTCCTCTGCCGGACGGTCGCAGCGTAGCGACCAGCGCAGCACCGCCTCGGCAAAGAGGTCAATCAAAGAAAGCACCATCCGCCACCTCTGGGGCCTCGTTTGGGAGCATTGCTCGATGCGTACTCTAGCAGAGGTGATCGATCACGTCATCAATATTGTGGTACATGAACCGCTTATTTGGGGAGATAAGTTGTCAGGTTTACGGATTGATCGCTCTGGCTCCTCGTCTCCGCCACGAAGCGCGTGTTCGCAACCCGTGTGGTGCTCCCTCCCCGGCGTGCATCAACCGTGAGCTGGTACGCCACGAACGCCTGGGCGCCTCTGTGCTGTTGGCAGCTGCGTGCTGCCCGCTACGCACGCAGATCAAGCATCGGTGTGACGAGCAGGTTGCGTGCGAGCGCCTCTTTCCAGGCAATCACAGCGGGGCCGATGTGGTTCGGGAAGGCGAGCGCACGCGGGATCTCGTCCGGGCTGAACCAGCGGACCTCGGCCACCTCCGCCGGGTCGATCCGGGGGGTGAGGTCGCCCGTGGGCACGGCATGGTAATAGGCGTTGAGCGTGATCGTGGGCTGCCCGCCGTCCGTTTCCGGGCCATAGTCGTCAATCCACATGCCGAGAAAGCCGGTCACACGCACGCGCAGGCCGCTTTCCTCGAAGACTTCGCGCACCGCCGTGGCGCGTGGATGCTCGGTCGGGTCACAGAAGCCGCCGGGCACATCCCAGAAGTCAAACCAGGGCGCAGATGCGCGCCGCACCAGCAACAGGCAGCGATCATGCGTCACAAACGCCCCCGCGCAGGGCTTGGCGTTGCGCCAGATCGGTGTGCCGCAGGCGCTACAGGTGACGGGCGGCAGTGTGGCGAGGCGGGCACCGCAGGCAGAGCAGAACATGGCGTCATTGTAGCCGGAGCATGGCCCGTCCGCCCGCCGCGCTCAGCGCCCATCGAGCCAGCGCAGCACGCGCTCGATTTCGTCGTGCAGGTACAGCCGCGCCTCCTCCAGCACCTCCCGCATCGCCGCGCAACCGATCAGGTCCCGCTTGTCCGCCGTGGCAAGCACGAGCACATCGCCCGGACGTACGCGCGACGATTCCGGATCGCCGAAGACGTGGACGTAGAGCGTGCCGCCGTCGTCGGTCCAGCCTACCCGCTCCAGCGCGGCTTCGAGCTCCGGCCGGCTGGAGCGACGCACCGCCTCGCGCAGTTCCTGTTCGATCCGTCGCAGCGACATACGCCTCTCAGGGTACGGGTTCAGGGATCAGCTGTCAGGATTGAGTTCCGCCGGCGCAGCCACGGCCCCTGCTACGATAGGATCAGGCCGTTCCACACCGGAGATCATCACGATGCCCGTTTATGAGTACCAGTGCGCTGTCTGCCAGCAGCCGTTCAGCAGGTTCTTCCGCTCCCAGGGCGCAGGTTCGGGTCCGATCCGCTGTCCGGGCTGCGGCGCGGGCGAGACGCAGCGTACGCTCTCCCCTTTCTTCGCCCACCAGACGCTGAAGTCAAAGATCGAGAGCATTGATCCACGGATCGAAAGGGAAATTGACCATGCGGATCGCGGGCATATTGACCCGCTGAAGCGGATCAACCTGGACTTTGACCGGGAGAGCTAACCCCCACCCCCGGCCCCTCCCCATCACGGCGGTGATGGGAGGGGAGTACACGCGAACCGGGTCTGGCAGTAGCTCCCCTCTCC
>Ga0136611_10001042_pt1 | contig 18928 bp, 18 predicted proteins | sample AntDrymUQ2232306_2_FD_106645 | JGI IMG/M metagenome (GOLD analysis project Ga0136611, IMG submission 106645) | Polar desert sand microbial communities from Dry Valleys, Antarctica - metaG UQ223 (23.06) | ecosystem: Environmental > Terrestrial > Soil > Desert | place: Antarctica: Dry Valley...
CACCACAACAGCACAACGGCATCGCAGGGCCAGGTCTCGCGCCCGCTCTCCTTCGCCTTCTGGGGCACCTTCCCCGGCACCAGACGGCGAGTCCCCGACGGGGAGCGGGCAGGGACCTGGCCAAGCGAAGCCGCCACCACAGCAGCCAACCTCAGGGGTCGAGACCATGAGCATCACGCCGACGGCGCCGTCCGTCGTACCCGGTCTGCCGGCCGGTGCGCGGAACGGATCGGCACCGCGGGTGCGCCGGGTCCGCCACCAGGCCCGGGAGACCGCCGCGCTGATGGCCTTCTCGGCCGCCGCCTCCATGGCGGTCTCCGCCGTCCTGTTGCTCGTCATGACCCTGGGCCGTTAGGCACCACCGATGCCCACCCCCCACCACGTCCCGGTGCTCCTCGACCGGGTCGTCGCTCTGCTGGCGCCCGCGCTCGACCACGAAGACGCCGTCCTCGTCGACGCGACGCTCGGCCTCGGCGGCCACGCCGAGGCGGTGCTCGCGCGCTGCGAGCTCGCCCGAATCGTCGGCATCGACCGCGACACCACCGCGCTGGCGATGGCGTCGGAGCGGCTCGCGCCGTTCGGTGGCCGCTTCACCGGCGTGCACGCGGTGTACGACGAGATCCCCGACGTGCTCGACGACCTCGGGCTGCCGGCTGTCGACGCGGTCCTGTTCGACCTCGGCGTCTCCTCCCTCCAGCTCGACGTCACCGAGCGCGGGTTCGCCTACCGCGAGGACGCACCGCTCGACATGCGCATGGACGGCACCACCGGCCCGACCGCCGCTGACGTGCTCAACACCTACACCGCAGCCGACCTGTCCCGGATCCTCCGAAAGTACGGCGAGGAGCGGTTCGCCCGGGTGATCGCCAACGCGGTGGTTCGCAGCCGCGAGACCACCCCGTTCACCACCTCGGCACGCCTCGTCGAGCTCCTGTACGACGTCATCCCGGCGCCGGCGCGCCGGACCGGTGGCCACCCCGCGAAGCGCACCTTCCAGGCGTTGCGGATGGAGGTCAACGACGAGCTCGCCACGCTGCGCCGGGCGATCCCCGCGGCCATCGACGTGCTCGCCGTGGGCGGCCGGGTCGTCGTGGAGTCCTACCACTCCCTCGAGGACCGGCTGGTCAAGCAGGCCTTCGCCGCCGGGGCCACCAGCCACGTCCCCCCCGACATGCCTTTCGTGCCCGCCGGGCACGAGCCCGAGCTGCGCCTGGTGACCCGGGGCGCCGAGCGGGCCGACGAGACCGAGACCGAGCACAACCCGCGCGCCGCCTCCGTCCGGCTGCGCGCGGTCGAACGCGTCCACCCCCGAGCAGGAGCGAACAGATGAGCCCCACCCCACCACGCCACTCGCTGCGCTCGCGCCGCGTCGGGGACCCCGGATGAGCAACCAGGTGGCCGTCCCCCTCCGTCGGCGCGTCCCGAGCATCGCCGGCAGGGCCGTCACCCGGGCCCGCCTCTCGGTGGTGCCGCGCCGGCGCACCCAGGCGCCCCGGGTGCCGTTCGTGACCCTGGTGACCCTGGTGCTGGTCGCGGGTGTGGTGGGGCTGCTGCTCTTCAACACCTCGATGCAGCAGGCGAGCTTCGCGGCCAGCACCCTCGAGGAGCAGGCCCGCACCCTGACCGCCCGCGAGCAGACGCTCCGGATGGAGCTCGACGACCTGCGCGACCCCCAGCGGGTGGCTGAGTCGGCGCAGCAGATGGGCATGGTGCCGGCCCTCAGCCCGGCCTTCCTCAACCTCGCCGACGGCAGCGTGGTGGGCGAGCCCACCGCCGCCACCCGCGCCGACGGTGTGCGGATCCGGCCCCGGCCACCGCGGAAGCCGGCCGTGCTGACCCCCGAGACGATCATCCGCGAGGAAGTGGTCGACAGGGGGGCCGGGAGGCGTGGTCTGGACGCCCCCGGCCGGAATGATGGCCAGAAGAAGAGCAAGTCCCGCGACCGCGCCACCCGCCGCTGAAGCTGCTACCGATGAGGGAGAGATCATTGGCCGCCACGAAACGCCGCAACCGCCGCGGGTCACCGATGATCCGGTTGCGGGTCGGGTTCGTCCTGATCGCGATCGTGCTGTCCTTCTTCGGCGCCCGGCTGGTCCAGCTCCAGGCCATCGACCCGAAGGCCTACGCTGCCCGTGCCGCCGCGGAGGGCTCGGTCGAGATCGTGCTCCCGGCGGAGCGCGGCCAGATCCTCGACCGCAACGGTGTTCCGCTCGCGGGCTCCATCGACGGCGTGATGGTGGTCGCCGACCCTCTGTGGACCACGCCCGACGCCCCGGAGCTCGCGAAGTTCCTCTCCACGAGGCTCGCCATCGACTACTTCGCCACCCTGCAGGCGCTCCGGGCCGAGGACAGCCGGTTCGAGTACGTCGCTCGCCGGGTGCCCTCGACGCTCGCCGGTGACGTGCTCGCCGAGGCCAAGGGTCTCGGCTACGAAGGCCTCTCCACCCGGCGCGACCCGGCGCGTGACTACCCCGCGGGCGACGTGGCCGCCAACCTCGTCGGCTTCATGGGCACGCCCGACCCGGAGGAGGGCGCGCGCCCGCTGGCCGGCTTCGAGCTCACCTTCGACTCCCTGCTGTCCGGCCAGGACGGCTCCGCGCACTACCAGGTGAGCGGCGGCAACCGGATCCCGCTCGGCGTCAACACCATCGTCAAGGCCGAGAACGGCCAGGACCTGCGCACCACCATCGACACGGACCTGCAGTGGTACGCCCAGCGGGTCGTCCGCCAGGCGGTCGAGGACGCCCGCGGCGACTCCGGCATGGCGGTGGTGATGGACAGCCGCACCGGCGAGCTGCTCGCGGTCGCCGACCACCCGACGTACGACGCCACGAAGCCGCTCGAGGCGAGCAAGGACGACCTCGGCTCGCGCGCGATGAGCGACGTCTACGAGCCCGGGTCGGTGGAGAAGGTGCTGACCCTGTCCGCGCTGATCGACGCCGGCAAGGTCACCCCGCGGACCAAGCTGGTCGTGCCGGCCTCCCTGCAACGGCAGGACCGCGAGATCGGTGACTGGTTCCCCCACGACACCATCCGGCTGACCCTGGCCGGCGTGCTCGCGAAGTCGTCCAACATCGGCACCGTGCTCGCGACCGACAAGTTCACGCCGGAGGCGCTCTCGCGCTACCTGCGCGCGTTCGGCCTCGGCCAGCGCACCGACATCGGGGTCCGCGGCGAGACCCCCGGCCTCCTCCCGGCCGGCACGCTGCTGACGCCCCAGACCAAGGACCGGATGGCCTTCGGGCAGTCGCTGTCGGTCAACGCGGTGCAGATGACCGCCGCGGTCAACACGATCGCCAACGGCGGGCTGCGTATCGACCCCAGCGTGATCGAGGGGTCGGCCACCACCGATGACGGCCGCACCGTCGGCACCGACACCGCCGGCACCCGCCAGGTGATCAGCGACCAGGCGGCGACCCAGACCATGAAGATGATGGAGAAGGTCATCGACCCCGAGGACGGCGTCGCCCCCGGCGCGGCGATCCCGGGCTATCGGGTGGCCGGCAAGACCGGCACGGCACAGCGGGTCGGCGCGGAGTGCGGCTGCTACGACGGCACCTTCACCGTCTCCTTCGCCGGCTTCGCGCCCGCCGACGACCCGCGCTTCACGGTCTACGTGGTGGTCCAGAACCCACGCAACGGCGGCGGCGGCGGCTCGGTCGGTGGTCCGGCCTTCGCCAAGATCATGAGCTACGCCCTGCGCCGCTACGCCGTCCCGCCGACGGGCAGGCAGGCCTCCGACCTGCCCGTCGAGTGGGGGTCCGGCATGGGCGACGGCGAGCGGTAGCCTCGCGGCGTGGTGAGCGACGATCCCCGGACGGACACCCGCCCGGCGCATCCTCCGCGCACGCCCCTCGCCGCTCTCGGTGGGTGGCTGGCGGGCCGCGGCGCGACCCCGCAGGTGCACGGCGACGTCGAGGTCACCGGCATCTCGCTGAGCAGCCGACGGATCCGCCCCGGGGACCTGTACGCCGCCATCCCGGGCGCGCGCGCCCACGGTGCGGAGTTCGCCGGGGACGCACTGGCGGCGGGGGCGGTGGCCGTGCTGACCGACCCCGGGGGAGCGGCCCGGCTGCCCGCGGGCACGCCGTCCCTGGTCGTGGCCGACCCGCGCCGCGACCTGGGCGGCCTCTCCGCCGAGGTCTACGGCCACCCCGCCCGCGCGCTGCGGATGATCGGCGTCACCGGCACCCAGGGCAAGACCACCACCACCCGACTCGCCGAGAGCGGGCTCGAGCGGACCGGCGTCGCGTCGGCCGTGGTCGGCACGATCGGCACCCGGATCGGCGGCGTCGACGTCGAGACCGCGCTGACCACGCCCGAGGCGCCCGACCTGCACGGTCTGTTCGCCGTGATGCGCGAGCGCGGGATCGCGGCCTGCGGCATGGAGGTGTCCAGCCACGCGCTGGTCCTCGGTCGTGTCGACGGGGTCCTCTTCGACGTCGCCGTCTTCACCAACCTCGGCCGTGACCACCTCGACTTCCACGCCGACGTCGAGGACTACTACCGCGCCAAGGCGTCCCTGTTCGATCCCGGGCGCAGCCGCCGGGGCCTGGTCAGCATCGACGACGATCACGGCCGCCGGTTGGCCGCGGAGGCGCCCATCCCGGTCCGCACCTACTCCCTCCACCACGCCGACGCCGACTGGCGGGCCACCGAGGTCGTGCTGAGCGCCGCCGGCTCCCGCTTCGTGGTCGTCGGCCCCGGCGGCGTCGAGGTCGAGGCCGGCTGCCCGCTGCCCGGCGACTTCAACGTCGCCAACGCCCTCGCGGCGGTCGCGGCCTGCGCCGAGGCCGGCTTCGACCCCGCCGCCGTCGCCGCGGGCATCGCGGCCGGGGGCGGCGTGCCCGGGCGGCTCGAACGCGTCGACGCGGGCCAGGACTTCGCGGTGGTCGTCGACTACGCCCACAAGCCCGACGCCGTGGCGGCGGCGATCGGCACCCTGCGCCCGCTGACCGACGGCCGGGTGATCGTGGTGCTCGGGGCCGGCGGCGACCGCGACCCCGGCAAGCGACCCCTGATGGGGGAGATCGCGGCCCGGTTGGCCGACCTGCTGATCGTCACCGACGACAACCCGCGCACCGAGGACCCGGCGGCGATCCGCCGCGAGGTGCTGGCCGGCGCGGCCGGACCCGGCGCCTCGGTCGAGGTCGGCGGCCGCCGGGAGGCGATCCGTCGGGCGCTCGCCGAGGCCGCACCGGGCGACATCGTGCTCGTCGCCGGCAAGGGCCACGAGACCGGCCAGGAGGTGGCCGGCGTCGTGCACCCCTTCGACGACCGCGAGGTCGTCCTCGAGGAGCTGGGCCGGTGATCGCGATGACGCTCGCCGAGATCGCCGACGTCACCGGCGGCCGGGTCCACGGCGACCCGGCGACCGTGGTGACGGCGGCCGCCTTCGTCGACAGCCGCGCGGTCGAACCCGGCGGACTCTTCGTGGCCGTCGTGGGGGAGCGGGTCGACGGGCACGCCTTCGCCGACGCGGTCCACGCCGCCGGGGCAGCGGCGGTGCTCGGCACCCGGCCCTGCGGCGCGCCCACGGTGGTCGTCGAGGACGCGGTGCTCGCGCTCGGTCTGCTGGCACGACACGTGCGCGACCGCCTGACCGGCCTGCGGGTGCTGGCGCTCACCGGTTCGCAGGGCAAGACGGGCACCAAGGACTTCCTGGCGGCGGTCCTGGCCCGTGTGGGTCCGACGGTGGCCACCGCCGGCAACTTCAACAACGAGATCGGCGTGCCCCTCACCGTGCTCCGGGCGAGTGCCGAGACGGCGTACCTGGTCGTGGAGATGGGCGCCCGTCACCTCGGCAACATCGGCTACCTGTGCCGGATCGCCCGTCCCGAGGTCGCCGCGGTGCTCAACGTCGGGTCCGCCCACGTGGGCGAGTTCGGCAGCCGCGAGGCGATCGCGCAGACCAAGGGCGAGATCCTCGAGACGCTGCCCCCGGACGGCACCGCCGTGCTCGCGTCCGCCGACGAGGTGGTCGCCCGGATGGCCGCCCGCACCTCTGCCCGGGTGGTCACCTTCGGCGCCGGGGGCGACGTCACCGCCAACGAGGAGGAGACCGACGAGCGCGCGCGGCGTTCCTTCGACCTCGGGTACGCCGGGTCGCTGGTGCGGGTGTCCCTGTCCGTGCCCGGCGGGCACCAGGTCCACAACGCCCTCGCGGCCGCCGCGATGGCGCTCGCCGTCGGCGTACCTCTCCCCGACGTGGCCGCCGGCCTCACCGCGGCCCGGCCATCCTCCCGCTGGCGCATGGCGCTGCACGAGCGCGACGACGGCGTCCTGGTCGTCAACGACGCCTACAACGCCAACCCCGACTCGATGCGGGCGGCCCTGCAGACCCTGCGCGACCTGGGCGGCACCGGCCGGCGCACGGTCGCGGTGCTGGGTGAGATGAAGGAGCTCGGCGACGAGCACGAGGCCGCCCACCGGGGGATCGGGCAGTTCGCGACGGTCGCCCGGGTCGACGTCCTGGTCGTGGTGGGCGCGGAGGCCGCGGGCATCGCCGACGGCGCGCTGGGGCAGCCCGGCTGGGGCGGACAGGTGGTCCGCGCGGCGGGGCGTGACGACGCGCTGGCGTGGGTGCGGAAGAATGTCGCGCCGGGCGACGTGGTGCTGGTCAAGGCATCGCGAGGAGTTGCTCTCGAGCACGTCGCCGACGGCCTGCTCGTCCCCCGACCCGAAGGAGGAACCGCGTGAGAGCGATCCTCTTCGGCGGCGGCATCTCGCTGCTCATCTCGCTTCTCGGCACCCGGGTCGCCATCGGTGTCTTGTCCCGGCACGGCTACGGGCAGGAGATCCGCGACGACGGTCCCACCACGCACCACACCAAGCGCGGCACTCCCACCATGGGCGGGATCGTCATCATCCTGGCCGCCCTGATCGGCTACTTCTCGGCGAAGGTGATCACCGGCGACCTGCCGTCGGCGTCCGCGATGCTGCTCCTCCTGCTCTTCGTCGGACTCGGCGTCGTGGGCTTCCTCGACGACTTCATCAAGATCGTCAAGCAGCGCAGCCTCGGGTTGCGCAGCGCCGCCAAGATGATCGGCCAGACGGTCATCGCCCTCGCCTTCGGCATTCTCGCGCTCTCGCCCTGGCTGGAGGACGAGAACGGCCGGCGCCCGGCGTCCCACCACCTCTCCTTCCTCAAGGACTTCGGCTGGGAGCTGCCCACGATCCTGGTGATCCTGGTGATCTGGCTGCTGGTCGCCGGCTTCTCCAACGCCATGAACCTCAGCGACGGTCTCGACGGTCTCGCCACCGGCGCCTCGATCCTGGTCTTCGGGGCCTACACGCTCGTGAACATCTGGCAGAACAACCAGTCCTGTGAGTCGCGGCCGGGTGTCAACTGCTACGAGGTGCGCGACCCGCTGGACCTGGCGATCGTGTCGGCCGCGATCACCGGTGCCTGCTTCGGCTTCTTGTGGTGGAACGCCTCCCCGGCCGCCATCTTCATGGGCGACACCGGCTCGCTGGCGCTGGGCGGCGCCCTCGCGGGACTGGCGATCCTGACCCGCACCGAGCTGCTGCTGCTGATCCTGGGTGGACTGTTCGTGGTGATCACCCTCTCGGTGATCGTGCAGGTGGGGGTCTTCAAGGCGAGCCGACGCAGCGCCCTGTTCCGCACGGTGTTCCGGGTCAAGGCCGGTCATCGCGTCTTCCGGATCGCCCCCATCCACCACCACTTCGAGATGCTCGGCTGGGAGCAGGTCACCGTGGTGATCCGGTTCTGGATCATCACCGGCCTCTGCGTGGCCACCGGCCTCGGTGTCTTCTACGCGCAGTGGGTCGCGAGTGGCTGACGCGCGACGCGATCCCGCCGCCCTCGGGCGGCTCGACTCCTGGGAGGGCGTCCGCGCGGTCGTCGCCGGCTTCGGGGTCACCGGCTTCGCCGCGGCCGACTCCCTCACGCACCTCGGCGCCCAGGTGGTCGCGCTGGGCGAGAGGGAGACCCCGGAGATGGCCGAGCGCGCCGAGCTGCTCGGCATCCTCGGTGCCGACGTCCGGCTCGGCGCCGGCTCGACGGCGGCGCTGCCCGACGACCTCGGCGACCTCGACGTGCTGGTGACCTCACCCGGCTTCCGGCCGGACGCGCCGCTGCTGGCCGCGGCCCGGGCCCGCGGGGTGCCGGTTTGGGGCGAGGTCGAGCTCGCCTGGCGGCTCCGCGACCCCGACCACGCAGCGCCGTGGCTGGCGGTCACGGGCACCAACGGCAAGACCACGACGGTCCAGATGCTCGACGCGATCCTGCGCGCTGCGGGCCTGCGCAGCGCGGCCGTCGGCAACGTCGGCCGGCCGGTCGTCGAGGCCGTCATGGACCCCGAGCCCTACGACGTGTTCGCGGTCGAGCTCTCCAGCTTCCAGCTGCACTACGCCTACTCGGTCCGCTGCGAGTCCGCCGCGGTCCTCAACGTGGCCGAGGACCACCTCGACTGGTACGCCGCCCCGACGGGGATGGCCGACTACGCCGCCGACAAGGGCCGCATCTACACCGGCGTCCAGCGGGCTTGCGTCTACAACGTGTCCGACCCGGTGACCGAGCGGCTGGTCGTCGACGCCGACGTGACCGACGGAGCAAGGGCCATCGGGTTCACCCTCGGGGTGCCGAGCGTCGGCATGCTCGGTCTCGTCGACGACGTGCTCGCCGACCGCGCCTTCATCGACGCGCGGCACAGCTCGGCCGCGGAGCTCTGCACGCTGGCCGACCTCACCTCCCCGGCGCCCCATGTCGTGGCCAACGCCCTGGCGGCGGCGGCGCTCGCCCGTGCCCACGGTGTCTCCCAGCAGGCCGTCCGTGACGGGCTGCGCGGGTTCCACCCCGACGGCCATCGGATCAGCGAGGTGGCGACTGTCGACGGCGTCACCTACGTCGACGACTCCAAGGCCACCAACCCGCACGCCGCCCGCGCGTCCCTGCAGGCCTACGACCCGGTGGTCTGGGTCGCGGGCGGGCTCGCCAAGGGGGCCTCCTTCGACGACCTGGTGCGCACGGCCGGCGGCCGGCTGCGCGGCGTCGTACTCCTCGGGCGGGATCGCGACCTGATCGCCGCCGCCCTTTCGCGACACGCGCCCGATGTGCCGGTCATCGAGGTGGGCGACGGTGAGACTGAGGATCCCATGGGACGCGCCGTGACCGCGGCGGCTGGTCTGGCGAAGCCGGGCGACACCGTCCTGCTGGCCCCGGGCTGCGCCTCCATGGACATGTTCACCGACTACGGCCAACGCGGAGACGCCTTCGCAGCGGCGGTGCGGACGATGCAGACGGGCTGACCCGGGGAGGGGCGCAGGAGCCGATGACGACGGTCGACCCCGAGGCGCCGCAGGAGGCCTCCCGGCGCGCGGTGCCGGGTCCCCTGCAGTCCGTTCGCACCACCATCGCCGGCCTTCGCCACGCGCTCGACCGGCCCCTGACGTCCTACTACCTGCTCCTCGGTGCCTCGGCCCTGCTGCTGACCATCGGCCTGATCATGGTGCTGAGCGCGTCGAGCGTCTACTCGTTCAAGTTCTACGACGGCAACTCCTACCGCGTGGTGACCCGCCAGCTGACGTGGGTGGTGATCGGCCTGCCGTGCGCCTGGGTCGCCTCGCGGCTGCCGCACCGATGGATCCGTCGACTGGCCTGGCCGGGCTACTTCGTCTCGCTGACCCTGCTGCTGCTGACCGCCTTCCTCGGCGTCGAGCGCAACGGCAACCAGAACTGGCTCGCCCTCGGCCCGCTGACCATCCAGCCGTCCGAGATCGCCAAGCTGGCGCTGGTCCTCTGGGCGGCGCACGTCTACGCGCACAAGGACCGCCGGCTGGGCAGCCTGCACGAGACGATGATGCCGGTGGTGCCCGGCCTGCTCCTGGCCACCGGCCTGGTCGTCTTCGGCCGCGACCTCGGGACCGCGCTGGTCCTCTTCGCGATCCTGCTCGGCATGCTCTGGGTGGTCGGCGCCCCGGCCCGGTTCTTCACCCTCTGCCTGAGCATCATGGGCGTGGTGGCGTTCGCGCTCGCCCGCACCAGCGGGGAGCGCATGGACCGCATCACCACGTTCACCGACCCGTTCCGCGACTACCTCGGCACCGGCTGGCAGCCCGCCCACGGCCTCTACGCCCTCTCCAGCGGCGGCTGGTTCGGCGAGGGCATCGGCGCCAGCCGGCAGAAGTGGGGCGACCTGCCCGAGGCCCACACCGACTTCATCTTCGCCGTGCTCGGCGAGGAGCTCGGGCTGATCGGCACGCTGCTGGTCGTCGCGCTCTTCCTCACCATCGCCTACGCCGCCATGCGGGTCGCCCAACGCACCACCGACCCGTTCACCCGCTACATGACCTTCGGCATCATCGTGTGGCTGCTCGGACAGATGATGATCAACGTCGGCATGGTGCTCACCCTGCTCCCGGTGATCGGCATCCCGCTGCCACTGGTGTCCTACGGCGGGTCGGCCCTGGTCCCGTCGCTGGTGGCCCTCGGCCTGCTGATCGGCTTCGCCCGCCGCGAGCCGCAGGCCGCGGCCGCCCTGGCCGCCCGGCGCCGCGGCCGCTCGGCGGGCCTGTCCGCCGGTCGCGTCCCCACCCGCACGTCCTAGAGTCGTCCCGATGCGCGTACTCCTCGCCGGCGGCGGCACCGCCGGCCACACCTCACCCCTGCTGGCCACCGCGGACGCTCTGGTCCGGCTCTTCCCGGACACCGAGATCACCTGCGTCGGCACGCCGCGCGGGCTCGAGAACCGCGTGGTCCCCGCCGCGGGCTACCCCCTCGAGCTGATCGCGCCGGTGCCGCTGCCGCGGCGCCCCTCCGGCGACCTGCTCCGGGTGCCCGGCCGGCTGCGGGCTGCGGTCGGCGAGGCCCTCGCCGTCCTCGACCGGGTCCGGCCCGATGTCGTGGTCGGCTACGGCGGCTACGTCTCGATGCCCGTCTACCTCGCCGCCCGCCGACGCCGCCTGCCCTTGGTCGTCCACGAGCAGAACGCCCTGCCCGGCCTGGCCAACAAGGCCGGCGCCCGGGTCGCCGACCGGGTCGCCGTCAGCTTCCCCGGGACGCCCCTGCCCAGGGCCGAGTACGTCGGCCTGCCGATCCGCACCCTGATCTCCGGCCTCGACCGGCCCTCCCGGCGGGCCGAGGCCAGGGCCTTCTTCGGCCTCGACCCGGACCTGCCCACCCTGCTGGTGACCGGCGGCTCCCAGGGTGCCCGCCGTCTCAACCAGTCCGTCGCCGCGGCCGCGGGCGCGCTGGCCGCCGCGGGCGTGCAGGTGCTGCACGTGGTCGGCCCCACCGGCCAGGCCGTGCCGGACCGCCCCGCCGACGCCGGTGTGCCGTACGTCGTGGAGAGCTTCGTGGACCGGATGGACCTCGCCTACGCCGCCGCCGACCTGGTGGTCTGCAGGGGGGGCGCTTCGTCGGTCACCGAGGCCGCCGCCGTGGGCCTCCCGGCGGTCTTCGTGCCGCTGCCGATCGGCAACGGCGAGCAGGACCTCAACGCGCGGCCGGTGGTCGACGCGGGCGGGGCGCTGCTCGTGCACGATGCCGCGCTCACCCCGGAGTGGGTGGCCGCCACGGTCCCGGCGCTGGCGGCCGACGCCGCCCGGCTGGCGACGATGGGTGCCGCCGCGGCGGCGCTGATCCCGCGCGACGCCGACGAACGGCTCGCCCGGATCGTCGCCGAGACTGCACTCCGGGGGCGCCGATGAGGATCCCCGTCCCCGACGAGCTGCTGCCGGCCGACCGGCTGGGCCGCGTGCACTTCGTCGGCATCGGCGGCGCCGGCCTGTCCGCGATCGCCCGGATCATGGCCGCCCGCGGGCTGCCGGTGACCGGCAGCGACGACAAGGACACCCCCTTCCTGCCTCCGCTGCGCGAGCTCGGTGTGACCTGTCACCTCGGCTACGCCGCCGCCCACGTCGGCGACGCCGACACGCTGGTCGTCACCACCGCCGCCCGGGACGACAACCCGGAGGTCCTCGAGGCGCGCCGCCGCGGGCTGCGGATCCTGCCCCGGTCGGCCGGCCTCTGGTCGGTGATGGACGGCTACCGCGTGGTCGCTGTCGCGGGCACCCACGGCAAGACCACGACGACGTCCCTGCTGACCTCGGCCCTGCTCGCCGCCGGCCTCGACCCGACGTACGCCGTCGGGGGCGTGCTCACCGCGACCGGACGCAACGCCGACGCGGGCGCCGGTGACCTCTTCGTCGCCGAGGCCGACGAGAGCGACGGGGCGTTCCTGGTCTACCGGCCGTTCGCCGCCATCGTCACCAACGTCGCGTCGGACCACCTCGACGTCTGGGGCACCGAGGACGCCTACCGCGCCGCCTTCGTCGAGTTCGCCGACCACGTGGACCCCGAGGGTTTCCTGGTCTGCTGCGTCGACGACCCGGGCGCCCGCGACCTCGCCGTGGCGGCCCGGTCCCGGGGCCGCTCCGTCGTGACCGTCGGCGAGAGCGTCGATGCCGACCTCCGGGCGGTCGACCTCGCGTACTCCGGTGCCACCTCGTCGTTCAGTGTGGTCGACCGCGGCACCGGGCTCGGCCGGCTGACCCTGCGCATCCCCGGACGTCACTACGTCCTCGACGCCCTTGCCGCGCTGGCGCTCGGCCTCGGTCTCGGCGCGGCCTTCGACGACCTGCGCACCGGCCTGGAGGGCTTCACCGGCTCGGGCCGGCGGATGGAGCCCAAGGGTGAGGCCGGCGGGGTCCGGGTCTACGACAGCTACGCCCACCACCCGGCCGAGATCGCCGCCGACCTGGAGGCCGCCCGCGCGGTCGCGGGGCAGGGCCGGCTGGTCGTCGTCTTCCAGCCCCACCTCGTCTCGCGGACCCGGCTGCTCGGCCCGGCGATGGCCGAGGCGCTCGGCGCGGCCGACGAGGTCGTCGTCCTCGAGGTGTACGCCGCCCGGGAGGAGCCCGACCCCGACGTCACCGGTGCCGCCGTGGCGGCCGCCGTACCCCTGCCCGCGGGGGCGGTCGAGCACGTCCCCACCCTCGCCGAGGCCGAGATCGCCGCAGTGCGTCGCGCCCGGCCCGGCGACCTCGTGCTCACGCTGGGTGCCGGCGACGTGACCGCCGTCGGCCCCGGGGTCCTCGCGCGCCTGACGCAGGCTGCGGAGGTCGCGGATGCCTAGTCTCCTCGGTCGCCGCCGGGCCGAGCCCGACCGGACCCAGGACTCCGCCTCCCTCCGCACCCGGCGTCGCTTCGCCCGGCGTCAGTGGCGTCGTCGCTGGCTGGCGTGGAAGCCGCTGCTGGCCCTGCTGGTGGTGCTCACGCTGCTGGCCGGCGGCGCGTGGGTGGTCTTCTTCAGCCGCTACCTGGCCGTCCAGGGCGTGATGGTCTCCGGCACCGGGCTGCTCTCGGCCGACGACGTCCGGATGGCGGCCAGGGTCCCCGACGCACAGCCGCTGGCTCGCGTCGACCTGGTCGGGATCGAGCGCCGCGTCGAGGCGCTCGCGCCGGTCGCGGACGCCACGGTCGCCCGTCAGTGGCCCGACCAGATCTCGATCGTGGTCGAGGAGCGCGCGGCGGTCGCGGTGGTCGACATCGGCGGCCGGATCCGGGGCATGGACGACGGTGGTGTGATCTTCCGTGACTACCCGCGCGCCCCGCGCAACCTGCCGCTCGTCAAGACCACCGGGCGGACCGGTGGCGAGGCACTCTCCGAGGCGGCGCTGGTCGTCTCCTCCCTGCCCGGTGCGCTGGCCCGGCGCGTGGAGTACCTCGCGGTGGTCACTGTCGACCAGATCACCCTGGTGCTCCGCGACGGCCGGCAGGTGCTGTGGGGGAGCGCGGAGGAGTCGGACGCCAAGGCCCGGGTGCTCGCCGCGCTGCTCGACGAACCCGCGAAGGTCTACGACGTGAGCGTGCCGGCGCAGCCGACGACCTCGCAGCTGGACCCGTCGGCCCCGCTGTCGTGACCCGCTGTCTTGAGCCCTTCACCCGAACTCACGGAACTCGTCGCAGAAGAGTGCGACGCGCCCGGCGGTTGCGCTGGACTCGGGCCGTCGTCCTGCCTACTGTCGTGACCAACATCAGGTTGACATAACGTTAACCCTCAGGCTGACGGTGAGAGTTCATCAGGGGCAGGGGGCCGGGATCCGACCCGATGTTCTTCCCCGGACCACCCGCACACCCAGCCCTCGTCCGCGCCCGCGGACGCCGCACACCCGGAAGGCACATCGCCGTGGCAGCAGCCCAGAACTATCTGGCCATCATCAAGGTCGTGGGGATCGGTGGCGGCGGCGTCAACGCCGTCAACCGGATGATCGAGGTCGGTCTCAAGGGCGTCGAGTTCATCGCGATCAACACCGATGCGCAGGCGCTCCTGATGAGCGACGCCGACGTCAAGCTCGACATCGGCCGCGAGCTCACCCGCGGGCTCGGCGCCGGCGCCAACCCCGACGTGGGGGCGAAGGCCGCCGAAGACCACGCCGAGGAGATCGAGGAGGTCATCAAGGGGGCCGACATGGTCTTCGTGACGGCGGGCGAGGGCGGCGGCACCGGCACCGGCGGCGCGCCGATCGTGGCTCGCATCGCCCGGTCGCTGGGCGCGCTGACCATCGGCGTCGTGACCCGCCCGTTCGCGTTCGAGGGACGTCGCCGCGCCAACGCGGCCGAGGAGGGCATCGCCGGTCTCCGCGAGGAGGTCGACACCCTCATCGTGATCCCCAACGACCGGCTGCTCTCGATCAGCGACCGCAGCGTGTCGGTGCTCGACGCCTTCAAGCAGGCCGACCAGGTGCTGCTCCAGGGTGTCTCCGGCATCACCGACCTGATCACCACCCCGGGCCTGATCAACCTCGACTTCGCCGACGTGAAGTCCGTGATGGCCAACGCCGGCTCCGCCCTGATGGGCATCGGCTCGGCCCGCGGCGAGGACCGTGCGGTCGCCGCCGCGGAGATGGCGGTCTCCAGCCCGCTGCTCGAGGCGTCCATCGAAGGCGCCATGGGCGTGCTGCTGTCGATCGCCGGCGGCTCCGACCTCGGCCTGTTCGAGATCAACGAAGCCGCCGCGCTGGTCGCCGAGTCGGCGCACAACGACGCCAACATCATCTTCGGAGCGACCATCGACGACGCCCTCGGCGACGAGGTGCGGGTGACCGTGATCGCGGCGGGCTTCGAGGGCGGCATGCCCAAGCGTCGCGACGACGGCACGGTGCTGCGGCGCGATCCCAAGCCCCAGGCCACCCAGGCCGAGGTGCGCGAGGCCGCGCAGCAGATCGCCTCGCAGCGACCGTCGCAGCCCAAGTCCGAGCAGGCGGCACCCCTGCGTCCCGCCCAGCCGCCGCAGCAGTCCCAGCCGCCCCGGCAGCCGTCTCGCCAGGTGCAGTTCGACGACGACGAGCTGGACGTTCCGGACTTCTTGAAGTAGCCCGTGTTCGCCTTTCGCGACTCCCGTGACGGCGACGTCTCCCGGCTCCGGGTGGACGTCGCCTTCACTGATTCCTCCATCGACCTCCGGGGCCTCCATGCGGGGTTCCCCGGTCTTCTGTCCCGGGTCGAGGGCGAGATCGGCGTGCCGTTGGCCCGCCTGAGCCAGGTGCACGGGGACGAGGTGCTCGTGGTCGACGCGCCGATGCCCCTCGGGAAGGTGCCGAGCGCGGACGCCCTGGTGTCCACGACGCGCGGGCTCGGCCTCATGGTCCGCGTGGCCGACTGCGTGCCCGTCCTGCTCGCGGACCCGGAGGCGGGTGTCGTCGGGGCAGTCCACTCCGGCCGCCCCGGCATGGTCCTCGACATCGCCACCCGCACCGTCGAGGTGATGCGCGAGCAGGGCGCCACCGAGATCGTCGGGTGGGTCGGACCGCACGTGTGCGGATCCTGCTACGAGGTGCCCGAGCGGATGCGGGCCGAGGTCAGTGCCGTCGTCCCCGAAGCGTTCGCGGAGACGTCGTGGGGCACGCCCGCGGTCGACATCGGGGCGGGGGTCCGGGCCCAGCTCGCCCGGGCGGGGGTCGAGGCTCTCGACGTCGCGGGCTGCACCCGCGAGGAGGCCGGCCTCCACTCCTACCGTCGCGACGGCGCCACCGCCGGACGCTTCGCGGGTCTAGTGTGGCTCTCGTGACCCGCGCCGACGACCTGGCGGCCAACCTCGACGTCGTACGCCGCCGGATCGCCGAGGCCTGCGCAGCCTCGGGCCGTGATCCCGCGGAGGTGACCCTCGTCGTGGTCACGAAGAACTTCTGGGCCTCCGACGTCCGGCTGCTCGCCGACCTCGGCGTCACCGACGTGGGGGAGAACCGCCACCAGGAGGCGCAGGTCAAGGCTGCCGAGTGCGCCGACCTGAGCCTCACCTGGCACTTCATCGGCGGCCTGCAGAGCAACAAGGCGGCCGCGGTCGCCTCCTACGCCGACGTCGTCGAGTCGGTCGACAGGACCAAGCTCGTCGACGGCCTCCAGCGCGGCGCGCACGACCGCTCCCACCACGTCGACTGCCTGGTGCAGGTGAGCCTGGATCCGCCGGACGCGTCCGACTCGCGCGCGGGGGTCACCCCCGACCGGCTGGACGAGGTCGCCGCGGCCATCGAGGAGGCCGGCCGGCTCCGGCTACGCGGGCTGATGGCCGTCGCGCCGCAGGGGGAGGAGCCCGCCGAGGCCTTCGCCCGGTTGGCCTCGATCCGGTCGTCGTTCCTGGGCGGGCACCCCGATGCCACCTGGCTCTCGGCCGGCATGAGCGCCGACCTGGAGGAGGCCGTCGCGGCCGGCGCGACACACGTGCGGATTGGCAGTGCGGTCCTCGGTCCGAGGCCCGCCATCAAGTAGTGTCACGAATCGAAGCAGCGCTGTCTCCCGGTCGGAATCCCGGCCGGGTGCTGGGCGCCGGAGTTGCGGAGGACAAGTCATGGCCAGCGGGATGCGCAAGATCGGCGAGTACCTCGGTCTGCTCGAGGACACCGGCCGGTACGACGAGTACGACAGCGGCTCCTACGACGAGTCGGACGACCAGTACGCCGCCTCCGAGAAGCGGGCGCGAGAGCCCCGTCCCGCCCCCGTATCCGATCTCTCCGAGCGCCGCCCGCGTTCGGGTCCCACCGGAGTGGTAGCCGAATTGTCCAAGATCACGACCTTGCACCCGCGCACCTACAACGAGGCGCGCACCGTGGGTGAGCAGTACCGCGACGGCACGCCCGTCATCATGAACCTCTCCGAGATGGACGACTCCGACGCCAAGCGCCTCGTCGACTTCGCGGCCGGGCTGGTGTTTGCCTCCCGTGGCACGATCGAGCGCGTGACCAACAAGGTGTTCCTGCTCTCGCCCCCCAACGTGACCGTCGCTGCCGAGGACAAGCGGCGCATCGCCGAGGGCGGCTTCTTCAACCAGAGCTGACGCCTGCCTTGTACGCCGTGGGGTCCGTGCTGCACGGCCTGTTGTGGTTGTTCATCCTCTTCTTGTGGATCCGTTTCGTCTTCGACTGGGTCCAGGTCTTCGCTCGCTCCTGGAGCCCGGGCGGGGTGATCCTGGTGCTGCTCGAGGTCGTCTACTCGGTGACCGATCCGCCGATCAAGGCGCTGCGCCGGTTCATCCCGCCGCTGCGGATCGGCAACTTCGCCCTGGACCTGAGCTTCATCCTGGTCCTGGTCGCGGCCTACATCTTGTTGCAGGTGGTGTCGTCCACGCTCCTGTAGTTCGTGGGACACCGCGCGGGAGACCAGCCCTCCCGCAACCGCTATTGTTCGGCTGAGCAAGATTCATCAGTTTCCGAGACATTGAATGGGTGAGGTCATGCCGCTGACGCCTGAGGACGTGAGCAACAAGCGCTTTACTCCTGTCCGCCTTCGCGAGGGCTACGACATGGGTGAGGTCGACCAGTTCCTCGACGAGGTCGAGGGAGAACTGGCGCGGCTCACGAAGGAGAACGACGACCTGAGGTCGAAGTTGTCCAGCGCCCAGGCCGGGGGAGCGCCCGTGACGGCCCCCGCCCCGGAGCCGGAGGCCCAGAAGGCCCCCGAGCCGGAGCCCGAGCCCGAGCCCGAGCCCGAGCCGGAGGCCCGTCCTGCGCCGCTGGCTGCGACCCCGGTCCCGGCCGAGACCATCCGGGTCGAGACCGTGCCGCAAGCCTCCAACGCCGCGGCGCGCCTGCTCGAGATCGCCACCCGCAACGCCGACGAGCTGGTCGACGAGGCGAAGAACGACGCCGACAAGATCGTCGGCGAGGCCCGCACCAAGGCCGAGCGACTCGAGGCCGAGGCCAAGTCCAAGAGCGACAAGCTCGAGGCCGACGCCCGCACGCGGTCGCAGATGCTCGACGGGGAGACCTCCGAGCGCCGCAAGCAGATGTTCGGCGCTCTCGAGGTCGAGCGGGACAAGCTCAACGGTGAGGTCGAGAACCTCCGTTCGTTCGAGCGCGAGTACCGCTCGCGTCTCAAGAGCTACTTCTCCCAGCAGTTGGAGTCTCTCGAGACCACGAGCGAGACGCCGAGCCCCGAGGGAGTCGGTGCGCCGGCCCCCAAGCGACTGCGCTCGATCCTGGGCGAGGACGAGGGCTGAGCACACCCCAGCCATGAGTCGCTGAGCGGCCGACCCCCGACAGGGGTCGGCCGTTCTGTGCTTTCCCGGGGTGCCGGTTTTGAGTCGCCTCAGATCACCGGCTACCCTCCCGACACGTTCCATGGTTCTCGCCATGGGACCTCGGTAGTCAGGAGGCCTCACGCCATGGTTCGCAGCACCGCGAAGACGCTCGCCGGCTCAGCCGCTGCGGCCGCGAAGAAGGTCATCTCCCGTCGCGGCGCCAAGGCCGCTCCGGCGGCCGCCGCGAAGAAGGCCGCCTCGGTCAAGAAGACCGCCCCGACGAAGAAGGCCGCGCCGGTCAAGAAGGCGGCCCCGGTCAAGAAGGCCGCGCCGGTCAAGAAGGCGGCCCCGGCGAAGAAGGCGGCCCCGGTCAAGAAGGCGGCCCCGGCGAAGAAGGCCGCGCCGGTCAAGAAGGCGGCCCCGGTCAAGAAGGCGGCCCCGGCGAAGAAGGC
>Ga0136611_10001043_pt1 | contig 18928 bp, 20 predicted proteins | sample AntDrymUQ2232306_2_FD_106645 | JGI IMG/M metagenome (GOLD analysis project Ga0136611, IMG submission 106645) | Polar desert sand microbial communities from Dry Valleys, Antarctica - metaG UQ223 (23.06) | ecosystem: Environmental > Terrestrial > Soil > Desert | place: Antarctica: Dry Valley...
GCCTCACGCGAGGTCGTGGACGAACTCGCCGAGCTGGGTGAGGTTGCGGCACTCCACCATCGGCACGACCGCGCCGTACTCCGAGGCGGCCGAGTCGCCGGTGTCCCAGTGCCGCGGGTGCTCGGGATTGAGCCACCACGAGTGCCGGGCCCGGCCGGCCATCGCGCGCAGGGCGTCGAGGTCGAGATCGCTGTAGTTGGAGCGGGCGTCGCCCAGCACGAGCAGCGACGACGTGCTCGGCCCGACGGCGTCGGCGTAGCGCTCCTCGAAAGCGCCGAACGCGCGGCCGTAGTGGGTGCGGCCGAAGCGCGCGGCGTGGGCGGAGCTCGCCGCCAGCTCGGCCATCACGTCGGCGACGTCGGCCCCGGGCGTGAAGTGGCGGGTCACCTCGACGAGGTCGTCGACGAAGGTGAAGGCGCGCACCCGGCTGAACTGGTCCTGCAGCGCGAAGACGAGCAGCAACGTGAAGCGCGCGAAGCTCGCGACCGATCCGGAGACGTCACATAGCACGACCAGCTCGGTGCGGTGCGGCCGGCGCGGCCGGTGGTGGGTCGCGATCGGGACCCCACCGGTGGAGAGCGAGGCGCGAACGGTGCGGCGGAAGTCGAGCGGGCCGCGACTGTTGTCGCGGCGCTCACGTGCCAACCTCGAGGCAAGTCGTCGCGACAGGGGGTAGAGCAACCTCCGCATCTCCTCGATCTCACCGGCCCTGGCCGACCCGAAGTCCAGGCGGTCGATCGACGGCCGGAGGGCCACGTCGGCGACGTGCTCGGCCCCCTTCTCCTCCGCGATCCGGCGGCGCGCGTCGTCCTCGACCAACCGGCCGAAACGGGCGACTCGCCGGTCGGCCACCCGCGCGGCCTCGTCGTCGGCGCGGCCCTCGGCGAGCAGCGCCTCGACGATCTTGTCGGTGAGCTCCTGGGCCGTGATCCGCCGCAGCGCCGTGTAGGCCGACCAGGAGGAGAGGCCAGGTCCGCGACCCGGCATCGCGCCGAAGCGGCCGCCGGCCTCGACCGCGAGGTCACGAAGAGCCTCCTCGCCGCCGGCCCGGAGGGCGGCCTGGAGGCGCAGCCGGTACGCCGCGAGGGCGTCGGCGTCGTCGCGCGTCCGCTCGACGTCGTCGATCTCGGCCGCGGTCCCGTCGCCGATCAGCCGAGGGAAGTAGAGGTCGAAGACCGCCTCGAAGGTCGGCCGCTGGGCCTGTCGCTTGACCAGCGTGGCGGCGTACACGTCGCGGACCACGCCGCGCTCCCCCCAGCCCACCCGACCCAGCGCGGCGACGGAGTCCTGGGCCTCGGCGAGCGACACCGGCAGCCCGGCGGTGCGCAGCGCCTGGACGAACCCCAGGTGCCGGTCGAGCAGCCGCGACCGCCGGGCGGGCACCTCGGCTCCGGACACCTCAGTTCCGGCCACCTCAGTTCCGGCCCATCTCAGTGTCGGGCCAGCTTGAGCTCGCGGATCGCGCGCTGCTGGTCGGAGGCGTGCTTGAGCACGACGCCGAGGGTCTGCCGGACCCGTTCCTCGTCGAGGGTGCCGGTCTCCATCGCGATCAGGGTGCGTGCCCAGTCGACGGACTCGGCGATCGACGGGGCCTTCTTGAGCTCCAGGTCGCGGAGCCTGGCGACCATGGCGACGAGCTGGCCGGCGAGTGCCTCGTCGAGCTCGGGCACCTGGGCGAGCACGATCGCGCGCTCGCGCTCGATGTCGGGGTAGTCGAGGTGGAGGTAGAGGCAGCGCCGCTTGAGCGCCTCGCTCAGCTCCCGGGTGGCGTTGGAGGTCAGCACGACGAACGGGCGGCGTACGGCACTGATGGTGCCGAGCTCGGGGATCGTGACCTGGAAGTCGGAGAGCACCTCGAGGAGCAGACCCTCGACCTCGACGTCGGTCTTGTCGACCTCGTCGACCAGCAGCACCGTCGGGTCCTCCCGCCGGATGGCGGTGAGCAGCGGCCGGGTGAGCAGGAACTCCTCGGAGAAGATGTCGTCGTGGGCCTCCTCCCAGGCCTGGCCGGACCCGTCGGCAGCGCCGGCCTGGATGCGCAGGAGCTGCTTCTTGTAGTTCCACTCGTAGAGCGCGCGGGCCTCGTCGAGCCCCTCGTAGCACTGGAGGCGCACCAGGTCGGCGCTCGTCACCAGGGCCACCGCCTTGGCCAGCTCGGTCTTGCCGACGCCGGCCGGTCCTTCGACCAGCAGCGGCTTCTCGAGCACGCTCGCGAGGTAGACGGTGGTGGCGGTGGCGTCGTCGGCGAGGTAGCCGGTCTCGCCGAGTCGCCGGGCCGCGTCGGCGGGCGAGGAGAACCAGGGGGTCACCCGCGCGAGCATAGGCGGGTCAGGGGGTGGAGCCGCCGCGCCCGGTCGTCTGCTCGTACGCCGCGACGGCCATCGGCAGCGTCGGGAAGATCCGGTCGGTGCCCACCCGGTCGATGATGCCGCAGGCTTCCAGCTCCTTGCGCAGCTCGTCCTTGACCCGCGCCATGGCGAACACGATGCCCCTCTCGGTGAGGGACTGCCGGAGCGCCTCGAGCGCGTCGGTCGCGGTGATGTCGACCTCGATGTTGGCCTCGGCGTTGAGCACGAACCAGTGCACGGGCTCGATCGCCGTGTCAACGGCTGCCAGGGCGCGGTGCTTGAAGTCCTCGGCGTTGGCGAAGAAGAGCGGGGAGTCGTAGCGATAGACCATCAGCCCGGGGATGGTGGTGGCCTCGGGGTAGTCGTCGATGTCGTGCATGCCGGCCAGGTGGGGCACGAAGCCGAGCACCGAGTCGTGGGGCCGTGAGACCCGGCGCAGCAGGTCGGCCACCGACAGTGCGATGGCGACCAGGATGCCTTCGAGCACGCCGACGACCAGGACGGCGGCCGTGGTGCCGAGCGCCAGCACCAGCTCGCTGCGACGGAACCGGCCGAACCGACGGAACTCCGGGATCTCCACCAGGCGGGTGGCGGCGTACACGACGACGGCGCCGAGCGCGGCGCTCGGGAAGTGCTCGAGCAGGGGCCGCGCGAACACCACCGCCAGGATCGTCCCGGCGACCGTGACGAGGCCCGCCAGCTGGCTCTTCGCACCGACGGCCACGGCGATCGCCGTCCGGCTGCCGCTGCTGCTCACCGGGAACGCCTGCATCACCCCGGCACCGAGGTTGGCGGCACCGAGCGCGAAGAGCTCGCGGCGGGGATTGACCCGCTCGTCGTTCGCCGCGAAGGCGCGGGCGGTGAGGATGTTGTCGGAGAACGCCACGAAGGTGACGCCGAGAGCAGGAAGCAGCAGGTCCACGACCGAGCCGACGCCGATGTCGGGCAGGGCCGGCCGGGGCAGGCCGGCCGGGATCTCCCCGATCAGCACGACACCTCGGTCCCGGAGGCCGAGGAGGGCCACCGCGGCCGTGGCGCCGAGCATCCCGATCAGCGCCATCGGTGCGCGCGGCCAGGCCAGGCTGCCCCCGATCATCAGCGCAGCCGTCACCAGGGCGAGCACCAGCGTGGGCACGTGGACGTCGACCGCGTGCGTGACGACGTACCAGACCTCGGGGCCGGCGCCGTCCGCCTCGACGTCGAGGCGGGTGAGCTTGCCGAGCTGGGACACGACCATGACGCCGGCGACGCCGGCCATGTAGCCGACGAGCACCGGCTTGGACAGCAGGTCACTGAGGCGGGCCAGTCCGCCGAAGCCGGCGAGCACGCAGAACGCTGCGACGACCACGCAGAGGGCGACGGACAGGGAGGCGTACTCGGCCGGCGTGGTGGCGACCGCACCGATCGTCACTGCGGTCATCAGGGCAGTGGTCGACTCAGGTCCGACCGAGAGGACGCGCGAGGTGCCGACGACCGCGTAGACCAGGAGCGCCCCGATCACGCCCCACAGGCCCGCGACCGGAGGCAGGCCAGCGAGCTCGGCGTACGCCATCACCTGGGGGATCAGGTACGCCGTGACGGTGACACCGGCGAGCAGGTCGCCGCGCAGCCAGCCGCGTTGGTAGCCGGCGACCCAACCGGGGAGCAGACGCCGCACGCCGCCCGGCCCGGCTGCCATCAGCGGCGGGTGGCGGCGTCGTTCTCGAAGGCCGCGCGCATCCGCAGGTCGCGGGCCGGGTCGGCCAGCGAGCAGCAGGTGGTGACGTCGATGCGGCGGGTCAGGGCACCGATGACGAGGATCAGGACGAGCACCACCACGAACGCACCGGCGACGTACTCCATGGACTGCTCCTCTCGGGTGGGGTCAGCCTGCCAGCACTTTGACGAAATGAACATCGGCCGCGCCTTCGACAGGCAGTCCCTCGGACCGGGCGAACTCGACGTACCCCTGTCGGCGGTAGAAGTCCGGAGCCTGGAACGTGAACGACGAGACCAGCACCTGGCGGCACCCTCGCTCGCGCGCAACCTCCTCGGCACGCGCCAGGAGCCGGCCACCCCAGCCGTCGCGGCGGTGGTCCTCCCGGACCCAGACCATGCCGATCCCGGCGCAGGTGCCCCAGGTCCAGCCGCTTAGGCCGGCGACCAGCTCACCTGCGGTGTCCTCGACCTTGACGGTGAACTCGGCGCAGGTCGAGTCCCATTGGCGTCATCAGCTGCGGCCCCGACTGGACGGACTCACGGATCACGAGTACTTCTGGCAGCCGTTCCCCGACTGCTGGACGGTCAGTCGCCGCGGAGCCAGTTCGGCGCCGATGTCACTCGGGGACGGGGATTTCACTTGGGACTTCGGTGAGCCTCAAGACCCGGAGCCGGTGACCACCATCGCCTGGCGGCTCGCTCACCTGACTGTTGGACTCGCGGAGACAAACGGGACCCACTTCGGCAGTCAACCGGCGCACGTTGAGACCTTCGACTATGCGGGCACCGCCAAGGAAGCGCTTCGTCACCTCGATGAGGTGTATGGCAAGTGGGTCGAGGGTGTCCGCGGCCTCGGCGAGGCAGGGCTTGCCCGACCGCAAGGCCCAACGGTGCCCCCTGAGTTCGCCGATGCGCCGATGGCCAGGCTCATCATGTACACCAGCGTGGAGGTCATCCACCACGGCGCCGAGATATGCCTACTTCGCGACCTCTACCTGCAGAACCACTCCTAGCGCCGCCCCCAAGTCCCACTAGTCAGCCTCTTACTCGAGGCTCGGGTTGACGCGGGCTACTGGCATGGCAGCCTTGATCCATGATCGACGAATTCGCCAAGGAGTATCTCCACGACGAGCTGCAGTGGACCCGCGAGGCGCTCGTCTGGAAACTCGACGGTCTCTCCGAGTACGACATACGCCGTCCCCTGACGCCGACCGGGACCAACCTCCTCGGCCTGGTCAAACACTTGGCGACCTGGGAAGCCAGGTACCTCGGTGAGATCTTCAACCGGCCGTTCCCGGAGCCGCTGCCCCGGTGGCAGGACTCCAACGGAAGCGATCTGTGGGTGACCGAGAGCGAGAGCCGCGAGCAGATCATCGGCTTCTACCGGCGCGCATGGGAACACGCAGACGCGACGATCCAAACACTACCCATTGATGCGCCCGGCCACGTGCCCTGGTGGCCGCGTCCTGACGTGAAGTTGTTCAACGTCATGGTCCACGTGCTCAACGACACCACCCGGCACGCCGGACACGCTGACATCTTGCGCGAACAACTCGACGGCCAGACCGGGGTCGCTGCCGGCCACCAAGAGCAGATCGATACCGCGGCCCGAGAGGCCCACGGCGCGAAGATCGAGAAAGCTGCCAGAGCAGCTCAATCGACTCAAGCCTGACCTCCGAATCGCGAGCGGCACCCCGGCACAGAGCGAAGCCGCGCGGTTGGTCGCGGTTGTGGAAACATCTGAGGTGGAACGCACGCGCAACGATGTGCGGGCGACAGCGGCGGTTCCAGTTCACCCAGTGCAGAATCGACCGTATGACGACGGCTGCGCACGTACGCGAAGCGCTCGAGGAAGAGATCGGCCCCGGAGCGATCGCTATCCACCGCCACAATCACACCGGCACCGACAAGCTGTCGTTCGAGGTGCTCGCCGCCGGCGGTGAGCGTCTGTGGGCCAAGGTCGCGGCAGACGACGAGGAGGACGCCGGTCTGAGGACCTGGGCGTCGGTAGCCAGGCAGCTCGCGGATCGTCACGGAGCTCCACCGGTCCTGGAGGTCCTCGAGGTCGGCGGTCGCACTGGGCTGCTCTTTCCCTTCCTAGACGCCGAGGTGGCGAACCAGGCCGCCTTGCGCGGCAGGTACGGCGAGGTGCAGGCCGTGCTGGATGGACTCCACGCGGACCGTGACCTCGCAGACCGCCTCGGCGGCCCGACGACCAGCGCGGCGGCCTTCCGAGATGTCTGGGTGTCCCGGTTCGAGGCAGATCTTCAGATCATCGCCAGGGACGTGGCACCCGACGTCCACGAGTACCTGTCGGCCGAGGTCGAGGTGCTTGCAGGCCTGGTCGACACTCTCGACGAGCGGGTCCACGCCGCGATGCACGGCGACCCGTGGCACGAGAATGTGTTGCTTGAGCCCGAGCTGGTGTGGCTCCTCGACTGGGAGGAGCTCTCGGTCGGGGACCCGGTCATCGACGACGCGATCCTCCTGATGGACGTCCGTGGTGCTCGAGCCACGGACTGGCCCGTGGGTGCGCGTTACGACGTCGCTCGCCGGGCACTGATGCTCGACGCAGCCGTCGACGGTGCCGCCGACTGGGTCCAGAACTCCGACCCGACGATCCGAGCACGGAAGGAGAAGGCATACCTGGACGGCCTGGATGCCTACCGGGCCTACGTCACCCAACTGTGACCGACCTGCCGCGAGTCCGCCGATCGCAAGGACAAGTCATTCCGCGAGCAACGCGCTCCAACGCACTCACATGCCGATGAGCGGACGCATCATTCCTCAACGGTCTCCCGTACGTCGATATGCCAGTCCGGACGCGGAGTTGCTTGCGACTGATAGATCGCTCGCAAGCCGTCGCGGTCGCTGGGCCAAACCGGTCCGCTGCCCAGGTAGTCAGCCGACACCATGTCATCGACAGCGGTTGAGTCCCTCTCATTGACCACCCGCTGTATGTAAGTACGAACGAAGTCCCCCAGAACCCCATCGGCCATGAGTCGCAGGCGTCCATGACTCGGCCCGATGAGTCGAGACCGGTGCCCAACCGGACTCAGCGGATCGCGGCGTTGGCGTTCAGTCTCGCTTGCGTCGATTGAGTAGCCACACCAGAAGCGCCACCAGAGCGAGAAAGACCACGAGTTCCGGAAGCCCGACGCCAAACATGGCCAGAACATACAGGAGCGTTCATCCGCACATCGGCATGTCCGGTCGTGTTGTGACGTTCGCCGGCCGTCCCGATAGCGGAAGCCCTTCCGGCGATGTCCTGGGGCGTGCAGCAGGCTCCAGGCCGAGTCCCGCAGGGGATCCCCTGCGGGACGCTGCGCGTCCCGACTGCCCACCTGGCCGATGAGGTCACACGCGCGCCGGTAGCCGTTCCGTGTCCGGTCAACCGCGACCGGCGCCTTGCGCAGCCTTCACATGTCGCCGTACGAGGAAGCGATACAGGAAGAGAACAGCGATTAGCGCGGCGAGGGCACCGCCCAAACTCCAAATCCCCGTGCTCGTGTCTTGCGACATGACCCATGAGACCGCCCCGAAGACAAACCCAAACCCGCAGAAGGACGCGATCGATTCAAGTTCCGCTCAGGGCTAGCCTCGGCCTGGCTGAGTGTCGAGCCGACGCTACGGCCGCCGCGTCTTGCTGGCCGGCAGAGGGCTTCTAGCTATCCGACGTAGTCGCGCCGCTACGCAGACCCGTCCGCGGGTCTCGTTGGGCCACATTCCGCGTCCCCTTCGCCCATGGAGAACTCGGGGTAGGCGCTGCGGCCTGGGTCCTGAAATTGAGATCGACGCCGACGGGCATCGGCGAGATCCGCCGCGGCCATCTGGCACGTATCTGGCACGATCGACAACGAATTCGGCCCCCGACTGCGAGTCCTCGCAGGTCAGGGGCCGATCCGTCTGGCTGGCGGTGGCGGAGGGATTTGAACCCTCGGTGGGCTTGCACCCACAAACGCTTTCGAGGCGTTCTCCTTAGGCCGCTCGGACACGCCACCGCCGTGAAGGGTACTAGAGGCGTTGCTGAGCGAAGAAATCGTCCAGCAGGGTCGTCGACTCGGCGGACAGCACCCCGGTGACCACCTCGGGCCGGTGGTTGAGGCGACGGTCTCGCACCACGTCCCAGAGGCTGCCCACCGCGCCGGCCTTGGCGTCGTACGCCCCGAAGACGACGCGGTCGACGCGGGCCAGGACGGCGGCACCGGCGCACATGGTGCAGGGCTCGAGGGTGACGACGAGCGTGCAGCCGTCGAGGCGCCACTCGCCGCGGGCGGCCGCGGCCTCGCGCAGGGCCCCGACCTCGGCATGGCCGGTGGGGTCGGCGGCGGCCTCGCGGACGTTGCGGCCCCGGCCGACGACGTCCCCGTCGGCATCGACGACGACGGCGCCGATCGGCACGTCGCCGGTGGCGAGGGCGGCACGTGCTTCCTCGAGGGCGGCGCGCATCGGCGCCTCCCACCGGCTCATGCAGAGGTCAGGCCGACGGCCTCATCGAAGAGCTCTCCGAAACCGAGGCGACCCGCGACGTCCGAGAGCATCTCGTCGGGATAGAGGTCGTAGTCGTCCAGCAGCACGCCCATGTCCATGGCCGACAGCCCGAGGTCGGCGAAGATGCCAAGGTCGCCCGCGGGCGCCTGCTCGTCGTCCTCCTCCGGGTAGGGCAGTCCGAGGTGCTCGACGGCTGAGCGCGCGATCTCCCACTCGTCGGCAGCGGTGACATCGGAGAGCAGGAGGCGTACGTCGGCGCCTGCGACCCTCATCAGCACGAAGAAGTCCTCGTCCACCGCGACGATGCCCAAGGCCCCGCCGTCGCCGGGGAACCGGCGCAGTGCGGTGGCCAGGTGGTCGACGTCGTCGAGGAGCGAGTGGGCGACCTCCTGGACCTGCCACACGCCCTCCTCACGGTAGGCGGCGAGGGCGAAGTCGACGCCCTCGATGTCGTCGGTGCTGATCGACACGGCTGCCTCCTCGACCTGCGCTGCGTTGCCTTCGACCCAACGCCCTCAGGGTGGCACGCGCGGCGGGCTGGGCCAACCCTGTTGCGGTGGGCGCGACCACCGTTCCCGCTGAGGGCACTAGGGTTCGGGCCATGCGCACGCTCGTCGTCGACCACCCGCTCGTCGCCCACAAGCTCACCGCGTTGCGAGACGAGAACACCGACTCCCCGGGCTTCCGGCGCCTCACCGACCAGCTGGTCACGCTGCTGGCCTACGAGGCCACCCGCGACGTCCGCGTCGGTCCTATTGACATCAACACGCCGGTAGGTCCCACCACCGGGGTGAAGCTCAGTGAGCCGCGGCCGATCGTGGTGCCGATCCTGCGGGCCGGCCTCGGCATGCTGGACGGCATGATGCGGCTCCTCCCGACCGCCGAGGTGGGCTTCCTCGGCATGGTGCGCGACGAGGAGACGCTGCTCGCCTCGACGTACGCCGAGCGGCTGCCCGACGACCTGTCCGGGCGCCAGTGCTACGTGCTCGACCCGATGCTGGCCACGGGCGGCACGCTGGCCGCCGCCATCAAGTTCCTGGTCGACCGGGGCGCCGACGACATCACCGCGATCTGCCTGCTGGCCGCCCCCGAGGGCTGCGCCCGCCTCGAGGAGGACCTCAAGGGCCTCGAGGTCCCGGTCACGGTCGTCACCGCCGCCCTGGACGAGAAGCTCAACGACAAGGGCTACATCGTGCCGGGCCTCGGCGACGCGGGCGACCGGCTGTACGGCATCGTCGGCTGACCCTCTGGGAGTCGAGTGCTCAGGTGGCTGTAGTCCCCGCGGGGCTCAGCACTCGAGTCGAGGTACGCCGAGTGCCATCAGGTCGACCATGACCTCGTCGGCGTGGAAGCGCAGCTCGTAGGCCGAGCAGCTGACCACGACCCGGTCCGTCGTGGAGAGCTTCCGGTTGCGGGACCGGTCGGCGGCCGCCTGCAGCACGTCGTCGTGGAAGCCTCCGTCGACCTCGAGCACGAGCGTGCGTCCGTCAGCAAGTCGCCACTCTGCGTCGGTGTAGCGGACCTTGCCGGAGCGGTCGCGCCGTTGTCGCTGACCCTGCGGCGGAGCGATGTGGTGCTCCCGGCACGCGCGGCGCAGGTCGACCTCGGCCAGCGACTGCGCTCCCCCGCCGACGTCCGTCAGCAGCCCTCGGAACTCACTCGCCCTGCGCAGCGGCCGGAGTCGCTCGAGCCACTCGGCGAAGTCAGCCGCGGTCGTCAGGCGCTGCTGCACGGTCGCGGCGACGGCACCGTGCGCCGTCCGCCGGTTGCGTTCGTAGCCGGCGAAGAGCAGCACCGCCGGCTCGATCCGGCAGACGGGCAGCTCGCGGCGCGGGTCGACCAGGTCGGCCATCGGTCGTCGCGTGCGGAAGAAGGTCACCCCGTCGAGAGGCTCGAAGGACAGCGGGTTGGTGACTAGCACCGTGATCGAGTCCCGGTGCCAGTTGCGCAGACCCGCGACCTCCGCGGCCGTGAGGCCGCCCACCAGCGCCTCGGGCCCGGCGTGCAGCACGGCCTGCCAGAGGCGCTGGTCCCAGGAGAGCGGTCCGGTCGTCGTGCTCAGCACGGAGTCGGTGCGCTGCGCCCAGCGCCGCATCCGCAGGTGGTGCCGCACCTCTGCTCGGCTCACCCCCAGCTCAGTGAGCTGTCGCTGGGAGAGCAGCCCGGCCTGGGCATCTGCCAGGTCGCTCCAGTCCTGTGCCCCCATGCCCTCCGAGTGTGGTCACGACCCGGGCCGGGCGCGAACGGCTCTCCACAGGCCGGAGTCGAGTGCTGGGCCAGGCGGGGACTACAGCCACCTGAGCACTCGACCCGAGGCGCTAGAGGCCCTTGACCGCGTTGAGGAGCTTGCCCATCGAGTCCTTGGCGTCGCCGAAGAGCAGCGAGGTGCGCTCCTCGAAGAGGAGCTCGTTCTCGATGCCGGCGAATCCGGGGCGCATCGAGCGCTTCATGAAGATCACCTGCCGGGCCTCGTCGGCGTTGAGGATCGGCATGCCGTAGATCGGTGCGCCCGGGGTGGTCTTGGCCGCCGGGTTGACCACGTCGTTGGCGCCGACCACGAGGACCACGTCGGTGTCCTTGAAGTCGCCGTTGATCTCGTCCATCTCCTTGAGCTCCTCGTAGGGCACCTGGGCCTCGGCGAGGAGCACGTTCATGTGACCGGGCATCCGGCCCGCGACCGGGTGGATCGCGTAGTCGACCTCGCCGCCGCGCTCGTTGAGCAGGTCGACCAGCTCGCGCAGGGTGTGCTGGGCCTGGGCGACCGCGAGGCCGTAGCCGGGGATGATGATGACCCGGTCGGCGTACGCCAGCATGATCGCGGCGTCCTCCGGCGTCACCGAGCGCACGGGCCGGTCGGAGGCCTCGCCGCCGCCGAGGGTCGATCCGCCCTTGAGTGCGCCGAAGAGGATGTTGGCCACCGAGCGGCCCATCGCCTTCGCCATCAGCAGGGTCAAGAACGTGCCGGACGCACCGACGAGCGTGCCGGCCACCAGCAGCAGGGTGTTGCCCAGCACGTAGCCGCCTGCGGCCACGGTCAGGCCGGTGAACGCGTTGAGCAGGGAGATCACGATCGGGACGTCGGCGCCACCGACCGGCAGCACGAGGAGTACGCCGATCAGCAGGCCCACCAGGCCGATCACGATGCCGATCCCCATCGTCGGGTCGCGGACCACGATCACGCTCAGCACCAACACGGCGACCAGCGAGCCGCCGAAGGCGACCGGGAAGCCCGGGAAGGTGACCGGGCGCGAGGTCATCAGGTCCTGGAGCTTGGCGAAGGTGATCACCGAGCCGGAGAAGGAGATGGCGCCCACCGCGATCGTGAACGCCGTGGCGATCAGGTTGAACGTGGGGGCGCCGGCGCCGATCTCGTTGAGCTCCAGCAGCGCCACGAGGGAGGCCGCCCCGCCGCCGACGCCGTTGAAGAGGGCGACCATCTGCGGCATCTGGGTCATCTGCACCCGGCGGGCGCCGTAGACGCCGCCGATCGTGCCGACCGCGACCGCGGCGAGCATCGGCAGCACGTTGTCGAGACGCTCGAGGTAGAAGAACGGCAGCCCGCAGGCGACCACGGCGGCCCCGGCGCCGATCAGGTTGCCCGCCCGCGCCGTCCTGGGCCCGGACAGCCCCTTGAGCGCGAGGATGAAGCAGACCGCGCAGATCAGGTAGACCAGCTGCGCCCAGGTGGGGATCACGCGGCTCCCCCGTCCCGCGTGGAGGCGGCAGCCGCGGGCGTCTTGCGACGAACGAACATCTGCAGCATCCGGTCGGTGACCACGAACCCGCCGACCATGTTCACCGTGGCCAGCACGATGGCGACCAGGCCGACGGCCAGCGCGAGGCCCTCGGCGTGCGCAGTCACGATGATCGCGCCGAGCAGGATCACGCCGTGGATGGCGTTGGCGCCCGACATCAGCGGCGTGTGCAACGTCGAGGAGACCTTCGAGATGACCTCGATGCCCACGAACACACTGAGGATGAAGACGGTCAGCCAGGCGATCTCGTTCACTGCTGCGGCTCCCGGTCGGTTAGATGGTCAGTGGGTGGCGAGGGCTCGATGGCCTCCCGGGTCGGGGCGTGCCGGATCTCGCGATCGTGCGTGACGCACGACCCGGCCACGATCTCGTCGGCGAAGTCCGGGACCAGCCGGCCCACTCCCTCGTCGGTGACCGTCATCAGGGTGAGCAGGTTGACGACGTTCTGGGCGTAGAGCCGCGACGCCGGACCAGGCATCTGCGACGGCACGTTGCGGCCGCCCCAGACCTGAGCGTTGCCGATCCGGACCACCTCGCCCGGCACCGAGCCCTCGACGTTGCCGCCGGTCTCCGCAGCCAGGTCGACCACGACCGAGCCCGGCCTCATCGCCTCGACCATGGCGGCGGTCACCAGCATCGGCGCCTGCCGTCCCGGCACGGCAGCGGTGGTGATCAGGGCGTCGGCGGCCGCGATGTGCGGGGCGAGCAGGTCCCGCTGCCGCGCGGCCCGGTCCTCGGTCATCTCGCGGGCGTAGCCACCGGCACCCTCGAGGGTCTCCAGCTCCAGCTCGATCGCCTTGGCCCCCACGGACCGGATCTCCTCGGCGGCGGCCGCGCGGACGTCGTACGCCGAGACGACGGCGCCGAGCCGCTTCGCGGTCGCGATCGCCTGAAGCCCGGCCACTCCGGCGCCGAGCACCACGACCTTGGCGGGCTGGATGGTGCCGGCCGCGGTCATGTTCTGCGGGAAGAAGCGGTGCAGCAGGCCGGCCGCGACGATGGCGCAGCGGTAGCCCGCCACCAGGGCCTGCGACGAGAGCGCGTCCATCGACTGGGCCCGGGAGATGCGCGGCACGAGCTCCATCGCGAACGACGTGATGCCGGCGTCACGCAGGTCGCCGACCAGCGCCAGCTCCTGGTTGACCGGCAGGAAGGACACCGTGGCGGCACCGCCCCGCAGTCTGCGCACCCTGGCCGGGTCGAGCGGCTGCACGGAGATCACGACCTCGGCGGTCGACGCCGCGTCGTCCTCGATGCTCGCGCCCGCCTCGACGTACTCCTCGTCCGCGTGCAGCGCCGCTCGCCCGGCCCCGGGCTCGACGGCCACCTGGTAGCCCTGGGTTGTCAGCTTGCGCACGAGCTCGGGCACCATCGCGACCCTGGCCTCGCCGTCCCGGGTCTCCTTCGCCACTGCGATCTTCACGTGAGCGAACCTAGGCCACCGGGACCGCCCCGGCGAACACCCCCGGCTCTCCCGAAGGGGAATGTCTCCACAACCTCGTGGCGCGGCCGGCCCCGCGGGCCCTCGCCGAGGTACGACGCGACGAGCGCGAGCTCGTCGACCGTCCACGCTGGCCCGGTGTAGCTGTCGAGCAGCCGCACCCAGTCGGAGACCTCCTCGGGGCGACCGAGCCGGGCGAGGGTCACGTGCGGCCGGAAGCGCTGCCCGTCGACCCTGATGCCCGCACGGGCCGCGGCCGCGCGGGCCCCGGTGGCGGTCCGGTCCAGCTCGGTGCGTGCCCGTTGGTCCAGGTCGAGGCCGGCCCAGAGGACGCGGGCGCGGGCAGCGTCAGGGAACGCCCCGCCGCCCGCGATCCGGACGGGGAACGCGGTCCGGCGCCGGCCCGCTCGCGTCAGCCGCTCGACGAGCTCGTCGAGCTGCCGGTCGGCCACCCGCTCCAGGAAGGCCAGGGTGACGTGCAGGTGCTCGGCCGGCGACCAGCGGAACGCCGCCGCGTCCCGGCGTACGGCCAGGAACCCGTCGAGGTCCTCGACCACCGCTGCCGGTGGCACCAGGGCGACGAACATCCGCATGGGGGTGAGGATAGAGACCCGCCGCGCCGCGGGCCGACCACGACGCGGCGGGTGTTCAGGGGAGAGCTACGTCTTCGGTGCGTCCGGTGGATGGTTCGTGGCGCTCGGTTGCCCCATCCCGGAGTCGAAGCTGTCGATCTCGGCGAGCAGCTCGTCAGGGGGTGGCGCCTTGGTCTCCTCGGCCTCGGCTCCGGCACCACCTCCGCCGGCGGTGCGCTTCTTGTTCCACACGTCGAAGGCGACGGCACCCAGGAGCACCAGGCCCTTGATCGCCTGCTGCCAGTCGATGGAGACACCCATCAGCGACATGCCGTTGTTGAGGATGCCCATGACCAGACCACCGATGATGGCGCCGATCACGGTGCCGACTCCGCCGGTGACGGCGGCTCCACCGATGAACGCCGCCGCGATCGCGTCGAGCTCGAAGTTGGTGCCGGCCTTGGGGTTGGCCGCGGTGAGGCGGGCGGTGGTGACCAGCCCGGCGAGACCGGCGAGCAGGCCCATGTTGGTCATCACCAGGAAGTCGACGCGCTTGGTGTTGACCCCCGACATCGTCGCCGCGTCGACGTTGCCGCCGATCGCGTAGACGTGCCGGCCGAAGATGGTGCGGGCCATGATGAAGCTGTAGAGGGCGATCAGCACGAACAGGATCAGGCCGACGATCGGCAGGCCCCGTGCGTCGGCAAGAAGGTAGGAGAAGCCGAGCACGATGAGCGCGATGACCACGATCTTCGCCAGGAAGAACGGGTAGGGCAGGACGTCGAAGTTGTAGCGCTTCGACGCGCTCCGCTTCCGGAACTCCAAGAAGGCCAGCAGCGCCACCACGCCCACCCCGATGAGCAGCGTCAGGTTGTGCAGCCCGGTGTCGGGACCGATCTCGGGCAGGAACCCGTTGCCGATGTCCTTGAAGCCCTCGGGCAGGCCGCCGACGGTGGCGCCCTCGAGCACGACGAGGGTGAGGCCGCGGAAGAGCAGCATGCTCGCCAGCGTCACGATGAACGCCGGGATGCCCACGTAGGCGACCCAGAAGCCGTGCCACGCACCGATCAGGGCACCGAGGACCAGGCAGATGACCACCGCGAAGGGCCAGGGCATGTCCTGCTTGGTCATCAGGATCGCGCCGACCGCCCCGACGAACGCCGCCACCGACCCGACCGACAGGTCGATGTGACGCGCCACGATGACGATCACCATGCCGATGGCCAGGATCAGGATCTGGGCGTTCTGGACGACCAGGTTGGACACGTTGAGCGGCTTGAGCAGCACGCCCTCGGTGGTGATCTGGAAGAGGATGACGATCGCCGCGAGGGCGATGATCATGCCGTACTGGCGGATGTTGCCACGCAGCATGGAGACGACGGAGCTCATGGCCACCTACCTCGCGTCCACGGTCATGTAGCGCATCAAGGACTCCTGGGTTGCTTCGTGTGCGTCGAACTCATGGGTGATGACGCCCTCGGCGAGGGTGTAGATCCGGTCGCAGAGCCCGAGCAGCTCGGGCAGCTCGGAGGAGATGACCAGGACGCCGCGACCACTGCGTGCCAGCTCCTGGATGATGCCGTAGATCTCGTACTTCGCTCCGACGTCGATGCCGCGCGTCGGCTCGTCGAGGATCAGCAGCTGCGGGTCGGTGTACATCCACTTCGACAGCACCACCTTCTGCTGGTTGCCGCCCGACAGCTTGCCGACTCCCGAGGTCACGCTGGGAGCCTTGATGTTGAAGCTCTGGCGGTAGCCCTCGGCCACCACGACCTCCTGTCGCTCGTCGATGGTGAGGCCCCTGCGCAGCTTGTCGAGGGCCGCCGCCGAGACGGAGGTCTTGATGTCGTCGAGCAGGTTGAGCCCGAGGCCCTTCCGGTCCTCGCTGACGTAGGCGATGCCGGCCTCGATGGCCGCATGCACCGACCTCAGCTGGAGCTCCTTGCCCTTGAGCGTCAGCCGGCCCTCGTGCCGGCTGCCGTAGGAACGGCCGAAGACGCTCCGGGCGAGCTCGGTGCGTCCGGCGCCCATCAGGCCCGCGATCCCGACGATCTCACCGGCACGCACGGTCAGGTTGGCGTCCTTGATCACCACGCGGGAGTGGTCCTGGGGGTGCATGACGGTCCAGTCGGCGACCTCGAACATCACCTCCCCGATCTGCGGGTTGTGGTCGGGGAACCGGTGCTCGAGGTCGCGGCCGACCATGCCGCGGATGATCCGGTCCTCGTCGACGTCACCGGAGCTGACATCGAGGGTCTCGATGGTCTCACCGTCCCGGATGATGGTGATCTCGTCGGCCACCTTGGCGAGCTCGTTGAGCTTGTGGCTGATCATGATCGAGGTGATGCCCTTGCCCTGCAGGCCCTTGAGCAGGTCGAGCAGGTGCTGGGAGTCGTCGTCGTTGAGGGCCGCGGTGGGCTCGTCGAGGATCAGCAGCTTGACGTCCTTGCTGAGCGCCTTGGCGATCTCGACGAGCTGCTGCTTGCCGATGCCGAGGTGTTTGACCGGGGTGAGGGGGTTCTCCCGCAGCCCGACCCGCGCCAGCAGCTCGATCGCCCGGTGGTTGGCCTCGTCCCAGTTGATCACGCCCCTCGAGGCGGTCTCGTTGCCGAGGAAGATATTCTCGGCGACGGAGAGCTCGGGGATCAGCGCGAGCTCCTGGTGGATGATCACGATGCCGGCGTGCTCGCTCTGGCGGATGTCCTTGAACGCCATGGTCTCGCCCTCGAAGACGATCTCACCGTCGTAGGTCCCGTGCGGGTAGACCCCGCTGAGCACCTTCATCAGCGTCGACTTGCCGGCGCCGTTCTCCCCGCAGATCGCGTGGATGTCACCGCGGTTGACCGTCAGGTTCACGTCCGCGAGCGCCTTGACGCCCGGGAACTCCTTCGTGATCGACCGCATCTCCAGGATGGGTTGCTTCATCGGCCTTGAAGCCTTCCTTGGGACTCAGTGGTCCCGGTTCGAGATGGTGGCCCGGTCACCGAGTCCGGGCCACCATCCCTGAGGTTGTCGAGAACTACTGGATCTCGTCCTCGGTGTAGTACTCGGAATCAATCAGAACCGACTGGACGTCGTCCTTGGTGACCGGAACCGGGTCGAGCAGGTACGACGGCACGACCTTCACACCGTTGTCGTAGGTCTCGGTGTCGTTGACCTCGGGCTCCTCACCAGCGAGGACGGCCGTGATCATGTCGACGGTCACCGCGGCGAGCTCACGGGTGTCCTTGAACACCGTGGAGTACTGCTCGTCGGCCAGGATCGAGACCACCGACTGCACCTCGGCGTCCTGTCCGGTGACGACCGGGAGCGGCTTGTCGCCACTGCCGTAGCCGCTGCCCTCCGTGGCGGCCAGGATGCCCAGCGACAGGCCGTCGTACGGCGAGAGGACGCCGTCCACGGTCTCCGAGGCGTAGGTGCCGGTCAGGATGTCCTCCATGCGCTTCTGCGCGGTGGCGGGGTCCCAGCGAAGGATCGCGGCCTGGTCGAACTCGGTCTGGCCCGAGGGCACGACCAGCTCGCCGGACTCGATCATCGGCTCCAGGACCGACATCGCGCCGTCCCAGAAGAAGGTGGCGTTGTTGTCGTCGGGCGAACCGGCGAACAGCTCCACGTTGTAGGGGCCCTCGCCACGAGCCGCGAGGCCCTCGACGAGGGACTCGGCCTGGATCACGCCGACCTGGAAGTTGTCGAACGTGCTGTAGTAGTCGACCGCGTCGGAGTCACGGATCAGCCGGTCGTAGGAGATGACCGGGATGTCCTGGCTGGCGGCGGTGTCGAGGATCTCGCCGAGAGCCGTGCCGTCGATCGCGGCGATGACGAGCACGTCGACGCCCTTGGTGACCATGTTCTCCACCTGGGAGACCTGGGTCGGGATGTCGTCCTCGGCGTACTGGAGGTCCACCTCGTAGCCGGCCTCCTCGAGTTGCGACTTGATGTTGTTGCCGTCCGAGATCCAGCGCTCCGACGACTTGGTGGGCATCGCGACGCCGACGGTGCCGGAGTCACCGCCGCCATCGCCGCTGCCGCTGTCATCGCTGCCACACGCGGCCAGGCTCAGCGCAAGGCCTCCGGCCGCGATGATGGAAAGTAGCTTGCGCACTTTGTTCTCCATTCTTCTTCTGGGTGTCGGGCGGGAGGATCCCGCCCCCTGACCGCCGGCTGCGTGGGGACTCATCAGAACCCCTGGGCGAGCCGATGGTAGGCCTGGTTCCATCGGAGCTCCTTGGTGAGCCCGCGGATGGTGGTGTCAGCGTCGATCAGCACCAGCTCGGTGCCGGTCATCGCCGCGAGGTCGTCGAGGTGCTCGTCGGTGAGGGCGGTGGACAAGACGGTGTGGTGCGGCCCGCCGGCCATCAGCCAGCCCTCGGTGGAGGTCCGCAGGCTCGGGGCCGGCTTCCAGACGGCGCGCGCCACCGGAAGGTTGGGGAGCGGTGCGTCGGGCGGCACGACCTCGACGACGTTGGCCACGAAGCGGAACCGCTCACCGAGGTCGGCGAAGCCCATCACCACGGCCGGGCCGGGGGCGGCGTCGAAGACGAGCCGGACCGGATCCTCGCGACCGCCGATGCCGAGCGGGTGGATCTCGAGGCTCGGCCGGCCGGCCGCGATGGACGGGCAGAC